>Ga0116180_1001885_pt1 | contig 17140 bp, 14 predicted proteins | sample AD_UKC073_MetaG_FD_89804 | JGI IMG/M metagenome (GOLD analysis project Ga0116180, IMG submission 89804) | Active sludge microbial communities of municipal wastewater-treating anaerobic digesters from USA - AD_UKC073_MetaG | ecosystem: Engineered > Bioreactor > Anaerobic > Digestate | place: USA...
CGACAGCCCCTTCTGGAACTGGACTCGATTCATCGGCATGGCGCATCTCCTGGTGGGATGCGCCCATCTTCGGCGCTCAGTGGCTCACAGAATGAGCTTGCTGAGCTTCATCGCTAATCAGGAGCTGGTTTGTTGGTGCGACCGTCATCGAGTGATGTTGCTGGACTCTTGTCCTCGATGCGGTACCACCCAACGGCTAGAACGGCCTCGCCTCTCGCCATGCGAGTGCGGATTTGACCTCGCCCGCGCACCGGCGGCTGCCGGGAGTGATGCGCTCATGGATGTTCAGGGTCAAATGATGGCCGTGCTCCATGGTGACCTGCTCGAAGCTCGGTTTGACCTGCCTGTCGTTGGGTGGCTGAAGCTCTTGCGCATCGCAGATCAGATCGTCGATTCGCATCGAGCCAGAAAGACGGGTCAGGTCTCCGGCCTCGACCACGTGGAAGTTTCGTCTCGGCAAAGCACTGCATTGGGTCAGCTCTTACACGACTGGCCGCGCGGCTTCCACACCGTGTTGGACACCCACCAAGATGCGAGGCAGGGCAGCTTCAGCATTTCCAAGACCTACGGCCGCATCTACAAGTGGCTCTACGTGTACCTCGCCGACCCTTGCTTTTATTTCCTGCGCGAGGCCTTCGAGGCCTACTTGAATGAGCATTGGTGGGGGCTTGTCTGCCGTCGAAACCGCAACTTCAGCAACCGCACCCAGGCATCTCATGGACGCCAAACCGTTGCCGCGTCGGCGCGTGCGGCGGGCACGGCGCCTGCAGTCGTCAAGCAACTGCATTTGGCGGGGCTGGTCGATGCTCACGTCGTTCAGCTCCCTAGCGGCCGGACCGCTTGGTCTTTGCCCACCTCCGAAATCGACGTGATCGCTCGATACGTTGAGGATGGCGTCAACCTTCAGACTGCTGCGAGGTCACTGGGTGTTGCCGAGAGCCGGGTTCGAGAGCTCATCCACGGAGGCCTGTTGACGGCGCGCTTTCGGTCGAAGGGCGGTGCCCGTCCATGGCTGCTGGCTCGCAGCGAGATTGACGGTGTGGTGGAGAGCTGTCTTGCCCAGTTGCCCACGAGGGCGCTGAACTCTGGGCATGGGGTCGGCCTGCATCAGATTCTCAAGTCGTGGCGCCTGCAGAAGGGCGAGTTCCCAGAACTACTCCGGGCAATCCAGTCTGGTGCCGTTCCCGTCGTCGGGGTCACCACAGGCCTGGCCGGCATCGGAGGTCTTGTGCTCATGCGCGACTCCGCGGCCGCCTGGCGACAAGCCAGAGAACGGAATGCCCGGGAGTGGCTTTCCGTTGACGCAGCAGCTCAACTGCTGGGGGTGAAGCAGCAGGTCGGGTATCAGCTGGTTCGAGCGGGCCTGTTGCATTCCACAGAGGTCTCCCAGGGCCGGAGCGGTAGGCGCATCCATCGGGACGCGGTCCACCGCTTCAAAGCGGACTACGTTTCATTGAGCGAAGTTGCCGGTGCCATGAAGCGATCGCCAAAGACGTTGCTCAGCGAATTGCCGGTCCGTCCTGCTTGCGGACCAAGCGTCGATGGCGCACGGCAATACTTCTTCTTGCGACGAGAGCTTGCCAATTCAGGGCTCGACATCCCGGTGGCTGAATCATGACTAGCCAGTGGACATCTCAATGCGCAGGCCTGGATGGGCACGAAGCTCGATTGACAGGGTCTGGCAGCAGCCGAACAACGAAAGATCCATATGAAGTCAATGCGTTCTGAGACGGTGCAGGTGGTGGCGGCTCTCTGCTGTGACCGATGCGGAAATCGCGCCGATGCCAGGGAGCCTACGTTTCACGAGTTCATCTCTGTCGATCACCTGGGTGGGTACGGATCGGTCGTCGGCGACGGTGTCCGGGTTCAGGTCGACTTCTGCGAGGCGTGCTTTCGTGAGCTTGCGGGGCCTTGGCTTCGGCTCTCCTCGGCCGATGGGCCTGCTGCTGATGATGATCAGCTTTGAAGACCCCGGCCTGGCTTCAGCTGGTGGTCAGTTCAGGCCTCAGCAGATCGCTGATGTCCAGTTCGAGGGCGCCAGCCAGCGCTTCCATGTTGTCTACGGCAATGTTCCGTTCACCTCGCTCAACCGAGCCGACGTAGGTGCGGTGCAAACCTGCCAGCTCGGCCAAGCCTTCCTGGCTGATGCCCCGCGAAAGGCGCTCTGTTTTGAGCAACCTTGCGAAGCGAAGCCTTGCGGTTTCGGGGGAGCGACGGGCGTTTGACATCGCCCGAAAGGTTGCTATGGTGATGACTATAGGTCTACAGACTATAAGTAGCGCAAAATCTCGCCTGCCGCTGTCGATTTCGACCTGCCTGGTCGGCGATGTCCCAGCAACCCTGACTATCTGAAGGGTAGCCTCATGCCCCACTCCGCTCCGTCCGCTGCGGCCGACTACGCACCGATCGTCTTCGGCGCAAAGGCCCCGAGGCTGCTCGGCGCTCTCCCGGACGGGCGCGGCCAGCTCTGGTCCGCTGATGTGAAGGCTGTTCGGCCGGGTCTGTTCTGCAAGGTGTTCGCTGGCGTCTTGTTCGTCGAGTCAGATGGCACGGCGTACGTTGTGGGGATGGAGGCACCAGATGGTCGGTCGGCAATGTTGAAGGACGACTGGGCAACCCATCAACAAGGCTTCATCTTGTTCTTGCGGGAGCAGACCCGCGTCGACAAGGATGCACTCGGCGTCTTCGCGCCGGTATTCGACGGTGCCGACTACGGGTGCGAGGGCGCCGCCACGGCGGCCTACGTTGCCGTTCGCGATGTGGAGCTGCGACTCGGTGTCGGCTACGAGACTGAAGAGGGCGAGTACGAGTTGGTTGGGATCGGCCGATCGGCAGATTGGGTGGCCAACGCGCGGATGACTCTTCCGTTCGACGAGCTCTCCGGCGCATAAGGAGCCGTGTGGGCCGATCTACCAATAGGGCTGGACCTTTCGCGCGCGAAAGTCAGGGGCGCGGCCCTGTTCCGAGACCCGTAGAAAGTTTGCGGAGGAAAAGTTCAATGCCGAGGAACAGTACCGCAGAGCCGCAACTGGAGCCATTGCCGGCTGTTGACCCCACGCTTCAGGCGTTTCTCGCGGAGGAGATTAAGACTCAGGATGCCGTCCGCATCGTCAAAGCGCTTCGCAAGACTGTCGAGGCTATGGGCTGGCCCGAATTCGTTCATCGGGTTGGCATCTGTCGGCTTGTGCTTGAACGCGACTTCAGTCGAGGGGCTGACATGCCACTCTCGACGCTGACCCGCGTGGCAGCGGGTCTTGGTATCAGCTTGGTGTGGCGAGAGGTAGAGGACTCTCAACCGACGGAGGCTACGAGTCCATGACGACATTGCCGCTTCGAGTGAGTTGCAAGTTCTAGTTGACGGCTTGCCGGCGAGCCAAAGATCTCGTTAGCAAGAGGGTGCCGGCTGCGTGGCGAGCCCGCGGGAGAGTCAGGCAACTATTGCGGAACACTCACTCGCGATGGCTCAGGTTCGCGAAGTTCCACTCATCAGTAGCCCTCGTCTCCTGCCAGGTGAATTCATCGCCCGACACGACCTCACTGAGATCCTGATCCACCTCGATTCCAGCGCACTCGTTGAGCTTGCTGACGAAGCTTGCGAAGGCCGTGTTGATCGTCGCTCTGCCCTCAACGTCGCCCTCCCAGATCTCGGCGTCGACGATGAAATACACGGCTACGTGGTACGACTGATCGTCTCCGAGCTCAACATCCTTCTCAGCAATGCCAAGTCGAACCTCGGCGATGTCTTCCTTGAGCGGCTCGATAGCGGCCTCCAGCGCGTCCTGGGTGTCCTTGCCAATCCGCGTCACGAAAGCGTCTGGCCAACTGGGGCGACCGGCGCGTAGCGCGTACCACGCCATGATGCGTTGCGATGCCTCGCTGCTCAAGTAGCGATCGGCGTCTGGTGGCTGGTCCTTGAAAAGCTCACGAGGAACAAGATATCTGTCGGCAACCGCGTGAGCCGAGAGCGCAACGGCTTCGTGAGTTCCGCGGTTCGGCCGGAAGTCAAGGATGCGTGTTGACCGAAAGTCCCGGTATTGCGCTCGCGGCTTCTTGATCGGCTTGCAATGTAAGACCTCAACGAACGGTTCAGCTTCTAGAGCGCGAGCCACTACGTCGCAGGTCTGCGAGACGACGACAAGCCAGTGATCCGCCGTCACTTCGACGGCTGCCGCGCCAGGCCGAATAAGGTACGGCGCGATGGCCGCCAGCATCACCTGAGGCACTACGGCCCCAGTGCGCCAGCCCTTCTCTGCAACCTCGTCTCCAAATGGCAATGCGTCCTCACTCGTCGGACGCCAGCGACTTGGCAGATGGACGGCGCTTGAAGCCAGCCTCGGCTAGCTTCTGGCTGCGAGTCTTCGGCTTGCCGGCCAGCTTAGGCAAGAGCTCGTCGAACGCACCAGCAATGGCAGCTTCGTCGAACTGGTCGGCAGCCAACATAGTTTGGACGGTACGTCCGTCCGCGAGAGGCTCATTGGCGACGGAGCTCAGCGGCGCCGTCGTCCGTTCGCGCCACTGCTTCGCAATGCGCTCAACCGCAGCCAGGCGCTCACGACTGGCGCCCTGCAGCTTCACGTCGCTGGAGGCATCGAGCCACTTGTAGAGGCCGGGCCGAGACAGCCCAAGCGCCTGCGCCAGGTTGGACGTCGATAGTCCCAGAACTGCCTGAAGAGCGGCCAGCCGTTCGACTCGAAGTCGAGCAGCTGCGCTGGGTGTTACCTTGGCTGTAGCGGCCGCCTTCTGAAATGCCTCCTTCGAGGCCTTTGACCAACGCGACCACGAGTCTGCGTCGAAGTCTTCAACTGTGACGGTCGGGATCGCCGATGTCGCGAGCAACACGTCCGTGTCGACGATCAGGACAGTTCGCGCGCCAGTCAACCTGGTCCCCATGCGATAGGACCCAATGAGGTGCGTTTCGTCGCCGCCATAGAACTGCATCGGCACACCAAGATTAAAGGACTCGGCGGCATCGATGATCGTGCTCGGACGACGTTGAAGGAGCGTCGCACGCTGAGCGTTGTAGAACCGTGCCTCGATCGTGTCGCTCACATCCACTCCTTGTTTGCCGTGGCAGACATCGCAGCCTTGAAGGTCCGTGAAGTCAGCTTCTGCATGTCAGTGTAGATGCCGACCAATTGGGCGGCGTCGAAGACTTGGTTGATGTCGCGCAGGCAGTCCGTGTCGATGAAGCCGATCGCCTTCTCGTCCTTGACCCTTTTCTCGCAGTCAACCATCACCTGCGGCTTGTGCAGTGGCATCGCGTTGAAGTTCGGAGGCAAAAGCATTCCAGCCGGCGCCGGCGCTCCCGCTCGGAGGTTGACTGTGGCGCCGTCGAACAGAAATGCGGCCGCCCACAGCGACCCGGTCGGCTTCGCGCCGTCAGGAGTGATGCCCTGTAGCTGATGGGCCAGGTATTCCGCGGGCGAGCGATCGCCGCTCGGGAGGATGAGGTCCACGTAGCGCAACCCTGCGCGCTCCACGAACGCACCGAGGCCTGCCTCGTGGATGGCGTCGAGGACGTCGGCCCATCGGGTCAGCAGGTCCGCGGAATTAACGTAGCTCGTCGCGTGCAGTGAGATTGACCTGGTACCGAGCTGGACGCCGTGCCTTTGGTCGGCCGAGATTAGCTGCCAGATCGGCTGGGCGGAAGGCTTGGCTCCGTCGACGACAAGTTCCTGCCCTTCGACGGTCTTCGGGAAGGTGGAACGTAGGCGGTCTTGCAGGCCTGGCACCTTCGTCGCCATCGAGTAGTAGGGCGAAATGACCAGCTCAGCGACCACATAGGCGAGCGGAGGCTTACGCCACGTACCGAGCGTGGTGGTGGGCATGCGGGCTCTCCTTCGTTGCGTTGCAGTTGCATGTAGTGCTCTCTTCGGAGCATTCAAAATTTAGTTTACAGCGTAGTTGACACCCATGGTGCGAAATCGTTCCGGGTTTACGCACCCTTCACCGGAGCGACTCGTGAACGGGATACGCGACTCGACGCTTTTTATACTTATAAATCAACGACTTAGAGTTAAGAAGCTGGAGCCTCAAGTGGTTCCGTCGCTGGTCGCGGGCCGCATCTGGCGGGGGCGTCGAGCCTCACGAATCGCTCCGTGTTCAGTAGACACGTTCAAGCCCAGCCTCCGAGAGCGCGGCCTCAACGACAGTCCACGGTAACCTCTCTTGCTCAACCCTTGGCCTCAACCCCCATCGTCCGGACTTCAATCCATCGAGAAGTTCCGCTTCAGTCGCCGTCAAGTGCTCAAGATCCGACTCCACCGCCTGAACCGCCTCATGAACGGCCAGTTCCTTGAACTCAAGCAAAGTTGACGCGTCCATGAGTACCGACCGCAAGCCGGGCAGCGCCTCCCTGGCGGAGTTCAAGATGACCAAGCCGTGGGTGTCGATGTCGCCCCAGTAAACGGCGGGGATCACTTTGGCCCAAGGAACGCGTCTAAGCACTCCGACCGCCTTTCCAAGGCCTGCGAAGGCGACACACCCCTGCATGTCACCAAGCGCCGTGGCGCAGGCGTGGTTCTCGACCACCAAGACACGTTTTGGCGTCAATTCAAGCTGCATCACGTCCTCGATGGGGGCTTCGAAGTCGCGCACGCCACCAACCAATCGTCTGAGCTCAGGGCACAGCACGATCACCCGTACGCGATGCGGCAGCCGTTTGAGTCCGGTGACTTCAAAGAAGTCCCCGACCATCTCCGAGCCCCTGACCAGACTCAAGATTTCTGCGACCAAGGCCTGGCGCTTTTCGAGCCACTTGGTATCCACCCCAACGATTGGCAACTGGCGGATGTAGAGGTTTGATGCTGGATTGGCCTCCAGCCACTGGACCACTGCCACGAGCCGCTCGAAGTCGGTGTGCTCATAGTCGGCCAACACATCGAAGTAGCGCCCCAGCTTCGCGCTGGTCGCAAGGCTGGGCCAAAGCGCAAGCAGCGCGTCCTTCCTTTCGACAGCCTTAGCCCAGCGCTTCTCTTGCCCACATAGGGAGGCCACGTCACCAGGGCTGCAAATGACGAGCCTTGTCGGCAAGTCCTGGCTGCCAAGACGTGCCCACTTCTTGGTCTCGAATTCCACCGTCGCCGGCCCTGACCACTTGCGCCAGGCATGCGCCCAAGATTGAACGGCGGGAAGGTCAGCCATGACCTCGGTCTCAGTAGGCGCACCCAGAACAAAGGCGATTGGCCAGTCGCCGCTTCCAAACAGCCAATCGCGGTGGGTGCCGTTGTAGCGCCGCACGACGGCATCCTTGACGTGTTCAGGCAGCAGTAACTTCTTGGCCATCTTCTGCCTGGGAGTCGTAGCGGAGCTTGCCCGCTTGGTGGTCATATTCGATGGACAGTACAGAGGAGACCTTGCGATCTCGGATCTGCACGAAGCCAGCACCGCCGATGAAGGGCTCGAGCGTCATGACGGATTTGAGTGGCGTTGCCACCACCATCTGGAAGCCGAACGTCTTGAAGATATTCATCGCCACGGTCGTGAAATCCGCGTCGGCTTTGTCGAAGGCCTCATCGAGGAACACGGTGCAGAACTTCGGCCAGGAGCGCTCTTGCCCGGCAAGCTGATAGCGCAACGCAGCGGCCAGGCATGTCGAGGCCAGCTTTTGGCGTTGGCCGCCTGACTTGCCTGCACCGCTTTTGTAGACCTCGACCTGAACGCCGTCCCTATCGAGCTCGATGGCGATGAACTCAACGTGCTGGCGCACATCGAGCACCAGCTGCTTCCAGTTCTTGTCAGCAGTGTTGGAGCCGGCCAGGCGGCCCACGAGCGCACTGATAACTACAAAGCGCGCTTCGGCGTCCGCAGCATCAAGACTGAGCATGTTGCTCAGCGCCTGGCGAAGCTGCTGTTTGAAGGCGACCACGTCCGGCAGCACCTTGTCCTTGTGCTCGAGCTTGAGGTGCGTGCCAGGGCCAAACGGCGCGGTTGCCAGGCCTTCGTTGACGAGATTGATGCGGTCGATGATGGCTTTGCGCTCAAGCTCAAGCTGTGCGGACAGTGCTGTGAGGTTCTGTTCGCTTTGCTTCCTCAGGAGCGCGTGGAATCGCTCTTGGAACTCTGGCAACCCTTCGCTCTCGAGCCGCTCCAGCTTGGCCATGAAGTCAGGGGCACTGGCCATGGCCGCGTCCAGGCCGCTGGCCTCTGCTGGCCAAATGCGAACGAAGTCTTTGAAGCAGCCCGTGATGTTGTGCTCTAGGCTCAGCGCTTGCTCACCCAACTGCTTCAGCTCCGTGGACAGCGCTTTGTCGACGCTGCTGCTTGCTCGGTCAAGGTTCTCATGGGTCAGTCCCTCGCGATACCGCTCGAAGCGTTCATCCAGACCTGCCTGTTGATGTGGGGTCAGAGCGACTTCAATGAGCTCGGGCCTGAGCTCTCCCAGGCGCCGCTCAAGGTTGCCCAGCAAGATTCTCTTGGCGTTCAAGCTGCCCGACTGGTCTTCGGCCGCCTTCCTCGCAACCTCGACCTTGCGCTCTTGCCGCTCGATGTCGTGCTGGAGCGAGCCCAGATCGGGCCGTGCGGCAGTCTCTGCATCGATGCGCTCACGTAGCGACTGGATCTCGGCCACAGCGGCATTCACATCGACTTCTGACCACTCCAGGTTGGCCAAATCCATGCAGGCCCGGACCTTGGCGTCATGTTTGCCTGCAGCTTCCTGTAGCTCGGAAATGCGCAAGCGGGCCGCTTCGATGGTCTCGGCAAGTTCCTGTGCGCGACGCTTGTAGAGAGCGAGCTTGGCGGCGTTGTTAAAGCCCAGCACGTACTCGCGGTCGTCGCCCAGACGAGTTCGGTCATCCTTCTCGTGACGGCTGGCGCTGTGCTTGACTTGGCCCTCGCGGGTAATGGCGCGCTTGGCAGCGCGAAATGCAGCCAGAGTTTCCGCGCACTCGTAATCGAAGCGCTCCTTGAGCTCATCACGGACCCATTCGGCCTCAGGGCGCCTCGCAAAGTTGAGCTTCTTGACCAGGGAGCCTGGCGAGACGCTGCGGCTTCTGGAGTCGTGGGGCAGCATTCGCAGGTAGACCACGCGCATACCGGTGTGCGTGTCATTGAGATAGCTCGCCACCCCTTGGTAGTGGGCTTCGTCGACCAAGAGTGAGAGCGCGAAGCCATGCAGCACGCGCTCAATGGCGGCCTCCCATGGCTTGTGCTCAGTACCCACCTCAATGAGTTCGCCCGCGAAGGGGAGGCGTTCCGTGGGCACACCCAGATGCTCGCAGATGCGTTCTCGCAGTGCGAGCATCTTCGAAGGTATGTTGGATGGCTGGCGCTCCAGAGCCTTAACCTCAGCTACTGCTGCAGCGAAGTCCAGCTCATCCTTCTCCCTTTGGGTACGAAGCGTGAACCGTTCCTCTCCAAGCTGCTCTGCGACATTGCGCGATTGCTCGACAAAGTCCCGGGCTGCATCCCGCCGCTCTGTGAACCACTGCGCGGTGTCTGGCGGCGCCCAGCCCATAACCTCGCAGTTGGTCGCAACTCGGCTGCGCTTGACAGCTCTCTCCGCGCGCTTGGCTTCAGCCGCTGCGTGTTTGGCCTTCAAGTCCTCGATGAGGCTGCCGCCGAGCTCATCACGTCGACGCTCGAGGGCCTTGAGTTCGTCCCGCATCAACCGCTCTGTGGTTTGCTTGGCTGACAGGGCCTGCGATTCGCCGTCGATCCCCGTCTGCAGCTCCTTCATGGATGCATGTAGCAAATCACGTCGCAACTGTTCCCGGTAGCGCTCGATCCCCGCCTGAAGTTCATCAAGCTCGTTGCGCCGGAGCCGCGCAGCGTCTAGATCCATACCCCAATCCCTGGCGGGCCTGAGCGTCTCAATTTGCCGGCGGGCGTCCACCACAAGCCGATGGGCCTCATTGAGCTCCACGAACTGCTGCACGAGGTCATCCGCCAGCTCGAAGGTCTCTGGTGGATCGAGCATGAAGTCGCGCATGAAGTCGTTGATGTCGCCCAGGTTCTTCGAGACCTGGGTGCGGTGCAAGAGCTTCAATGCCCGCTCGCTCTTGATGCCGAGCAGCCGCCGAAAGCGCTCCTGGTAGGCGCTGAACTCTTCACGCACGAATGCATCCTTCAGGTCGAACTTGAAGCGACGCACGTCGTAGTCGTTCTCCGCGAAGAACTTCAACTCGCGCAGATCGAACTCACGCTCGATCACCAGGTAGACCTTCTTGACATCCGCGCTGCTGCTGCCTTTGCCCCGAATCCACAGCACCTGGGCTATGGCCACCACGGCACCGGCGGCGTTACGGTACGTCTCCGCGATGGCTGACCAGGTGGTGTCTGGGCGGAGGTACTGCGCAGCATGCTCACCAGAGTCCGTGGTTTGCTGAGCCCACGCTCCACGGATGTAGGTGGCGAAGTTGCGGTCACGGCCCTTGCGCTCGCCCTCACGGGCGGCAGCATTGAAGGCCACACCTCCGGGCGGGTTGGTAAGCGCGGCGTGCGCATCCAATATGGTCGACTTGCCTGATCCAGATGGTCCGACGAGTAGGTAGCCCTCGGCCGCGACCGGGATGCGGTGGTAGCCGCTGAACGTTCCCCAGTTGAAGACCTGGATGTCGCGCATTCGCATTTGTTCGTGTGCGCCTTCTGGCGCAGCACCGGTTTCGACACTATCTGGCCCCGTGGCTTCGGAGAACAGGTCGACGATCTCAGATGCGCCCATGGGTCGGCTCCTCTTCGGGGTTGGATGCATCTGCCTCAGCGGGAAGCATGGTGTCGCCCGAGGCACGTTCTGACGCAGCGGCTGGCTTGGTGGCGAGCCCTTTGTAGGCGCGTGCCAGTGCCGAGACATCTTCCGCAGTGAAGAGAATTCGCAGCGTAGGGGACACTTCGTAGCGGTCCTCCGTGCCGCGAAGCTTTCGGAGCAAGCTCAGCTTCTTGGACTTTTCGACGGCGCCTTCGATCTGTCGCTCAAAGCGCGAGTGATCGACGTTCTTGTCGCGCTCGTAGACGGAGAGGTGCTCGACCATCTCTTGATGCGAGATGACAGCGCGCTCTCCTTGGGCCTCTGACTGGGTCAGACGCTGGCGCAAGAACAGGACCAGTGCCGACTCGAGGTAGGTGAGGTTTTGTTTTCGCAGCAGCGTGGGCAGCTCCAGGCCTTCTGCGATCACCTTGCGCGTGAAGGCCACCTTGTGGTCGTGGTCCAGCACAAGGTCCAGGAACAGGTTGTGGAGCTGGGCGCGCAGGGCCGCCTCGTCCTTGAGAACGGTTTCCCAGAGCTTGGATTGACGGCTGCCGTCAATCGACGGGCCGGCAAGTAGTTGCACCAATGCGCGGCGTGTAGGCATGGCGATCGTCCCGCGGTCGCCCGGGAACGTCGCATCGGTATCGTCGTCGAGATCCTGGTCTGCCGACACCTCGAAGTCGTCGTCAAGGTCCTCTTCGCCTAAGCTCATGGGCTCTCTCCCTGGTGAAGTAGATGGCTGGTACTCGAGCTGAGCGGTCTACGCCGTCCTTGCCCGTCCAGCTGACTCGTTGTGTGCTTTCCAGCACCTCAGCATGCTTGGCTCCGAGCGCCACGTATCCCACAACCGAACCAAAGCCTTGCTCAGCGGGGAAGCGCTCAAGGACCTCCGCGACACTTACCTGCGAATGCTCGACGAGTAGCGCCAGGATGTTGTCACTCAAGGCGCGGAAGTCGATTTCCGAGTCGCGCACGAGCGACTTCACCATGTCGACCGTGAGCACTGAGGCGTCGCCCTCCGCCATGTCGCTGCTTGGTGCCTGGAGCTGGGGGTCATGAAGCGCCCACTGCGATACGGAGCGGATGCGAGAGCTGGTCTGAACGAACTCGAATCCCACCGGCTCGTTGGGGCGCACCACTTCGCGTGCAGCCATGGCCGCAGCATGTGCTTCGCGCATCAGGGTGGTGATGCGGCGCTGCTCCCGGAACTCTCTACTTTTCACAAAAGTCTTAAGTCCCCGGGCGAACTGCTGTAGCACGCCGTGCACGGTGTTGCCCTCGCGCAGGAGCAGTACCGTCAAGGTCTGCAGGAACTGACGCTCCCTGGGCTCCAGGCCGCGGCTGAAGTCGCGGGAAGTGATGGCATCAATGGCCTCGCCCAGCAGGTGAGACTGTTCGACGTCAGTCAACAGCAGCCAAAACGCGGCGAACGCCCGGCCGGGCTCGCTTTGCTCGATGATGTCCACGCCGTCGAAGAGCTGTTGGAGCACCGTGTTGCGCTCGCTGGCGCCTTCGACAAGGCTTTGCCGCAAGTTCTTGTTGAGGCGATCAAAGGCATCGCGCACGTTGCGGAAGTCAGCAGTGAGTTCTTCGGCCTGGCTGATGATCTCGCGAGCGCGCTCAAGGGCCCTGTCTTGAGGGAGCGTCTGGACCCCGCCTCGATGGACCTGGGCAATCTCCGCGTCGATGCGATCGCGTTCGGCATGCAGTCGCGCCAGGCGGGTGGCCGGGTTCGCGTCAGTCTCCTCGGCCAAACGCAACACTTGCTGCATGACGCTGGCCAGCCGGCTCTCGGTCGCTGCCGCTCTGGGGCGCTGCATTGAAGCGAGCCAGCGGAGAGCCGCTGTGGCCTCAGCCGTCAACTCGAGCACCTCTTCGTGGGCGCCTGCCGGCAGGCGACGGGTCAGCCAACCTTGGGTGAGCCAGTCGGCTATGTAGGCCTGAGCGGTTTGCTCCATTCCATCGCCCTGGGCGCGCAATGCTTCAAGGTCGCGAGTGACGCGCTCGGTGGCAACTGATACCGTCAGAACAGCCTCGTCCTCAGTGAACACCGACTCCAGCACGGCCAGCACGAGCGGCGCATGATGGATGGCAAGCAGCCGCCATAGACGGCCCTCACGCAGTCGCCCATTGGTAGCGGCTAGCCTCTCGACGCTCACGCAAGGCCCCCCGGACGCCGCGAAGGCACGATCGGTCTAGCAGCGATGTGGTCTGGTGGCATGCGGCTCTCTCGTATAACCAGTATACGCATAATGTGTGTGTTCGCATAATTGTTAGACGCGTGTGATAATTCCACGCATGGTGTCCAACGATCCGCAACGCGGCAAGACAGATCTGAGAGTTGTCTCCAAATGGGGGCACGAGAGGCGCTTAGAGTTCATCGACTGGCGGCTTTGCTGGGAGAGGCGCATCAACCGCAGCGACCTCACCTCCTTCTTTGGCATCTCCATCCCCCAGGCGTCGCTGGACCTCGCGCGCTACATCGAGCTTGCGCCCGACAACGCCAGGTACGACCGCAGCAGCAAGGTCTACGTGGCGTCCGAGACGTTCCAGGCGCTCTATCCAGGCACCACCCCAGAGCGCTATCTCAACGAGCTCTTGGCGCGCTGTGCAGGCGTGATGCAACCAGAGTTGGGGTTCTCCGGCTGGACTCCGCCAATGGATATGCCGGCCAACCCAGCGAGAGGAGTGGATTCGCGGACGCTACTGATCTTGCTCGCCGCGATCCGTCATGCAAAGCGCGTGGATGTGCAGTACCAGTCGATGTCTGCGGCAGAGCCAGAAGTACGCCAGATATCTCCGCATGCACTTGGGTACGACGGATTTCGATGGCACGTGCGCGCTTACTGCCATTCAAGAGGCTCCTATCGCGACTTTGTCATCGCCCGCGTCCTACACGCTTCCAGCAATGAAGCTGATGCTTTGAGCGCGGAGGCTGATGCTGCTTGGCATCGTTGGGTCGAGTTAGTGATTGGGCCTAACCCCGCTATGAGACCAGGAGCAAAGCGAGTGATCGAGTTGGACTACGCCATGGAGGCGGGTCAGGTAACCATCACGTGCAGGCAAGCGCTTCTCTTCTACACGCTCAAGCGATTGGGGTTGTTGCCTGGGCAGGAGGGGCCGCCGAATGTTCAGCAGCTCGCGCTCCTGAATCGGGATGAAGTTCAGGCGTTCTTGCCACGGGTCACTTGAGCGCGTCGACCATGAGGTGTAGGGCCATTTGACTTGGGCAAAAGGGGCATTGAGCGATGAGTTGCAACGGCAGGGATCATGACTGGAACTGCAACTGTGGCTTTGGCCGTGGTCAGGGCGCATCGCGCAGGCGTGAGCGAGTGCCTGTTCAGGACTTGTTCGTGCCAAAGGTGCCGAGGCATTACACGAAAGCCACTGATCAGTGCTCCTTTTGCGAAGCCCCGGTCTTCTTTCGAGCCCTGGCGAACGGGGGGCGTACCTACTTCGATGGCCCAGGATCACCATGGACGAAGCATCCATGCCTGGACCAAGACTCGAGCAAGTTTCTCGGGACAGTTGCTGACAGCGAGTCGAACTGGCCACAGCTTTTTGAGCCTTCTGCTAGCCAGGCCGGGAGCGGCTTCCTTGCCCTCCGAGGTAGGCTTCGCGGCGCGAACTGGACTGGCTACCTCATGGTGCAACAGCTTCAGGAGATCGGGCTCGACGTAGCTTGCCTGCATGACTGCTTCATTCAAGTGCGTGAGTCATCGCCAGGAGTCTTCGACCTGGCGTTGTTGACCGAAGACTTGCGCAGGTTTGTGGCAAAGGCATGCGCGACAAAGGCAGGCGAGACTACGCCGAGGGCAGCGCCGCCACGCAGGAAGGATCGGCGAGGCAGAGGCAAGACGGCACTCGTTGAACAGCCAGACCTGCTTGACGCGGCAAGTTCAGGGTTGTCGATTCCCCAGAACTGACCTGGTCGGGGCGCATTTCAGTTGTGATGTCACATGTCGGGTGCCATCTCAGGTTCCGTGTCACACTGGCTGGCTAGCTGTGACATAGATGTTGAAATTTGCTCAACGGATCAAGATGGGCCATTTCACTCGCCATGTCACCCGTCATCTTCAGTGTAGGTGACCGTGTAACCTGAGAAAAACGGCCCCATAAGTCGAGAAAACTATGGGCTGCTCGTTTCTCTTAGGTTGAAGGCAGTCGGCTAGTGCCTGCTGGAATCCTTCCCACCCGCCCTTCTTGAAGACGGGTCACGGGCTACCTCATTCAGGTTCGCTCAAGCCGCTCTCGTCGATGGCCGCGGGTGCGGCCGTAGTGCTGCCGGGCACGGGAGGTTCGAATAGCTCCTTGTCGAGAGGCACCTTGCGGCCCGCAACGCCGCCAAGGAACTCTTCGTACATGGACTTCGCCTTCGCCAGGATGTCTGCCTTGACCTCTTTGGTGAGGTCGGCTTCGTCGACACGGTTCTCTTCGCAATGCGCAGCGAGCCGGCGGCGATAGAGCGCCTGGGCGACCGCAGCGCGAGCATTTGCTCGGTCCGTGTCAACCACCGTCTGCAGCTCCGGGGCCGAAGGCTTCCACAGCTCTAGCAGCAAGTAGCGGTACTTGGGCCACTCTGCCGGCTGCATCTCAGTGGGGATGACGACTTGGCGGAAGGTCGGGCCGCCGCTGGTCAGCTTTACCTCGGGCTCGACCACAAGCTCACCTTCGAAGGTGTGCATGAGAGCCTTCAGTTCACTGATGTTCTTGGGACGGAGCAGGCCGTTGATTGCCTCAACGTACTCATCAAGCAGGGCCCCGGTGGAGTGCTGGATTCCTCCGAATGCAATCTGCATGGCCTCGGCGTAGGTGCAGACCATCGCGGTCTGGAAAGCAACCGTTGAGAAGACGTTCTCGAACATCCTATCGATGGCGTCTCGAACAGGTTTGGCGACAACACCCTCGTTGATGACCTGCTTCTTCGCTTGGCTGCTCATGGCGTCCAGCATGAACACTGCTCTGGTCGCCTTCATGGACTCGACAGTTGCTTTGCGGCTTGCCATGAGTCCGTTGACCCGAGCGAGTGTCTCCCTTATCTCCGGAGTGGTCCAGTTGGGCTCCTTGTCCTGCACACGCCGGTTCAGGCCCTCCCTGAAGTCGTCGAACGTCCGAGAGGTCGCCTGACCATCGAAGAGCATCTTCTCAAGTTCGGCGTCTCGCTTGCTCAGCAGCTCTTGGTTCAGACTGATGGTGGCCCGAGCGAAGGCCGCGAGCGGGTGGACCTTACCGAATACTCTGTCGATGACAGGCACGTAGAGTTCGGTCCACTTCTTCCTGAAGATTTCGGCGATTTCGTCGGAGTAGTTGGTGCGGGTGTTGACGGTCTTCTGGTCAGACGTAAGTTCGTCCTTCAGGCCGAGTCGTTCAAAGGCTTCGTCAAGCCGCTTACGAGGAGCTCCAACCTTGCCACGGGCCTCGATGCCTCGGGCATGTCCGTTCATCAGGAGGTGCTCTGTTAGGTGGTACAGATGGCTAACGCCGCTGAAGGCGGCATCGCTCACAATCTTGACTCGGTCGCCTTCCTGGTCAAGTTCGACGTTCCAGATGCGTAGGCCCGTGTCGTCCTTGGCATCCAACTGCTTGATGTAAGACAGCGTGGCCCGCAGGCACTCTGCGACGATGTCTTGGTCGTTCAGGAGCTTGTTTCGTGAGTCGGAGACCTTCTTTGCCGTCTTGTTCAACGTAAGAAAAACTCGGCGAGCCGCGCGAACCACGTCCATGTCTTGCGCCATCGTCCCGTCAAGCTGAGGAAACGCGCAGATGAGTACCGGAAGCTGAAGCTCGCTCAGGTTGTACGAGCGGATTTCCTTCTCTGGCCAGACCTTGTAGTAGCCTTCATAGGGGCTGCGGCGCGCGTCGGACCAACCACCCGTCAGGTTCCGATACAGCGCCAGTAGAGCCATCGCCCTGTGCTGGCCGTCGACGATTGCCAAAGTGCAGTTGTCGCGCGCCAGGCTGAGGCGTGCGCCCTCTGATAAGGGGGAGTCATTGCGGTAGTACTGAAAGAACTCGAACTGCTCCTCGCCCAGGTTACCTGCGGTGATGCGGTCTTCCTTTATGCCGGCGTGCTCCTGCGAGTCGGCGCGGGAACGCCTCACATTGCGGTAGTTGGCGTCGGGGACCCGACTGTTGGGCTTCAGTGGAAGCGCAACCGCTACGATGGGCGGAAACAACTTGATGAGCCCCGTCGTCGAAGTGTCGAGCAAATAGGGGATGAGCTCTAACGAAACGCGAGCGTCATCAATGTCTCGCTGCATGATTTCGTCAAAGCCCAGCTGCTTGAGGTCGAAGACTTCCCTAACGGGGGCCAACATGCTCAGCAGCTGCGGGCGGCCTCAATTCTGAAATGCAACACCCGACCTGGATTGCAATGTCAGTGGATTGTGGCCTGAGCCCTTTGCGAGCTGGTTTCGACCAATTCGCGGAAGGCCTGGATGGGGCTGCGCCAGC
>Ga0116180_1001887_pt1 | contig 17134 bp, 10 predicted proteins | sample AD_UKC073_MetaG_FD_89804 | JGI IMG/M metagenome (GOLD analysis project Ga0116180, IMG submission 89804) | Active sludge microbial communities of municipal wastewater-treating anaerobic digesters from USA - AD_UKC073_MetaG | ecosystem: Engineered > Bioreactor > Anaerobic > Digestate | place: USA...
GCTGTGGTGGCGCGCTCACTGGCTCTTTCCCAATGCACTCCCAGGGCCATACGGCAAAGGTGACCGTGAATATCGTGAGAGGCGCGACTCTGAAGCCAACGCTGCCTCGCGCGTTCCGGTGGAAGAAGAGCTACGAGTTCCAGTGATATGGGGCGCTGAGTTGTTCGGCCCCGCCGAGGCCGAGGCGCTCTACGCGAGCCTCACGCGCTTGAAGTGGTCGTCAGGAGGGGGCTGGCGCGAGGACGGCGCTGCTGACTGGATACGCTATCAGCGCTCTTACGGTGCTGGCGGCGGCTGGTACAACGTCGACGTTGTTGCCAGGGAGCAGGATCGACAGCGCTGGTTCATGCTCCACAACTTCGCGCAGCTTCCTGACGATGTCGATCATCTTCGAGCCAGGTTCTTCCAGATCACGCCGTCGTTAACCTGCGCCCTCGTCGGTTTTGTTCTCAAAGACGAAGCTGCCCGAAGCTACGAGCGGGAACTCAACAAGGATCGAAAGTCCGTTAGGCAGCGCTCCGGGCGCGGTTGGAGCATTTCGACTCTTGACCCGAGTCACCGCAAGCGTGATTCACTTGAAGTGGCGAGAGCAAGACTGCGAGCGATAGCCGGGCGTTGGTTCAAGGACAACTTGCCAGGCTATTTTTGCGGTCGATCAATTGACCGGTTACCCACGGCTGAACTCATCACCACGAAGACTCATCGGTTGCTTTCGCCAGATTCTGAGGCGGCGACCAGCGTATGGTTTCGCTGGCAGCGTCTCATTGCGAACGCCTCTCCTTTCGATGTTTGGACTTCTGAAGATTGCCAAGGTCTTCAGTTCTCAATGTCGAACAGGCTTCGAGGAGACGAAGAACAGTTCCACATGGTTGTTTCCCTATGTGCCGAAGACGTTCCAGAAAAGAGCGTTGAGGTTTACGGAGGGCGCGAACGATCGGCATACGTCAGCTATTCCCACGAACGCCTTGATGGAATACTTAGCAATTACGCAGCACTCGCATTTCTAAGAGAGGCATCCAAGGACGTCCGATCCAGCCGCAGTGAGTTAACGGTCAGCAAGCTAGCAAGTCGCAAATGCGTCCGCGTGCTGGATCAGATCCAATCTTTCTTCGATCGTTCATTGGGTGCGCCGGCAGTCGCTGCAGAACTTCGTAGCCGGTCGGAGCACCTGGGCACGTACCGTCATGAGTGCTCAGGCTTCTTTTCTCCAGCGTGGCCAAAGGAAAACGAGCAACGACACATTGCCAAAACACTTCAGGAGTGGACGAACTGGCTATCCGCACGCGTCATTGCTGAAGAGCACTCTGCTAGAGAGCACTTCGCGCAACTTGCAAGTATTCTGAGCGTTCGAGAAAGCGTACGTGCACAACAAAGGATGGAGTGGCTTACGGTGGCGGCTCTCTTTGTCGCGACCGCATCACTGATCGCTGCTCTTCCGTCACTTGGGAACTGGCTCGCCACCATTCGCACGTACGTGCTATCGATTCGGGCCGGGGGCTGACGGCTTGAACTGCCCGCGGATAAATTCCGTAAGAGGAGGATGCGGTGAACGTGCTTAACGAGGTTCTGCATTGGTCTGCGGATCGCCCCGCGTGGCAGCGCGATGCTTTGCGAAGACTGGCCCAGACGGGCGAACTCAGCGAGCCTGATATTGCGGAACTGGTCCAACTATGCAAGACCCCGCACGGGTTGGCCGATGCCGGTTCAGCCTACCCGCTAGCTGAGGAACATCTACCGGCGAGCGGGAAGCGCAACGAGGCAGTGAAGCTGACCTCCATATTCCACGACCGCGGGGTGAACGCCCTGGCCGAAGGACAGACACTGCGATTCGGACCGTCGCTGACTGTGGTGTACGGCGACAACGGGGCCGGCAAGACGGGCTACACCCGCATCCTCAAGAATGCATGTCGCGCGCGCGGGCGTGAACAGATCTTGGGCAACGTGACATCTGGCGGCGCTCCGCCCACACCGGTCGTCACCATCAGGTTTCAGGTTGGAGGAACCGAAGCGGAGCATGCATTCGCCACTGCTGGCGCGGATGACCGCGTCGCCCGCGTGAGCGTCTTTGATACACAGTCTGCGGGCGTATACCTGACGGAGAAGACGGACGTAGCCTTTCGGCCGCTGGGGCTTGATCTCTTCGACAAACTCGTTAAGGCATGCAAGGCCGTTCGCGCTCGCTTGGAATCGGAACAGAAGGCCATATCGACGAGCCTTATCGGTCCACTCCTGCAGCAGGTCCCACAAGGCACGGCGGTCCACCAACTTCTCAGCAAGCTTACAGGCCTGACAAAAATCGAGGCAGTCCATGCGCTCTCGCGGTTGCAGCCTGAAGAAACTGAGCGCTTGGCCACTCTCGAAAAGTCGCTCGTGGATCTCAACGCGAACGACCCGGTCAAGGTTAAGCAGCAACTTTCGAACCGCCTCGGGCGGGTCAAGTCACTGCTGCTGCACCTGCAAACAGTAGAGCGTGAACTGTCTGACGACGCGATCGCAGCTGTTCTCGCTGCCCGAACAGAAGGAAAGCGCAAGAGCGATGCTGCCCGCAAACAGAAGGAGGCCACCTTCGAAGGCATGTTGCCCGGAACGGGAGCCGAGAACTGGAAGGCCTTGTGGGAGTCCGCGCGCAGCTTCTCCCACGAGCACGCGTACCCTGAGAGATCGTTTCCGGTGGTGGATGGCAATGCAATTTGCGTCCTGTGTCAACAGGAAATTCGACCTGACGCTGCCGAAAGATTGAAGAACTTCGAAGCTTTCGTCACGTCGCCCACCGAGCAGGAACTGCGCGGCCTTAGGGAAAAATTCTCCAAACTGCGACGCGGATTTACTGATCTCAGGACATCCAGCGAAATCATCGATTCAATCCTCGCCGAGCTCGCTATCGACCACGAAACGCCGGTCGCCGAAGTACGGGGAGCAATCGAATCGAACGAGCTTCGGCGTATTGCTGTTGCCAGCGCCCTGACAGATGACGTTGACATAGCACCAGATCGACCAGCCGTTGCAGCCGCAAGCCATGTTGTCCAGGCCCTACAGGAGCAGTTGGAGGGACGGATCACCGCGCTCGGCGCCAAAGATGTCGCTGCCGAGCGCAAGAAGTTGACGGCAGAGATAGAGGATCTGAAAGCTCGCACGCTGCTGTCTGTCAACGAACAGATCGTGCTGGAAGAAATCGAGCGCAAGCGCAAGCATGCCGCATACGCCCAGTGTCTTGGCGACACCAGCTTTACCGCAGTGACCCAGAAGAGCACTTCGCTTACCAAGGCAGTAGTGACCCAGCAATTGACGGCGAGTTTTGCGGATGAATTGCGGAAAATCGGCTTCCGCCATGTAGACGTGGAGCTAAAGGACGCCGGCGGGGCAGAAGGCATCCTATATCACAAGCTGGTACTGACCCGTGCGCCCGGCGTCAATTTGCCCAAAGTGGTGAGCGAGGGGGAACAGCGAACCTTGTCGATTGCGGCTTTCTTCGCGGAGTTGAGCACGGCTGATGACCCGTCCGGCATCGTCTTTGATGATCCAGTTTCATCTCTGGACTTTCGTTGGCGGGACGGAGTGGCTCGTCGGTTGGTCGAAGAGGCAAAGAAGCGTCAGGTCATTGTCTTCACCCACGACGTCGTCTTTCTTCTTCTGCTGAAGCAGTATGCGGAGGCAGAAGCCGTCGAACAGTTGGACCAGCATGTCCGCCACCAGTCGAGAGGTGCTGGAGTCTGTGCAGAGGAACTTCCGTGGGTCGCCATGCCGGTCAAGAAGAAGATCGGCTACATCAGGAACGAATGGCAAGCCGCCGAAAAGCTAGAGCGCACTGGCGAGCAAGACAAGTACGAGAAGGAAGCGAAGTACCTCTATGGGCTACTCCGCGAGGCGTGGGAGCGAGCGATCGAGGAGGTGCTGCTCAACAATGTCGTCGAACGGTTCCAGGTGGGCGTACAGACCCTGCGTCTGAAGGGCGTCGATATAGGGCAGCAGGACTATGCCGCCATCGAGGCTGGCATGGCGAAGTGTTCAAAGTGGCTGCCCGGTCATGACAAGGCCGCAGCCGACAGAGCCCCGATACCACGAGCCGCCGATCTCAAGGCAGACATCGACGCGCTTGAGACGTGGATTGCGGCGGTGCGAAAGCGTAGGGCGTAGCTGTTGATACCAAGCAGAGCATCACTTCGCCGCAGGCTTACCAACAATAGGGAGGCGTATGCCTATTCTCATTACTGCGAAAGCACACTTCGATACCGACCTCGCGCGTGCGCGGGCGCTCCTGAATAACGCCGCATTGGTGCCGGCCTGTACAGACGACATGTTGCGCTCGGCTTTAATGTTCGCCGTTGGAGCGTGCGATGCGTACTTCGCTGACTCGTATGCAGATCTGATCTCTAGAGCTCTTCGGGCGAAGGAGCTGGAGCCTGCTGTTGCAATCCCAGATCGACTAGGCAACCTGCGCATGCCCGTGACTGCCATTCTGCGGCCAACGACCATGCTTGGTTGGCGCTGGCGCATGGCGGCGCGCGAACTGGTAGAAAAAGAGAACGTGCTATCGTTCGATCAGATTAGAGGCCTCTTCAATCAATTTTTCCAGAAGGGTAAGGGGATACTCAGTCGGGACCGCGTCTTGGGATGGATGACGGACCCTTCCGCAAAGCACCGCCACTTTGGGACGAGCGCCGCTCAACTTGCCGCAGTTCCGGCTGCGAATCAGAACGCAGCTAAAGACAGAGCGATGGCGCACTTCGAGGCGAAGATATCCACGATCTTCCAGCGTCGTCATGATTGCATTCACTGCTGCGACCGGCCAAAGGTGGCCGTCCAGACCATCAACGCGGTCGCTGTGCAGAAGAAGATCGAAGATTTGGAATTTCTAGTGAACCGTTGTCACGCGGAGCTCTCAGCGGCTTTCGGGCCGTATCTGACGAGCCTTGGCTTTAGCGCTGGGACCCGCAACCAAGTAATGGTCTGAGGGGGCACCGCAAGGCGTCGATATCTCTAGGCAAAAAGCTCGCGCTCGATGAGCGCCAGGTTCTTGTTGGTGTAGAAATAGTCCGGTTGGTGCGAGCGTGGGCGAACCAGAACGGAGAACGCCGGGGTAGTGGGATCGTCCGCGTCAAAGACAACTAGGCCTACGCCGGAAATCTCGCAAAGCGCGTCAAGCCGGGCAATTTCATCGGCATTTACCTGTCGCGGAATCACAAGATACGAACGATGACAGAAAAGCCTGTAGGCACAGGCTTGGCCAAAGGCGGTGACGATTTGCTGAGTGTCCGTCTTGATTTCGGCTGCAACTATCTCTGTTGGCGCCTTTATGACATCACTCCTTCGCGATTCCTTCTTCCCGATAACGTCCGGTGTGCCCCATCGATCCCGGAAAACATTTCCTCCAAGAGGTATGGCTTGTGTAGCCTCTTCTGCCTCGTTCTTGAGCCAATCAGCGAAGGGTGCGTAGAACTGGTCCTCGCGGATCTTGGGCGGCGGCACTACCCCAGTACTATCGTTACTTTCCAGTGCTTGTGCATCTTTAAAACTTGTATGTCGGTACAGGCCCTTTGAGGGCTTCCATACATACTCAGGAAGCACTACATCAAGATTCCAAATGGTGGAGTTAATCGTACCAGCGTTGAAGCAAGGCGGTTCATCTCGGAGTTTTCTGAAAAGCTCGGAGTAACGGAGTCCGTCTGGGTGCTGTTTGATTAGGTCGATCGCCCGAAGCTTGATCCGCTCTCGGATTCCAGGGGTTTTCATGGAAGTTGGCAGCTCGATTGGGGTTTCTACTGTGGATGAGCGGGATCAGGCGATGTGGACGATCGTCCGTGGTGCGATCGTCATCATAGGGGAAGCATCCAGCGATGCCAATTGCATCGCCCCGCCTGGCCTACACACCATCCTTGATCGCTCTGGGCGAGGCTGTAAGGTCCGCCCGACTTGCTCGCGGCATCTCTCAAGAGGATCTAGCCGCTCGTGCTGGCCTTGATCGGTCTTACATGAGCAGCATCGAACGAGGCGCACAGAACCCTGGGATAGTCTCGGTCCTGAGAGTCGCAAACGCGCTTGGGATGACAGCCTCCGAGCTGTTCTCCCTCGCGTCGCTGTAGGTGCTCCTAGGCTTCCCTACCGACCGTACAAGCCCTCGCCCTTCCCTCTGGCATCCATCCACTATGTATCTTCAATAGTTATGCAACTAGTCGAAGAAGACCGCTTTTCACTCACACAGTCAGAAAAAGTTGCTTTTTTAGGGGCAAGTCCCTTGGACAACACCCAGCTCACCGTCGACGGCATCCTGTACTTCCAGGTGACCGACCCGATGCGCGCCAGCTACGGCAGCAGCGACTACATCATCGCCATCACCCAGCTGGCGCAGACCACGCTGCGCAGCGTGATCGGCCGCATGGAGCTGGACAAGACCTTCGAAGAGCGCGACCAGATCAACGGCGCGGTGGTGGTGTCGTTGGACGAGGCGGCGCTGAACTGGGGCGTGAAGGTGCTGCGCTACGAGATCAAGGACCTGACGCCGCCGGCCGAGATCCTGCGCAGCATGCAGGCGCAGATCACCGCCGAGCGCGAGAAGCGCGCGCTGATCGCCGCCAGCGAGGGCCGGCGCCAGGAGCAGATCAACATCGCCACCGGCGAACGCGAGGCCAGCATCGCCCGCAGCGAGGGCGAGAAGCAGGCCGACATCAACAAGGCGCAGGGCGAGGCCGCCGCCATCACCGCACTGGCCGAAGCCTCGGCCGATGCCATCCGCCGCATCGCCGCGGCCATCGAGGCGCCCGGCGGCGCCCAGGCCGTGCAGCTGCAGGTGGCCGAGAAGGCGATCGGCGCCTACGCCAACCTGGCCAAGGCCAACAACACGATGATCGTGCCCGGCAACATGACCGAGGTGTCGGCCCTGGTGGCCACCGCCATGTCGGTGATGAAAGGCACGCCTAAGTTGTGAACCGGCTCAGGCCGGCGCACTGAAGCCCGGCTTGCGCCGCGGCTGCACGCCCGCCACGGCGATCAGCGACTCCACGCAGTCGCGCAACGATTCGTCCCAGGGCCGGAAGCTCACGCCCAGCGTGGCCCGGATGCGCTCGTTGCGCAGGTCGCAGCCGGCCCAGATCGCGCGCATCTCCGCCTCCCGCGCCTGGATGCGCTGGGGCTGATGGTCGACCACCGGGCCCGCGTCGTGGCCCAGTTCGGGCAGCAGGCGGGCAATGCCGGCATTGACCTGCTCCACCGGCACGGCCTCGGCCGACCAGGCGAGATAGCGCTCGCCGTTCTTCACCGCCGCGCTTTCCAGCAGGCCGATGTGGCAGGCCGCGTCGTCGCGCACGTCCACCGGCATCCACGGGCGGTAGACGCCGGTCTGCGCGCACTCGCCGCGTAGCATGCCGGCGATCAGCTTCTGCCAGGGCCCGAAGCCCTGCTGGTGCGCCGACAGGATGGGCCCGACGTTGTCGCCCGGACAGCAGGCCACGCTGGACCAGCCGCCATGGCGCTGCGCGGCCTCGGCGAACAGCCGCTCGGCCAGCACCTTGCCCATCGAATAGCCCTGGCCGCGCTCGGGGCTGCGCTTGGGATTGGTCTCGTCGGGCCAGCGGTCCTCGTTGCACACCGGGCGGCGCACCAGCTCCTGCATGTCCATCTCGGAGATCACCGCGGCGATGCTCGACGTCACCACCACCCGCGTCACCGAGCCCGAGGCATGGATGCTGTCGATGATGTGGGCGCAGACCCGGCGGATGCGGTCCTGGTCCTCGTAAGTGCTGAGGTGCGACAGGTGGGCCACGCCGTGGCAGCCGCGGAACACCGCGTCGTAGCAGCCGGGCTGGTCCAGGTCGGCCGCATGCAGCGTCAGCCGGCCGCTGGCGAAGCCCGGCATCCCAGCCTGCGCGCAGCACGCTAACAGCGGCAATCCGGCGGCGGAGTCGGCCCGGTGACAGCCCGCGCCCGTCGGTCGGCGACACATTCCCGGCACGACAACGCCCCGCGGAGACACGCATGTCCACCAACGCCCCTGCCAACGCCACCCAGCGCCTCGACGTCGACGGCGAGATCGGCATCGTCACCGTCGCCTACCCGCCGGTGAACGCGCTGTCGCGCTCGATGCGCCAGGCCATCATCGACGGCATCGCCGCCGCCCAGGCCCACCCGGCCGTCAAGGCCATCGTCTTCATCTGCGACGGCCGCACCTTCCTGGCCGGTGCCGACATCACCGAGTTCGGCAAGCCGCCGCAGGCGCCCTCGCTGTACGAGGCGCAGGACATGATCGAGAACAGCAGCAAGCCGGTGATCGCCGCGATCCACGGCACGTCACTGGGCGGCGGGCTGGAAGTGGCGCTGTGCTGCCACTACCGCGTGGCCGTGCCCAGTGCCAAGTGCGGCCTGCCCGAGGTGCACCTGGGCCTGCTGCCCGGCGCCGGCGGCACCCAGCGCCTGCCGCGCATCGTGGGCGCCGCCAAGGCGCTGGACTACATCACCGCCGGCACCCACATCCCGGCGGCCGAATGCCTGGCCTCGGGCCTGGTCGACGCCGTGGTGCCCGAGGGCCAGCTGCGTGACGGCGCCGTCGCCTTCGCCCGCCAGGTGCTGGCCGAGGGCCGGCCGCTGCGCAAGGTGCGCGACAGCGACGACAAGGTGCTGCCTGCACGTGGCAATGCCGCGCTGTTCGCCGACTTTCGCGCAGCCAATGCCAAGCGCTTCCGCGGCTTCCTGGCGCCCGAATACAACATCCGCTGCATCGAGGCCGCGGTGAACCTGCCCTTCGACGAAGGCAAGGCGGTCGAGCGCAAGCTGTTCCTCGAACTGGTCGGCGGCATCCAGAGCCAGGCCCAGCGCTATGCCTTCTTCGCCGAGCGCGCCGCCGCCAAGATCCCCGACGTGCCCGACGACACGCCCACGGTGAAGGTCAACAAGGTGGGCATCATCGGCGCCGGCACCATGGGCGGCGGCATCGCGATGAACTTCGCCAACGTCGGCATCCCGGTGGTGATCGTCGAGACCGCCCAGGCCGCGCTGGACCGCGGGCTGGCGGTCGTGCGCAAGAACTACGAAAACACCGCCAAGAAGGGCAAGCTCACCGCCGAGCAGGTCGAGCAGCGCATGGGCCGCCTGACTCCCAGCCTGGACATGAACGCGCTGGCCGACTGCGACCTGGTGATCGAGGCCGTGTTCGAGAACATGGCGATCAAGAAGGAAATCTTCGCCAAGCTCGACGCCATCTGCAAACCCGGCGCCGTGCTGGCCACCAACACCTCGGCGCTGGACGTCAACGAGATCGCCACCGCCGCCAAGAGCCGGCCCGAGGCGGTGGTCGGCATGCACTTCTTCAGCCCGGCCAACGTGATGAAGCTGCTGGAGGTGGTGCGGGGCAGCAAGACCAGCCCCACCGCCCTGGCCACGGCCAGGCAGATCGGCAAGAAGATCGGCAAGGTGGCCGTGGTCTCGGGCGTGTGCCCGGGCTTCATCGGCAACCGCATGCTGTTTGCCCGCGTCCAGCAGGCGCAGGCCATGCTGATGGAGGGTGCGATGCCCTGGGACATCGACCGCGTGCTCTACGACTTCGGCATGCCGATGGGCCCGTTCGCGATGAGCGACCTGGCCGGCCTGGACATCGGCTGGAGCAAGGAGACGACCAAGAGCAGCACCGTGCGCGAGGTGCTGTGCGAGATGGACCGCCGCGGCCAGAAGACCGGCGCCGGCTACTACGACTACGACGAGAAGCGCAACGCCAGGCCCAGCGAGGTGACGCGCAAGATCGTCCTCGACTTCATGGCCAAGGCCGGCAAGACCGCCCGCCCGATCAGCGACGACGAGATCCTCGAACGCACCATCTACGCGATGATCAACGAGGGCGCCAAGATCCTCGAAGAAGGCATCGCGCAGCGGGCGTCGGACATCGACACCGTCTACATCAACGGCTATGGCTGGCCGGTCTACCGCGGCGGCCCCATGTTCCATGCCGACACCGTGGGCCCGAAGGTGGTGGTCGAGAAGCTGCAGGCCTACGGCGAGCGCATGGGCGCGGGCTTCAGCATCTCGCCACTGCTGCTGAAGCTGGCCGCCGAGGGCAAGCACTTCACGCGCTGAGCCCGGCCGCTGCGCCGGACCGTGGTCTAGAATCCGCGGTTCCGGAGAGATGGATGAGTGGTTTAAGTCGCACGCCTGGAAAGCGTGTGTGGGTTCATCCCCACCGCGGGTTCGAATCCCGCTCTCTCCGCCAAGAACCCCGTTCAGACGGTCTCACAAAGCCCCGAGAACACCGCCAAAGCCCCGCCAGCCGGGGCTTTTTCGTTTCTGGACGGCTCAGCGGGTGTCTTGACGTCTGGGGGCATTTGGGGGAACTTCTGGGGGCACATTCCGCGGCGATGGTGCCCCCAGGCGAAATGTGCCCCCAGGAGTCCCTGTCATGGCCCTGACCGAGCTCGCCTGCAAGAACGCCCGCTGCCCCGCCGGCCGGCCCCGCCTGCGCCTGGCCGACAGCGCCGGCCTGTACCTGGAAGTGACCCCGGCCGGCGGCCGCTACTGGCGCTGGAAGTACCGCCATGCCGGCAAGGAGAAACGGCTGGCGCTGGGCACCTACCCCGAGGTGGGCCTGGCTGCTGCCCGCCGCAAGTGCGAAGACGCCCGCCGCACCCTGGCCGACGGGGTGGACCCCGGCGCCGCACGCGCCGACGCCAAGGCCGCGGAACGGTTGCGCCTGGGCACGGACTTCGAAGCCGTGGGCCGCGCCTGGTTCGAGCACTGGAAAGGCCCGCGGTCGCCCCGCCATGCCGACTACGTGCTGCGCCGGCTGGAGGCCGACGTGTTCCCGGCCATCGGCCGCAAGCCGATCAGCGAGGTGACGGCGCCGGTCTTGCTGGCCATGGCCAAGAAGATCGAGCAGCGCGGCGCGGTCGACATCGCCAAGCGGGCGCTGCAGACGGCGAACCAGATCCTGCGCTTCGCCGTGGCACACGGCCACCTGCAGCGCAACCCGGCTGCCGACGTGAAGCCCAGCGACGCGCTGAAGCCGCGCAAGAAAACCAACTACGCCCGGCTGGACGCGAAGGACGTGCCCGGCCTGCTGCGCAAGATCGACGCCTACAAGGGCACGCCGATCACCCGCCTGGCCATGACGCTGATGGCGCTGACCTTCGTGCGCACCAGCGAACTGATCGGCGCCCGCTGGCGCGAGTTCGACCTGGACGCCGCCGAGTGGCGGATCCCGGCCGACCGGATGAAGATGCGAGCGCCCCACATCGTGCCGCTGTCACGCCAGGCGCTGGAGGTGCTGGCGACGCTGCGCGAGTTCCGCCCCACCAGCAGCGATCTGCTGTTCCACGGTGAGCGTGACCACGAGAAGCCGATGTCGAACAACACCATCCTGGCCGCGCTGGACCGCATGGGCTACAAGGGCCGGATGACCGGCCACGGCTTCCGCGGCATCGCATCCACCCTGCTGCACGAGCTGGGCCACCGGCACGACGTGATCGAGCTGCAACTGGCGCACCAACAGCGCAACGCCGTGAGCGCGGCCTACAACCACGCCACCTACCTGAAGGAGCGGCGGGTGCTGATGCAGGTTTGGGCGGACCATCTGGATGAGTTGCGGCTGGGGGCGAAGGTGGTGGTGCTGGCGCAAGGGTGAGGGACCGGGAGCGGCGATGCCGGCCGCTCTTGGCGGCGTTGACAGCGCATCGACTGCGTTGCTAGTCTGAGCAACAGCGAACCTAGCTGCTGCCGTGCACGCACGGCTTGTCGGCCGCGGACGAATCCGGCGGAGCGGGTTCCCCGTCGGGCGGTTTCTCGACGATCTCTAGTCCAACGTATCCAAATGGAAGGCAGGCTGAGATGGACGTAGTGACGATCACGATCGATGCGACCGATGCCTTCAAGCAACGCGTGAAGGCCGCGATGGCCGGCGAGCGGCAGCCGGACCGGATCTCCTTCGCGTCGTTCGAACTGCTCTGGAAGGTGCTGGCGCCCAACCGCATGGCACTGGTTCAGGCCATGATGGGTGCCGGCCCGATCACCCTACGCGAGGCGGCACGGCACGTCGGGCGCGATGTACGTGCCGTGCATTCCGACGTGCACATGCTGCTGAAGGCCGGCGTGCTGCGCAAGGATGAAGCGGGACGGATTGAGTTTCCGTTTACCGGCGTGCATGTGGACTTCTTGCTGAAGACGGCCGCGTAGTGGCTGCATCGGTTCGAGCTGGCTCTTGGAGTTGCCTGGTCGCGGCCGGCATGCTGGTCGCCATTGCTGCGCCCATCGTTGAGACTGCCGACCAGTTACTGTCTCTGAGAGTGCGTTTCCGGCTTCCGGAACAGACTGGCCGCTGAGGCACAGATTTCGGGTACAAGAGCCACCCATTGCTTAAGGTTGGCCCCGAAGATCTTAAAAGTGCTGCAATTTTTGCCAATTCGAGAAGCTCGGCACTTGCTGACATTTGCATCAATGAACGCTCACGGTGAAATTGGGTTTCTTGATTCAACGGCACCTTATTGCACAGCGACAAGATAGATTCTTTGCGTAGACCACCACCAAAGCCCCCCATAAGATGTCAAAGTTGAGATTTGCTAGTGTCGAATTCCGCTACGCCGCCAAAACATGGAGAGCAAATGCAATCGCCTGACGACAAGGAACACCTTGGAATCCTTGCCTTTCCTATCGATGTTGACGTGGTCTTGCAGCACTTACATCAAGACATGCGGGATGATTGGTTTGAAGATGCCCTGCAACATCGCGATCTGTTTGCAAATAAGAAGGCTCTGCGCGATGTACTCCATGAGGTCCTCCTCGAGGGCAATGGCCGATACATAGCAGCGAGAAGAAGCGTTTATGACATACCCAAAAAGGGGCTTGGGGTTAGATACTCTCTTGAAACAGATTTCTACGACAGATTTATCTATCAGGCAATCTGCACGTATTTGATTCCCTTCTATGATCCGCTTCTCTCCCATCGAGTTCTGGGCCATCGACACAAGAGAAAGGCTCGGAACACCAAGGAACTCTTCAAAGGACGCATCGAGCTTTGGCAGACCTTCGAGGGCGTGACACGCACTGCACTACGAAATAACCAAGCACTATTTGCGACCGACTTGATAAACTATTTTGAGAATATCACAGTCGACAATATAAGAATCGCATTCGAAGCAATGCTACCTAGGATTTCAGCCTCTGGCCCGGAGAAGGTTTTAATTCGAAATTCCATCAATACATTATGTGAACTAATGGCTCATTGGGGCTATAGCGAACGACATGGTTTACCTCAAAACCGCGACGCGTCGTCGTTTGTTGCCAACGTGGTACTAAATTCTGTAGATCAAAAAATGGTCCGAATGGGGTTTGACTATTACAGATACGTGGATGACATTCGAATTATTTGCGAAGACGTTCGCTCAGCGCGGCGCGTGGCAACGCTCTTAATCAGCGAATTGCGAACTGTCGGAATGAACATTAATTCATCAAAAACAAAGATCTTGACAAAAGAGAGTCCGAGCGCAGATCTAGATGAATTCTTTCCGGGTTCGGATGATCGAAGTATCACAATTGATAGCATGTGGCGCTCAAGAAGCAGGCGGATAATTGTTCGCTCAATAAAATATATCTTTCAACTTCTGGAAGAGTGCATTAATTCGAAACAGACGCAGTCCCGGCAATTCAGGTTTGCGGTCAATAGACTAATTCGACTTGTCGACGCTGGAATATTTGACGTTCAGGACGACTTGGCAAGTCAACTCAAATCGCTACTAATAGATTCACTAGAAGACCATCCGGCTTCAACTGACCAGTACTGTCGCTTGCTGTGTGTCCTCAGCCTATCAAAAACAGAGATGGAGCGGATAGCTCACTTCTTATGCGATCAGCACCGCGCAATTCATTCGTGGCAGAACCACCACCTCTGGCTAGTATTGGCGAGAATCAAATATAAGAATGATTCACTTATAGATGTCGCCGCGAATAGAATAAAGACAGATGTCGAGCGCCCTGAAGTTTCGGCAATATTCATATACCTTCGATGCGTCAACGAAGTTGTCTTGCTGGAAGCGATTGCAAATGATTTCCACTCCAACTGGTCGTATTATCATCAGCGGAACTATTTATTGGCGACCAGCGACTGTGATAGAGAACTGTTGAAGCCAATAGTGACGCACTTGGGCCCCAAGCTGCGGGGTACCGCTCTACGCGCCAAGAGCCATTTCGTCGGGAACTTACCCCTTGTCGAGCGCGAGAGAGTGCCCATGCTCAAAATATACGATGATCTCAATCCATATGAGTGAAGGCAAGAAAGCACTGCTGTTCATCAATGATTTCGCCGACAGAAACGCGGAGAGATTTTATCTATCGTGCAGCGGCCTCGTTGCGGAGGTAAGCGCTGAAGAGGTCGCTAGCGAAGAAGAAGAACTGGTGTGTCATGACTATTGGCTGATTGCTCCCGCAATTTATAAGCGCACGCGCACTCTACCAAAGCGGGTCATTGACGTGGAAGAGTTGCGGATCTCGACCTCTGGCAAGCGCGAAGATCGCGAGAATCGCGATTCCACAGATGTGTACGCTTCGCTTACTGAATATTTAGAGCGAGAGACAGTAGAACGATACAGAAAGATAGTATTCAAGAGCGCCCCTTTCGATGCGGATACACTTGCTCGCGTGGGCGCTGCGCTACTAAGTCTTTCGGACAGGCTGGAGGGGGTTGCGAAAGGTGCAGATGAATGGGATCGTTATTTAAAAATTGAACGGCCAGTCACAGACTATTTGATTCGCTCTGCGGCGAAAGGAATTGCGATTGACTCCTCAGCTCTTCGGCGACATAAGGATGATATTGACTTTTTGTATTACATGGCATTAAAGGCCTTCTCCGCAAAGTACTCGCTGCCGCTAGAGGTGCCTTCCGACGAAGATGCAATCGAATATCTGGCCCCGCGCGGATTTGAGTTTTCAGGCGTAGGCATTGAGTACGTACTCAACTTTGTTCCGATGCATGACGGATTCTCGGATCAACTCCTAGAGTTAAGGAAGATTGCCACTAGCAGATGGACGCTCAGTTCGATTCCACTTAGCCAGAAGCGAATATTCCCGATAGTTGACTCTTTTGGTTCCATTACATCCAGAATCTACTACAAAGATCCTTCGCTTCAAAACCTGTCGAAGAGACATCGCGACATTCTCGCACCAGATGAAGGAATGAAGTTTTCATACGTTGATTTTGGTCAGTACGAAGCCGGGATCATGGGAGCGCTCTCTGGCGATGAAAAGATGCTGGCACTCTTTGCGTCTGGCGATCTGTACACGCAGGTTGCTCAGAGCATATTCTCGGATGCAGCGAAGAGAAAGCATGCCAAGCGGTTGTTCCTCTCCTATGCGTACGGTATGAAACGGAAAGGCCTAATTGATGCGGCCGCTGAACTGGGCGCCCCGCGTGACACCGCGAAGAAATTCTTCAGTCAGTTCTCAAAATTCGAGGATTGGAAGCGAAGTATTTGGACCGATTTTCTAGCCACTGGCAGAGTGGGCACGGCTCTCGGCAACTACTTGACCAGAAACAACTCGGGAGATCTGAGCGAGAAGGAGAAGCGATCTGCCGTTAGTCAAGTGGTCCAGGGGACGGCTTCACTCATTTTCAAGAAGGCGTTGCTTAGATTGAGCTTAGTACAGGAGGTCGAGTTGAAGGTTCCGATGCACGATGCAGTCCTATTTCAGCATCCAATTGAATTTAATCCGACAATCGTCGCGGGGTTGTTTTCTGACGTTCTGACAGAGCATTTCAACGGAAGGATCATCGGCAAAGCGTCCGTTGAGAGTTTTCATCAGAAGTAGGGGCATGAAACTTTGTCTACTTTCGCAATGATCTACTGAATATGCCAAGCGGGGCGTTGCGCGCTGTAACCCGTGGCAGCGAATATCTTGATAACGACGGCTTCTGCAAGAAGGGCGAGGACGGCTCGATATTTGCAATACGGCTGTGAGCGCGAATTCAATTTGCTGCGGCGAGGCACAGCAGCCGCTGAACAGCAATCATCCTCGCCAGTGCGTCCGCACGAGGCGGGCGGGGTCGAGGGTTTGCCCGCCTGTGCCACTGCCAAGAGCCGCACAATTTCGCCACGCTTTCGGCATTGGCTGCTGGGCGACTGCGAAATCGCCTGGACACCAGTTGCGCCCATGGGCTCTACTGCCCGTTCCCTCCGAGGCACCTGCCCCTCGCACCCATCGGCGGTGCCAACAGGTCGTCGCAGTCGTCACCTGCCTTGAAGTGTTCTTCGCAAAGAGGCGCTGCCTTCACCAGATTGCAGCGCACACACACGCCGTCCCGCATGGCAGCGCCCTGGCTACCTCGCCAGCGGCACTGCACCGAGCAGTACCGCCGACTTGGCCGTGCTCATCCGCCGCACCGCGCACCCCTGGAGGCTGTAGCCGATGTCGGCATGGGAAGCCGCTCACCTGGCACCTTAGCCGGATGAGCGCGCGGCGTCGTCACTGGAAGCAGCGCTGACAGTGACGACGCCTGTAACCCGTTGATGCGCTTCGACAACGTCGCCGTTCGCGGCAGTGACGGATCGAAGTGACGGGCTCGCAGCGGCCTTGACCGCGTGGGCCAGAGGTCCTGGAGGCCTCCGACTGCAGGGCAGTTCTGCCTTGCTGCACCACCGCCTGCGCTAACCCGCAGGCAGCGCGCACCGCCCCGGCCAGACCTGGGTGGGCCGGCTGATCCCCGTCATCGGATCACCTCAGACGTGTGCGATGCACACCCCTTGGACCCTGGGCCAATGGTCCCCGCGTGCGCAGTGCCCCCAGGCACACAGCGCGGTTGCCACAGCGCGTGCAACGCCGGCAAGCAGTACCCCCATTTGCACAACACGGGAGTGGTGTCCCGCGTCCCTTGTGATTCCCGGCCGCTGCGGCGAACGGGATGGACAGAAACACTGACCTGAACCCACCACACCACAGTTCCAGATCCACACCGGCCCAGGCCGGCCAAAGACAGGCGGATGAGAAGGAAGGCTTTCCGATGCGCGACCTGAACCACGACTTCAAGCGCCTGGCCGAGCGCAAGCGCGACGGCGCCTTCCAGACCCAGCATGACCGCGAGGTGATCCTCCGCATCGTGGCCGACCAGTTCGCCGAGGGCGGCTTCCTGGGCCGGCGACCTGGCGACGCCGCCGGCCGCCGTGGTGGCGCTGAGGGA
>Ga0116180_1001891_pt1 | contig 17106 bp, 12 predicted proteins | sample AD_UKC073_MetaG_FD_89804 | JGI IMG/M metagenome (GOLD analysis project Ga0116180, IMG submission 89804) | Active sludge microbial communities of municipal wastewater-treating anaerobic digesters from USA - AD_UKC073_MetaG | ecosystem: Engineered > Bioreactor > Anaerobic > Digestate | place: USA...
CGCAATCGGCGCAATCGGCAGCCTGACCGTTGCGGCAGCCGCCCAGGCCCAAAGTGCGGCTCCGGCCGCGGCGACCACGCTTTCGCCGGAAGAACAGCGCGCGCAGGCCAATGCCGAACAGGCCAAGGCGGCCCAGGCCCAAAATGCCCAGAACGCCGCCAACCAGCAGGCCTATCAGGCAGCGGTCCAGGCCCGTGAGGCGGAGATTGCCCGCCAGAAGGCCGAATACGATGCGGCGATGAAAAAGTGGGAAGCCGATGTCGCCGCCTGCAAGGCTGGCGACACCACAAAGTGCGCCGCACCGAACTAACCCCCCTTCCACCAACGCCCGATCACCCTCGGCGAACGACATTGACTCCCCTGCCCCCCCGCGCGAGGCAGGGGCAGTCTTTTTGCGCAGGTCCGCCGGGGGCGTGGGCCTGCACCCTTGCAACGGGAGTTTGCCCAGATGAAATCGCGTTTTCTTATCGCCAGTGCGGCCCTGGCCGTTCTAGCCGTGCCGCTGGCCGCGACCGGCCTTTCCGCCCAGGCAGTCGCCGCCGGCAAGGCCGCAATCGGCGCCTGGGGGGTTGATCTTTCGGGCGGCGACGCCTCGGCCAAGCCCGGTGATGATTTCTTCGCCTATGCCTCGGGCAAGTGGGAAGAGCGGACCCAGATCCCGGCCGATCGCCCCTCTACCGGGACATTCTATGATCTGCGCGAAACCACCCAGGAACAGGTCAAGACGCTGATTACCGCCGCGCCGAAGAACAGCCAGGTCGGTGGGTTCTATGCCAGCTTCATGAACGAAGCGGCGCTGGAAAAGATCGGCATTGCCCCGCTCAAGCGCGATGTCGCTGCGGTCAATGCGATCAAGACCAAGGCCGAATTCTCGCGCTTCATGGGCGCAACCAATGGCCGCTTCGGCATTTCGGTGGTCGATTTTGGGGTCGGTTCGGATACCGCCAATCCTGAACTCAACGTGCTCTATGTCGGCCAGAGCGGGCTGGGCCTGCCCGAACGCGAATACTACTTCGCCGACCAGTTCAAGAAGCAGCGCGAAGCCTACAAGGCCTATATCGTGCGGACCATGACGGCGCTGGGCAATCCCGATCCCGCCAAGGCCGCCGACACCATCATCGGCTTTGAGACCGAGATCGCCTACAAGAGCTGGAAGATCGCCGAACGGCGCCAGATCGAAAAGCTCAACAACCCGATGAGCACCGCCGAACTGGCCGCCTATGCTCCGGGGATTGACTGGAACGCCTATTTCGCCGGAGCCAAGATTCCCGCGCAAAAGCGGCTGATCGTGGGCGAAAACACCGCGGTCAAGGCAATTGCCAAGCTCTATGGCGAAACCCCGCTTTCCACGCTCAAGCTGTGGCAGAGCTTCCACATCGCCAGCCAGGCGTCGCCCTACCTCAACAAGGCGATGGTCGATAGCCGCTTTGAATTCACCAAGAGCCTGTCGGGCGTGTCGGAAAACCGCCCGCGCTGGAAGCGCGGCGTCGATCTGGTCGGCGGTTCGCTGGGTGAACTGGTCGGCCAGGAATATGTCGCCAAGTATTTCCCGCCTTCGTCCAAGGCCAAGATGGAAACGCTGGTCGCCAACCTGAAGGTGGCGATGGCCGGGCGGATCAAGGGCAATGACTGGATGAGCCCCGAAACCAAGGCCGCCGCGCTCGAAAAGCTTGAAAAGATGGACGTGATGGTCGGCTATCCCGACACCTGGCGGTCCTACAAGGGGCTGACGATCGTGCCGGGCGACCTTTACGGCAACGTCCAGCGCGCCGGGGCGTTCAACGCCGCCTATCAGATGGCCGATCTGGGCAAGCCGGTCGATCGCAAGAAGTGGGGCATGAACCCGCAGACGGTGAATGCCTATAACGGCGGGCTGGAAAACAAGATCGTCTTCCCGGCCGGGATCCTGCAGGCACCATTCTTTGATCCCAATGCCGACGATGCCGTCAACTATGGCGCGATCGGCGCGGTCATCGGGCACGAGATCAGCCACGGCTTTGACGATCAGGGCCGCAAGATCGACGCCAAGGGCGCGGTGCGCGACTGGTGGACGCCCGAAGACGCCAAGCGGTTTGAGGAACAGGCCAAGATCTTTGGCGCGCAATATGCCGCCTATGAAGTGGTGCCGGGCGCCTTCATCAATCCCGACCTGACCATGGGCGAAAACATCGCCGACCTGGCCGGGGTTTCGGTTGCGCTTGATGCCTATCACGCTTCGCTGGGCGGAAAGACCGCAGCGACGGTTGACGGGCTGACCGGCGATCAGCGCTTCTTCATGGCCTGGGCGCAGGTCTGGCGGGCCAAGGCGCGTGAAGAGGCCCTGCGCAACCAGGTCGCCACCGATCCGCACAGCCCGGCCAAGTACCGCTCGTTCGTGCCGCTGCGCAACGTCCAGGGCTGGTACAATGCGTTCAACGTCCAGCCAGGCGACAAATTGTACATCGCGCCTGAAAAGCGCGCGAAGCTCTGGTAAGACCAGTTCAGCCGATACTCAGGGGGCAGCGGCAACGCTGCCCCCGATGCCTTTGAAGGGACGCCCCATGCGCAAGATTGCACTCGTTTCTCTCCCCGCCCTGGCCCTGGCCGGGTGCGCCGCCTATTCCGCCGAAACCCCGGCCACGCCCGTCGCCACGGCCGAACCGGTCGCCGTACCCTATGCCCCGGTAATCCCGAAGGGCACAGGGATCTTCGCCGAAGCATCCAGCCTGCCGTTCCAGGCGCCCGACTTCTCGAAGATCAAGGAAAGCGATTACGAACCCGCGATCGAGCAGGGGATTGCGATCCAGCTCGCCGAAATGGACGCGATCGCCAACAACCCCGAAGCGCCGACTTTTGAAAACACCTTCCTGGCGATGGAAAAGTCGGGCGCGATGCTGACCCGCGTCTATTACGTGTTTGGCGCGCTGACTTCGGCCAACACCAATGACAATCTGGATGCGATCGACACCCGCACCGCCCCCAAGCTGGCGGCGATGCGCGATGCGATCGTGCTCAACCCCAAGCTGTTTGCGCGGGTCAAGACGATCTATGACGCCCGCCACAGCCTGGGCCTGGCACCCGATCAGATCCAGGTGGTTGAGCTGACCTATGACAACATGGCCCGCAACGGCGCACTGCTGTCCGATGGGCAGAAGGCGCAGCTTAAGGACATCAACGGCCAGCTCTCCTCGCTCCAGACCGAATTCGGCCAGAAGCTGACCAAGGGCACCAAGGACGGCGCGCTGGTTGTGAACGGCAAGGCCGGTGTGGCCGGACTGGGCGCGGGTGAGCTTGCCGCGACCGAAAAGGGCGCTGCGGACCGCGGACTGGCCAAGGGCAACTTCGTCATTTCGCTGCAGAACACCACCCAGCAGCCGCTGCTGGCATCGCTGAGCAATCGCACCACCCGCCAGGCCCTGTTCGAGCACAGCTGGAACCGCAGCGAACGCGGCGATGACAATGACACCCGCGGCCTGATCCTCAAGATCGCGGCCCTGCGCGCGCAGAAGGCCAAGCTGCTCGGGTTTGAAAGCTATGCCGCCTATTCGCTGTCCGACCAGATGGCGAAGACCCCGGAAAAGGCGATTTCGTTCCTTGAAAGCTTTGCCCCGGCGCTGGGCGCGGCCCAGGCCCGCGATGCCAAGGACCTGAACGCGCTGATCAAGAAGGAAGGCGGCAAGTTCACCGTCACCCCGGCCGATTGGGATCACTATGCCGAAAAGCTGCGCAAGCAGCGCTATGCACTCGACCAGAATGAGGTGAAGCCCTATCTTGAGATCACCAATGTGCTGGAAAACGGCGTGTTCTATGCCGCAAACCAGCTTTACGGGCTGACCTTCAAGAAGCGCACCGACATTCCGGTCTATCACCCGGACGTGACGGTCTATACCGTCTATGACCAGGACGGCAGCGAACTGGCGCTGTTCTATTTCGACCCCTGGAAGCGCGACAACAAGTCGGGCGGGGCATGGATGTCGAACTTCGTCGATCAGAATGCACTGGCTGGAACCAAGCCAGTGGTGTTCAACGTCGAAAACTTCACCAAGCCCGCCCCCGGCCAGCCCGCACTGATCACCTGGGACGATGCCAACACCATGTTCCATGAATTTGGCCATGCGCTGCACGGGATGCTGTCCAACCAGCGCTACCCCTCGATCTCGGGCACTAACACCGCGCGCGATTTCGTGGAGTTCCCCAGCCAGTTCATGGAAAACTTCATGACCGAGCCCAAGGTGCTGGCGAACTTCGCCAAGCACTACAAGACCGGCGCCCCGATGCCGGCCGCGCTGGTCGCCAAGATCGAGAAGGCCAGCACCTTCAACCAGGGCTATGCCCTTGGCGAGGTGATCACCGCCGCGCTGCTCGACATGAAGTGGCACAGCCTGGGCGTTGACGGCGTGCCGGGTGACGTCAACAGCTTCGAAAATTCCGCGATGGCCTCGCTCGACGGCAAGGGGCTGCACACCGATCTGGTGCCGAGCCGTTATCGGACCAGCTATTTCCGCCACATCTGGGGCGGCGGCTATGCCGCGGGCTATTACGCCTACAGCTGGACCGAAATGCTCGATCACGATGCCTATGCCTGGTTCAAGGAAAACGGCGGGATGACGCGCCAGAACGGCCAGCATTTCCGCGATACCGTGCTCTCAAAGGGCCACAGTCAGGACTATTCGGTGATGTACCGCAACTTCGCCGGACGTGATCCGCAGGTTGAACCGATGCTGAAGGCCCGCGGCCTGAAGTAGGCTCAGACCAACAGCGCGCGCTGGCCAGCATCGCCCAGCCAGCGCGCGCTGACCTTCCAGACCCGTTCGATCACCGCTTCGGACAGGGCTGTTTCGGGCGGGCCATCAGCGGCCACGCGCCCACGATCCAGCACCACCCCCGCGCCCTGCCCCGCCAGCGCGCGAAGCCGGGCGAGCAGCGCCAGCTGATGCGCAAGGTCCAGATTGGCCAGCGGCTCATCGGCCAGCAGCCAGCGTGGCTCTCCCGCCAGAACCCGGGCCAGCAGCGCGCGCGCCCGTTCCCCGCCGGATAGCGCAGACGCCCTCCGCAGCCGCAGCGCGTCCAATTCCAGCGCCGCCAACGCCGCTTCCACCGCCGCGCGGTCAGCCTCGATGCCCGCATCCCACGGCAAGCGGCCCAGCCCTGCCAATGACTCAACCGAAAGGTCCCAGGCCACTTCGCCTTGCTGCGGCAGATAACCGATCGCCCGCGCCCGATCGCGCGGCGGCAGATCGGCGAGGGGCCGGTCATCCAGCACGGCCTTGCCACTCTGCGGCGCGAGAATGCCTGCCAGGCACGACAGCAGGCTGGACTTGCCAGCGCCGTTCGGCCCGCAGATCGCGGTGACTTCACCAGCACACAGGCTCAATGAGACGTCAGACAGCCGCCCTGCCAGCGTCAGATCGTGCGCCCCCAGTGTCATGCCAGCCCCCTGCGCATCCGCAGCAGCAGTGCCAGAAAGAACGGCGCGCCGAGCAGCGACAGCGCAATGCCGAGCCGCAGTTCGCTGGCCAGCGGCAGCACCCGGCACAGGCAATCGGCCAGCAGCAACAGCAGCCCGCCCGCCAGCGCGCTCGGCAGGATCAGGCTGCTTGGTCGCCGGTCAGTATAACGGCGCAGCAGGTGCGGCACGATCAGCCCGACGAAACCGATGATCCCCGCCGCCGCCACGCCTGCGCCAACGGTCAGCCCTACCCCGCCGATCATCAGCCATTGCAGCCGCGCCGGATCGACCCCCAGTGAGCGCGCCGCCGCTTCGCCCAAGGTCAGCGCGTCAAGCGCGCGCCCGGCCAGCATCAACAGCGCGATCCCCGCACAGGTCAGCGGCACGGCAAAGACAACCTCGTGCCAGGAACGGTCGGTCAGCGCGCCCATCAGCCAGGTGACGATCTCGCTCATCGCGAACGGCGTGGGGGACAGGCTGATCGCCAGGCTCATCAAGGCTCCGGCCAGACTGGCGATCATCATTCCCGCCAGCGTGAACAGCATCACCGATCCGGTCCGCCCGGCGATCAGGCCCAGCAGCGCCATGGCGCCCGCGGCCCCGACCAAGGCAAACAGCGGCAGCGCCCAGCCGCTGGCGGCCCAGCCGGTCCAGAAGCTCAGCACCGCGCCCAGCGCCGCGCCGGGGGCAATGCCAAACAGCCCCGGATCGGCCAGCGGGTTGCGCAGATAGCCCTGCATCGCTGCCCCCGCCGCGCCCAGTCCGGCTCCAAGAACGACCGCCAGAATGGCGCGCGGAAGGCGCAGTTCAGTAAGTATTATCAAGGCATTGTATGAAAGACCGGAGAACGGATCGAGCCACACGCGCCCCGCCAGCAATGACAGCGGAACGGCCAGCAGCAGCGCGGCCAGCAGCAGCGTGACCGGGCGGGTCACAGGCCCCTCCGCACGGTGCCCAGCCGGTCCGCGGCGCGGATTATCGTCGGCCCGCCGCACCATAGCAGCGCGGAATCGAACGGTTCGCGCCGGGTTTCCTTGAGCGCGGCCAGCGCCGGATGGCGCAGCGCCCGGTCTTCGTTGCCCAGCCCTGTCCCGGCAGCGAAGATCAGCACGGGCGGGTCGGCCAGAACCTGTTCCAGCGGCAGCAGATCGGCCTGGCCAAGCCCGCGCGCGGCAGCGGCATTGGCAAAGCCGGTACGGCCAAGCAGATCGGCGATCAGGGTGCCCTGCCCCGGCACCGTGCCGCCGGCCTGCCAGATCAGCGCCGGGATCGGCAGTCCGGGCGGCGGAGCATTGGCGGCCAGCGCGGCCTCGATCCGTCCGACCAGTGCCTCGCCCCGCTCAGGGTGTCCGGCCAGCGCGGCGAGGCGCCGCACTTGCGCCTCGCTTTCGGTGACTGTCGGCGCAATCCCGAATTGCTCAAGCCGCAGCCCCAGCCGCTCCATCGCGTGGACCGTAGTCGGGGCCATGAAGGTGCCACCCAGCACCAGATCGGGCTTCAGCGCCAACACTTCCTCAACCGAGCCCGAGACGGCGGGGAAACGCCGGGCCGTGGCGAGGTCCATCGATGAGGCTGCCGGATCGTGGCTGTAGCTCGAAAGCGCCAGAATCTGCCCCGGATCGGCCACTTCGGCCAGGATCGCATCGGTACAGGGGTTAAGGCTGACGATCGTCGGGGGGGCGGCCAGGCCGCGGTCACGCACCGAAGCAGGCGAGCAGGCCGCCAGCCCCAGCGCGATCACTGCGGCCAGGCCGCGCTTCACCACTTCACGCGGACCCCGGCATAGGCCGAACGGCCATAGGTGCCGTATCCGGCAACGGTCTGGTACTGCTCGTCCGTGACATTTTCGACCCGGCCGTAAAGCTCGATGTGCTGGCCGACAGGCACAGATGCCCGGAGCGTCACCAGTGCATAACCATCAAGCGCGGTGAAATTCCCGGCATCGTCGAAACTGTCACCCACCATCCGCAGGTCCGCACCCAGCGTCAGCCCCGCAAGGGGCGAGGTCCAGTCCGCCGAAGCGGACAGCGCGTGGCGCGGTCGGCGGGCGAGCTGGCTGCCGGTGTCACGATTGGTGGCATCAAGGTAGGTGTAGGCTGCGCGGACCGCAAAACGATCGCTGACCTGCGCCGAGCCTTCCAGTTCGAACCCCTGCGCACGGGTTTGTCCGATATTCTCATAACCCGCGGGCCAGACGTAATCGATCAGATCGGTGTTATCGCGCCGGAACAGGGTGGCCGAAAAGCGTAGGCCGCGGATGCGATCGCGAAATTCCAGCCCAGTTTCGAACGCCCGGCTGGTTTCGGGCATCAGGAATGGATTCCCGCCGTAACCATAGAGCTGATAGAGCGTCGGCGCCTTGAAACCTTCGCCGTAACTTGCCCGCAGCCGCCAGCCGCCGCCCAGATCAACGCTGCCATTGGCGCCGAAGGTCCAGTGGCTGCCAAAGCGGTCATGATCGGTCAGCCGGACGCTGCCAGACAGGCTGACCCGCCCGGTATACCAGCCGAGCAAAGCATAGCCGCTGCTGAGCCGGGCCGACTGGCGCGGATCATAGCTGGTCGAAAACCGGGTCCATTCGCTGTCCGCTCCGAAATCGAGCACGAATGCGCCGCCCAGATCGGTGCGGCCTGCAAGATCGGCCCGCAGGCTGCGGCCGCTGGTTTCAAAGTTCGGGGCCGTGCCGTACAGCGGATCGTAATAGGCCCGCTCCGTACCGGACAGGGCAAAACCGCCGCGCAGGTCCAGACTATCGCCGTCCAGCTCAAAGCCCACCCGGCCCGAAGTCTGCCGGGTGATCTGGTATTCGTCGGTATCGGCGAATTCATACAGCGGCGCCGGATAGCCATCGAAGGCAATCCGGCTATCGGCATGGCGGGCGGTGGCGATCAGTTTGAACCGTTCGCCCAGATTGGCCCGCGCACGCGCACTGACATTCCATTGCCGGAAAGGATCGGCTTCTCGCCCCAGCGCGAAGGCCGAAATCCCGTCACTTTCGGAATAGCCGCCGCTCAGGCTGACGGCATAGTTGGCCCGCTCGATCCCGGCCCGCAGATCGCCTGAAACGGTGTTGTTCGCACCGAATTCCAGCGAACCGGCGGCCCCGTCAACCTCGGCGCTGGTCAGGGCCAGCACCCCGCCGATCGCATCCGAACCCCAGATCGCGCTGTTCGACCCGCGCAGCAGTTCGATCCGCCCGAACCCGCCGGTCAACAGCGTGCCCAGATCGGTCCCGCCAGACGGCGCGGCGACATCGGCCATCCGCACCCCATCGACCGTGACCACCACCTGCTGCGATCCGGCACCGCGCACGAACAGACTGGTCTGGCTGCCAAGTCCGCCGCTGCGCGCCAGGGTGACACCCGGCAGCCGCTCCAGCACGCGGGTCAGATCCTGGCCCTGAACCGCCTCAAGCTGGCTTGCGGTGATGACCGAGATCGATTGGCCAGCCTCATCGATCAGGCTCCAGCGCCCGGTTGCGGTAACCGTGATGGTATCGTCAGGCGCAACTTTCTTGACCGCCGCAAGGATGCAGTCCGTTCCATCGTCAGGGCATGGATAGGCCGGTGCCGCTTCATAGGGCTTTTCCCCCTGCGCCCAGGCAGGGGCAGCAAAGACCAGTGATGCACCGATAAAATAAGCATATTTCACGCACAATACTCCCGTCATGAACTGCCGTTCATGGCGTGAGCATCCGCGCGAATTCGCGGAGCCTCGCTGCATTCCGGTACACCCCGCCCGGCTGCGGAACGACCGTCAAAGGCAGGTCTCCTGGCTCCCGGATCAGCGCCTTGCCCCGCCTTCCCATCCCGCGGCACGCCCAGGACAGTGGCAAATGGAGTTCGGCTCCCCGGTCACAGTTGCGGGGGCAGCGGGGGAATTCAGCCCCCTTCCCTCTTAGGTTCCCGAAGGAACAACCCATGACGTGACCGCGCCCATAGGCCGGGCAACGCCGGGAGGCAACAGGGCCATTTCTTAACCGCTTAACGCTATCGCCGGGCATCGTCCCGGTTCGGCACGGCGCGAATTGCGTGGTGGCGCGGGGCGCCTGTCCAGGACTACGCGCCAAGGCGCGTAACCACCAAGAGAGCGAATGAACCAGGCCCACCCCCTTTTCTTCGAGCCAAAGCCGCGCGATTTCGCCGCGCGCTTCCGGCGTCGGGGTGTGCCCACGCTGGGGCTGCGCGGGCGGCGCAAGCATTGGGGCCGCCGCGCATTGGTTTTGCTGGCGGCAGTGGCGGTGCCCGCCCTTGCCGCGCCGACCGACTGGCACCCGTTCGATATCGGCAATGCCGGATCGCGCGATTTCGCGATGGAGCCGATGCCGTTCGAGCGCAGCGGGGACAGTTTCCCGGGCTCGGCGTTTTACTATATCGCCACGGCCAAGGATCTGGCCGCATCGCCCGATGTTGCCGCCAGCGAGGGGCTTGATGGCGCGCTGGCCGATTTCCGCGGCGGGCCGATCGCGCGGGCGATCCGCTTTGACCTGTCCGGGGTCGATCGCAGCCGCGCGCTCGATTGCCTGACCGCCGCGGTTTACTATGAAGCCGCCAGCGAACCCGATCAGGGTCAGCGCGCGGTGGCGCAGGTGGTGCTCAACCGGGTGGCCCATCCGGCCTATCCGAACACCGTTTGCGGGGTGGTCTATCAGGGCAGCGAACGCAGCACCGGGTGCCAGTTCAGCTTTACCTGCGATGGCGCGCTGGGCCGCCGCCCCAACCCGTTCTTCTGGGAGCGCGCACGGCGGGTCGCCGCTGGGGCGCTGGCCGGTTTTGTTGAACCCAGCGTCGGTCTGGCTACGCATTACCACACGATCCAGATCCATCCCTATTGGGCGCCCAGCCTGAACTTCATCACCACCATCGGCGCGCACCGGTTCTACAGCTTCCGCGGTAAGGGCGGCCAGGCGGCAACCTTCCGCTTCGCCTATGCCGGGGGTGAGCCGATGGCTGCGCCCCACGCCCGTAACCCGGCGGCGGACAAGACTACCGACCCGGTGCTTGATCCGCTGGCGCTGCAAAAGTCCTATGACGCAGGCTTTCAGTCCGCGGCGCAGGGAGCGGGCGCCGCTCAGGCCGCGCCTTTGGCCCAGCCCGGCGATGTCGGCAAGGCGCCAGCCCGGCAGGCCCCGGCCCCGCGCTACGCCCCCGAGATCGAGCAGCGCGGCGGCGACCGGCAATATAGCGGCGATAAGCTGCCCGGTTCGCAGGGGGTGAAGCCCGAGTTCGAAAACTCCGGCAAGTGGATCGGTCGGCCCGGTGGCTAGAGCGTAAAGATTCCGGCAACCAAAGCTCCACACCAAGGCTTAGCGCGGGATAGCTAGAGCGGCTGTCCGTGTCGCCAAACAGAGAACGCACCAGATGAGCCTTCGTTTTGCCGCCGCCCGTCCGGCGGTGCTGACTTCCTATCTCCCCCGTGCCGAGGTGACCCGGATGGCGGCCCGTGCCGCCAATGACAACGGCGATGACCAAAAGCACCAGGCGGCGATGCGCGCGGCCCTGAAGCACTTCGCCAGCCACGGCATGGCTGCCGCCGGGGATGCCCGCGACCGCGCCCGCAAGGCGCATTTCTCGGGCGACCGGCAAGGCTATCTGCACTGGCTGGCGATCTGCCGGATGCTCGACCGGCGGATGGCCGTGGCGCTGGCCAGCAATCTCGCCAAACGTCGGCCCTGAGCCGCCCCCAGCCGAATCGATTCCCGCTCCCTGAACCCGATTCAGGGTGATGGCCACCGCGCAAGCCGGTGCACCGTGACGCTACGGATGGCGCTGCGGCGTAACCTGCCTGGTAGGCAAAACGCTGTGCGTCGATCAATTGATGATATGCTTATTGCAATTGCGAACTATTATCACAAAATATCTGGTTCTACGACCTTTTACTACCTTGCAATCGCGAAATCGCAGGCCTAGGGCACTCGCGTCAGTCGGATACCTGCGCCCAGCGGGATGGGCTTGGTCGTCCGTATGCAGCCGCGATCCCGCAATCAGGGAAGGACGAATTCGTACCATGGCTCGCAAGAAGATTGCCCTTATCGGCGCCGGCATGATCGGCGGCACGCTCGCGCACCTCGCCGCCAAGAAGGAACTGGGCGATATCGTCCTGTTCGACATTGCCGAAGGCATTCCCCAGGGCAAGGCGCTCGACCTTTCGCAGTGCGGCCCGGTTGAAGGGTTTGACGCAAAGATCACCGGCACCAATGACTATGCCGACATCGCCGGGGCCGACGTGATCATCGTCACCGCCGGCGTCCCGCGCAAGCCGGGGATGAGCCGCGATGACCTGCTGGGCATCAACCTGGGCGTGATGAAAGCCGTGGGTGAAGGCATCAAGGCCCACGCCCCCGACGCTTTCGTGATCTGCATCACCAACCCGCTCGACGCGATGGTCTGGGCGCTGCGCGAATTTTCGGGCCTGCCCGCCAACAAGGTGGTCGGCATGGCCGGTGTGCTGGACAGCGCCCGCTTCGCGACCTTCCTCGCCTGGGAATTCGGCGTCTCGGTCAAGGACGTCAACGCCTTCGTGCTGGGCGGCCACGGCGATAACATGGTTCCGGTGCTCGAATATTCGACCGTCAGCGGCATTCCCGTCACCGACCTGGTCAAGATGGGCAAGAGCACCAAGGAGCGGCTGGACGAGATCGTCGCCCGCACCCGCAGCGGCGGCGGCGAAATCGTCGGCCTGCTCAAGACCGGCTCGGCCTATTACGCCCCCGCCACCAGCGCGATCGCCATGGCCGAAGCCTATCTGGGCGACCAGAAGCGCATCCTGCCCTGCGCGGTCTATGTTGACGGCAAGTACGGCCTCGACGGGCTGTACGTTGGCGTGCCGGTGGTGATCGGCGCGGGCGGTGCTGAGGAAGTGATCGAGATCGCCCTCGACGATGAAGCCAAGAAGAACCTTCAGGTTTCGGTCGATGCGGTCAAGGAACTGCTGGTCGCCTGCAAGGGCATCGAGCCGAGCCTCGCCTGATGAAGCTGGCGCGCGCCATTTCCGGTGCGGCGCTGATTGCGACGCTGGCGGTCCCGCTGTGGGCCTCCAGCGCCGCCGCGCAGGCCCCGCAGACTTCGGAAAACGACGGCGTCGGTTCGCAACCGGCCAGTGTTGCCGAACTGGCCGATGCCGTGGGGGACTGCGTGAAATACGTCCGCCATCATGGTCAGGTTGATGCTGCTGGGCTCAAGGCGGCAGGCTGGGGCTTTGCCGGAAAACAGGAAAGCAAGGCTGCGGCGGGTATGCCCGCCAACACCGCGTTCTATTTTGGCAAGGGCAATGTCGTGATGCTGGTGCGCCACACCGGCATTGCTGCAACCTGCCAGACGCTGGGCAAGGTCGATGATCCGGCCCGCCTCGAGGAAGTCCGCCGCACCATCGTCAGCACCACCGGGGCCAAGCCCGCCAAGGAATACAGCGGCGATGATCAGTTCAAGGCCATGCTGGTCAGCCGGACCGGGCCCGCAGCGCTCGATTCACTGCTGATCAGCGACGTGGCGCGCATTTCGGTGATGAGTTCCAGCAAGGACGGCACCGCAATCGTCACGGCGATCGTGGTTCCCCGGATTCTCGACTAGATTTTGAACAACAGCTCAATGCCCGCGCGGCAACGGTAGAAAGCGAACGAAGATGTCCATCCTGATCAACAAGAACACCAAGGTCATCACCCAGGGGATGACCGGCGCGACCGGCACCTTCCACACCCAGCAGGCGCTGGCCTATGGCACGCAGATGGTGGGCGGCGTCACCCCCGGCAAGGGTGGGCAGACCCACGACGAAACAGGCCTGCCGATCTGGGATACCGTGGCTGAAGCCAAGGCCGTGACCGGCGCAACCGCAAGCTGCATCTATGTGCCGCCGCCGTTCGCCGCGGATTCGATCCTTGAAGCGATCGACGCCGAAATCGAGCTGATCGTTGCGATCACCGAGGGCATTCCGGTGCTCGACATGGTTCGCGTCAAGCGCGCGCTGCAGGGCTCGAAGAGCCGCCTGATCGGCCCGAACTGCCCCGGCGTGCTGACCCCGAACGAATGCAAGATCGGGATCATGCCGGGTTCGATCTTCAAGAAGGGCTCGGTCGGCGTCGTCAGCCGTTCGGGCACGCTGACCTATGAAGCCGTGTTCCAGACCAGCCAGATTGGCCTGGGCCAGACCACTGCGGTCGGCATCGGCGGCGATCCGGTCAACGGCACCAACTTCATCGACGTGCTGGAGCTGTTCCTGGCCGACGACGAAACCAAGTCGATCATCATGATCGGCGAAATCGGTGGCGACGCTGAAGAGCAAGCCGCGCAGTTCCTGATCGACGAGGCCAAGCGCGGCCGCAAGAAGCCGATGGCCGGCTTCATCGCCGGTCGTACCGCGCCTCCGGGCCGCCGCATGGGCCATGCCGGTGCGATCGTTTCGGGCGGCAAGGGCGATGCCGAAAGCAAGATCGCGGCGATGGAAGAAGCCGGGATCAAGGTCTCGGCCTCCCCCAGCCTGCTGGGCGAAACGCTGGCCGAAGTCCTCAAGGAACGCGCCTGATCCCTTAAGGGGTTGCGCGCAGGTCCAGCCGGACCCGGGCGCAACCCTTCCTCCCCCAGGATAGAAGCCATGGGCAACGAAGCACACGATTTCCTCCCTGAGTCGCTCGACTCTGGCCATCAACCCGGCCCAAGCTGGGGCCGACCGGACTGGCGCAGCGTCGCCGACGATCTGACCGCCGCGCTTGATCCCACCCAGATGCAGGTTGCGGTCAAAGCCGCTGCGGCCAAGGCCGGTGCCGCACTGGACCCGCGCGCGATCGAGGAAGCCGCCGGGGATTCGATCCGGGCGATGATGCTGGTGCGGACCTATCGCGTGCGCGGCCATCTGGGCGCCAATCTCGATCCGCTGGGCCTTTCGCACCAGAACCTGCCGGCCGATCTTGATCCGGCCTACCATGGCTTCACCGGTGCTGCGCTGGATCGCAAGGTTTACCTCGGCGGCACGCTTGGCCTTGAATGGGCCACGGTGCGCGAGCTGGTCGATGTGCTGAAGCGCAACTACTGCGGCAAGGTCGGCTATGAATACATGCACATCGCCGATGTGGAGGAACGCCGCTTCATTCAGGACCGGATCGAGGGCGGCGACAAGTCGATCGACTTCACGCCCGAGGGCAAGAAGGCGATCCTGCAAGCCGTGATCCGCGGCGAGCAGTATGAGAAGTTCCTCGGCAAGAAGTACGTCGGGACCAAGCGTTTCGGGCTTGATGGCGGGGAATCGATGATCCCGGCGCTTGAGGCCGTGATCAAGTATGGCGGCCAGCGCGGTGTGCGCGAAATCGTTTACGGCATGGCCCACCGCGGCCGCCTCAACGTCCTCGCCAACGTGCTTGCCAAGCCTTACCGCGTGATCTTTCACGAATTTTCCGGCGGCACCGCCAATCCGGAGGATGTCGGCGGGTCGGGTGACGTCAAATATCACCTCGGCACCAGCGCCGACCGTGAATTTGACGGGATCAAGGTCCACATGAGCCTGGTCCCCAACCCCAGCCACCTCGAAACGGTCGATCCGATCGTGCTGGGCAAGACCCGCGCCAACCAGGCCGTCCGTGACGACATCGGCCCCGGCAAGCACAAGCAGGTCCTGCCGGTGCTGATCCACGGCGACGCCGCCTTTGCCGGTCAGGGCATCGTCTGGGAATGCTTCGGCTTTTCCGGGGTGCGCGGCTACAACACCGGCGGCTGCATCCACTTCGTGATCAACAACCAGATCGGCTTTACCACCAGCCCGCAGTTCAGCCGTGGTTCGCCCTACCCGTCAGACGTGGCCAAGGGCGTTCAGGCTCCGATCCTGCACGTCAACGGCGATGATCCCGAAGCGGTGACTTTCGCCTGCAAGCTGGCGATCGACTATCGCCAGACCTTCGGGCGCGACATCGTGGTCGATATGTGGTGCTATCGCCGCTTCGGCCACAACGAAGGCGATGAGCCGGGCTTTACCCAGCCGCTGATGTACCAGAAGATCCGCCAGCACCCCGGCGTTTCGCGGCTTTATGCCGACCGGCTGGTGCAGGACGGTGTGATCGACAAGGACTGGGCCGGCGAAGCGGAAATGCGCTTCGTCCAAGTGCTTGAGCAGGAATTCGACGCCGCCAAGAGCTACAAGTCCAACCATGCCGACTGGTTCGCCGGGCGCTGGACCGGGCTGCACGCCCCGGCCGATCCCGAAACCGCCCGCCGCAACATCCCGACCGGGATCGAACAGAAGCTGTTCGATAGTCTGGGCCGGACGCTGACCACGGTTCCGGATTCGATCCAGATCCACAAGACCCTGACCCGCGTGCTTGATGCCAAGCGTGAGATGTTCGCCACCGGCACCGGGTTCGATTGGGCCACGGGTGAGGCGCTGGCCTATGGCAGCCTGGTTTCCGAAGGATACAACGTGCGCCTGTCCGGCCAGGATTCGGGGCGCGGCACCTTCAGCCAGCGTCACTCGGTCTGGGTCGATCAGACCGACGAACACAAATATATCCCGCTCACCACCGTGCCCCACGGCAAGTTCGAGGTGCATGACAGCCCGCTGAGCGAATACGGCGTGCTGGGCTTCGAATACGGCTATGCCAGCGCTGATCCCAAGACCCTTGTGCTGTGGGAAGCGCAGTTCGGCGATTTCGCCAATGGCGCGCAGATCGTGATCGACCAGTATATTGCCGCATCCGAAGCCAAGTGGCTGCGCGCCAACGGCCTGGTGCTGCTGCTGCCGCATGGCTACGAAGGCCAGGGGCCGGAACACTCCTCGGCCCGGATGGAGCGCTACCTCCAGCTCTGCGCGCAGGACAATATGCAGGTCTGCAACATCACCACGCCGGCCAACTATTTCCACGTGCTGCGCCGCCAGATGCACCGGCCGTTCCGCAAACCGCTGATCATCATGACCCCCAAATCGCTGCTGCGCCATCCGCTGGCCAAGAGCGAGGCGAGTGACTTCATTGGTGAAGGCCACTTCATGCGGATCCTGTCCGACCGCACCCCTGCGGCCGACAAGGACACCCGCCGGGTCGTGCTGTGTTCGGGCAAGGTCGCCTATGACCTGATGGAAGCCCGCGACGCCGCCGGGCTGACCGATACCCAGATCATCCGGCTTGAGCAGCTCTACCCCTTCCCGGGTGAGCCGCTGGCGTTGCGATTCTCGCGGATGCCGAACCTGGAAGATGTGGTGTGGTGCCAGGAAGAACCGCGCAACAACGGTTCGTGGTTCTTCGTCGAAAGCCTGATCGAAGAGGCGCTGATCGCAGCGAAGCGCAAGGTCACCCGTCCGCGCTATGCTGGCCGCGTCGCCAGTGCATCGCCCGCCACGGGCCTCGCCAGCCGTCACGTCAGCGAACAGGGCGCCCTGATCAGCCACGCGCTCGGCACCTCCGTCCGCACCGAAATCCGTCGCCGCAAGAAGGCTTGAGGAAACACGCAGATGTCCACCGAAGTCAAAGTGCCCACTCTGGGCGAATCCGTTGCCGAAGCCACCATCGGCGAATGGCTCAAGAAGCCGGGCGAAGCCGTTGCACTGGACGAACCGATCGCCAGCCTTGAAACCGACAAGGTTGCGGTCGAGGTTCCCAGCCCGGTTGCCGGCGTGATGGGGCAGTATCAGGCGCAGGTCGGCGATAACGTTGCCGTCGGCGCGGTAATCGCCACGATCGAAGCCGGTTCGGGTGCCGCCGCGCC
>Ga0116180_1001903_pt1 | contig 17074 bp, 16 predicted proteins | sample AD_UKC073_MetaG_FD_89804 | JGI IMG/M metagenome (GOLD analysis project Ga0116180, IMG submission 89804) | Active sludge microbial communities of municipal wastewater-treating anaerobic digesters from USA - AD_UKC073_MetaG | ecosystem: Engineered > Bioreactor > Anaerobic > Digestate | place: USA...
AGTCGAGCGTGGCCGGGATCTCGGACACCTTCTTGAGCAGTTCCTTGAGCAGGGTGCTGGTGAACAGGTTGTAGGTCTTGGGCAGCACGCCGGCCAGCTGCGGGTTGTACTTCTCGATCTCGCGCATCGCGGCGTTGACCCTGGCGCCGATGTCGGCCACCTCGGGCAGCGTCAGCAGATAGTCGAAGCGCGCCTCGGCGGCGAGGTAGAGGATGCCTTCGGCGTGATAGGCAGCGGGCTCATCGATGCGGCTGCCGCGCCGGGATGATGCGCTGGCGCCTGCGAGCTTGCTGCGCAGGACGGCAAAGCGGACCTCGGCGAAGCGCAGGAAGATCAGGCCGAGGAGGGGGCCGGAGTACTCCTGCGCCTTGAGGCCGGAATTGGCGCGGAACTGGTCAGCGGCATCCCACAGGCGTTTTTCCAGCGAGGTGGAGGCGGCATCTTTTTCGGAGGGGGCAATCCAGAGCATGCGATGTTGAAATCCGGGGGAAACCGCTATTTGTGATAGGCGCGGCCGCCACCACCCGCCACGCGCGCGGTCTGGGCACTGGCCTCGCGTTCGAAGAGGCTCCAGCCCTGGTACTGCGCATGCGTGAAGAAAACCAGCGCAAGCAGACCGACGATCCAGTTGGCCTTGGTCATGTCAGTTGCCGCCGTCGGCGAGGTCGCTCTCGCTCCAGCGTCGCGCCTCGAAGGCACTCCTCCGCCAACGCGAAAGCAGGGGGAAAACGGCAAGAAAAATCAGCAGCAGTACGAAGTTAGACCATCCCGCGGGATTGCGAACGACTTCCAGCGTGTCGGCGACGGCAACCGTATTGTCGGTTCCCAGTTCGTACTCGATGACCAGGTAGTAGGTTCCCGCCGGCACGGCCTTGAAGACCATCTCGTCGGATGCTGATCCTTCAGACCAGCTCTCGTCGTCCTCGACACCTTTGTAGTAACTGATTTCCTGCGTACCCTCATAGGCTTCGCCGGTATTTTTTTCGACCAGGGTGGTATTGAGCGACAGCCAGTTGTTGGCCAGATCGGTGTCGTGGTGGACCAGCAGGGCACGCGCACGGTCCTTCAGGACAAATTCCTGACTGTTCAGCGTCGCCTCCTCGTTCAGCGACGACAGCACCAACTGCTGCCTGAGTACCACCTGCGAGGCGAAGATGAAGGCGAACGCCAGTTGCAGCACCATGGCAGCCAGGGCCAGGATCCAGAACGTGCGACAGATGCGACGGTGTCGCTCCAGCAGGGGGTTCGGCTGGTTGGCATAGATCCCGATGCGTTTCGGCGCAGCTGTCCTGACCGCAAACGCGGCGCAGACCTCGTCGGGTTCCAGGTATTCGGATTGCGACCAGTTTGCTTCCTTTGCCGTGACCTCGCGGGAGAGCAGCAGGGGTGGACAGACAAAGTCGTCGATCTGGCAGGTCTCTCCGACGGCAACCCGCCAGTAGAACTCGCCGACGACGTAGGTGACTTCGGCCTGGCCGCTGTTGAACAGCTTGAACTTCTGACGGCCGTGCGAGAAGTCGCGCTGCCCGCGGGCGACTGATGGCGGGTTGGAGAGCGTGCGCGCATGGTTCCAGTGTCCCTGGTACTCGATCAGCCAGGCAAAGCCCTGCTGCACATTGAACAGCAGGTATTCCGACCAGGTGTAGTCGGTGCCTTCCGATGTCGTGCGGCGGCGCATGAAGCCGATCACTTCCCAGTTGAAGCCGCGCAGCGTGCCCTGACTGCCGAGTGGCAGCCAGGGTATTTCGCGCAGGGCCTGCGCAGCGCCGGCCAGCAGTCTGAAGTCCTGGTTCTCGACCCCAATGAGCGACCCGCAACTGTCGCAGGCGATGCTTTCGATGGCTGGTGAATGAATGCGCAGCGGCGCGGCACAGCGCGGGCAATTGAAGGCGCGCGCGTCGACAGTCGGCGCCTCCCCGCCTGTCGGGTCGCCCTGTTCCCTGAGCTTCTCCAGTTTCAGGTCGGCGAAGGACACCGTCTGGCCAACGAAAACCAGTGGCGGCGTCTCGCTGTAATCGAGGGTGACATAACGACCGTTGCCGCGCAGATCGGCCGTGTTGACATCGTAGCCGGCGGCGACCTTGAACGGCAACTCTCCCTGCCCGGCGATGCAGCGCGCCGTTTCGAGATCGGCCACCCGGAAGCTGCGTCCGTCGAGGGTGACCGGCAGGTCCGGTGCCAGCGTTTCGAACGCCGGCAGGGGATCGGCGACCGCCACCTGCGCGCTGACAATCCATTCGCCGGCGGCTTCGGCCAGCCACGCGCCCCGCCCATCGTCGAACAGGATGTGCCACTCGTTCCAGATCCCCGCTTCGTACTTCATCTGGATACGCCCGATCACCAGGAAGTGCCGGCTGCGGAAGGTCCCTTCGCTACCGATCTGGATCGGTGAGCTGTCTTCGAGCAGCTCGGCCATGCGTCCGAGGTTCTGCAAATCCTCGCCACTGCGCAACAGCGTGCTGCGGCAGAAATCGCAGACGACGTACAGCGAGGTCGCCGAGCGGAAGGCGACCGGCGCCCCGCAGGACGGGCAACTCGCTTTCTTCACCGGTCCGGCTTAAGGCAGTGCTGCTCTGGTGGGCACGCGGCTTACTGCAACCTGGCCAGCAACTCGGCCTTCTTGGCGTCGAACTCGGCCTGCGAGAGGATCCCCTTGGTCACCAGGGTGTGCAGCTTTTCCAGCGTCGCGACCACGGCGTCTGCACTGCCGGCGGAGTCAGGCGGTAATGCCGACGCCGTTCCCGGCGGGTTGGCGCCGGCCTGCAGGGCCTGTGCCACCGTCGTCGACATCGTCTGGCCGATGCCCAGCCCGGCGCCGAGGCCGGCGCCAAGACCGGCAATGCCGCCTTCGTTCTGCGCCGCCAGCGGAATGCTGTTGGCCACCTGATACTGCGTGTAGCGGCCCAGGTCGCCGATCATGTTCATGCCGATGCGCGTATCGAGGATCTTCTGGAGTTCTTCCGGCAGCGTGACGTTCTGCACCACAAAGCTGTCGAGCGCCAGTCCGTAGCGGTCGAATACCGCCTCCAGCTTGCCTTTCAGGGTTCGACTCAATTCGTCCTGGTTGGCCGCCATGTCGATGAACGGTACGCCCGATTCTCCGAAGAGGTCGGTCATCGAGCTGATCACCAGGTTGCGCAACTGACCATCGAGGTCGGTAACCATGTATTGCTCGCGCGTGCCCGAAATCTCGCTATGAAATTTGCGTGCATCGGCGAGCTTGTAGGAATAGATGCCGAAGGCACGCATGCGCACCATCCCGAAGTCCTTGTCGCGGATGGTGATCGGGTTGGGTGTTCCCCACTTGCAGTCGAGTTGCAGGCGCGTCGAGAAGAAATAGACGTCCGACTTGAAGGGCGACTCGAAGAGCTTGTCCCAGTTCTTCAGGTAGGTGAGCACCGGCAGCGTTCGCGTCGTCAGGCGGTACTGGCCGGGCTGGAACACGTCCGCGATCTGCCCCTCGTTGACGAACACGGCGATTTGCGACTCGCGTACCGTCAGTTGCGCGCCGTACTGGATCTCGAAGTCGCGCATCGGATAGCGCATGGCGAGCACCCCGTCGCCCTCTTCAGTCCAGTGAATGACGTCGATGAACTGTTTTCTGATGAAGTCCATGAGGGCCACGGTGGTCTCCCTAAAGCAAGCGTTGATGATCCGGCGCTCGAATCCGATTGCCGGGGGGTCGGTCAGTAACCCATGCAGGCCGCGTTGATCACGCCGACACCGAGCGAAATGGCCGCCAGAAAGATCGCCGGTGCCAGCTTGCCGGCGGGAACGTCCTGATTGAGCTGTGGAAAGGTGAATCTGGCGACCAGATAAGCCAGAATCTGGATGATGCCGGCGATTGCTCCCCAGGATGCCAGGTCGATCAGCGTATCGCTGTGGGCGATCACGTTGGCTACTGGCATGGCGAAACCGAGCAGCGCACCCGACAGGCTGACCGCGGCGGCGCTATTGCCGGCACGAATCAGGGCCATCTCGTGGTACGGCGTGACGTTGAGATAGACCAGCAGGAACAGGGCGAGCAACACCATCGCCACGGCGAAATACGCCAGAAAGGCGGGCAGTGTCGTCATCAGGTGCGCGGGCATGTGACTTCTCCTGTTTATCGGCAATGGCACGAGCTACCGCGATTCGGCATAGCGTACCAGCCCGTTAAGGATCAGATTGTCCGCCAACTGGAACGGGATCTTCAAGTGCGCCGCCAGCGGTGCGGCGGCTCCGCCGGTCAGCAGGCAACGAGCGCCGGGCGCCGTGGCGATGACCGCAAACATGCGCTCGACCGCTCCGAGTTGGGCCTGCAGGCAACCGCTGACGATGGCGTCCATGGTATTGCGCGGCTCGCTGCGAAATACACCATCGGCGAGCGGCAGTTGTGCGGTATTGTCGGCCAGCGCCGCACGCATCAGGTCGAAACCGGGAAGGATCAAGCCGCCGCGAAACACCCCGTCGGCATCGAGCAGGTCGACCGTGGTCGCGGTGCCGGCGCAAACCACCAGGCACGCGTGCTCAAGCAGCGCGCGCGCACCGATCAGTGCCGCCCAGCGATCGGCTCCGAGTTGCCCCGGAAACTCGTAGGTATTGCGGACGCCGCAAGCCTCGGCGCTGGCGTGCAGGAAAGAGACCCTGGCGTGGCGCCCGGCGAGGAGTGCGGAGAGGGTCGCTGCGACCTCGCTGCCGGCGACGTTGCAGACCATGACGCGCGCGTCAGCCGGCCACTCGTCGGCGGCCTCGCTCAACCAGGCGACATCCGCAGTCGCCAGAACGCCGCTGTCGAGCCAGCCGGTTCCGTCATGGACACCCCACTTGATACGGCTGTTGCCGGCGTCGATCGCGATGTTCATGCCGCGCGCAGCGAGAGGTCACCGGACAGACAACGTTCGATCCCGGCAGCCGTTCGCAACAGCAGGGCGCCGTCGCTGTCGGCCCCGAGACAGATGCCCTCGCGGTCAAGAAGCCCGCCGTTGAGCAGCCGCACGGCGCGTTCCTGCCAGACATGGTGCGCCTGCCATTCCTCGCGCAGGACGCTGAAACCAGCTACCGCGAAACGATCGAGGACGACCGCCAGCTCAAGCAGGATGCGCGCCAACAATTGATGACGATCGGGCGGGGGCGAGGAGGCTTGCGACAACGAGGCCGGCCGATGCAGGAATTCCTCTGCGCCGGCAGCGGGCAGCAGCAGGTTCAGGCCGATACCCATCACCGCGACCATGCCGTCGGGCTGGGCGTCGAGTTCAACCAGGATGCCACCGAGTTTTCCACCGTCGAGCAGGATGTCGTTCGGCCACTTCAAACCGATACCGGGAACTCCGCAGTTTTCGAGAGCACGCGCCACGGCGACGCCAACGGCCAGCGACAACCCCGCCAGTCTTGCAACACCGCCAGTGAAACGCCACAACACGGAAAAGGTCAGGCCGGATTCCGCGGAAGACCACCAGCTCCGGCCACGTCTGCCGCGGCCCGCCGTCTGTCGGTCGGCAATCAGGACCGATCCCGACGTCGCATCCTGGCGTGCCCGTTCGAGCAGGAGCGTACTGGTCGAACCGCATTCGCGCAACGCCTCGATGGTAAATCGACCGCTTGCCCCGCCGAGCAGGGACCGCAGGCGGGCGGGATCGATCTGGCAAGAGTGAAGAGAAGGGTCCATGGCTTCGTCATCAGGATCAACGCCGCCATTATCGCCGATTATCGTTGCATTGAGCCTTCCCGATCTTCGATGGTGTTGGCGCCATCCAGCCCGAGTTCCTGAATCTTGCGGGTGATGGTGTTGCGGCCGATGCCCAGGGCCAGTGCCGCCTCGATGCGGCGCCCACCGGTGTGTGCCAGCGCACGATTGATCAGCACGCGTTCGAAAGCGTGCGTCAACTTCGCGTGCACCTGGCCGGGTTCGCTGCTCAACAGGCGGTCGACTTCCTGCGCCAGGGCGTTTTCCCAATCGTGGGCGCCCACTGCCGGCAGCGCCTCGCGCAGCTCCGGCGGTAAGTCGGCGAGTTCCACCAGTTGCCCCGGCGCCATGACGGTCAGCCAGTGACAGAGATTCTCGAGTTGTCTTACGTTGCCGGAAAAATCGAGCGCGCACAAATGCTTCAAGGCTGCGTCGGAGAAGCGCTTGCCTTCGACCCCGAGGTCCTGGGCACTCTTCTGCAGGAAGTGGCGGGCCAGGATCGGGATGTCCTCGCGTCGTTCACGCAGGCTTGGCAGGCGCACGCGGATGACATTCAGACGATGGAACAGATCCTCACGAAAAAGACCCTGGCTGACTCGCGCTTCGAGATCCTGGTGCGTTGCGGCGATGATGCGGACCTTGGTTTTCAGGGGCGAATGGCCGCCAACGCGATAATAATGGCCGTCCGAGAGAACGCGCAGCAGTCGCGTCTGCAGTTCCGCCGGCATGTCGCCGATTTCGTCCAGGAACAGCGTGCCGCCCTCGGCCTGTTCGAAACGTCCTTGTCGCTGCGCCGCGGCGCCGGTGAAAGCCCCACGCTCGTGGCCGAAGAGCTCCGACTCGAGCAGGTCACGCGGGATCGCTGCGGTGTTGATGGCAATGAAGGGTTTGTCGGCGCGTGGACTATGGCGATGCACGGCGCGCGCGACCAGTTCCTTTCCGGAACCAGACTCGCCGGTGATCAGGACCGTCGCACTCGACTGGCTCAAACGGCCAATGGCACGGAATACCTCCTGCATCGCCGGTGCCTGGCCGAGAATCTCCGGCGTCAGTTCCACTTCATTGGGCGCACCAGTCTGGTGCAGGCTCTCGCCAATCGCGCGCCGAATCAGTTCCAGCGCCTGGTCGACGTCGAAGGGTTTCGGCAGATATTCGAATGCGCCCCCCTGGAAAGCCGATACGGCGCTCTCCAGATCCGAGTAAGCGGTCATGATGATCACCGGAATGGCCGGAAAGCGTTCCTTGAACAACTGCAGCAACTCAAGGCCCGACTGGCCCGGCATGCGGATGTCGGAGACCAGGATTTGTGGCGCCTCAGCACCGGCGTCGAGGCGCGCCAGTGCTTCGGTCGCCGAAGAAAAACTCTGGAACGGGATTTTTTCGCGGGAAAGGGTCTTCTCGAGGACCCAACGGATTGATTTATCGTCGTCGACGATCCAGACCGGTTTCATTGATTCCTCAGGCGGATTGGCAAGTGTCATGATCTGCAAGCAAAAAACACGCCAATAATCTCAGGCCAGGGGCAAGCGAATCGTGAAGCAGGTATGGCCCGGTCGACTTTCACAATCGATCGTTCCCTGATGTTGTTGCACGAAGCTTTGCGCCAGTGTCAGCCCCAGGCCGCTGCCACCGGCCCGACCCGACACCAGGGGATAAAACATACGTTCGCGAATGTCGTCGGGAATTCCCGGCCCATCGTCTAGTACCTGCACTTCCAGAGCCAGACGGTGGCGTCGCTTGAACAAGGTCACCTGCCGGGCGGCTCGCGTGCGCAGGGTGATCTGTCCCTGCGCGGAGACGCTGCCGTCAGGCTGTCGCCGGATGGCCTGCGCCGCATTCCTGGCAATATTCAGGAAAACCTGAATCAATTGTTCCCGGTCGCCAACCAGTTCCGGCAGACTGGTATCGTAGTCACGCCGGACGCTGAGCGTGGTCGGGAACTCGGCGGTCAGCAGGCTGCGTACCCGTTCCAGGATCTCGTGGATGTTCACCGGGCCGGGCTGCATCGGGCGGTGCGGCGACAGCAGGCGCCGCATCAAATCCTGCAGGCGGTCGGCCTCCTTGATGATGACCTGGGTGTATTCGCGCAAACCGGGATTGTTGAGTTCGTGCTCAAGCAATTGCGCCGCACCGCGGATGCCACCCAGAGGATTCTTGATCTCATGCACCAGGTTGCGTATCAGCTCGCGATTGGCGTGTTGCTGTTCGACCAGGCGCTCCTCGCGGGTGGCCCGGAGTTGTTGATCGATCAGCCAAAGCTCGACCAGCAGGCGAGCCTCCGGGGCATCGACGGGGTTGACCGTGCAGTTCAGTTGCAGGACGTCGCCACCCGCGAGTCGCAGTTCGATACTCTGCCCGGTATAGCCCCAGCCGTGGTCAAGGACGCTGTGGAGCGCGGCCAGCAGTTTCGGCGGGCACTCGATGACGCCGCCCAACGGACAGCCGGCGAAGACCTTGTTGCTGATCGCCAACAGGTTTTCGGCGGCAGGATTCAGGTAGCGGATGGCCAGGCGCTCGTCGAGCAGAACCACCGCCGACGACAGCAGGTCAAGCCCTCCGAACGGATTCCCCGAACTCTCGGGAGTTCGCTTGCCATTACCGCCGTGCCTGCCGCTCACCACTGCGTCCTTTCTGCCTGGCCCTTGACCCGGAAGACCCTCCGGGTGGCAAGGGCGCAGTCCCCCGGTGTCCGTCGATCCATCCGGGGGGTGCCGGCGGAATCAGGCGCAACCGGTCAGGTGGCCACACCGGCAGTCCTCGACGCTCAGCGCAGATTGCCGATCTCTTTCTGGATGGCTTCGATGTTGCGCTGGTGCAAGGCCACCTTGTCGCGGTACTGCTGGATACGCTCCTGCACCTTGCCACCGCTGATCGCACCACCCTGCATACGTTCGCTGGGCAGGACGATTCCTTCCTGTTCGGCGAGGTCCTTCTTCGCCTGCTCGGCATTTTTCTGTTCGGCGGCCAATTCGCCCTCGAGAATGCGTCGTCGGTCGCCGTCGCGCGACTTCTGCGTCTGATCGTCCACTTTCGGGAAGCCGGGAGGCGTCGCCACGCGAGCCGCCGGCGGTTTCGCAGCCGGCGCGAGATTGACCGGGTCGAGAACAAGCTTCCTGCAGCTCTTGGTCGGCACATTGGAGTAGGTGATACGCCCGTCACCGTCGGCACACTTGTAGATGTCCTGCGCGTGCACGGGTACGGTGACCAGCAACGGGAGTGCGATCGAAAGACACAGGTCTTGCAGTTTCATCGTATTCGTATTCCTTGGTCGCAACCAACTCGCCGGTGGAGACGGGCAAAGCAATACTAACGCGGTGGGAAGACGATCGGTAGACAAAAAAAAGGACGGGCAAGCCCGTCCTCCTCTCTGCGCCGCCTGATCAGCAGCTGTAGTACAGTTCGAATTCCACCGGGTGGGTGGTCATGCGCACCTTGTTGACCTCGTCCATCTTCAATTCAAGATAGGCGTCGATCCAGTCGTCGGAAAAGACGCCGCCGCGGGTCAGGAACTCGCGGTCCTTGTCCAGCGAGGCGAGTGCTTCTTCGAGGCTGGCACACACGGTCGGGATCTTCGCATCCTCTTCCGGCGGCAGATCGTAGAGGTTCTTGTCTGCCGGATCGCCAGGATGAATCCGGTTTTGAATGCCATCGAGGCCGGCCATCAGCAGTGCCGAGAAGCACAGGTAGGGATTGGCGATCGGGTCCGGGAAGCGCGTTTCGATGCGCCGCGCCTTGTCCGAAGCCACATGCGGCACGCGAATCGAAGCCGAGCGGTTCTTGGCCGAATAAGCGAGCTTGACCGGCGCCTCGTAGTGCGGGACCAGCCGCTTGTACGAATTCGTGCCGGGATTGGTGATCGCGTTCAGCGCCTTGGCGTGCTTGATGATGCCGCCGATATAGAAGAGCGCCATTTCGGAAAGACCGGCATAACCGCTGCCGGCGAAGAGGTTCTTGCCATCCTTCCAGATCGACTGATGGACGTGCATGCCCGAACCATTGTCGCCAACGATGGGCTTCGGCATGAAGGTCGCGGTCTTGCCGTATTGATGAGCGACGTTGTGGACCACGTACTTGAGCACCTGCGTCCAGTCGGCGCGCTTGACCAGCGTGCTGAACAGGGTGCCGATCTCGCACTGGCCCGCCGTGGCGACTTCGTGGTGGTGCACTTCGACCGGGACGCCGACCGTTTCGAGCGTCAGGACCATCGCCGAGCGGATGTCGTGCAGGCTGTCGACCGGCGGCACCGGGAAGTAGCCGCCCTTGATCCCTGGACGGTGACCGGTTCCACCCTCACCTTCGGTTTTTTCGCCACTCGTCCAGGCGGCTTCCTGCGAAAAGATTTTCAGGGTGCAGCCGGACATGTCGACGCTCCAGGACACCGAATCAAAGATGAAGAATTCGGGTTCCGGTCCAAAATAAGCGGTGTCACCAATGCCACAGGACTTCAGGTAGGCTTCGGCACGCTTGGCGATCGACCGCGGATCCCGGTCGTAGCCGCGGCCATCGGCAGGATCAACCACGTCACAGGTGAGGACGAGCGTCGTCTCATCGAAGAAAGGATCAATGTACGCGGTGCTCGGATCGGGCATCAACTGCATGTCCGAAGCCTGAATGCCTTTCCAGCCGGCGATCGACGAACCATCGAAAGCGTGGCCGTTCTCGAACTTGTCTTCGTCGAAAGCGCTGACCGGCACGGTCACGTGCTGTTCCTTGCCACGGGTGTCTGTGAAACGAAAGTCGACGAACTTCGCCTCGTTTTCCTTGACCATATTGATGACGTCTTGCGGGCTTGCCATTGCGGAGTCTCCTGAACAGGTTGCCGGTTCAACCGGCGACAATAGAACAATAAGTGCGCGGGGGTACTAGCAGAAAACGTGCCAAACCATACCCTGCTGAGCGTTTATTGTGCCACAAGGGTCTGGCGCATTATTGGGCTTTTTTAGATGCACCGCGGCGGTGCGTACGAATCCGGGCGGCACATTTCTGGTGCGTTGCAGGGAGCTGGTTCCGAGCGCTTCTCGGCAGTCATGTGATTTATACTCCTTGCTTTGATAAACCCTCTTGGGACAGGCTCTCGCCACACACACTATGGGAAAACTGACCGATCTGCTGCAACTTGCGCAGGAACGCGGGCGCGAACTTGGTCTACCTTATGCCGGCGCCCTGACGCCGCAGGAAGCGCATGCGGTTTGGCGGCTTGCGCCAGGCGCCAAGCTGGTCGACGTCCGTACGCGCGCGGAATGGGATTGGGTCGGCCGCATACCCGGTGCGATCGAGATTGAGTGGATGAGCTATCCGGATAATCGGCCCAACAGCCATTTCCTGCCGCAATTGAAACAACAGGTCGATCGTGAGGCGCTGCTGATGTTCATCTGTCGCAGTGGGGCGCGTTCGCACAACGCTGCCGCGCTGGTTGGCGAAGCGCTGCGTAACGACTGCTACAACGTGCTGGAGGGCTTTGAAGGCGACAAGGATGCCAACGGCCAGCGCGGCCAGTTGGGAGGATGGCGTCACGCCGGCTTGCCATGGCGTAGCTGAACCTTTTGCCGCCAGCCCGGTCTGGCTTCCTGGACATCGAATTGAGTATTACCGCATGCAAACCTCGACCATCAGCTTCGACAGTTTCAACCACCTCCAGGACGATGCCTGTCACCAGCGCATCCGCGTTGCCCGTGAGCGGCTCGGCCGGGAGGCGGTGCTGCTCTGCCATCACTACCAACGCGCCGACGTGTATCAATACGCCGACCTGACGGGCGACTCGCTGAAACTCTCGCGTCTCGCCTCACAAACCGATTCCCGCTACATCGTGTTTTGCGGTGTGCACTTCATGGCCGAAGTCGCCGACATCATGTCGAAGCCGGAGCAGGTGGCGATCCTGCCGGATCTGGCGGCGGGCTGTTCAATGGCGGACATGGCCAACCTGGCCAAGGTCGAACGCTGCTGGCGTGAACTCGGCGAGGTCCTGGACGCCGAGCAGGAAGTCACGCCGGTGACCTACATCAATTCGGCCGCCGATCTCAAAGCCTTTTGCGGCGCGCACGGCGGCATCGTATGTACCTCGTCCAACGCCGGCACGATTGCCGCCTGGGCGTTCGAGCGGCGCCAGAAGATTCTTTTCTTTCCTGACCAGCATCTCGGGCGCTGGACCGGCTTCAAGATGGGAATTCCGCTCGATGAGATGATGGTCTGGGACCCCGATCTCGAAAACGGTGGGCTCACCAGCGAGCAGATCCAGCGAGCCAGGCTGCTGCTCTGGAAAGGCCATTGCTCGGTACATCAGATGTTCCAGCCGGCGCACATCATGCGTTTCCGCAACCATTACCCGGAGGGTCTGGTGATTGCCCATCCCGAGTGCAGCTTCGAGGTGTGCCGGCAATCGGATTTCGTCGGCTCGACGGAACACATCGTCCGGACGATCAAGGAGGCCGCGCCGAATACGCGCTGGCTGGTCGGCACCGAGCTCAATCTCGTCAACCGTCTGGCTGAAGAGGTCAGGCACGAGGGCAAGATCGTGCAGTTCATGGCACCGACGGTCTGCATGTGTTCGACGATGCAGCGCATCGACCCGCAGCACCTGGCATGGACGCTCGAGAATCTGGCCGATGGCAAGGTGGTCAACCAGATTCGGGTTCCGGAGCACGAGAAAGACCTGGCCAGGCTGGCGCTGGACAGGATGCTGGCCGTATCCTGAGACAAACCGGGGGCAGGGCATGCACGGCAAGCTGCAGCAGGTCGTCCGTATCTACGGGATCAGGAACTGCGACAGCATGAAGAAGGCCTTCGTCTGGCTGGCGGAGCATGCTGTGGCCTGTGACTTCGTTGACTATCGCCAGGCGGCGCCAACCGCCGCGCAACTGGCCGACTGGAACCTCCGCGTCGGCTGGAAAGCCCTGCTCAACACGCGCGGCACGACCTGGCGGCGGCTCGGCGAGGAAGACCGTGCCGACGTCGACGAAGCCCGGGCGCTGACGCTGATGGCCAGGCATCCAAGCCTGATCAGGAGACCGGTAATCGACACCGGTACGGCCTTGCTGGTCGGATTCGACCCGGACCGTTATGCCGAAGAACTGTTGGGAAAAGGACCATGACCGGGACCATGACCGACGATTGCCTGCATCGTTTCCTGTTCGACGATCTGGACATTCGCGGCGCACTGGTGCGCCTCGGTCCGGCGTGGAGGGCGATGATCGAGAACCGTGCCTACCCTGCACCGGTTGCCCAGCTGCTGGGTGAAATGAGCGCCACAACCGTGCTCCTGGGTGGCCAGCTCAAGCAGCCCGGGCGCCTGACCATCCAGATGCGAGGCAGCGGACCCATCGCCCTGCTGGTCATCGACTGCAACGAAGCCCTGCAGATTCGCGGCATGGCCAAGTGTGCAGAGCAGCCGCAGCCCAGGTCAGGGCTGCAACTGCTCGGGCAGGGGCAATTGCAGCTCTCGCTGGAGACGGCGTCAATGCGCGAGCCCTATCAGAGCATCGTGCCGCTTGACGGCGAAAGCATCGCCGAGGTCTTCGAGCACTATCTCCGGCAGTCTGACCAGATGCCCGCGCGCTTCTTCCTGGCCGCTTCGTCGGTGGCAGCAGCCGGACTTTTTCTCCAGAAGTTGCCTACTGCAGCAGAGCGCGACGCCGATGGCTGGGCGCGCGTCGAAGCGCTGGCGGCGACCGTGCAGGATGCCGAGCTGTTGTCGGTGCCGGCCGAAGAACTGCTGCGCCGCCTGTTCCCGGAGGAAATCGTGCGCCTCTTTCCCGCGCGGGCGGTGACCCACAACTGTCCCGAGAACTGGGAGAAAGTACGTTCGATGCTGCGCGCCCTCGGGCCCGGCGAAGTCTATGCGGCGTTACGGGAACAGGGCGAAGTCGTCGTCAAGGACGACATCTGCAACCGCGACTACCGTTTCGACGCGCGGGCGATCGACGAACTCTTCCGCGATTCGCCGTCGCCGACGCCTCCGACGCTGCATTGACGGCGGCGAACCGGTCAGAGCACCTTGCCGGGATTCATCAAGCCCCGTGGGTCAAGGGCACGCTTGATACCGCGCATCATCTCGATTTCTAGCGGGCTCTTGTAGCGCAGAAGCTCTTCGCGCTTCAACTGCCCGATGCCGTGTTCGGCACTGATGCTGCCTCCCAGTGCATGCACCAGATCGTGGACGATGCGGTTGACCTGCGGTTGTGAGGCCAGGAAAGCCGCATTTTCGCCGGCCTCCGATTTCGACTGGTTGTAATGCAGATTGCCGTCACCGATGTGACCAAAGGCGACGATGCGGATCTCCGGAAAAGCCAGCGCGAGCGCCTGACCAGCACGCTCGATGAACTCCGGAATGCGCGAGATCGGTACCGAAACGTCATGTTTGATACTCAGGCCTTCGATCTTCTGCGCTTCGCCGATGTTCTCGCGCAAGGCCCACAGACGTCTGGCCTGCTCGCCGTTCTGCGCCAGCACCACATCACTGAGGTCGCCACTGTCGAGTGCCGCGGCAAGGAACGCGGTCAGCGCTTCCCGCAGGGCAGCATCATCCCCGCTTCCGGACAACTCGATCAACAGGTGCCAGGGGCTTGCCGACAACGCCGGCGACGAGCCTGGCAGGTGTTTGCGGACCAGACCAAGAGCCTCTTCGGAGACCAGTTCGCAGGCCGTCAGGCTGGCGCCGAAATGCGCCTGCAACTCACTCAGCAAGCGCACCGCGAGTGCCGGAGAGCCGATGGCCAGCCAGGCGGTCACCGTTGCCCGCGGCAAGGGGAAGAGTTTCAGGACGGCGGCGGTGATGATTCCGAGGGTGCCCTCGGCGCCGATGAACAGATGCTTGAGGTCATAACCGGTATTGTCCTTGCGCAGGCCGCGCAAGCCATCCCAGATCTCCCCGCTCGGCAGAACCACCTCCAGGCCGAGCGTCAATTCACGTGTGTTGCCGTAGCGCAGGACCTGCACACCACCGGCGTTGGTAGACAGATTGCCGCCGATCTGACAACTGCCCTCGGCGGCCAGCGACAGCGGAAACAGTCGTCCGACCTCGCCGGCTGCCTCCTGCAGTGCCTGCAGCACGCAGCCGGCCTCGGCGGTCAGCGTGTTGTTCGCGGGATCGATCGCGCGCACACGGCGGAGCCTGGCAAGGCTGATCAGCACCGCCTGACCGTCAGGCGCCGGCGTTGCCGCGCCGCACAGGCTGGTGTTGCCGCCCTGCGGCACCATCGCCACGCCAGCCTCGGCGCAGGTGCGTACCACCGCCGAGACGGCGGCGGTGCTTGCCGGTCGGACGACGCAGATGGCGTTGCCACGGTAGCGACCGCGCCAGTCGCACAGGTATGCGGACATGTCTTCGAGCGACGTCAGCACCTGCTCGGTGCCGACAATCTCGGCGAGCTTTGTGATCAGGTTCGCATGTTGCACAGGCAATCCTTGGACGTAAATCGATGGCCGGCGGGCAAAGCCGATCCGGAATCCACTGCGGGAAATACTGCACCCGGTCAGCAGTGAGTTTGCCGCCCGCCCGCCGGGCGGCAGCGGTGTCCGCCGACGCCGCATCGCCGCGAGCAACGACGGCGCTGCCGGTTCGGGTAGAGGCAACGATGGTCGCGCCCGCCTTGACAGAAACCGCGTCGACCGAGGAGACTCCCGGGCAGCTGACAGTATTTCCGGGGAGGGCAGGCAGATGGTAGCAGGGTCTTTGATAAATCTCGCATTTGGTGCGAAGATCCAGAGCATCCTTATTCCCTATGCAGCCCCCGGGCATTCAATCTTGAACCTCCATTTCCAAGTTTTCAACAGTACTCGTCGCGGCCGGCGACCGGATGATTCCACGCTCCACCGTGGTCGGCACCCGGCCGCGCGCGGCTCACGACTGCGTGCGCGCGCCGCGCAATCGCTGATTACCCGGGGATGGCCATGAAGGCACCCGCGACCCTGGTTGCCGACATCGGCGGCACCCGCGCGCGCTTTGCCCTGCTCGACGACTCGGGCTTGCCGGATCAGGTGCGGATTCTTTCGGTAGGCGACTTTGCGGGGCCCCTGGAGGCGATCCAGGCCTATCTCGGGGAACTGGGTTGGCCGGTGCTGCGAGCAGCGGCGATCGCTCTTGCCGGCCCGGTGCATCACGATGAGTTTCAACTGACCAACGCGCCGTGGACCTTCTCGCGCGCAAGGCTCAAGTCCGGACTGGGGCTGCAGCGCCTACTGTTGCTCAACGATTTCACCGCCCTGGCGCTGTCCTTGCCGCATCTGAGTGTTGCCGACCGGCGTCAGGTAGGTCCTGGCGTCCCCGTCGAGTTGGCGCCGAAAGCAGTGCTTGGCCCGGGGACCGGCCTCGGTGTCTCGGGTGTGCTGCACAATTGCGGGCGCTGGCTGGCCTTGACTGGCGAGGGGGGCCATTGCTCCCTGGCACCTGCGGACGAACGCGAGGCGGCCATTCTCGCCCTCGCCTGGCGCGAACTTGGGCACGTCTCGGCCGAACGGCTGCTTTCGGGCAGCGGTTTGCCGCTACTGCATCGTCTGGTCGCCGCGGTCGACGGGCGCCATGCCGCATCCCTGGCGACTGCCGAAATTGTTGCGCGTGCCCGCACCGGCGACGACATCCAGTGCCGAGTGGTGATCGATACCTTTTGCGCGATGCTCGGTTCGTTGGCGGGAAATCTTGCGCTGACCCTTGGCGCCCAGGGTGGCGTCTATGTCGGCGGTGGTATCATTCCCAGACTCGGGGAGATCTTCGATCGCTCGGCTTTTCGCCCCCGCTTCGAATCCAAGGGGCGTTTCGCTTCCTACTTGGCCGCAATTCCGACCTATGTAATGCTTTCTCCCACGCCGGCCCTGCTTGGCGCTGCCCATGCCCTTGCCGAGAGCGAGGATTGTCCATGAACCTTACTGGAGTACCAGCCTGATGTCCGATGTCGCTCAACCCCATCCCAAAGGCGAACAACTGCGCGCTGAAATCGACCGCAGACTGCTGCGCACGGTCGCTGCCGAGCCAACCAGAGCCAGCAAGGCGGACCTTTATCAGGCGCTGTCGCAGGTGGCCCGGGAGCAACTGGCGCAACGCTGGGTTGACACCCAAAATGCCGACCGCGGCAGCAAGGCGCGGCGCGTCTATTACCTGTCGATGGAATTCCTGATTGGCCGCGCGATGAACAACGCCCTGTCCGCACTGGGGCTTCGCGAGTCGGCGGCGGAGGCGTTCAGCGCGCCTGGTCCCTCGCTCGATGAGGTCATGGAATGCGAACCCGATGCAGCGCTCGGCAACGGCGGCCTGGGTCGGTTAGCGGCCTGTTTTCTCGATTCGATGGCAACTGTGGGACTTCCTTCCTGGGGCTACGGCGTTCGCTATGAGTATGGGATGTTCGCGCAGTCGATTCTCAACGGCCAGCAGGTCGAGAAGCCGGAAGCCTGGCTGCAGGACCGTTCGCCATGGGAGTTCCC
>Ga0116180_1001905_pt1 | contig 17067 bp, 17 predicted proteins | sample AD_UKC073_MetaG_FD_89804 | JGI IMG/M metagenome (GOLD analysis project Ga0116180, IMG submission 89804) | Active sludge microbial communities of municipal wastewater-treating anaerobic digesters from USA - AD_UKC073_MetaG | ecosystem: Engineered > Bioreactor > Anaerobic > Digestate | place: USA...
AAAGATACGCCGCGCCAGACCGAACAGCAATCCTCGCGAAATCAACAACTTACGCCGCGAGGTCCGCGCCGTTGCTGGCGATGCGAACCGTCACTTTTGACACTGAAATCAAATGGACCCCGCCGGGGCACGGAACCTGCCACGTGAGCCGTCCAGCTCGGCGCGAGGCGAGGTCATGCGCTCCAGCGGCACGATGTCGCCGGGCGCGTCCTGCGCAATCAGCGCTCGCGCACGTTCCGTGAGCTGCGGATGCGCGGCAAAGAACGCCTCGATCTCGCGCGCGGAGGCCTGTCCCAGCCCGGGAACCGCCACCCACCACTGCCGCCGGCGCGGAATGCGCACGGTCAGCTGCGCCAGCGTGCGGATGCCCTGCCCTTTCAGCGCCGCGGCCGCGCGGGACGGCAACCAGCGTTCGAGGGCGTCGCCGACCAGCGGCTGCGGTGCGGGCAGATGCCGCAGTTCATCCAGTGCTGCGGCCACCGCCCTGGCATGCCTGGTGCGCTCCGCTGCAGGCCGCTCGAAGACTTCGGCCAGGTCATCGCGCAAGCGCGATCGTGCGTGCATGGCCAGCTCGCGTCGAACCGCGCCGAGCACGCCACGTGCCGTGTGCCCCGCGTTCAGGCGCTCGGGCAAGTAACGCTGCACCGCCTGGCGCGAGGGCATGCCTTCATGCCAGGCGCGCAGCGCCGCCAAAGCATTGACGTCGAAAGGACTGCTTTGTGAAGCGGGAGAAGCGGCTGGCAACTGGAGCCTCCGGCAATTGGGGCAATTTTTGCCGAAGTCCAGTTTACTCCCGGCACGCAGCTACTGCGATAAGAACAGTTATCTGACTAGGCGGGCTGGAATGTTCCGCCGGGCTTGTGCGTCGGATCCTCTGTTCACCTTTCCATACCAGCAGAACCCGTGCTTTCCCCGCGTCGTTTCTTTTGTGCGCCAGAGAGGGTCTCGTACCTTGAGGCGGTCAGCTCCTTGCATAGTCCAGGATCTGCGCCAGCACGGTGCGCCTTGCCTCAAGGTTGTTGCGCCACAGCTTCGTCTCCGCCACGACGACCTGGCCGGGGTTCAGAACTCGAGATCGTCGTTGATGGCGGCGAGGCCTGACGCGCAGGCGTGATCGGCATCTCCGCCGGGCGCACCCGACACGCCGATACTGCCCACCAGTGAACCTGGACGGCGGAATCGATAGGCAGCCCACCGCCGATGGCGACCACGCGCGGCAGTTCCCGGATTCCCGAGGATACCTCCGTAGCCTGGGTGGCACGGGCGAACGCCAGGGTGTCCATCTTGAATGTGACCGCGGTATAGGCCTTGTTCATCGCAGTTTCCGGCGTATGCGGTCCAGGGAGGCGATCGCGCAGCATGACCAGGGGGTGGCCCGCACGGTCGCTGACTGCGACCGCCACTTGATAGCCTGTGCGCGCGCAACTTTGCAGGGCAGCCTGGGCGGCCCGCAACGCAGCCTCTGGGGTGAGGGACCGAAGCACGTGTTCCTCATGGCAGCGCGCGCCCTGGCCCCGTAGAACCTCGCACAGTGCTGTCCCCGGCACGCCGACAAACAACGGGGGGTAAGGGGGTAGTACGCCTGGGCGGCAGAAAAAGAGGCCTACCAGCCTGCCTCCAACCCGCACGAATTCCGCGAACCCCCGAAACTGCTCAAGAATTAGGCAGCACCTGGGCTCGCGAAATATCCGGGCTAGGTGTCGCCGTCGTCCTTCCTCGTGATGGCCAGCGGCGCGGCTCTGCCGCGCGGGCACTGGAGCGAGCGCGTAGGCAGCGCGCGCGTCGCCCCCACAGCTGTGCATCTGCCTGATTGCTGCCGTTGGCGTTCCAATGGGCGCCCCCACTGTTCCTGGGCGCGACGGTGGTCGGCGGATCGCCGCAGTTCTCCGCGCTGGCCGCCAGGCACGCATCCGCAGAAGATGTTGGCTCCGTCCTCATGGTACCAATTGCGTTCGCACTCACCATCGTGAGCATCGCCATCACCAACTGGATGCTGCAGCATGTGCCGGTGCAATGGTTGTTCATGCCGGTGGCGATCCGGCAGGCGATCGTGCTCATCGCTTCCGGCGAATGCTCAGGCAGGCGGACAGCCGAGCGCAAGTGCCGCGCTGAGCGGGCTCCTTGCGCGCAGGCTCACATCATCGCGCGCTCGAACGGTCGCAGCAGCTTCTTCTCGTCGGTGTCCTGCGACGGCGGCTGTGCCAGCTTCAGCGGGTTCTCCGGCTGAGGCTCGTAATCGCCGACTGGGCCATCCACGGGGCCGCCTTCCACGGTTAGCCGCGCCATGTTGCGGCGGTGCGGATAGTAGTCGTGCGGCGCGTAGTGCTGGGTGGACCGGTTGTCCCACATCACGATGGTGTGCGGCCTCCATTTCAAGCGCAGCTGGTAGTCGGGGACCATCGCCTGCCGATACAGAAAATTCAGGATGGTCTGGCCCTCGTCTTCCTTCAGCCCCTCAATGCCGACAGTGAACTGCGGATTCACGAATAGCACGCGACGTCCGGTCACCGGGTGGATGCGCACGATCGGGTGCATGGGGTTGGGAAATTCGTCCTCCAGCTCGATGAGCTTCATGCGCGCAGCCTTGGAGTCTGCGAACATGTGGCGCCAGGGCTTGAAGTCGTGCCGCGCCCGCAGCCGGTGGACGTACACCTTCATGGGCTCGCTCAGGCCGTCGTAAGCGGCCGTCATGCTGGCGAACACCGTCTCGCCGCCATAGGGTGGCACGACCTTAGCCCGCAGGATGGTGGCCATTGGCGGGCGGGCGCGGAATGTCTCGTCCGAATGCCACGAGTCGGTCGGCCCGGCGGGGTTGCGGCCGGAGTTGTCGAACTCGATCACCTCCGGCACGTCGGGCAGGTTCGTCGCGAACGGATGCGTGGACAGGTTGCCGAACCGCTTCGCGAACGCGATCTGGGCTTCGAGCGAAATGTCTTGGTCGCGAAAGACGAGCACCTCGTAGCGCGCGAGTGCGGCCTGCAACCCGTCGAAATCGGCTTGCGCCAGGGGCCGGCCCAAGTCAATGTTAGAGATCTCGGCCCCGATGTGCCCGTTCAGGGGCGTGGCAACGATGGCGCTGTTGTCTGTCTGGGTCATGTCGTGTCCGATGCGGAAGTGGGCGGATGCTACGTTCGGCTCTTGCCATTGACCAAGTCAATCGTCGCCTCCGCAGCGGAAAACGATTGTGCTCGTCAAGTGTCCCGCCACCGACGTGGCCGCTTGGAGCACATACTCTGCCAACAGGCTTTCCCACAGGAGACACTCGATGACGAATCGCAGGATGCTCGGTACGCTGCTCATGGCGTCGCTGGCCATGGTTTTCGGAACGCCGGCATTGCCGCAGGCTTACCCCGCACGGGCGGTGACGATAGGGGAGTGCCGGTGGTGGTCGAAGCGCGTCCGAGCGCGGGCGGATCGATCGGCGCTGCCCACGTCGCACGCAGTCCGGCCGACGGCTACACGCTGCTGCTGGCTACGCTTAGCCACGTCACCAATCCCGGACTGACGGCCGGCAAGAGCACCTGGCATCCGGCCGACGATTTCAGCGGCATCGTGGAACTCGTGAACGCGCCGGTGGTGGCGCTGGTGCCCGCATCGCTGCCGGTGCGGACGCTAAAGGAGTTCGTGGAGTAACGCGAAGCAGCGGCCGGGGCAGCTGAACTACCTGATGCCCGGCGTTGGAACCTCGATGCACCTCAACACCGAGATGCTAAGGCTGAGTTCCGGCATCGAACTGCAGCCCATTGCGTACAAGGGCGTGCCGCCGGGCATGCCCGATCTTCTGACGGGGCGCCTCGCGTTCGCCATGTCCCCCATGTCCGTCGCCCGCGGCCACGTCGCGAGCGGATCGCTGCGCGCCCTAGCGGTTGCTTCGCCGACCCGCGTGAAAGATCTGCCCGACGTGCCCACCTTCGCCGAAGCGGGTTTCCCCGATGCGCAGGTCGTGTCTTGGTACGCTCTCGTCGCGCCGTCGAAGACGCCAGCAGCCGTTCGGCAGCGGCTGAATGAGGAATTCACGAAGGCACTCGCGGATCCAGGCGTGCGCGATCGTCTCGCGCAAGCCGGCGCCATGATCTCCGACCGGAGCACCCCGGAGCAGGTGGACACCATGCTCAAGCAGCAAACGGTTCGTTGGGAACAAGCGCTGAAGAAAATCAAGATCGACAAGGAATGAACGCGGCGTCGCGCCCGAGTGGGAAAACGATGAAAGCGGAAGAGAACGACCTGCTCACGCGGACTGACGCGGGCACGGCCATGGGCGAACTGATGCGGGAGTTCTGGATGCCCGCGCTGCTCTCCAAGGAGCTGCCGGCGCCTGACGCCCCCCCAGCGCGCGTGCGGCTGCTTGGCGAGGATCTCGTCGCGTTTCGCGACAGCAGCGGGCGGGTCGGCCTACTCGACGCCTTTTGCCCGCATCGCAGGGCGGAGCTTTACTTCGGCCGCAACGAGGCGGGGGGCCTGCGCTGCATCTACCACGGCTGGAAGTTCGATGCCGGCGGAAGGTGCGTGGATGTCCCGACCGACAGCTGCACCCCGGCGCAGATGCAACGACTCTCCACCACGGCTTACCCGACGCAGGAGCGGGGCGGCATCGTATGGGCATGGATGGGAAAAGGCGAGCCGCATGCGCTGCCCCCGGCCCTGGCGTTCACTTTGGTTCCTGGCGAGCACACGTATGTCTCCAAGTGCCTGATGCGCTGCAACTACCTGCAGGCGCTCGAAGGCAGCATCGACTACTCGCACATCTCCTTCCTGCACAAGGAAGGAGAGACCAGCTCCGACGTATTCGGCATCGGCGACATGATCCGTTATTCGGACGAGGACGGACGTCCAACGCTGTTCGCCGAGCGCACCGACTACGGTTTGCAGATCGGCGCGCGCCGTGACGCCGGTGCGGAGAACGCGTACTGGCGTGTCGCGCGGTGGCTGTTGCCGTGCTTCGTGATCGTGCCCACGGCGCCGGGCAACGTGAGCCGCATCAACCTGTTCATTCCGATCGACGACGAGAACTGCTGGTGGTACCGGATTCGCTGGCACCAGGACCGGCCGCTGACCGCTGCCGAACTGGATAGCTACAGGGATGTCGGCGAGGACTATGCACCGCTGGTGCCCGGTTCCTACCTTCCGCGCGGGTCGCGCGAGAACGATTACCTGCAGGACCGTGCTTTGCAGCGGCGTGCGTCCTTCACCGGTATTCGCAGCGCGCAGCTGCAAGATCTGGCGGTGCAGGAGAGCCAGGGACGCGTGCATGATCGCTCCCGCGAGAAGCTGATGCCTTCCGACATGCCCATGGCGCAATGCCGCCGTATGCTGCTGGAGGCGGTGCGCAGCCATCAAAGCGAGCGGCAGTTGCCGCCGTCCGCCAGCCGCCCTGAGTTGTTCGGCGGCTATGCATCTGCGGTCACCAGACCGCGCCGCATGACGTTCGACGAAGTGCGTTCAAGCCTCTGACGCACTTGGGGGACACGGGCCCAAGGCTACCTGTCGCGAGTGAGAAGAGCTGCCTGCCGCTCCAGCTTCGTCAGCAGTTCGAAGAGGAATGACGCCTCGTCGTGGGTCAGGCACTCTGCGAGCTAACGGTTGTAAGCCGCAGCCATCAGCTTGGCTTTGCCGTGGATCTGGACACCGTCGTCGGTCAGGCGCAGGCACACCAGGCGTTTGTTGCCCGGGGAGCGTCGCTTGTCCACCAGCCCACGCGAATGCATGTCGGCGACGGTCCGGCTCGCCACGACCACGTCGATGCCCGCGTCCGCCGCCAGGGCCTTCAGGCTCGCATCCGGCGTGCGGGCGAGGTACGCCAGGATCCTCCATTCGCGGCGGGAGATTCCGAGTTCCCGCTTGTACATGTCGTCCGTCCCACGCAGGCCGACGTGCGTGATACGAAAAAGCCGGTACAGCAGGAAATCCTCGATTTCCTGCGGGTCCTTCAGAGTTGGCTTGCCTTGTGCGCCGACAGGTGCCGGGCGCGAGGGTGGGATGCTCACAGGGGGATTTTCGCGCACGTTTCAGCCAGCGCACGAAGGGCAGCGCCGGCGTCACGACACGGCCTGGTAGTAGATGTTCTGCGGATGGCGCGCCTGGGCGAAGAAGAACCAGCGCTCGGCCAGCAGGCCGGCCGCCTGCGAGGCCAGCGCCAGCAGCCAGGCCAGCGCCGAGCCCGACAGCAGCGCCCAGGCGAGCAGCAGGAGGGGAAGCCCGAAGCCCAGCACCTGGAAGCCCACCCGGGCCATGCGCACTGCGCGGGCCGAGGCGCCGTGGACGAACTCGCGCGTTTTAACGAGCCGCCGGTCATGCCCATCGACTTCTGCACCACCCGCGCCGCATTGATGCCGGTGGCGGTCTGCGTGGTGGACTTCAGGCCGGCAGTGGTGACCAGCTCTCAAGTGCACGTTCGAGTGCAAACCTCCTTCACACTCGATCCCGGCCGCAGCGCAGGAAGACTCGGATGGCGTGTGCCTGTAGCCTCTATTGATACGGACCGTTCCCGGCCCGTGCCCTCCAGCAGCTCGCCACGGACGAGCGCCCCCTTTTGAAAGCGCAAAGGGAATCGCGCGGGAACCGCTGCTAGGAGGAGTGCAGTTCGCCAGCCGCACTGCAGGAGCTCCGCATGGCTTGCCTCGGCTGCGACGAGCTGCGGCTGAGGCAGCCCGGCACGACTCGTGGTCCAATTACGCTATGGACAAATCCGAACTCAAGCTGGGAGAGGAAACCCTTGACCGCGACCACGAAGAGTTGCACGCGCTCATCACGCGCCTGCTGGGCGCATCCGCGGACGACATGGTGCCTGCCCTCGACGCATTGCGCGCGCACGCGGCGCAGCACTTCGCCATGGAGGACGAGCACCTGCGCGACATGAAGGATGGCAACTCGAAGTGCCACTTGGACGAACATGCCAACGTGCTGAAGTCCTTCGATGAAGTCCGGGAGGTGCTGGTCGGCGCCGCCCATCCGCCCGAAATGAAGCAGCGGGTGGTGCAGAGCCTATCCGTGGAACTGCTCGATTGGCTGCCGCACCACGTCCAGGAGATGGATGCCGGCGTTGCAACCTATCGTTCGAAGCAGCGCTTCGGCGGAGCGCCCGTTCAGATCAGCCGCCGCCCAAAGGCCTGAGCTCGCGCGCCCGCGGCGCGAATTCCTTCGGCGGGCCAGCCTGCTTGGGAAGAACGGGTACGGTGGCAAGAGCCGGGTTCCTTGGTCGCTGACTATCGCAAGCAGCAAGTGGACCGGACACGCGGCACCTCAGATCCACGGGAATCTTATGTTGCTGCAGAACTGCCGCAGCGTGCATGCACAGGCTAAGGGTTGCTGTGATCTGACGGGCGGCCAGCAGGTCGGCCTGCAGCACGTCCTTCCGTTGCCAATGCGGTAGCCAGCGCCCGAAGGGCAGCGGGTCACGACACGCTCTGGTAGTAGATGTTCTGCGGATTGCGCGCCTGGGCGAAGAAGAACCAGCGCTCGGCCAGCAGGCCGGCCGCCTGCGAGGCCAGCGCCAGCAGCCTGGCCAGCGCCGAGCCGGACAGCAGCGCCCAGGCGAGCAGCCCTGGAAGCCCACCCGGGCCACGCGCACTGCGGGGGCCGGGGCGCCGTGGAAGAACTCGCGCGTGTTGAACGAGCCGCCGGTCATGCCCATCGACTTCTGCACCACCCGCGCCGCATTGATGCCGGTGGCGGTCCGCGTGGTGGACTTGGGCTTGAGCCGCGCATTGCGGCGCAGCGACAGCGTGCGGGTGAACCACGCCGGTGCTCTCGTTGGCCGAAGTTGCATCTGACGCGCATCTCGTTGCGCGCGGCAATTTCACGGTTGCTGGTGGTGCTCTCCAGCTACAGACCGCGCCTCGGTTTTAGCCGGTAAATCGCAAAACCGGACGCGTCTAGATGAACAAAGCCCCGGTCGGCTGTTCAGCGTTTTACTGCCGGACGCGGTACTGGATAAGCCGCAGGGCCATGCGATGCGGGACGCCGGGCTGCGGGAATCAAGCAGCTCCTGCCGGCGGCCGTGAAGTACGTGTCCGCGGCCGAGTTGCCTCCCCCCTACAAGCTCCCACTCCCCGTCTCCGGGCCCGCCAGCCGCCGCGACACCCAGGCCGTCGCCAGTCCGAGGAGGATCGCCCACTCCAGCGACAGCGTCACCGTCCCGGCGAAGGTCACGACCATCGGCAGCCGGTCGACCGGCTCATGCTTCCATAGGTGCCGGATCTCGCGCGGGTTCACCAGCCCCCACGCCACGACCACCAGCAGCCCCCCGATTACCGCCAGCGGAAGCCAGCGCGCCCAGGGCGCGACAAAGGACAGGATCACGATCAGCAGCACGGCGGCGCTGACCGCCGCCAGCGGCGTGCGGGCGCCGGCCGCCACGTTCACGCCGGAGCGGTTGAATGAACCGCTGGCTGGATACGATGAGAAGAAGGAGCCGGTCAGGTTGGCCAGCCCCTGGCCGACCAGTTCCTGGTTGCCGTCGAAAGGCTCGTTGGCGCGCCGCGCGAACGCCTTGGCGATCGCCATCGCCTCGGTCACCGCCAGCAGCGTCATCACCAGCGCCGGCAGCACCAGGTTCGGCACCTGGCGCAAGTCGGGCAGCGACAGCGGCGGCAGCGCCCCCGGCAGCGCCTCCACGGTGGCCGGCTGCGCGCCCAGCAGGCCGGCGGCGAGCCAGGTGATGGCGGTGCCGCCGATCACTGCCATCAGGATCGGCGGTATCCAGCGGCTGCGCCGCAGCGCCGCCAAATTGATCAGGATGGTGGCCATGGCGGCGATCACCGGTAGCGCCTGGATGGACTGCCCGGTCGTGAATACCACCCGCAGCGTCTGCGCCACCGATAGCCCGCGCGGCAGGTCGAGTCCGAGCAGCGTGCCGACTTGGCTGTTGACGATCAGCACGGCGGCGCCGGCGGTGAAGCCGGCGATCACCGCATGCGGCACCAGCTCAACCCACTTGCCGACGCGCGCCATCCCCAGCAGCAACTGCAGCGCCCCCACCACGAACGTGAGCGTGAGCACCAGGCCCACGTACTGCGAACTGCCCACCGCCGCCAGCGGTGCCACCAGCGCCATGGTGGTGAGCGAGATGGCATTGGCCGGCCCCGTCACCATCAGGCGGCTGCTGCCGAACAGCGCGGCGATCACGCACGGCATCATCGCCGCATAGAGGCCGTAGGCGGGCGGCATGCCCGCCAGCGTGGCGAAGGCCACGCCCTGGGGCAGCACCACGATGGCCCCGGTCAGGCCGGCCAGCAGGTCCGCCCGCAGCACGTCCTTCTGCCGCCACTGCGGCAGCCAGCGCAAGAAGGGCAGCGCCGGCGTCACGACACTGCCTGGTAGTAGATATTCTGCGGATGCCGTGCCTGCGCAAAGAAGAACCAGCGTTCCGCCAGCAGGCCTGCCGCCTGAGATCCCAGCGCCAGCAGCCACGCCAGCGCCGAGCCGCTCAGCAGTGCCCAGGCAAGCAGCAGGATCGGCAGTGCGAAGGCCAGCACCTGAAAGCCTGTCCGCGCCATGCGCATTCCGTGTGCCGAAGCCCCATGGAAGAACTCGCGCGTATTGAAGGAGCCTCCCGTCATGCCCATGGACTTCTGCACCACCCGCGCCGCCTGGATGCCGGTCGCCGTCTGGGTGGTGGACTTCGGCTTCAGCCGCGCATTGCGGCGCAGCGACAGCGCGCGGGTGAACCACGCCAGCGCCGTGGCCGCCAGCGCCCAGGGGGCGATGTCGGAGGCGAACCCGGGTTCCCCGGCCATTACCGCCAGCGCGCCGGCGGTGACAAAGCCGGAGGCGAGGCCGAGCGTCGTGTAGTTCACCACCGTGAGCGGATGCGCCCATTCCTGGATGAAGCGGATGCAGGCATAGATCATCGCGGTGCAGTACCACAGGAGCACGGCGCCCACGATCGCCATTCCGGCGAGCCAGTGCGGCGCCACCGCGTCGCGCTGCGCCAGTGTGGCCAGCAGGGCCCAGCCGCCTACCAGCGCGATGAACGCCGGCAGCACGATCACCTCGCGCGACATCCAGGAGGTGCGCCACATCAGCACCGTACGCCAGGCGCGCAGCGGATGCCCCAGATGGAAGAAGGAGGCGACCAGGGCCACCAGCAACATGCCGGTGGCCGCCCAAAGCATGGGGGCGAGCGCCGTAGCCGGCGCGATCCCGGCCAGAGTGGCCAACGCCAGTGCCACCACCATCCCCTGGGCGGCGCCGGCGATCGTGGTGAAAAGGATGATCGAGAGGGCTGGCTTCATCGGGCGTCTTTTTCCATTGCACCGCTGCCTGGCTTGTGCTTGCCGGACGCCGGCTCGCCGTTCAGGAAATCGCCCAGCCGGAAATTCGGCTGCGCCTGCGGCACCGTGCTTAGGGTGATCTGGCGCGGAAGGTAGTGGTTGGCCGGCTGGGTCTCCCACTCAGGCATCAACTGGTAGCCGCCACGCTCGCGGATCGCCTGCGAAACCTCGGAGTCCGGATCCTTGACGTCGCCGAACAGGCGGGCGCCAGTCGGACAGGCCTTCACGCAGGCCGGCTTGCGGTCCTGCGGCGGCAGCAGCTCGTCGTAGATGCGGTCCACACACAGGGTGCACTTGGTCATCACCTTGCGTTCCTCGTCGAACTCACGGGCGCCGTAGGGGCAGGCCCAGCTGCAATATTTGCAGCCGATGCACTTGTCGTAGTCCACCAGCACGATACCGTCGCTCTTGCGCTTGTAGCTGGCACCGGTAGGGCAGACAGGCACGCAGGGTGGGTCCTCGCAGTGCAGGCAGCTCTTGGGGAAGTGGATGGTCTGCGTATCCGGGTAGCTATCGGCCTCGAAGGTCTGGACCCGGTTGAAGAAGGTGCCGGTGGGCCGCTCGCCGTAAGCATTCAGGTCCGTCAGCGGGCCGGCCGCGCCCGAGGTGTTCCACTCCTTGCACGAGGTGACGCAGGCATGGCAGCCGACGCAGACATTCAGGTCGATGACCAGAGCAAGCTGCTTGGCCAGTGTTTCGGGGGCTGGCTGGACTGGGTTGTTCATGGCTTCCTGGGAACGAGGTAGGCAAGCACCTTGCGGGCGCCCCCGAGCACGCCTGGGGCGCTCGGCACGGTTGCAATCTGGGGGAAGGTTTCCGCTGGTTCTTCGGGCGCCGCCGGGCGCAGGTTCACCCGCACGTCGTACCAGCCGGCTTGGCCGGTGACCGGGTCGGAGTTGCTGATGTGTCCACCGGCAAAGGGCAGCTCCTCGGTGATCAGGTGATTGAGCAGGAAGCCCTTGCGCGACTCGTCGGCGGCAGGCGCCAACTGCCAGGCGCCGGAACCCTTGCCGATCGCGTTCCAGGTCCAGACCGTGCCCGGCTCCACCGCATCGCTGTAGCGCAGCATGCAGCGCAGCTCTCCCCAGGCGCTGGTCACCCAGGCCCAGCCGCCGTCCTCGATGCCAGCTTCCTGCGCGGTGCGCGGGTTCACGTACAGGTAGTTGTGGCTGTGGATCTGGCGCAGCCAGGCGTTCTGCGAATCCCAGGAGTGGTACATCGCCATCGGCCGCTGGGTGATCGCCGCCAGGGGGTAGCGGTCGGCGTCGATGCAGGCGGTCTCCAGCGGCGCATACCAGAACGGCAGCGGATCGAAGTAGGTGGCGATGCGCTCGCGCAGGTGCTCCGGCGGCTGGCGGCCCTTGCTCTTGCCCTGCGCGGCCAGCCGGAAGGCCTGCAGCGTGTCCGAGTAGATGGCCAGCTGCACCGGGTCGTTGCGCTGCCGCCAACCCTTGTCCTTGGCGAAGTCCAGGTAAGGCTGGTTCCAGTTGCGCATGTACTGCTGGTCTTCCGGCATGTGGTACTGGAAGACGCAGTTGTTCCTGGCGTACATCTCCCACTGCCGGGGGTTGGGATCGCCACGCAGGTGCTCAGTGCCGTCCTTGCCGCGCCAGCCCATGAGAAAGCCCACGCCCGGCTGGGCCTGGAAGTTGACGACGAAGTCGGGATAGTCCTTGAACTTGCGCGTGCCGTCCTCTCGGGTGAAGGCGGGGAATTTCAGGCGCGAGGCCAGCTCGATCAGCACCTCCTGGAACGGCTTGCAGTTCCCGGTGGGCTCCACCACGGGGACGCGCACGGAATCCACCGGACCGTCGTACTCCGAGATCGGCCGGTCCAGCATGCTCATGACGTCGTGCCGCTCGAGATAGGTAGTGTCCGGCAGCACCAGGTCGGCGAAGGCGACCATCTCGCTCTGGAAGGCATCGCACACCACCAGGAACGGAATCTTGTAGTTGCCGTCCTCCCCGCGCGCGTTGAGCTTCTTGCGCACCTCCATGGTGTTCATGGTGGAGTTCCACGCCATGTTCGCCATGAAGATCAACAGTGTGTCGATCTCGTAGGGGTCACCGCGCACCGCGTTGGTGATGACGTTGTGCATCATCCCGTGGGCCGACAGCGGGTGCTCCCAGGAGAACGCGTGATCGATGCGCAGCGGCGTTCCGTCCTCGTGCACCGCCAATTCGTCGGGGCCGGCGGGAAAACCCAATGGCGCCGCGTTCAGCGGCGTGTTGGGCTTGATCATGGACGGGTCGTTGAAGGCCCGGTAGTTCGGCACGATGTGGCGCGGGTACGGCGCCTTGTGGCGGAAGCCGCCGGGCGCGTCGATGGTGCCCAGCACGCTCATGAGCACCGCCAGCGCGCGCACCGTCTGGAACCCGTTGGAATGCGCCGCCAGCCCGCGCATGGCGTGGAAGGCCACCGGCCGCCCTTGGGTGGTGGGGTGCCGCTTCCCCCACGCATCGGTCCACGGAATGGGAAGTTCGAAGGCCTGGTGCAGCGCCGTCTCCCCCACTTCGCGCGCCAGCTGGCGGATGCGCTCGGACGGGATGCCAGTGATGTCCTCTGCCCACTCGGGCGTGGTGTCGGCAACGCGGTCTCGCAACAGCTGGAAGGCTGGCGCCACACGCGTCCCGTCCGCCAGCTTGTAGTGGCCCTCCAGCGCCAGTTGGCGCCCTTCCTCCACGCCTTCCGGATAGGCCTGCACCACCCGGCCGCTGGCCAGGTCCCATGCCAGCTTGTTGTGCGGGTGGCGGCCGTCGCCGGGCGGGCCGGCGGCGGGATCGAAGGCGAACAGGCCTTCGCGCTCGCCCTCGTCCAGCACCACCAGTTGCGGCGCATTGGTGAACCGCTGCAGGAAGGACCGGTCGACCAGGCCTTGCGCGAGCAGTTCGTGCAGCAGCGCCATGAACAGTGCGCCGTCGGTGCCGGGGCGGATCGGAATCCACTCGTCGGCGATCGCCGAATAGCCGGTGCGCACGGGGTTGATCGAGATGAAGCGGCCGCCCTTGCGCTTGAAGTCGCCCAAGGCGATCTTCATCGGGTTGCTGTGGTGGTCTTCCGCGGTGCCTATCATCACGAACAGCTTGGCGCGATCCAGGTCCGGGCCGCCGAACTCCCAGAAGCTGCCGCCGACCGAATAGATCATGCCGGCAGCCATGTTCACCGAACAGAAGCCGCCGTGCGCCGCATAGTTCGGTGTGCCGAACTGGCGCGCGAACAGGCCGGTGAGGGCCTGCATCTGGTCGCGCCCGGTGAACAGGGCGAACTTCTTCGGATCGGTGGCGCGGATACGGCCCAGGCGCTCGGTGAGCAGCTCGTAGGCGCGCTCCCAGGAGATCGGCTCGAACTCACCCTCGCCCCGCTCGCTGCCTGGCCTGCGCAGAAGCGGCTGCGTCAGGCGCGCAGGCGATACCTGCTTCATGATTCCCGCGCTGCCCTTGGCGCAGATCACGCCCTTGTTGATCGGGTGGTCGGGATTGCCGTCGATGTACCGGACCTGCCCGTCGCGCAGGTGCACGCGTATGCCGCAGCGGCAGGCACACATGTAGCACGTAGTCGTCTTGACCTCGGTGTCCGCGGTGCTGCTCGCGGTTGCATCGTGCACCGGCTCGCTGGAGAGGAACTTGAACATAAGCTTATGCTAGACAGCGCACAGATTCGTGTGCCGCATAATTCCGGTTGCAGTGAATCAGAAAATCGATCAGAGACTGAAGCTCACGCTGCGCCAGCTGGAGGTGTTCGCGGCGGTGGCGCGCGGCGGCACGACGCGGGCCGCGGCTGACGAGATCTCGCGCTCGCAGTCGGCCGCGAGTAACGCGCTCGGCGAGCTGGAGGCCGTGCTTGGTGCGCAGCTCTTCGACCGGGTGGGCAAGAAGCTGGTCATCAACGAGAATGGGCGGGCCCTGCTGCCGCGCGCGGCCGGAATCCTGGAGCAGGCGGTGGAGACGGAAGCCCTGTTCACCGCGGCCCATGCGGCGTCGCTGCGGCTGGCCGCCAGCTACACGATCGGCGAGTACCTGCTCCCGGTGCTGATCGCCAGGTGGAAGCAGGCGAACCCGCGCAGCCACGTGCTGCTGGATATCGCCAACACGCATGACGTGTTCGAGCGGGTCGCCTCGTTCCGCTCCGACATCGGTTTCATCGAGGGGACCCACAGCCACCCGGAGCTCTCGGTCAGCAAGTGGCGCAGCGATGAGATCGTCGTGGTCGCCGCCGCTGGCCACCCGTTGGCGGAACGCCGCGCCGGCGCACGCCAGCTGAACCATGCCACCTGGGTCCTGCGCGAACCCGGCTCTGGCACTCGGGAAGCCTCGGACCGCTGGCTGATCCCGCATCTGACACAGATGGAGGTGGAGCTCGAGCTGGGGAGCAACGAGGCGGTCAAGCGCGTCGTGGCCGCAGGACTGGGCCTGGGGTGCCTGTCCCGGCTGGCGGTGAAGGAGGCGATCGCCGAGGGGTGGCTGGTGGAGCTTGCCACCACCCTGCCCCCGATGCAGCGCACCCTTTCCATCGTGCTGCACCGGGCGAAGAAGCTGGGCGCCGCAGCCGAAGGGTTCCTGCGCCACTGCACGACGGACTGACACGGCCCGAGGACGATCGATTATTCAGGTCAATGCGACCTGAATATTGCGTTCTCGAACTTCAGGCGGGCGCTATGCTGTCCGTATGCGACCCGACGTGGGGCCCACCGCCTGCCTCTCCTTCGAACCCGACGAAGCTCGCCGCCTGCTGTGGCTGCCGCTCGCTGTGCGCCACAAGCTGGACGGCTGCGGACTGCGGCTGTCGCTGCTCGAGTGGCAAGCGCTGCCGCTGGACACGCGTGCGGAACTGCTGCACCTGCCTGCCGGGGCGGACTTCGCGCTGTGCGCGCTCCACGCCGGCGCCAGCCGCGACACGCGCCTGCGGCAACCGGTGCGCCTGGAGGCTTACGAGGTCGCCCAGGCGCTGGACTGCGATGCCGCCGCAGCCGGTGCTTGGCTCGCGGCTGCGACGCCGTTTGCGCACTATGTTCTCAGCAGGCGGAATCGGGCTGAAACTTGGGTGGCCGCCGGCGGAGTGGGGCTCGCTGCGCGGTGAAGGGGACGCGTACAAGCGCGAATCAGTGCGGCGGCCGATCCCAAGCAACGCGAACGCGAGCTGGAGGCGGAACTGAGCGAGCTCACCTCCTCGTTCCTCACTGCAGAAGCCTTCAGCGTGGAGGACAATCATCGACCCGCGTGACACGCGGCGGTAGTGTGCCGCCTCATCGATGCACGCGCAGTCGCGCATGCACAGGTTCCTCATGCGTGCGGACTCAACGTCCCAGCAGGGCTGAGGCGGCGATGCTGACGCCGGTGGCGAGAAGCAACACGCACACGATCCTGAGCACCGTCTCGCGTCGCCAGCGGGGGGGATAGCGTCGCAGCAGCCAGGACGTCCCCAGCACCGCAGGGGCGGCGAGCAGGATCATCTTCAGCGCAAGCAGGCTGAACTGTCCCGTTGCCAGGACGACGACAATCCGCATCACGCTCATCGTGGTCAGCGCGGCGACCAAGGTGGCCCGCAGGGCTTCCATTGCCATGGGCTGTCGGTAGAAGTGGTACACAAGCGGGGGGCCGCCGGCCGAAAACAGGCCGCCCAGCAGTCCCGAGAGCAGGCCGAAGCCGCCGAACCAGATGCCGCTGGACCGTACTGGCAGCACGTTTCCCGGCCGCAACATGGTGATCGCGCACGCGAAGATGGTCACGCCGAGCAGCACGCCCAATACGGTCATGACGTTTGCGCTCAGCCACTGTAGCAACAGCACACCGGCGAGAACCCCCGGCGCGGATCCAGCCACCGCCTCGCGATAGGCAGTACGGTCGACGTGTCTCAGCGAGGTGCGCAGCATTGCCGCCGCGCCCAGCACGGCCAGCGTGGTTGCCACGTTCGCCAGGTCCGTCACGGGCGCAAGCTGGAACAGGCCGGCGAGCCCAAGCAGTACCAGCACGAACGCGAAGCCTGTCAGCCCCTGCGCCAGGGTCGCGACCACCACGAAAGCGATGAACAGTGCGACCTGGGCGCCGCTCATGCGCCCCTCTCGCCAGGAAAGTGCAACCCCGGGCGACCGGAAATGATCTGGAGTGTCCTCAGCACCTGAATGGCTTGCCGAACCAGCGGGGTGTGCATTCGTTGCATGTCCAGCGTTCAAAGGTGTTCACCATTGGACAGCATTCGATCTCGAGGCTTATCGCGTGCCGAACGCTCGCGGAAGGCATCTAGCCCTCGCTCAATGTTCAGTCGGCAGCGTGGCTCAAGCTTCGCTCCGCGACGATACCTGGGCATTCGTCACGTACGAACTCGCCGTTTGGCCAACACTCCGCGACATTGCAAGCCGCCCATCAGGAGCATTCGCGTTGTGAGCAACCTCTTGGCTGCGCCATCTACAGCGGCAGATGCGTAAATGCATCGAGGACGCGTGTCTCCAGTTGCACCCGATGGACGCTGAAGCGCCAGCCGCTCCCGACCCGCACCAGCTCGTCAAGGTAGCGGCCCACCACGAAGAGGCTGGTCTCCCCTGTTGGCAGGGTGCGAAATACCGAGAAGGCCGTTTGCCCTCGCGCCGCGTCACCCGTCACGCTCACCAGCGGCGGCCCCAGCACGTGCAGACGCTTGGCCGGATCACGCACGTGTCTCGGCACCTCCGAGATGGTTTTTTGCAGCAGCGGCAATTCCTGCTTCCACCATGCCAGCTCCTTGCCAAGCTCAGTGCTGTACGCGGTGATCTCGTACAAGCCATCCGAATGGAACTGCTCCAGCCATTCGGAAAGCTTCTCGG
>Ga0116180_1001909_pt1 | contig 17052 bp, 17 predicted proteins | sample AD_UKC073_MetaG_FD_89804 | JGI IMG/M metagenome (GOLD analysis project Ga0116180, IMG submission 89804) | Active sludge microbial communities of municipal wastewater-treating anaerobic digesters from USA - AD_UKC073_MetaG | ecosystem: Engineered > Bioreactor > Anaerobic > Digestate | place: USA...
GAGGTGCGGATTGCTCCAGATGATCTCCCCTCCCCCGTCAGCGCTCACGCCAACGCTCGGGGGGAGCAGCCGGATCGACGGGCCCGCTGGTCCCAGTCGGGCCGTGCCGTCGTCGGCGATGTGGAGGACGGTGCCTGCCCAGGACAGCTCGTTCAGAGTGACTCCACCGACACGTGGTAGGTCATCGTGTGGCTGCCGCCGGGCGGGAGCACGACAGCGTTGTCGAGAGCGTTGGCTCCCTCAATGCAGATCATGCCGCTCCACTCGTCGTCGCCGTAGTCGGGCATCGCAGCGGCCTTGGCCACCCACGGGTTCCAGACGACCGTGTTCGCGGCGCCACCCGTGGTGATGGTGATTCTGCGCCCGCCGGCGACATCGAGCACGGTTACCGGCCCGGCGGACTGGTAGACCCGATCGGTTTCCCCGGTGCAGAGGATGTCGCCCTCCTGCACCTGGTCAGGGCCTCCGCCGGGCGCCTTGTCGAGGTAGCTGACCCCGTCGAGGCCGCTCACCGAGGTCTGGTGGATGTCGCCGACCGCGAGGTAGGTGTGCAGCGCCTCCTCGAACGAGAACTCCTCGTCGCCGGTGTTCTCGATGATCAAGGTGAGCTCCAGCTCGGCGCCAAAGCTCGCCCGGTAGGTGGCCTTGTACGAGTGGGGGAAGGCTGGATCGGTGGCCCGGTCAGACGTGAGGGTCCACGTGCCCTCGATGGCGTCATCGGACGCGGCGGCGCCATCGAACTGCCAGGTGGCGACGCGGGCGAAGCCATGGGCGGGGGCAAGGTCCTTCGTCCGTCCGGGCCCGAACCAGGGCCAGCAGATCGGCACCCCGCCCCGGATAGGGGCCGTGTCGTCAAGGGACGACTTGGCGCTCATCCACAGGACCGGTGCCTGACCCACAGGTGTCCACCCGGTGACGTGGGCGCCGTGGTCATAGGCAGCGCCAGTCGCGGTGGCACAGGTGAACGTACGGGGATCTCCAAGGGCGGTCATGACGTCCACGCTAGGCGGTGGACCAGCGCCAAGGCGCTGTTGGCAAGATTTGCCCCGGCAGCGCGAACCGCAGCGTGGCCGGGCCGATGAGATGGGCCGGCAAGCGCCGGACTGGCCAGATCCGACTAGTTTGGCGGGTTGAAGCGCTTCATCCACCTCCTCGGCCGAGAACTAAGCGGATCTGGCCACGTCGCCGTCAGCCTAAGGTCCTCCGCATCACCAGGCGGGGTGGGGGTTGATCACGGCGGCGAAGTCATCGAACCGGCTGGGAGTAAGCGGCGTGGTCGTCCAGACAGCATCGTCAGGCATGCAGCCATCCCATCACCGCCCCGCCTGGCTCGGTCGCTCATCGGGGACGAACCGTCGCCGAGCGAGTGAGCGAGGGGGCACGTCAGGGCTGCCGCTTCACCGGTCTCCGGCGTTGGCACGTCGCGCACCAGTAGAGGTTCCGCCCAGCGTGGTCCTCGCGACGGACCTCCCTGCCACAGACCAGGCAGTGCTGCTCATGGCGGCGGTACACGTAGACCTCACCACCATGCCGGTCGATGCGCGGTGGGCGACCCATCGCCTCCGGTGTGTGCTCGGGCCGGACGGTGTCGATCCGGTCGTCGCGAACCCCCAGCGGCATCAGCTCGACCAGGTCGCCCCAGATCGCGTCGAAGGTCCGGCGCGGCACATCACGCCCTTCGGTGTACGGATGCAGCTTCGCCCGGTACAACACCTCGGCCCGATAGATGTTCCCCACCCCGGCGAACATCGACTGGTCCATCAGCAGTGCCGCGATGGTGCGCCTCGACCGGTGCAGCCGGGTCCAGGCACGCTCGCGATCAGCACCCGGATCGAGGGGGTCAGGCCCGGACTCCGCAGCCACCTGCGCCGCCTCCTCACCGGTGACCAGCCGGCAGGTCTGCGGGCCGCTGAGGTCGTACACCCCCACCTCCGGCAGTCCGATCCGCAGCCGCACCTCCCCCGGACCGCCGGGCCAAGGGAAGGGTCGCAGCTTCCCAATCAGCCCGAGGTGGATGTGCACCACTCGGTCGCCCACCCACCCGATGAACAGGTGCTTGCCGACCGCCCAGGAGCGCTCAAGCATCGTCTCGTCGAGCAGCGCAGCGGCATCGGCGAACCTCCCCTGCGGGCTGGCGACGCGGGGCCGCAGACCTCCGTACGCCTCAGTCAGGTCGCGGGCCAGCCGGTGGATGTGATGACCTTCAGGCACCGACCCAGGCTAGTGCGTGCGGCTACTTGCGCCGGAAGGTAGCGGTGAAGGTCTTCCCGTACGACGTCGCGACGTCGTAGGAGATCACCGACGAGGTCTTGCCGAAGGCGGGCCGCACGCCGGGATCGGCGGAGACCAGGCTCAGCCACGGCACGTGGATCTCCACCGACAGCGCCGTTGCCTTCTGGGTCGGGTCCGATACCGACAAGGTGACCGTACGGTCGTTGTTCTCCTGCAGCAGGACCGTGGCCGGCCCGCTGGACTTGATCCGGCCCGCCTTGCCACCGTCGGGAGCGAAGAAGTTCGCACCGGTGAGCAGCAGTGAACGATCCGTCACTGCCTGCACGGAGGCCGTGTTGGCGACGATCTCGATCCGGGTGGACACGACGTTCAGGTCGGCGGTCGACCCGGGAACGATCACGTAGGCGCAGGAGTCGGGCTGGCTGGACGCGGGGGTGCTGTAGCCGACCCATGCCAGCTTCGACGACACCACTGTGTTCGGGTTCGAGACCCTGACGGAACGCAGGTTCGCCGACGTCGGCTTCACCGAGGCCGACACCGGATGGTTGTCGAGGAACACGTACCCGACGGCCTTGCCGCGGGCCGCGTCGTACCAGCGCAGCCAGCTCATCGGGGTCGACGTGACGTCACCGGTGGTCGGGACGCCGTCGCGTCGCTGACCCAGCAGCGTCACGGTGGCGCTCGGGGCTGAGGTACGGGAGTCAACGGTGGTCGTCACCTCGCGGCCGGCCGGGTCGGTCACACCCGCAGTCAGCACGACGATCTTGTCGCCGAGCATCACGTAGGTCTTCACTCCGGCCGTGCCCTGGTAGGCGACCAGGTCCTGCGGGAGCCGCCCTGCCTGCTTGTCGCGCCAGGTCACCTCCGAGGAGAGCCGGAGCCCTGCGATCCCGTACGACCCGAGCGACGTGCCGCCCGACCACGCATCGGTGCTCTTCGGGAAGTAGATGTAGGTGTTCTGGCTGACCGACGAGGAGGTGAACCCCGCGTCGGGATTGTCGTACCAGGCCACTCCATACAGCTCGGGCACGGGCGTGCGGTCCTCGACCGGGGCCGTCACTCCAGCGAGCCGCGTCGGGTCGACGAGCGCGTAGTAGGAGGCGCCGTACGCCGTCGTCTGGTCGTCACCTGCGAGATAGAGGTAGTAGGCGCCATCGCCCTGGAACCAGGGCTTGAGGTTCTCGTTGCTCATGTACTCGTACTTCGAGATCCGCTCCGAGGTCCTGGCCAGCGCGAACGCGTAGCCGTCGCCCACGTGCACGTCGCGCTCCATCGCGTTGAACGTCGACTGGGCGCGTCGGAAGGTGTCGGTGGCGGGAAGGGCCGTGTCGGTCATCAGCGCTGCCCAGGCGGCGATGGTGGCCGGGGAGACGAAGCTGGTGGCGGCGACGGTCGACTTGGACGACCGGGTGACGAACTTCACCCACGAGCGCAGCTTGGCCGCGTCGGCCGCCGGACGGAACCGGGAGAGGTCCGTGGCCGACTCGATGATGCCGACCACGTCGGTGTAGCCGGTGGTCGTCCGGGAGACACCGCGCCCCTTGACGATCTCCATCAGGTAGCCCTCATAGATCACCGGCGCGAAGCTGCGAGCGACCCAGTCCTGCACCGTGCCCGTGAGGTCGCGACCGGCCAGGTACGGAGTCTGCGCGAGCACCTTGATCGTCAGCATCACCTTGGCGAGCAGGATCTTCCCGTACGAGCCCGTGTAGGCGACGGAGTCGTGCTGCACGAAGGAGCCGTCGGGATAGAAGCCGTCGGTGACATTGTTGACCAGGTTGGCTCGGTCGATCCGGTTGTATGCGGTCAGCTGGTTCGACACTGCCTTGGTGATCCGGGCGTCGTCGCCGAGCAGCGCGCCTTGCAGGATCCGGTTCGTGGTGATGTCGACCAGGTTGGCGCCTGTGTGGAACCGGCTGGCCAGGTCGACGTCACCGATCACGGTGGCGCGGTCGCCGCCGCGCAGGTAGTTGTCCATGGTGGCGACGAAGGCGCTGGTCAGGTCGGGCTTGTACGCCGCCACCACATCGCGGAGCAGCACCAGCGAGCGGGTGATCACCGTGGGCATCCCGATCTCCCACTGGAACCAGTTGCCGACATAGCCAGCCGAGGTCTTGGAGAAGTGGCGGTCGTAGTGCCACTGCAGCGCGTCGATGACGCGCTGCTGGATGTCCGTACGGGCAAAGAAGGCAGCGCCGGGAGTCACCGTCGCGAGGGCGATGGCGGCGAGGTTGGTGTACTCGGTGACGTAGATGACCTCGGTGGCTGTCGACGTGATCCCGCGGAACAGCACCTTGGACGTGTCTGCCTGCGCGAGCGTGTTGAAGGTGTTCATGGCGGCCTGCGCGGTGGCCTGGATCGCCGTGACCTTCAGCTTCACCGTCGGGTCGGCATTCGTCGTGTCATTGCCGGCGTAGGCCTCGGTCAGCTGGCTCAGGATCCGCTCCTGGTCTGCCGTCCTGGCGGCCGCTTGAGCGACGGTTGTTGGCAACGTCGCCAGAACCGCCACCGCACCGGTCATGCCCAGCACCTGACGTCGTCCGTACCTCATGTGCGACTTCCCATCGGTTCGTTTCGGGGCAACCCGTCCATACCAACAGACCCGACTGGGTTGAGCAATCCTTTGCTCGAATGTTCTCATCGTACTCACAGACCTGAGACAGGGGGCAGTCTTGACGCTCCCTGGCCGCACACGTAGGCTGGTGTACATCATACGCATCATTGAATATCCATGCAGGAGAGAGTCATGGTTGGCCGCCGTAGAGTCATCATCAACACCGACGCGAAGAACGAGGCCGACGACCAGTACGCGATCGTGCACGCCCTGCTCACGCCGATGTTCGACATGCGTGGCCTGATCGCCGCGCACTTCGGGTCGCTGCGTTCGAACCACAGCATGGCCGACTCCCGCGAGGAGATCGACCTGATCCTCGACCTGATGGGGATGACTGGCAGGGTCCGGGTGGAGAACGGCGCCGAGACCGGTATCCCCGACGAGCAGACCCCGTTGGACTCACCCGGCGCCCAGCTGATCATCGAGGAGTCCAAGCTCGCCACCGACGACGACCCGCTCTACATCTCCTTCCTGGGCCCGCTCACCGACATGGCGTCGGCGCTCCTGCTCGACCCGGAGCTCGCCTCCCGCCCGGTGATGGTGGTCTGGATCGGCGGAGCCCCGTACGACGGCCTGGAGGCTGGTCTTCAGATTGGTCCCGTCGCGACCGCTCGGCCCCGGATCGAGTTCAACCTCTCCAATGACATCGCAGCAGCCAACGTGGTCTTCGACTCCGGGGTCCGGGTCTGGCAGGTGCCGAGCAACGTCTACTCGCAGGTCTCGGTCTCGTACGCCGAACTCGACGCCCGCGTGGCGCCCTGCGGTGAGCTGGGTCGCTACCTCGTCGACCAGCTGAAGGAGTGGAACGACACCTGGCATCGCGAGCCGATCGAGTCGCGGTCCCTGGGCGACTCCCCCGCCGTCAGCCTGATGATGTACCCGCGTGGCGGCTCCTTCCGGACGCGCCCGTCGTCGCGCTTCGCCGCAGACGGCACGTACGTCGAGGGCAAGGGCAACCCGATCCGGGTCGCGGAGCAGGTCGACGTACGGTTCCTGCTCGAGGACATGTTCGCCAAGATCCAGGCCTTCGCCGGCTGAGGACCCAACCCCGGCTCACGGGTGCCCTGGCCGGCTCGCGTCTGCTTGACGGCGCGGGTCAGGCCAGACTGCCGGTCTCCTCGTACCTGGTGAGCAGGTCGATCCGACGCTGATGACGTGCCTCGTTGGAGAACGGGGTACGGAGGAACGTCAGCGCGATCTCAAGAGCTTCCTCGTTGCTGTGGAACCGCCCACCCATGGCGACCACGTTGGCGTCGTTGTGCTCGCGCCCGAGCTTGGCGAGCTCCGGGGCGTAGGCCAGCGCGCAGCGGACCCCGGCCACCTTGTTCGCTGCGATGTTCTCGCCGTTGCCCGACCCGCCGAGCACGATGCCGAGCGAACCCGGGTCAGCGGCGACCCCCTCAGCGCAGGGGATGATCGTCACCGGATAGTCGTCCTGAGCGTCGTACTCGAGCGCTCCGTGGTCGATCACCTCGTACCCCTGCTCCGTGAGGCTGACGACGAGGAACTCCTTGAGCTCAAAGGCTGCATGGTCGGTGCCGATGTGTACGCGCATGGCAGGAAGTCTCCCATCAAACCGACACGGGAATGCACCGCCACCGCCACAGCCGACAGCCGACAGCCGACTCGAGTACTTCCCGATGCTCAAGGACTTCATGACCGCCAAGGCGACCTTCTCCGCGTCTGGCACGGTCGAGGAGGACGTGCTGTTCGGCCGGTCCTACCCGGCTGCCGCCGCGAAGCGGTTCATGGCGGAGGCGACGGCGGGCATCTCCTGACCTGACGCAGGTCACGCGACTGGCCACTGAGACCGACGGCCGTCCCGGTCACACCACGGGTGGGCACACCTCCGTACGCTGGAGGTGTGCCCACCCGTCGGTCTTTGCTCGCCCTGAGCGGCGCCCTTCTCGTCGGGTGCTCGGGCCAACCATCCCCTGCTCATCCGCCGCCGGGTCGCTGTGTCCCCCGCGAGACCCTGCCGACGATCCGGAGCATCGGTGCTGCGGAGCTGCCGTACGAGATGGACGGGCGCGTCAGGCCGTACGCCGTCGATGAGGGCTTCGCCGCCCAGCTTGAGGGCTGGCTGACCTCCTGGAACGCGGTCGCGGGCACCAAGCCGGTGACCAGCATCACGACGTACGGGATCTGGACCTCAGGTGACTGCTCGTCGTGGCATGCATCTGGTCGCGCTCTGGACATCGCCCGGCTCAAGGTCGGCTCCACGGAGACGGTGTCGTGTCGTCACGATCTGTGGCGCAGCGAGACCTCCGACGATCCAGCCAGGGCGACCGCCCGGGAGCGCGACCTGCAACGCGGCTACTGGCGCCTGGCTGCCAGCCTGCACGCGTCGTTCGCCTACGTCTTGACCCACCACTTCGACGACCTGCACGACAATCACATCCACATCGACGACTCGGTGTCGCAGGGTCGCCCGACCACGTTCAACCCGCGGTCCCGCGTTCAGTGCCAGGCCGTGGCAGCGATCGCCACCTGGGTGCATGGGGTCGCCACCCCGGTCAGCGGCGCCTGGGACACATCCACCCAGAACGCTGCTCGTACGGTGCTCCGCCAGCTGAGCATCACTGGTTCGCTGACCGACCAGGGAACCTGGCAAGCCTTTCTCGCAGCGTCCGCCCGCGGCGGGACCTGACCGCTCAGATGGTCGAGAACGTCCACCGCACCTCGGCGCGCTGGACCTCGCCGGGACGCAGCACCGATGAGGGGAAGTCTGGCCGGTTCGGCGCATCGGGGAGGTTCTGGGTCTCCAGTGCGACACCGGCGCGGTTCCCGTACGCCCCGTCCGGACCCACCGTCACCGGCTCCTCGCCGAGGAACATGCCGCCGTACACCTGCAGTCCCGCCTGGTCGGTCTGGATCATCAGCCTCCGACCAGCCGTCGGACAGGTCAGTGAGGCGACCGGGCGCAGGCCGGCGCCGTCGAGCACGAAGCAGTGGTCCAGCCCGCCGAACTGGGTGAGCTGGGGGTCGCTTGAGCCGTACGACTCGATCAGCGCCTTCCCCTCCCTCAGATCCAGGTCGCCAGCCACCGCCTGAGGGGCATCGGGGAGCGGGATCGCTTCAGCGTCGACGTTGACGAACCGTGAGGCGGCGATCTGCAGCACGTGGTCCTCGACGGTGGTCGAGCCGAGGTTGAAGTACGGATGGCTGACGACGTTGGTGACGGTCGGGGCGTCGGTCGTCGCCTCGGTCACCAGGGTCAGCGTGTCACCGTCGACCGCGTAGTTCGCGCGGACCGTGATCGTGCCGGGATGCGAGCCCGCTGTGTCGGTCCAGACGAGGCCGAGTGTCACGGAGTCGTCGGACTGCTCGAGGATGTCCCACTCCTGCCGGCTGAAGCCGGCGGCACCGCCGTGGAGCGTGTGCTTGCCCTCAAAGTTCCGATCGAGCTGGTACGACTCGCCGTCGAGGTCGAACGTAGCCTTCGCGATGCGGTTCCCGTACGGGCCGACGATCTCGCCGAGGTACGCCTTGGATGCCTGGCGGGCGGCTTCGTCGCGGCAGCCGAGCACCACGGACGACACTGCCCCGGTTGCGTCGGGCACCTCAACGGCATTCAGCGCTGCCCCGAGGGTCCACACTTCGGCCGTCAGTTGGCCCCCACCGATCCGCACTCTCGTCATGGCGGCATCCTTTCAGGTTGGTGGTCGCTCAGCTGCACGGGCAGGTGAGTCGGTCCACCAGGTCACAACCCGCTGCTCAACGCACGGACCTGGCTATTGAACCGGTTCATCCGTCATTGAGAAGCGGATAGTGACGTCTCAGCCCCTGTCGAGGTGGTGGGCGGTTGCGCTGGCGTACCGATCCCGAACCGCTGTTGCCAGTGCCGCGGACCGAGGCTCCGTCTCCTCTGCCCGCGCCCAGGCAGGAGGGCCATCTCCGCCGAGGGCGACCCAGGCTGCCTGGCGGGCTGCACCGAGGGCGACGTACTCACCCGCGGCTGGAACGACCACCTCGACGCCGAAGATCCCCGGTGCGATGGCCCGGACTGCGGCCGATTTCGCCCCGCCGCCGATCAGCAGCACCCGCTCGGGCTTGAGCCCCTGCGCTTCCATCGCGGCCAGCCCGTCGGCAAGCCCGCAGAGCATGCCCTCGACATAGGCCCGCGCGACGTGGGCGGGGGTCTGGTTCGCCAGGCGCAACCCGAGTAGAGACCCGGTGGCGTCGGGCAGGTTCGGCGTCCGCTCCCCCTCAAGGTAGGGCACCAGGACCAACCCATCAGCCCCTGACGGCGCGGACAGGGCGAGCCGGTCCAGCTCGTCGTACGACACCCCCAGCACCGCCCGGGCCGCGTCGAGGATGCGCGACGCGTTGAGGGTGCAGGCCAGCGGCAGGTAGCGTCCGGTGGCGTCGGCGAACCCGCTGACCAGACCAGAGGCGTCATGGCTGGGCGTGTCAGTGACGGCCGAGACCACCCCTGACGTGCCCAGCGACACAGCGACGTCACCAGCCACCATGCCCAGGCCGAGCGCTGCGCCGGCGTTGTCGCCCGCGCCGGGGCCGATCGCGATCCCTTCGGCGCCGCCTGCGTACGCCGCATGGACCACGCCGATCGCATGGTTCGGCTCAGCCACGGTCGGCAGCATGCAGTCGTGACCCAGGGCTGCCTTGAGCAGGTCGCGGTCGTAATCGCCGGTAACGGAGTTGAAGTAGCCCGTCCCGGAGGCATCCGAGCGGTCAGTGCCGAGCTCCGTGAGCACCGGCCCGAGCGGTGACTCCTCGGTGGGACCGTAGCCAGCGAGCCGCCACGAGAGCCAGTCGTGCGGCAGGGCGACCGCCGCGATCTTGGCGGCGTTGTCGGGTTCGGCATCGCGCAGCCAGCGCAGCTTCGTCACGGTGTACGACGCCACGGGCACCGATCCGGTCGCCTCAGCCCAGCGCTCAGCGCCCAGTTCCGCCACCAGGTCTGCTGCCGCCTGGGCCGAGCGGGTGTCGTTCCAGAGCAAGGCGTCGCGGACGACCCGACCGTCAACGTCGAGCGCGACCATGCCGTGCTGCTGGCCGCCGATCGAGACAGCCGCCACGTCGCCGAGGCCACCCGCCTCCTCCATGGCGGACAGCAGTGCCGACCACCAGTGAGCGGGGTCGACCGAGGTGCCGTCGGGATGGGCGGCGCGCCCTTCCCGTACGACATCACCCGTAGCCGCGTCAACGATGACGACCTTGCACGACTGCGTGGAGGAGTCAACCCCCGCAACGAGCACTGCCCGATCCTCTCTCTGATCGACCCACCGTCCTTAGCGGTACGGTGCGTCCCCGACAGTTACCTCGCGCCGAGGAGGTGTTCGATGGCGAGCTGGTTGAGCCGTACGAAGCCGGCGCCCTTCTCACCCAGCGCGGTGACGTCGATGTCGGCGAAGTCCTTCGGCTCGGCCACCAGGTCAGCGATCGTCTCACCGTCGGCCAGCGTCGGGACGGCCAGCTCGTCCACCTTCGCGGCCTTCATCGCCTCCTGCACCTCAGCGTCGGCACGGAAGGCCAGTGCCCGCTCCTTGAGCAGCAGGTAGGTCTGCACGTTGGCCTCGGCCGACGCCCAGACGCCGTCGTAGTCCTCCGTACGGGAGGGCTTGTAGTCGAAGTGCCGGGGGCCGTCGTAGCGCGGACCACCGTTGGGGAAGCCGTTCTCCAGCAGGTCGACGGTGAAGAACGCCGAGATCAGGTCACCGTGGCCGAAGACGAGGTCCTGGTCGTACTTGGCCCCCCGCTGCCCGTTCAGGTCGACGTGGAAGAGCTTGCCCTGCCACAAGGCTTGGCCGATGCCGGTGGTGAAGTTCAGCCCGGCCATCTGCTCGTGACCGACCTCAGGGTTGAGACCGACGATGTCGCCGTGCTCAAGCGTCGCGATCAGGGCGAGGGCGTGACCGACAGTCGGCAGGAAGATGTCGCCGCGCGGCTCATTAGGCTTGGGCTCGATGGCGATGCGGAGCCCGTACCCCTTCTCCTTGATGTAGGCGGCGACGGTGTCGATGCCCTCTGCGTAGCGGTCGAGGGCTGCGTTGACGTCCTTGCTGCCCTCGTACTCGTGACCCTCACGGCCACCCCACATCACGAACGTCTCGGCGCCCAACTCGGCAGCCAAGTCGACCTGCCGGATCACCTTGCGGAGCCCGTAGCGGCGGATCTCGCGGTTGTTGTTGGTGAAGCCGCCGTCCTTGAAGACGGGCTCGGTGAAGGTGTTGGTCGTGACCATCGGCACCTTCAAGCCGGTCTCGTCGAGCGCCTGCTTGAAGCCGTCGATGACCTGGCGGCGCTCGGCCTCCTTGGTGCCGTACGGGATCAGGTCGTCATCGTGGAAGGTGATCCCGTACGCCCCGACCTCCTTCAGCCGGTGCAGCGCTTCGATGGGGTCGAGTGGGCCGCGGGTGGCGACACCGAACGGGTCGGCGGCCTGCCAGCCGACGGTCCAGAGACCGAACGTGAACTTGTCTGCTGCTGTGGCCTTCGGCACGGCTTGGTCACCTCTCCTACGAGATTTTGTTGATGTGGTGAACTTATCGTGTGGGTGGAGTAAATTCAACCTTATGACGAACATTCCCGGGCACGATCAGCGGACCCCGCTGCTCACGACCACGCGGTCGGCGCGGCGTCAGGTGGCGGCCGGCCAGGCCTCGTTGCGCGAGCACAATCTCTCGATCGTGCTGCGAGAGGTGCTCGACAACCCGGGCCGTACGACGCGGGCGAAGATCGCCTATGCCGTCGGCCTGACCCGGGCATCGGTGTCGGGGCTCGTGGAGCAGCTGATCCGCGGCGGACTCGTCAGTGAGACTGACCCGGAGGTGGTTGACCGAGCCGGCCGGCCGGGCGTCCGCCTGGTTCCGGCCGGGAGCACGATCGTGGGTCTCGGGCTGCAGGTTCAGGTCGACTCACTGTCGGTACGGGCGATCGACCTCACCGGCCGCGTCCTGGCTGACGTGAGAGTGGCAGGCGACTACCGCGGGGTGTCGCCCGATGCCACGTTGACCGACCTGCTCGACATCACCCAGCCGATCGTCGACGACCTTGTCGCCGCCGAGATGACCGTCGCCGGGGCCTGCCTGTCGATCCCCGGCATCGTCGAGGGGACGGTCGTCCGGTTCGCTCCCAACCTTGGGTGGGTGGACGTCGACGTCGCGCCCGCTCTGTCGCGGCTCGGGATCACGGGCAAGGTCGAGCTCGGCAACGACGCCGACCTGGCTGGGCTCGCCGAGACCCGGGCTCGCCGGATCGAGAACGGGGCCCCCCAGCGCGACCAGTCGTTCTTCTTCGTCGCCGGCGAGGTCGGCATCGGCGGCGCAGTGATCGTCGGCGGCCACCCCTTCGGCGGAGTCCATGGCTGGTCGGCCGAGGTCGGCCACGTCTGCGTTGACCCGGACGGTCCGCCGTGTGGCTGTGGCGCCAACGGCTGTCTCGAGGTCTACGCCGGCAAGTACGCGATCATGGCGGCTGCTGGCCTGCCGATCACCGACCCCATCGCCAGCCTCGTCGCAGCAGCCGAGTCGGATCCGCAGGCGGCCGCAGCCATCGACCAGGCGGCCCGCACGCTCGGTCTTGCCCTCTCGGCTGCGCTCAACATGACCGACGTCGACGCCGTCGTGCTGGGCGGCATCTACCACACCCTCTTCGACCAGATCCACGACAGGGTGCTGGAGATCCTGCAGAGGCGGGTGCTGACGACGCGGTGGGCAGAGGTACGGGTGGAACGCGCCCTGACCACCGACAACGCCTCCCTGACCGGTGCGGCCCTGCGCACCCTGGAGTGGGTCGTCGACAACCCCGCTGGCTGGGTACCGGCCGAGTAGGCCTCAGCGTCAGTCGAAGATCGGCCCGACGGTCCTGGTGCGCTTCAGCTCGAAGAAGCCCGGGTACGCCGTCATCTTGACGAAACCGTCGAACAGGTCGCCGGCCTCCTCGCCCTTCGGGGCTGGCGAGATGACGGGTCCGAACATGCTCATGCCGTTGACCCGCAGGACCGGGGTGCCGACATCCATCCCAACCGGGTCCATGCCCTCGTGGTGTGACGCGCGCAGCGCCTCGTCGACCTCGTCGGTCTGGGCACGGTCAGCGATCGCCTCATCGAGTCCCAGGTCAGCCAGGGTGGCACGCACGGTTTCCGCCGTACGGGGCTCCTCGCCCAGGTGGTAGCGCGTGCCCAGAGCGGTGTAGAAGTCCCGCAGGGTGTCGGATCCGTACCGCTGCTCGACCATGATCGCGGCCCGTACGCCGACCCAGGCGGCATCCATGACCGCCCGGTAGTCGTCGGACAGGTCGCGGCCCTCGTTGAGCACCGCGAGGCTCATCACGTGGAAGGTGGTTCGTACGTCGCGGACCTTCTCCACCTCGAGCATCCACCGGGAGGTCATCCAGGCCCAGGGGCAGGTCGGGTCGAACCAGAAGTCAATGGCTGTGGTCATGGGGCAAGCCAACCACAGCAGGCAAGGACTAGGAGCGCGGTCCTTCGATCCGGGCGACCTCGGCGCGCGCCTTGTCGCGGCCCAGCCAGCGGCTCGCGTTGAACAGCACCGACAGGAAGCCACCGAGGGCGAGCGGGCCGATGAACCAGAGCAGCGCGAAGTCCATGATCGACCCCTGCGCGGCCGTGGGCCAGCCGGGGAACACCTCAAGCAGGGTCGTCAGAGTCATGGCGGAATGCTAGCCGACGGCAGCGGCTACGAGCGCCTCCTCGCTCAGGACTGCGGCGGTACGGTCGTGGCGTCAGCGGAGAAGTCCTCCGTACGCCGCGCATGGTCGAGCCAGTTCTCCAAGATCGGCATCGGGACGAGCTCGTCTGGGTCGAGCTCGTTGTACGACATCGTCGTATCCCATCCGCTCCCCCGTCACGTCGTAGTGCGCCACGATCCGCCTTGGGAACTCATCACCGTTGGCGGGGTAGACGGCGTACAGGGCGTTGGCGGCCACAAGGGAGCCTTCGCCCAGGGTCGCCTGCCACTCCTCCGTCGTGCTCCCCCCGACGGGCTTGGCCGAGGCAGCATCCAGGTCATACGCCTCAACAGCGAGGTGAGCCGCAAAGCCGTACACCGTCATCACACTCACCAGCCCTCGAGGTTGGAGGTGCAGGCCCAGATGTCGGTGACTTCGGGGCTCCCGTCGGCAGCGTCGACGGCGAGGCGCCGCTGCTGGGTCACCATCGTCTCCACGGCACTGCGCGAGAGTCGTCCATGTCGTCCTCCAGATCCGGTCCAGGATTCCTCCTCCAGATGACGGTGGGTGAACTCGGGTGACTCCCTGACCAGGGCAGAGGTGGGGCCGGTTGCACCCTGGCGGGCGGCTCAGAGGTTCGGCGCGGTGCGCTATCGTCAGGCCGACCCCACTGGGAGGAGCGCACGTGACGCGGACGGCCGAGCCCCTACTTGTGCTTGACGCTGACGACGTCGGCCGGGCCATTACTCGGATCGCCCACGAGATCCTCGAGTCGAACCATGGCCCCGACGGGCTGCTGCTGCTGGGGATCCCGCGCCGTGGAGTGCCGTTGGCACATCGACTGGCCGAGGCGCTCTCCACGGCCGAGGGAGTCGACGTCCCGGTGGGCGAGCTCGACATCACCATGTACCGCGACGACCTGCGCAAGCGGCCCACCCTTCCGGTTGGCCGCACCCGGATCCCCGGCTCGGTCGATGACCGGGTGGTCGTGCTGGTCGATGACGTGCTCTTCTCGGGCCGTACGGTCAACGCCGCCCTCGACGCGCTGAAGGACCTCGGGCGACCTCGGGCAGTCCGATTGGCTGTGCTGGTGGACCGGGGTCACCACGAGCTGCCGATCCGCGCCGACCATGTGGGCAAAGAGCTGGCCACCAAGGCCTCAGAGATGGTGGACGTACACCTCGACGAGGTCGACGGCACGACGCAGGTGGTGGTCCGATGAAGCATCTCCTCGACACGCACGGGCTCGCGTACGACGACGCCGTACGGCTGCTCGACACCGCCGAGACGATGGCCGATGTGCTCACCCGTGACGTACCGAAGCTGCCGGCGCTGCGGGGCCGTACGGTCGTGAACCTCTTCTACGAGGACTCCACCCGCACCCGCGGCTCCTTCGAGCTTGCCGAGAAGCGGCTGTCGGCCGATTCGATGAACGTGGCGGCGAAGGGGTCGTCGGTGTCGAAGGGCGAGTCGATGCGCGACACGCTGCTCACCCTCGACGCGATGGGGGTCGACGCGTTCGTGATCCGGCATGCGGTGTCGGGCTCGGTCGCACAGGCCACCGGCTGGGTCGGCGCCCACATCATCAACGCCGGCGACGGCTGGCATGCGCACCCGACCCAGGCGCTGCTGGATGCATACGTGATGCGGCAGCACTTCCGCGCCCATGGCGGCACCGACTGGGCCGGCAAGACCGTCGCGATCGTCGGCGACATCAAACACAGCCGGGTCGCCCGCTCGAACGTGTGGCTGCAGAAGACTCTCGGAGCGCGGGTGGTGCTGGTCGCACCCCCGACGCTGCAGCCGGCTGGGATCAGCGACTGGGGTGTTGACGTGGTGACCGACCTGGACGAGATCGTCGACTCCGCCGACATCATGATGATGCTGCGCGTGCAGCGGGAGCGGATGGAGGGCGGCTTCTTCCCGTCGACGCGCGAGTACGCGGAGCGGTACGGGCTGACGCCGGCACGCGTGGACCGGATGAAGTCCGATGCCGCCATCTGCCACCCCGGCCCGATGAACCGCGGCGTGGAGATCTCGGCCGCTGCGGCTGACGCGGCCAACTCGCTGATCCTGGACCAGGTGGCGGCGGGCGTGGCCGTACGGATGAGCGTGCTCTACCACCTGCTGGGTGGCACCGATGAGGAGAACTGAGATGCAGCTACTGGTGACTGGCGCGGAACTCGCCGACGGCACCCGCGGTGACCTGTTCGTCGCTGACGGCGTCCTGCGCGACCCCGCGGACGCGCCCGGCGATGTGGAGCGGCTCGACGCCGACGGGCTGATCGCGCTGCCGGGCTTCGTCGATCTGCACACCCATCTGCGCGAGCCTGGCCGCGAGGACGCCGAGACTGTCGCCTCCGGGACTCGTGCGGCAGCGCGGGGCGGCTACACCGCGGTCTTCGCCATGGCCAACACCGACCCGGTCACCGACACCGGTGAGTCGGCCGAACACATCCTGGCGCTGGGCCGCCGCGACGGGTCGGCGCAGGTGGTCCCCATCGGCGCGATCACGAAGGGACTGGCCGGCGCCGAGTTGGCGGAGCTCGGGTCGATGAACGCGCGCGCCGGCGTGACCGTGTTCTCCGACGACGGCATGTGTGTGATGAACGCGGGGCTGATGTGCCGCGCATTGGAGTACGTCACAGCCTTCGACGGGGTCGTTGCCCAGCACGCCCAGGACTCGAACCTGGCCGGGACTTCCGCCTGCTGCCACGAGTCGGAGATCAGCGGACGCCTCGGCCTGCCCGGCTGGCCCGCGGTGGCCGAGTCGGTGATCATCGCCCGTGACGTGCAGCTGGCGAAGCTCACCGGCTCGCGGCTCCACGTCTGCCACGTCTCGACGGCTGAGTCCGTCGAGGTTCTCCGGTGGGCCAAGGCGCAGGGCATCCGGGTCACCGCCGAGGTCACCCCTCACCACCTCTACCTGACCACCCGTGAGGTGGAGTCGTACGACCCGACCTACAAGGTCAACCCGCCGCTTCGTACCGACGAGCACGTCGATGCTGTCCGGCAGGCGCTCGCCGACGGCACCATCGACGTCGTTGCCACCGACCACGCCCCGCATGCGTCGCACGACAAGGACGACCACGCGTTCGGCGACGCCCGACCTGGAATGCTCGGCCTCGAGCAGGCGCTGGCGGTCGTGATGGAGACCTCGTTGGAGCGCCTCGGCTGGGCAGGCGTGGCCGACCGGATGTCGATCGCCCCCGCGCGGATCGGTGGGGTCTCGGGAACCCAGGGTCGGCCGCTGGCGATGGGTGAGCCGGCAACGTTCGTGCTGGTCGACCCGGCTGCTCGCGCGGTCGTCAACCGATCCGCGTCGGCGTCCATCTCGCGCAACAACCCGTACCACGGCCGAGAGCTCCCCGACCCGGTGGTCGCCACCGTCTGGGCTGGCCGGGTCACGTACCGCCGCTGACCCTCGGCGCGGTCCTACCTTCACTCACCGGCGGCGTGAGTATCGTTCCCAAAGGCACCATCTTCACCGTCGCACGGGACTTACGTGCCGAAAGGCACCATCTTCACCGTCGCACGGTGATTTACGTGCC
>Ga0116180_1001913_pt1 | contig 17033 bp, 12 predicted proteins | sample AD_UKC073_MetaG_FD_89804 | JGI IMG/M metagenome (GOLD analysis project Ga0116180, IMG submission 89804) | Active sludge microbial communities of municipal wastewater-treating anaerobic digesters from USA - AD_UKC073_MetaG | ecosystem: Engineered > Bioreactor > Anaerobic > Digestate | place: USA...
AAGCCGGCGAGCACACCCTCACCGCAGCCGACCCCCTACCCGAGGACCTCGCCACCGCGATCAACACCATCCACACCCACCGACCAGCGCACTAAATTGAGCCAAGTCGGGGCCGGCTCTACACCAACCCCCACACCGGCGTCATCACCGACGCCGACCGCAAACGCCGCTACTTCCCCGAACACCTACGCCGCCTGATCATCGCCCGCGACCAATGGTGCCGCACCCCCTACTGCGGCGCCCCCATCAAACACATCGACCACGCCACCCGACACGCCAACGGCGGACCCACCACCCCCGACAACGCCCAAGGCCTCTGCGAACGCTGCAACCACACCAAAGAGACCCCCGGCTGGACCACCACCACCAACCACCTCCCCGACGACATCGTGGTCATCCTCACCACCACCCCCACCGGCACCACTCACCACACAACCGCACCCCCCTGGCACGCCGCCTGAGGCGCGAACCCGGCTCAGCCAGCGAGGGCGCAGACCGGGACCGACGTCGGGCTGATCTGACCGCTGCGCACGACCGAGACCACCGCGCACACCTGGCTGCCAGCGGTAGCCGCGACTTCTTTGGCTCGCGCACCGGTGACCGTCGTCGGCGCCGCCGCGATCGCCTCGGATGCCGTCGCTCCAAAGCCCACCCGATAGGTGTCCTTGGAGCTCGGCCCGTCATAGTTCCACGTGAAACGTACGACTCCGGGGGCGCCAACCGCTTGCACGGTCGGCGCCACGAACACCCCATCGCCGATCGCCGACCCGTCGGTGGTCGGCTTGAGCGTCTGCACAGCCGTCGGCGTCGCCACCGGATCCGACGCCCGCCCACCGCCCAGCACGCCGCTTGACACCATCCACCATCCGAGCGCTCCCACGAGCAACCCGGCCACAGCGAGGCCAACTCGCCGCCCCGACCCGCCCCGGCCAGACGCCAAAGCATCGGCGGACGGCATACCGGGGTCGACCTCGACTGGATCCCACCGAGTGAGTGGGGTGGGGTCGGCGGCGACATTGGGAGTCGCATGCGGAGCACTACCCGCGGCGGATAGCGACGGCGGCGGCGGCACGGTCGGCCACGCGTTGTCGGACCCGGGGGCCCCGGCGGCGGGGGCGTGCGGCACCGGCGGAGGCGGCACCGGCGGGAATCCCGGCGCGACCGGCGCCGGGACCGCCCCAGGAGCGGCGTATGCCGTCTGGCCAGGGACGGGCGTCGGCGCGACGGGCGCGACGGGGGCGCCGGGCGCGGACGGCATACCGGCCACTGGACCCTGGGCCTCGACCCGTTGCGGGCCCTTGATGTGGGTGTGCTGGTCGGTGTCGGCCTGGGTGCTCTCCCCGGACCCGGCAGCCGCGTCGGGGCCGAACAGCCGGGTGCGGCCGCGATCGTCGAGGACGAGCACCTGGGTGCGCGGCAGCCGGCACTCCTGCTCGATGGCCTGCAGGCCGTGGGCAAGTTCGAGGGCACTCTGCGGTCGCAGCGCCGGGTCCTTGGCCATGGTCTGCGCGAGCAGCCGCTCCAGCGAGGCGGGCACGTCGGGCCGCTTGGTCGGAGGGACCGGCTGGGTGCGGATCCGGGGCATGAGCGCGTATGCCGTGTTGTCGCCACCGGGCACCTCGAACGGGGAGCGCCCGACCAGCAGCTGCCACAGAGTGGCGCCGAGGGAGTAGATGTCGGAGCGTTCGTCGCCGTCGCTCTCGCCGTAAACGACCTCGGGGGCCGACCACGGGACCGATACGCCGATCTCCTCGCGCGCGCTGACCCCGTTGACGACTGCGTCGGCGCGGGTGCGCAGCCCCCGACCGGCGATGCCGAAGTCGGTAAGGCCCGGGGCGCCATAGGCGCTGACCAGGACGTTGGCCGGCTTGATGTCGCGGTGGATGACGTGGGCCTGGTGGGCGGTCTGGATCGCGCTGGCCAGCTGAATCCCGATCCGCAGCACGTCACCGAGCCCGAACCGCTCCGCCCTCGATCGCTGCGCGAGGTTGGGCGGGGGGTAGTACTTCATGACCAGGTATGGGCGGCCGTCGGCGGCGGTGCCGGCCCGGAAGACCTGGACGATATAGGGGTGGTCGCCGAGCGCGGCCATGGTGTCGGCCTCGGCAATGAACTCCGCCCGGATCTTGTCGCTCAGCGTGCCGGCCTTGAGCACCTTGACCGCGACCGGCATACGGGGGCTCTGTTGTTCGTAGAGGTAGACGTCGGCGTAGCCCCCCGACCCGAGCGGCTGGACGTAGACCAGACCCGGCAGCTGCGGCGCGCTGGACGCAGCGGCCTGCGCCATCAGCCGACCTCGAACGAGAAGGTGACCTCGTCGGCGAGTTCGACGAGGGTGCCGGGTTCGAGCACCTGCTGATCGTGTGCGACCAGACGCACCGGGCCGCGGCCGGGCAGGGTGACCGTCGTGCCATTAGTGGTGCCGAGGTCGCGGACGAGGACATGCCAGCCCTCCAGCAGCACCTCGAGGTGATTGCGGGAGACATCGCGCAGCGGGCTCGCGACCTTGACGACGTGCGGCCGCGACGCGACCGGGATGGCCGGGTCGACGGTCGGGGCGCGGCCCATGAGCACGCCGCGATCGAGCGTGACGACATCGCCGGTCGACAGCCTCAGCACGCCCAGCGCAGGCCGCGGTGTCGAGAACGGCTCCTGCGCCGGAACCTCGCGCCCGCACGTGCGACAGGTGCTCGCGTGCGGAGGGCTGACATGCCCGGCGGGGCAGAGCACGGCGAGCACCGAGACTGCGCTCACGATCGGTGCGGCACCGGCTTCGGCGAGGAGGGCAGATCGGTCGACCGTCGCGTCGAAGGCGTCCGGGTCCTCGACCACCGCACTCGGGTATGCCGTGCCCGTCACCTCCGCTGCCGGGGCCGGAGTTGGCGTGGCCGGATTTGACGCGGGGGGAATTGACGGGGCCGATGGTGCGGGAGCCAGTGGCGTCAGGGCGACCGGCGGCGACACCGGCGGCGGCGAGACGGGCGGCAGCGGGGCCGTTGGGATGGGAGGCGCCGGCGGGGCTGATGCTGACGGCAGTGGTGGCGGCTCAGGCGTGATGTGCGCGGGCGACTCCCCGACCACAGGCTCGCGCTCCAACTCTGGGTCGCGGCCTAGGTCGACGGCGGGACCCAAATCGACAGCCGGCCCGAGGTCGACCTGGCGGGTGAGACCCGCGACGCGCGGGGGCGGCAATTCTTCAGGAGAGAAGCTTGATTCCACCGTCCTAGACGACGTCTCGACGACCGGCGGTTCGGGCAGGCTCACCCACGAGTCCATGACTGGACTGGACTGCTCGACGAATGAATCGCCTTCTGTGGCAGGGGAATCCGCGCCATCCACGGTTCGTGAAACTGCACCGATCGCTGAATTTGCCTGTGCAGCAACGGTTTCCACTGACAGCGTGCGCTGCTCAGGCTCCTGAGCCACCGGAGTGGGCTTCGGCTGCACGTCTGGCTCCGGCGCAGTCTCCACCGGCACTGAAACCGTCGGAGCGACTGCCCCGGGGGTTGGCGCAGGTTGGGCTGCAGCTAGTGCTGGCGATTCCACAACGGGCGTCGTAGGAACAGGTTCCACGGCGGGGGAAGGGGCCGCAGGCGGGAGCGGGGCGGCATACGGGGTGAATTGACGGCCCACCGGTCGTGGAGGCGGACTGGGCACCCACCCGCCGACGCGACCGGCGGGGGCAGGTGGGGGCACCGACGGCGGTGGGGGCTTCGGGGCTTCGGGCGCAATGACCGGACGACTGGTGGCCCACGGCACGTGGTCGATGGGTGCCCGCTGCCCGGGGTCCGACGCCGACGGCGCCGACGGCTCCTTGGGATTGGGTGGCTCAGGTGAGCTCACCTCGAGCGCGACGGCGGCAGGCGCGACGGGGGCAGGCGCGACGGGGGCAGGCGCAACGGGGGCAGGCGCGACGGCGGAGATCGGAGGGAGGGTCGGAACGGGAGTCGATTCCATGCGAACGCTGTCCGGGACTGGGCTCGCCAGCACGTCCGGATGGACGGCCACTGCTGGAGGGACGGGGGCGGCTGGCCGAGCCGCAGCAACCGGAGCAACCGGAGCAACCGGAGCGGACGGCATACCGAGTCCGGGGACGAGCAGCACCGACTCCACGTCGTGGAGCAGCACCTGAGCCCAGTCACCCGGCGGCTGCGGGCGGATCTCCACGGTGCGGCCGGCGACGCTCGCCTCCGCGTGGGCCTGCTTGGCGACGACGATCCGCACCCCCGACCCGCCTTCCACCACAGCGGCCGCGGCACACGGGGGCGGCCCGCCGAACCGACCGAGCACCTGGAGCGCGTCGTCGAAACGACCACTGCCGACGGCGGCGCGCAGGTGCGGCAGGCGCGGGTCGCCAGGCGAGAGCTCGACCGCGATGGCGATGCCCGGGCCGGTGACCGCCTCCCACCCGCCAGGCAGGGCGGCGGTCAGCAGCTCAGGCTCAACAGACGAGGGCGGGGTCACGGCGTGCCTCGAGGCGTGGTGTCCTCGTCGACCTCCGCCGCGGGGTAGTCGGCCAACTCCACGACGATGACGGTGACGTTGTCGCGGCCGCCGTTGTCGACGGCGCGCTCGACGAGGGTTTGCGCGCAGGCTTGCGGGTCGAGGCCGGCGCCGAGGATCGCTTGGATCTCGTCGTCACCGACTTCGTTGGTCAGCCCGTCCGAGCAGACGACGAACCGTTCCCCCGGACACGGCGGGAACACCCAGGTGTCGACCGGCGGCAACGGCTCACGCCCCAACGACCGGGTGACGGTATGCCGCAATGGGTGCACTCGCGCCTCGGCGTCAGTGAGGAAACCGGCGTCGACGAGTTCCTGCACCTCGGAGTGGTCGACGGTCACCTGCGCAAGGGTGGCGTTGAGGTAGCGATAGACCCGCGAGTCGCCGAGATTGAGCACGGCCCAGTGCGGCGACCCGCCGACCGTGACGAGCGCGACGCCGGTCACCGTGGTGGCCATGCCGTTCTTGCTCGGGTCCTGCCCGGCGGCGGCGAGGATGCGCCAGTTGGCGGTCTCGATCTGCCGCACGAAGTCGGCGACCTTGAGTCCGTCGCGCCCGGCCAGCTCACCGAGGGTGTCGGCCGTGATCCGGCTCGCGATCTCGCCCGCGGCATGTCCGCCCATCCCGTCGGCGACGACATACACCCCCGCCTGTGCGAACGCGGAGTCCTCGTTGTGCTCGCGCACCCGCCCGACGTCCGTGGCCACGCCCACGTTGAGGGTCAAGCCAGCCGCCATCGCGCGTCCTCCCTGTCGCTCCCGCTACAACAGCAGAGGGTATGCCGTCCGGCCCAGTCCGCGCGCCCCAGTCGCCGTGCTCATGACCTTTCGAGATGAGCGAATCTGTGGCTTCACCGCCCGCGAAGCAGCAGATTGGCTCATGTCGGCTCTCCACAGTTTTGGTGTGGCTGATTGTGCGCCCTGGCGCAGAATCCGCCACACCAAAAATGGACATCCCAAGGGGAGCTCACGCTTGGCGGTCGGCCCACCACTGCAATAGGCGCTCAGCGGCCGCGTCCTTGCCGATCGGACCCTCATCCAGGCGCACGCTCAACAGGTACTTGTAGGCCTGCCCCAACACCGGCCCCGGCGCAATCCCCAACACCGCGGCGATCTCGTTGCCGTCCAGCTCGGGCCGCACCGCCGCCAACTCTTCCTCGACGGCCAGCCGGGCAATCCGCAGCTCCAGCTCGTCATAGGTGCGTGCCAACCGCGCCGCCTTGCGGGCATTCCGGGTCGTGCAGTCCGACCGGGTCAACAGGTGCAGCCGCTCCAGCAGCGGCCCGGCGTCGGTGACATAGCGCCGCACCGCCGAGTCGGTCCATTGCCCGGTGCCATAGCCGTGGAACCGCAGATGCAGCTCGACCAGCCGCGCGACCGCCTTGATCGTCTCCTTGTCGAAGCGCATCTCCCGCATCCTCTTGGCGACCATCCGCGCGCCCACCAGCTCGTGGTGGTGGAAGGACACGCCCCCGCCCGCCTCGAACCGCCGCGTCGCCGGCTTCCCGATGTCGTGCAGCAGGGCGGCCAAGCGCAGCACGAGATCCGGACGCTCCACGACCGGGTATGCCGTGTCGCCACCTCCCGCGCCAGCCTCACCACCACCGCCGACCCCACCGCCGACACCAGCGCTGACCCCACCAGCCGACGCGCGCAACCCAGCCCGCGACGCCGGGGTCGAGCCCTCCAGGGCGATGGCTTGCTCCAACACGGTGAGCGAGTGCTCGTAGACATCCTTGTGCCGGTGGTGCTCGTCGACCTCCAGCCGCAACGCCGACAGCTCCGGCAGGAACACATCGGACAGCCCGGTGTCGACCAGCAGGGTCAAGCCCTGCCGAGGGTCCGGTGCCAACAGCAGTTTGGTGAACTCGTCCCGCACCCGCTCGGCCGACACCATGGCGAGCGTCGAGGCGCGAGCCGACATCGCGGCATACACCTCAGGCGCGACGACGAACCCGAGTTGCGCCGCGAACCGAGCCGCCCGCATCATCCGCAGCGGATCGTCGGCGAAGGATTCCTCGGGGGTGGCCGGCGTCCGTAACCGGCCGGCGGCCAGATCGGCCAGCCCCCCGTGCAGGTCGACGAACTCCAGCGAGGGCAGCCGTAGCGCCATAGCGTTGACGGTGAAGTCCCGGCGCACCAGGTCATCGGCCAGCGAAGATCCAAAGGCCACGACCGGCTTGCGGGTCGAGCGGTCGTAGACATCGGTGCGGTAGGTCGTGATCTCGATCTGAGCGTCGCCCTTGCGCAGCCCGATGGTCCCGAACGCCCGGCCGATCTCCCAGTGCGCGTCCGCCCACCCCCGAATCACCGCCAGAGTGGCATCCGGCGAGGCATCGGTCGTGAAGTCGAGGTCGGGCGAGGTGCGGCCGATGAAGGCATCACGCACGGGGCCACCGACCAGAGCCAGCTCGTGACCGGCGGCAGCAAACCGCTCGCCGAGCTCGCGCAACAACGGCAACGCCGGAGCCAGGGTCGCCACCGCAGCCCGCAACAGCGCCGGATCAACCGCCCCGGCAGCGTCGCGGGAGCCGCCTGACATACCCGGATCTGCACCCACACCACCGCCGGAAGCCATAACGGCCAAGGTTACCGACCGGTTGCCCGGGTGCGCGTCACAGCCGGCCCGATTGGACCCGCTCGTTAGAGTGGAAGGATGAACGCCGCCCATGCCACCCCCTCCCCAGGCAGGTACCTGCCCTGGGTCGAGGAGCGGTCGGCGGGCGGCGTCGTCGTCGACATCCACGAGGGCGCGGCTCGCACCGCGGTCATCGCGCGCCGCAACCGCGCCGGGCGCATCGAGTGGTGCTTGCCCAAGGGTCACATCGAGCCCGGCGAGTCGCTGCCCGAGACCGCGGTCCGCGAGGTCGCCGAGGAGACCGGCATCACCGGGCGAGTGCTGGCCGAGCTGGGCACCATCGACTATTGGTTCGCGGCGGGCGACAAGCGGGTGCACAAGTTCGTCCACCACTACCTGCTCGAAGCGACCGGCGGCGAACTCACCATCGACAACGACCCCGACCAGGAAGCCATCGACGTCGCCTGGTTCCCGCTCCAGCAGGTCCACCAGCACCTGACCTTCCCCAACGAGCGGCGCATCGCCAAGGTGGCCTGGGAGCGTCTAGCGGGCACCGCGTGACCTCCCCGGCGGGCTTCCGGCGCGCGCGGCTCCGGCGAGCTGCCACGGTCCTCGTCGCTGCGCTCGCCGCGTCCCTCACTGTCCTCGGTGCCCCACCAGCCAGCGCCGGTATGCCGTCTCCGCTCACCTCCGCGCCCGGCTCCGCGCCCGCACTGCCGACGGCCAACCTGCCCACGGCCAACCTGCCCGCCGACCTCACCCTCACCGCTGTCACCCCGCCGGTCGCGACCGCCACCGCGGGCGTGACCGTGACAGGCACCATCCGCTCGACCACGGGCGCCAGCTATGTCGACCCGGAGATCCGGATCATCCGCCCTCGACCGGGCATCCTCACCCGAGCCGATGTCACCGCCTGGGCCGCCGACACCACCCCCGTCAGCACCGGCACCGAACTCGCCCGCGCCACCATCTCCGCCCACGTCGGACCGGACACCCCCGCGACCTACTCGATGACGCTCACCCCCGCGGCGCTACGCCTGAGCCGCACCAGCGGGGTGGTGCCCATCGACATCCAGCTCGTCACCAGCGTCGGCGTGCAGGCCTCAGTGCACACCTTCGTCGGCTGGCAGCGCGCCCCCGAAGCCACCGCGCTCTCGGTCACCTGGCTCATGCCGCTCACCCTCGACGCCGACCCGGCGCTGCACTCCTCGACCCCGAGCACCCGCGCGGCGGCCTGGACCGCGGCCGTCGGTGCCGAGTCGCGGATCACCCGGCTGCTCACCGCCACCGCGACAACCCCGATCGGGTATGCCGTCGACCCCGCCTTGCTGGGCCCCCCGGGCCCGTCATCGGCTGGTGCGACCAGCTCGGCGGCCTCGATCATTGACGCCGCCCGGGCAAGGGTCACGAACGCCCTTGCTGCCCAACAAAATACGATCGTCGGAGCTGACGAGATCGCGGCCCGGCGCAGCCTGGCCACCGCCCTCTCCACTGCCGCCGCCACCCACCCGATCTGGGCCTTGCCGCAGGACGACCTCGACCTCGGGGCGCTCTTCGATTCCGGCGTCGACCTGCGCAACCCGGCCGTCGCCGCGTGGCTGCACGATCTCACTGCTCCGGCGCCGTTGCTCACCGCGGTGACCCAATCCGGCACCGGGTCGGCCAGCGCCCTCACCCATGTCGCTTGGCCCGCGGACGGGCGGCTTCCGGTCGGCCGCGAGGAGGCCGTGCACACGGCATACGGGCAATGGGGGCCGGACGTGCTGCTGGTGAGCACCGAGGCGACCAATGTCGATCCCGACGTGACCCCGCAGGCCGCCGCTCGCACGCCGCTGGGGCAGCCGGTGCTGCGTTACGACGACGTGCTCGCCGCGATCGCGAGCCGGGTGCGCAGCCCGGCTGACGTGGGGCTGGCCGGGCAGGAGTTCCTCGCCCAGACCGCGACCCTGTGGGCGCAGGCACCGCAGCGCGACCGCTCACTGCTGGTCGTGCTCCCCCGCGACTTCGACACCGACCCGGCGGCGTTCGCGGCCTTCCGACAACTCACCGACGCCTCGCCGTGGGCTGCAGCGGGTCGGCTCGGCGATGCCCTCGATGCGTCGCGGGCGGCCAATGCCGACTTCGTCGATCCGGTGCTCGCCGTAGGTTCGGCGCCTGGCTCAGCGCCTGGCTCGGCCTCTGGCTCCTCCTCTGGCTCGGTCCTCGACGCAGCCCTCGCGACAAGGCTGGCCAACGACCGGGGCACCCTCGCGACCTACCTCGCCCTCAGCTCGTCACCCTCCAGCGCGATGAGCCGTTGGGCGGACCTCGTCGACGCCCTTGCCGGACTGCGCTGGCGCAGCCAACCCGCCGCGCACGCCGCCCTGGTCGCCGACCTCGACCGAGGCATTGCCGGCCTTGAGGGTGGCCTGGTCATCGCCGAGCAGACGACGAACTTCCTCGCCGACGAGGGCGTCTTGTTGGTGACCGTCGTCAACGATCTCGACGTCGGCGTCGACGATGTCCGGGTCAACCTCGCCCCCACCAACCCCCGGATGTACGTCGTCGAACCCGCTGCTCCCCTGCACATCGGCGCGCACAGCAAAGCGACCGCTCGGGTGCGCCTCGCCGCCGCAGCGCAAGGGCTGGTCCCCATCGACGCCTGGCTCACCTCGGCCGACGGGGGCCGGGTCAGTGCGACCACTCGCATCACCGTCCGTGCAGCTCCCCCCGGGGTGTGGCTCTACGTCGTGGGCGGAGTCATCGTCGGGGGACTGGTCATCGTTGGCGCGGTGCAGGCCCTGACCAAGCCGCGTCGCGAGGTGCCCGGGATCGACCTCGACCCCATCCAACCCACTCCGGAAGACCCGGTGTCGGCGCCGATCAAGCACCCCAATTCCGCCCTGGGCCGACCCCAGACCCCTGCGAGCCACCCGGCGTCCGGCCCGCCCGACGCTTAGGATGGCAAGGCGCGTGGTCGGCCCGGGCGGCGACCGCGCACGTCGGTGCGACGGCATACCTGGAGGGAGGCACCGTGTCGGGTCTGGGGCCGGGGAGCCTGCTGGCGGACCAGCGGTATGCCGTCCGCGAGCGCCTCTCGACCACGGCGGCCTGGGAGCGCTGGGACGCCCATGACACCACCCTCGACCGGTCGGTCGTCGCGTTCACCTTCGCGGCGACGGCGCCCGCCGCGGCCGCAGCCATCGACGTCGCGCGGCGGGCGGCCGGCCTGGAAGACCCGCGCCTGCTGCGCATCCTCGATGTCGTCGTCCAGGATGACCTCGCCGCCATCATCGAGGAACCGCTGCCCGATGCCCGCTCGCTGACCCAGGTCATCCACGACGGCCCGCTGCCATCCGAAGAGGCCCGCCGTATCGTCGGTGAGGCCGCCACCGCTCTCGCATCCGCCGAGGCCCGGGGTCTGCATCATCACCTGCTGTCATCCGACACGATCCGGGTGTTGCCCGACGGCGGAGTCAAGGTTCGCGGTCTGTCCTACGAAGCGGCCCTGGCCGGCATCGACATCGACGACGGCGAGGAGGGCAACCGCCGCGACGCGCACGGTTTGATCGCCTCCCTGTATGCCGCGCTGGCAGCCCGCTGGCCGCTGACCTCTCCCGCGGTCGACCTCGATGCGGCCCCACGGGTTGCCGATCGCATCGTCGCCCCCGGTGAGATCGAAGCCGGCATCGACGCCGAGCTCGACGACCTGTGCCTGGCGGGCCTCACCGACGGGGGTGGTCCGGCCCCGCAGACTCCAGCACAAGTGGTCACCGCGTTGCGTCCGTGGTCGCCTACTCCGGTCATCGATCTCGCGGTGGTCCGTCCGGGGGCCCAGTCCCTCGGCGCCGTCGCCGAAGACGATCTGCCTCCGGCCACCCAAGCCCCCGAGGGCGCGGCAGCAACGGCGGCGCTGCCAGTCGTGACGCCGGTCGTCGCGCCTGCCGTCGCTCGCCCAGAGACCAGCGGCGTTGAGAGCAGCGGCGCGGCGGTGAGCGGCACGGCATACCCGACTCGCCAATCACCCCGCGAGGTGGCCGCCGCAGCCGAGCCGGCCGCAGACCCGCCGGGCGCGTGGGAGGCCTACCTCGACGACCTCCAGGAGACCCCGATCAGCGAAGTGCTCGCCGAGCGGGGTGAGTACTACTCGCCATCGACGCAGTTCGGAGCCGGCAGTGAAGGCCGGCAGGAACGCAAGCTCGCGCTGATCATCGTCGGGGCGCTCGTGGGGCTGCTCGCAATCCTCGGCTACTGCGGGGCGCCACGGCTGTCTCCGTCCGATCTCGGGCTGGTGGCCCCGTCGCGCACCGTTATGGCCACCGCCAAGCCGACCTCAGCCGGTGCCGGCGCAACGGGTGGGACGGGCGCCGCCTCGGGCACCGAGGCTCCGCTCGCGGCCGTGGCGATCATTGGCGGCGCGGGTTACGAGCCGCAGAACGGCGGCCAGGTCGCCAACAAGACCGCGCCCCGGGCCTATGACGGCGACCTCACGACACTCTGGCAGAGCAACAAGTGGTATGCCACGGAGAAGTTCGGCGGCCTCGGCATCCCCGGCACCGGCCTCATCCTCGACCTGGGCCAGAACACCCCGGTGCGCCAGGTCAAGGTCACTCTCCCGGTGCCGCAGGACATCACCGTCTACGTTGCGGGCAATGCCACGGTCGATGGTGCGACCGCCATCGGTAGCAAGGTCGCAGCCTCCGGCGAGGTGGTCTTCGACGCGCCGACGGCTATCGACGGCGACCTCGTCATCGTCTACGTCACCAAGCTCGGCCCCGACACCACCGGACGGTTCCGGGCCATGGTGTCGGAGGTCCAGGTGCTGCGGTGACCTCACCGGCCCAAGGGAAGGGACTCCCGTGACCGGCGATCCCGCGCCCTCAGATTTGCCGGCCGATGTGGCCGATGTGGCCGATGTCGACGGTTCAGGCGACGTCGAGGCTGCCGTCCAGAGCCACACTGATCGCTCGGGTCATCTCGACGTCGTCGACATCTTCGACGTGCGCTCACGGGTTGACTCCGATCTCGATCTGGTCGACGAGTTGGGGCTCACCGACAGCGATCAGGGTGACCCTGCCTCAGGCAGCGACGGGGGAGCACCGATCGTGGCACTGCGCCGCGGCGCACGGAACGTTGACCCGGGCGTCTTTCGTCGTCGGCGTGCCCTCGCCGCGCTGGGCGCCGCAGCCGGGGTGGTCGTGCTGGTCGTCGGCGGCGCCACCGTGGTCCGGTCGGTGTTCGGCTCCACCTCAGGTCCGGCCACCCAGGGGGTGTCGACCCTGCCCTACACGTCTGCCGCGGCGCCGTTGACCTCGCGGCTGCATGTCGAGTCGAGTTCCCGCGCATATACCCGGGCCAACGTTGCGACCCTGGCCCAGGACGTCCTCGAAACGCCGGGCACGGCATACCCCTTTGCGCCCGACTCGCCGGACGCGCTGTCGGTGACCACCGCGAGCGGCCTCAGCGGGTGCCTCTTCACGCTCGGGGAGCTCGACGCCAACCGCATCGCCGTGGACCTGGCGACCTATGAAGGGGCGCCGGCTGCGATCGTCGTCGTCATCGACGGCGGACTCAAGCAGGTGTATGCCGTGGAACGCACCTGCACCAAGGGCAACCCGCACACCCTCGCCGGCCCCTTCCCCATGACCTGACCCCTCCGCCCTCTCCCCCAGTTTTGGTGTGTCGAAAATGGCGCCCAGGCGCTGGTTGCGCCACACCAAAACTCGTCGGAGCGGAACAGGGCCGACTCCGACATGGTTGAGGCCCACGAGACGACTCGTCATATCGACATTTGCTAATATGAACACCCCCGCACTCACGACCCGGAGAGCTCGAATGACCGCACACCCCGCAGCCACCCCCGAGACTGCCGCAACCGGCGACGCCGACCCCGAGGTGCGGGAGGTCATCATCATCGGGTCCGGACCCGCCGGCTACACCGCAGCGGTGTATGCCGCCCGCGCCGGCCTGCGCCCCCTGCTCTTCGAAGGCTCGGTCACCGCCGGCGGGGCGCTGATGAACACGACCGACGTCGAGAACTTCCCCGGCTTCCGCGACGGCATCATGGGGCCCGACCTCATGGAGGCGATGCGGGCCCAGGCCGAGCGTTTCGGCACCGAATTCATCACCGACGACGTCGTCTCGGTCTCGCTGGACGGGCCGGTCAAGTCGGTCACCGACGGTGACAACAAGTCCTACGCCGCCCGGGCCGTCATTCTCGCGATGGGCTCGGCATACCGGGAGCTGGGGCTTCCCGACGAGAAGCGGCTGTCCGGCCATGGCGTCTCGTGGTGCGCGACCTGCGACGGGTTCTTCTTCCGCGACCAAGACATCGCGGTCGTCGGCGGTGGCGACTCGGCGGTCGAGGAGGCCACCTTCCTCACCAAGTTCGCCCGCAGCGTGACGATCATCCACCGCCGCGACGAGCTGCGGGCCAGCAAGATCATGGCCGCGCGCGCCCACTCCAACGACAAGATCCGCTTCGCGTGGAACTCCCAGGTCACCGCTATCCACGGCGACGCCAAGCTCAGCGGGGTGACGCTCACCGACACGGTGACCGGCGAGCAGCGCGAGCTGACTGTCACCGGACTGTTCGTCGCGATCGGGCACGACCCGCGCAACGAGCTGGTCAAGGACGTCGTGACCCTCGACGAGGGTGGCTATGTCGTCGTCGACGGGCGGTCGACCCGCACCAATGTCGATGGCGTTTTCGCCTGTGGCGACCTCGTTGACCACACCTACCGCCAGGCGATCACGGCGGCGGGTTCGGGGTGCTCCGCCGCGCTCGATGCGGAGCACTACCTCACGGCGCTCGCCGACGGCGCGCACTGACGCCCGGTATGCCGGGTGCCGCCTTCCGCTGTAGGGCACTGTCGGTGCCACCCGGCATACTCGAGTCTGGAGACGAAGGTAGCCGCTTCTGGGCGGCGTTATGTGTACTTATTCAGGACGTATCCTGAACTTCGACCGAAAGGATTGACCATGGGAGCCATTCCCGCCACAACCGACGCGACCTTTGACCAGGACGTGTTGGCCAGCTCCAAACCGGTGCTGGTCGACTTCTGGGCGGCATGGTGCGGGCCGTGCAAGCAGATCGCGCCGATTCTTGAGGAGATCTACGCCGAGCACGGCGACAAGCTCGAGATCCGCAAGCTCGACTCCGACGCCAACCCCAAGTCGACGATGCGCTTTGGTGTCACCGGCCTGCCGACGCTCAACCTCTACGTCAACGGTGAGGTCGTCAAGTCGATCGTCGGCGCCAAGCCCAAGCGGATCATCCTCAAGGAGCTGGAAGACTTCCTCGGCTGAGCGCCTTTGCGCGTGAGTCGGTGAGGCTCAGCGGCGGTCAACGCCCATGAGGTCAAGGATCCGGTGGAGGTCCTCCACGGAGGCAAATTCCACGGTGATCCTGCCCTTGCGCTGACCGAGGGCGATGGTCGCGCGCGTGTCCAGGTGATCGCTCAGCGCTGCCGCGAGGTCATCGAGCTTGGGATGACGGGCTCCGGGCCGGGGTTTGCGCTTGGCGGACTTGGGCTCGTCGGCCCCGAGCGTGACGATCTCTTCGACCGACCGCACCGACAGACCTTCCGCGACCACGCGTTGCGCGAGCCGTTCCATGGCGGCGCCGTCGGTGAGGCCGAGTAGTGCCCGGGCGTGACCCGCGCTGAGCACGCCGGCGGCGACCCGCCGCTGCACGACCGCTGGCAGCTTGAGCAGCCGGAGGGTATTGGTCACCTGCGGCCGCGAGCGACCGATGCGGGTGGCGAGTTGGTCCTGGGTGCAGCCGAAGTCTTCGAGCAACTGCTGGTATGCCGCGGCCTCCTCCAGGGGGTTGAGCTGGCTGCGGTGCAGGTTCTCCAGCAGGGCGTCCCTGAGCAGGTCGTCGTCCCGCGTGTCCTTGATGATGGCGGGCACGGCACTGAGCCCGGCTTCCTGGGCGGCTCGCCACCGCCGCTCGCCCATGATCAGCTCGTAGCGCACCGGCCCGTCGTGGTCGTCATCGACCGGGCGGACGACCACCGGTTGCAGGATGCCGATCTCGCGCACCGAGTAGACGAGTTCGGCCATGTCATCGGGGTCGAAGACCGTGCGCGGCTGACGCGGGTTGGGGCGAATCGAGTCGGGCGGCAGTTCGGCGAAGGTGGCGCCGGGCACCGGCTGCAGATCCCCGCTGTCGGATGAGCCGCCGTCACGGGTCTGCTCGGGTGTCGTGTCACCACGTGAGCCGGTGCCTGAGCCTGGGCCTGAGAGCGCCTCGTCGCTCGCGTGGTCGTTCGCCTCGCCCGCAGGCTCGCGAGTGGATCGCTCCCCGAAGAAGATGTCGGCCGGACGGTCTGTCCCGGGCGCCGAGGTAGGAATGAGTGCGCCAAGACCACGTCCCAACGCCCTGCGCTTTTCCTTCATCGCTGCCCTTCCTCATCGCGCACCGTGGCTCCCGGGCTGGCGCTGGTCGCCCCCGGGGCTCCTCGGTCGGCGATCTGGCTCGCGGCTTCGAGGTAGGCCAAGGCACCACTGTTGAGCGGATCGTAGGTCATCACGGTCTGCCCGAAGCTCGGGGCCTCCGACACGCGCACCGACCTCGGGATCGTCGTATCCAGCGTCTCCCTTGGGAAGTGGGTGCGGACCTCGTCGGCCACCTGCGCGGACAGCCTGGTCCGTGCGTCATACATCGTGAGCAGGATGGTCGACACGGCCAACGTCGGGTTGAGGTGGGTGCGGATGAGCTCGATGTTCCGCAGCAGTTGCGAGACCCCCTCCAGGGCGTAGTACTCACACTGGATGGGGATGAAGACCTCTTGGGCGGCGACGAAAGCGTTGATGGTGAGCAGCCCGAGGCTCGGCGGACAGTCGATGAAGATGTAGTCGTATGCCGTCTGGCTGAGCATCGCGCGAATCGCCTTGGCCAACCGGTTCTCCCGAGCGACCAGCGAAACCAACTCGATCTCCGCTCCGGCCAGGTCAATGGAGGACGGGGCGCAGAAGAGACCGTCGACGTCGGGCGAGGGTTGCACGATCTCGGCCATCGGCACGTCATCCACCAGCACGTCGTAGACCGATTCGATGCCCGCATGGTGGTCGATGCCCAGCGCTGTGCTGGCGTTGCCCTGGGGGTCGAGGTCGACCACCAGCACCTGCAGGCCCGACTGAGCGAGGGCCGCGGCGATGTTCACGGCGGTCGTTGTCTTGCCGACGCCACCCTTCTGGTTGGCAACGGTGAGGATGCGCGTGTGGGTGGGTTTGGGGAAGGTGCGGTTGGTCAAGGCGATCCTCCGCTTGGTGTCCACGGCAAGCGCCTTCGCCAACGGGGTGTCGTCGTCGCTGGGCGGCACCGTCGAGAGCAACTCGGCCCGCAGTGCCGCGTCCGGGACGTGCGTCGGGGTGGGGAGATCTGAGCCATGGGAAGTGTCGTCCACGGTGGCGCTGTCCTGTTCGGCCGCACGTTGGTGCACAGGCGACTGTCGATCGGATGGCGATGTTTCACGTGAAACATCGGCTGGACCAGAGGGCGTATCCCCCCGGTTGTCGTCGAGTGGCACGGCGTCGGGAAGGGGGCGAGACGGCATACCTGGCTCTGACTCAGGAACGGCCGGTGGTGCGGGATGCATCGTGTTCACCGTGGCGACCTCGGCGTTCGGACTGATGGATGGATCGGTGTCGTTGGACGGCCATCCCAGACGCGAGGGCGTCTTGTCATCGAGGTGGGGCCAGCCGAGACCACGCGCTGTCCGGACCGCATCCATGCCCAGCATCCAATCACAGGCCCAGCGGCCCTCCAGCCGTCGTCCACAGTCGAGACGGTGGCACCGAAGCCACGGCGATCTCGATGTTTCACGTGAAACATGGTCCACCAACTAGTGTCGCGCGTCGTTAATTGATTTACAGTGTGGTTGGCGGGATGATGAGTCATGCCTGCGCTGCAAGCGTCTGTGTTGGTGCTCTCGGATGAGGACCGGACGACGTTGACGTCGTGGTCG
>Ga0116180_1001923_pt1 | contig 16978 bp, 13 predicted proteins | sample AD_UKC073_MetaG_FD_89804 | JGI IMG/M metagenome (GOLD analysis project Ga0116180, IMG submission 89804) | Active sludge microbial communities of municipal wastewater-treating anaerobic digesters from USA - AD_UKC073_MetaG | ecosystem: Engineered > Bioreactor > Anaerobic > Digestate | place: USA...
GCACGAACTCTGGCTCGGCCTCCTGCTTGACCACATCCCCAGTGACAACGACCTGGGCGATCTCATCGCGCGAGGGCACCTCGTACATCACGTCGAGGAGGGTCTCCTCGAGGATCGCGCGGAGCCCACGGGCACCAGTGCCACGCTCCAGCGCGAGGTCGGCGACCGCTTCGATCGCATCGGAGGTGAGCTCCAGCTCGACCCCGTCCAGCTCGAAGAGCTTGCGGAACTGACGGACGAGCGCGTTCTTCGGCTCGACCAGGATCCGGATCAACGCCTCCCGGTCGAGCGGCATCACTGAGGCGATCATGGGCAGGCGCCCGATGAACTCAGGAATCAGGCCGAACTTGACCAGGTCCTCGGGCCTGACCTCGCCGAACGGGTCCACATCCTTCGGCTTCCGAGCGCGCTCCTCATTGGTGAAGCCGAGCGGCCGCTTGCCGATCCGGGCGTTGATGATGTGCTCGAGGCCGGCGAAGGCGCCGCCGACGATGAACAGCACGTTGGTGGTGTCGATCTGGATGAAGTCCTGGTGGGGGTGCTTACGGCCCCCCTGTGGCGGCACGGACGCCTGGGTGCCCTCGAGGATCTTCAGCAGGGCCTGCTGGACGCCTTCGCCCGACACGTCACGGGTGATCGAGGGGTTCTCCGACTTGCGGGCCACCTTGTCGATCTCGTCGATGTAGATGATGCCGGTCTCGGCCTTCTTCACGTCGAAGTCGGCCGCTTGGATCAGCTTGAGCAGGATGTTCTCGACGTCCTCGCCGACGTAGCCGGCCTCGGTCAGCGCCGTGGCGTCGGCCATCGCGAACGGCACGTTCAACATCTTCGCGAGCGTTTGGGCGAGGTAGGTCTTGCCGCAGCCCGTCGGGCCGATCAGCAGGATGTTCGACTTGCCCAGCTCGACGGTGTCGTCCTCGTTGGCGCGGCGAGCCGGGGTGGCAGCCTGCGCCTGGACCCGCTTGTAGTGGTTGTAGACCGCCACTGACAGGGTCTTCTTCGCGGCGTCCTGCCCGATCACGTACTGGTCGAGGAAGGTACGGATCTCGCGCGGCTTCGGCAGGTCGTCGAGCAGGCCGACGTCTCGGCCCTCGGAGAACTCCTCTTCGATGATCTCGTTGCACAGATCGATGCACTCGTCGCAGATGTAGACCATGGGGCCCGCGATGAGCTTCCTCACCTGCTTCTGCGACTTGCCGCAGAAGGAACACTTCAGCAGGTCGCCTGATTCGCCGATCCGAGGCATCCTGTCCCCCTCCCGCCTCTTGTCGCGCCGCCGGTCACGCCGCCGGTCGGACCACCTTAACCGCTGGGGTGTTGCATGTCGGCCCGGTTTGCGGGCCGACACGCGGAACCCCGTACCTCTAGGAGGCGTCCTTCAGCGACGGCAGGATCGCGTCGACGATCCCGTACTCCACAGCCTCTGTGGCCGTGAGGTACTTGTCGCGCTCGATGTCCTTGCTGATCTTCTCCACGCTCTGGCCGGTGTCGTCGGCGAGCATCTGCTCCATCAGCGCGCGGATGCGGAGGATCTCACGCGCCTGGATCTCCAGGTCGGACGACTGACCGTAGCCGCCCTCGGTCGCCGGCTGGTGGATCAGGATCCGGCTGTTCGGCAGGGCCAGGCGCTTGCCCTTGGTGCCGGCTGCGAGCAGCACGGCGGCCGCAGAGGCAGCCTGCCCCAGGCAGACGGTCTGGATCTCGGGCTTGATGTAGCGCATCGTGTCGTAGATGGCCGTCAGCGCGGTGAACGACCCACCTGGGGAGTTGATGTAGATGCTGATCTGTCGGTCGGCATCCATCGACTGCAGGCACAGCAGCTGCGCCATCACGGCGTTGGCGATGTCGTCCGAGATCGGTGTGCCGAGGAAGATGATGCGGTCCTCGAAGAGCTTCGTGTACGGGTCGACCCGGCGCACTCCGTAGCTCGTGCGCTCTTCCCACTGGGGGATGTAGTAGTCGTTGCGGGGGCCCGCCGGAGCGACGCCGCCAGGCAGCGCGGGGCCGCCGAACCCGTTCTGGGTGATGTCAAACACTGTCGTTCCTCACTGGTTCGGCGCGTCGGGGCTGGTGATCTGCGACGCCCGGGCGTAGACGTGGTCGATGAAGCCGTACTCGAGGGCTTCGGGAGCGGTGAACCACCGGTCGCGGTCGGAGTCAGCCTCGATCTGTTCGACCGTCTGGCCGGTGTGCTCGGCGATCAGGGCCGACATTGTCTTCTTGATGTGGAGCGACTGCTCGGCCTGGATACGGATGTCGGAGGCGGTGCCGCCGAGGCCACCGGAAGGCTGGTGCATCATGATCCGGCTGTGCGGAAGCGCGAAGCGCTTGCCCTTGGTTCCAGCCGAGAGCAGGAACTGCCCCATCGAGGCGGCGAGCCCCATGGCCACGGTCGCGACGTCGTTGCTGATCCACTGCATGGTGTCGAAGATCGCCATGCCCGAGTCGACCGAGCCGCCGGGAGAGTTGATGTAGAGGAAGATGTCCTTCTCAGGGTCCTCCGCGTTCAGCAGCAGCATCTGAGCGCAGATCGCGTTGGCGTTCTCGTCGCGCACCTCGGAGCCGAGGAAGATGATGCGGTTGGACAGCAGGGACTGGTAGACCGAGTCGGTCATGCCAATGCCCGAAGGCATCGACGCCATGCGTGGCAGGTTTGGAAGAGATGCGTTCACATCGCAGAACCTACCGGGTGACTCCGACAGAACTAAGGCTTCCCACCCACTGTTCGCTCTGGGCGCAGATGCCACGAGGGCCCCGCGGTTGGTCCGCGGAGCCCTCGAGACGCGTCAAACAGAGGTCACTCCGCTGAGTCAGCGTCTGCTGAGGCGGACTTCTTCTTCGTCGCCTTCTTCTTCGCGGGCGCCTCGGCCGGGCTGGCCGGCGACGCGGGGCTGTCGGGGCTGTCGGGGCTGTCCGGCGAGTCCGGGCTGTCGGGCGAGTCGGCCGACGCGACGGCCTGCTCCCCCGCCTCGACCTCGGCCACATCAGCGGCGATCGTGCCGTCGGTGTTCAGCCGGGCCAGGTCGAGCACCTCACCCGAGGCGCTGGTCACGGTGGCCGCGCTGAGCAGCGAGCCCAGCGCCTTGCCGCGCCGTACCTCACCCATCCATTCAGGCAGGTGGTTGTGCTCCTGCATGTGCTGGATCTCCTGCTCCGGCGAGGTGCCGTTCTCCTGCGCCTTGCGGAAGATGAGCTGGGTCAGGTCGTTCTGGTCGACGCCCACCTCGTGGTCGTCGGCGATCTTGTCGAGCAGGATCTGAGCGCGCAGCGACTGCTCGGAGCGCTTGGCCACGTCAGCCCAGAACTGCTCGGGTGAGGAGGCATCCTCGTCGTCGGCCTGCTCGAGGTAGGACTCGATGGTGAGACCGGCCTGGGCGAGCTGGTTGGTGATCTGGTTGGTGCGGACCTCGACCTCACGAGCGACGATGCTCTCGGGAACGTCGAACTCGACGAGCGCGAGAGCAGCCTCCAGCACCTTGTCGCGGGCCTGCGCAGCCTGCGAGAGGCGACCGTTGGCAGCCACTCCCTCACGCAGGTCGTCGCGCATCTGGTCGACGGTGTCGAACTGGCTGACGAGCTGGGCGAAGTCGTCATCGACGGCCGGCAGCTCTTCCTGCTGCACCTTCTGCACGACAACGCGCAGGTCAACCGGCTCATCCTTGTAGGGACCGCCGACCAGCGTGGTCGAGAAGGTGGTCTCGTCCTCGGCCTTGAGCCCGGTGACAGCCTCATCGAGACCGTCGAGCATGCCGCCCGAACCGATCACGTAGGTCACGCCCTCGGCGGTCGCATCGGGAAGCACCTCGCCGTTCTGGCTCGCCTCGAGGTCGAGGATGACGACGTCACCCTCAGCAGCAGCGCGGTCGACGTCGGTCTTGGTGGCGAAGCGCTTGCGGAGCATCTCGATCCGCTCGTCGACCTCCGCGTCGTTGACCTCAGCGTCGTCGACGTCCACCGAGATGGTGGAGAAGTCAGGCAGCTCAAAGTCGGGGCGCACGTCAACCTCGGCCACGAACTCGACGACGTTGCCGTCCTCCAGCTTGGTGACCTCTACCTCGGGCTGGCCGAGCGGGGCGAGGTTGTGCTCGGCGACGGCCTGGCCGTACGCCTCCGGCAGCACCTCGTTGATGGCCTCCTGCAGGATCGACTCCCGGCCGAAGCGCTGGTTGATGACGGCCGGCGGCACCTTGCCCTTGCGGAAGCCGGGGATCGTCACCTGGGAGGCAAGCTGCTTGTACGCCTTGTCGAGGGCGGGCTTCAGGTCAGCGAACGGGATCTCGACAGTGAGCTTCGCCCGAGTGGTGCTGATCTTCTCGACGGTGCTTGGCACAGGGAACTCCTGGTTGGTTCTGAGGTCATGGGTCTGCGACCGTGCCACGAGCGGCGGTCGCGCCCCGCCATGCTATCTGGTCCCACTCAGCGCGGCGAACCGGCGTCAGGGCGCCACGCACGGCAGGACGATGTGCGCGCCGGGCGCGAGCCGCTGCTGGCTGGGGGTCACCTGCTCGTCGTCAATCGCCGTCGTGCCGGTCTGCCGAGCGAACCAGGGGTGTGCCCCGCATGAAGTCCCGTCAAGAGGTTCATGTAAAGCACCTTTATGGCAACTGGATCACAGTCGGGCGAGCCGTCAGAGGGGCCAGGCTGTGATCGTGTTCGTACGGGCGGGGAGACTCCCCTACACTCTGTCTGGTCAACCGGGGCGTAGCGTAGTGGCTAGCGCGCCTGCTTTGGGAGCAGGAGACCGCAGGTTCGAGTCCTGTCGCCCCGACCATGGATCCACAAGGCTGAATGCACCGTCACCGCTAGCGGGACCGGGAATCGACACAGGTCGAGACGGGTCGACACAGGTAGTCAGAGGTAAGTGCAAGTATTCTGTCCTAGCGTCAGCATTCTGCCGTTCCCGCTCAACTAGCATCCCCGGGGGTCTGGTCCCCTGTCGCCTTGGCCTCCAGCTCGTTCAAGTAGTTGTAGATCGTGAACCGGGTGACTCCGAGTGCCGCCGCAGCCGACTCGACACTCCCCTTCAGCAGGAAGAACCCGCGCTTCTTGAGGTCGTCGGTGACGACCAGCTTGTGGCGCTTGTGCATCAGCGCGACCGGCACCTGGACGGCGGCGAGGGCTTCGGCCAGGAGCTGGTCAGCAAGTCCGTCAATGTCGCTGGCGAAGTGCTCGTCGGCCTCTTCCGGCAGCGGACGCCGGGCGTCGGCGGGCAGCATCGACGCCGCCAGCGCGTGCACCGCTCGCCACATGGTCACGTCGATGATCACCGACAGGGCGCAGACCGGGGCGCCCTTGGAGTCATGGAAGACGACGTTGGTCGACCGGAGCTCGCGGCCGCCAGGCAACCGTACGTCGTAGGTCTCGGTCGACTCGATGTGACCGCTCTCGGCGATCCTCAGGAGCGACTCAGTGGCGGGAGAACCGACCGTACGCCCCGTCACCGTTCCCTCGATCTCGACGATCGAGTTCGGCAACCGCGAGAAGTCGTGCAGAACCACCTCGGCATTGCCCGGGATCGCACGCTGCAGCGGAAGCACCAGCGGCCGCATCCGAGCGATGATCTGCGCCGCCTCCACCGGGTCAGGAGAGGGCAGGTTCGACCGCCGACGGCGCGGAGACGAGGCAGGCGCGGGCTTCAGGTTGCTCACTCAATCACAGTACATCAACTTTTTGTTGAAGGAGTCACAGTTCCGCGTAGACCTTGTCGAGTTTGTGGAAGTCGCCCACTACACGGCGTAGTTTGACGACTGAAGAGCTGTCCCAGAGTGGGGCCGGCCGAACGGAGAAGGAAGTCCGATGAAGTACATCCCAGAGCCCTTCAAGATCAAGATGGTCGAGCCCATCAAGATCACCACCGAGGAAGAGCGGCTGCAGAAGATCGCCGCGGCCCACTACAACGGGTTCGCGCTCCGCGCCGAGGACGTCTACATCGACCTGCAGACCGACAGCGGTACGGGCGCGATGAGCGACTCCCAGTGGGCGGCCATGCTGCGCGGCGACGAGTCCTACTCCGGTGGCCGCAGCTACTACGACCTGATCGACGTGGCGCGCGACATCTTCGGCTACGAGTACATCCAGCCGGTCCACCAGGGCCGCGCCGCCGAGAAGGTCCTGTTCCCCGTGCTGATCGAGAAGCCCGGCCAGGTCGTCATCTCGAACACGTTCTTCGACACCACGCGTGCCCACGTTGGCCTCGCGCATGGCGTCCCGGTCGACTGCGTCTGCCCTGAGGGTCTGGACTCGGCTCATGAGGCTCCGTTCAAGGGCAACATGGACCTCGTCGGCCTGCAGCGCCACATCGACGAGTACGGCGTCGAGAACGTCGCCGGCGTCGTGATGACCATCACCAACAACTCCGTCGGCGGCCAGCCGGTCTCGATGGCCAATATGAAGGCCACCGCCGAGATCGCCCACACGTACGGCATCCCCGTCGTCATCGACGCGGCCCGCTACGCCGAGAACGCCTACTTCATCCAGCAGCGCGAAGAGGGCTACGCCGACAAGACCCCCCGTGAGATCACCCGCGAGTTCTTCTCGTACGCCGACATCTTCACGATGAGCGCCAAGAAGGACGCCATCGCCAACATGGGTGGCCTGCTGGGCGTCAAGGAGGAGGGCGAGCACGTCCCCGACGTGAAGTCGCTGGTCATCTCCGGTGAGGGCTATGTCTCGTACGGCGGCCTCGCCGGTCGTGACCTCGCCGCGCTCGCCGTGGGCCTCAACGAGGGCCTCGACGAGTCCTACCTCGCTTACCGGGTCGGCCAGGCGGCCTACCTCGCTGGCCAGCTCGACGCGTACGGGATCCCATACCAGCGCCCCGCCGGTGGCCACGCCGTCTTCATCGACGCCGGCAAGCTGCTCCCCCACCTGCCGTGGAACAAGTACCCGGGCCACGCCCTTGCCGTCGAGCTGTACATCGAGGCTGGCATTCGGTCGTGCGACATCGGTTCGTACCTGATGGACCGTCACCCGGTGACCGGCGCCGAGCAGCAGGCCCCGCTGGAGTTCACCCGGCTTGCGATCCCGCGCCGTACGTACACCCAGTCGCACCTCGACGTGATCGCTGAGGCCCTCGGCCACATCCGCGACCGCGCCGACCAGGTGAAGGGCTACCGGATCACCTGGGAGCCCAAGGTGCTGCGTCACTTCACGTCCCACCTCGTGCCCGTCAACAACTAACTCCACCACCAACAAAGGAACTCGGCCATGTCAACGGTGACAAAGGTCCCAGCTGAGCCGCCGGCGACCGGAACCTCCGGTCTTCGGCGCAACCTCAAGAACCGCCACATCCAGATGATCGCTCTGGGCGGAGCGATCGGTACGGGCCTGTTCTACGGCGCGGCCGGCTCCGCCCAGATCGCGGGACCGTCGGTGCTGCTCGCCTACGCGATCGGCGGCCTGGCGATCTTCATGATCATGCGGGCCCTCGGCGAGATGTCGTGGCACACGCCGGTCTCCGGTGCGTTCAGTTACTACGCGACGAAGAACTGGGGCCGGTTCCCCGGCTTCTTCTCGGGCTGGAACTACTGGTTCAACTACATCTTCGTGTCGATGGCCGAGCTGTCGGTCGTCGGCATCTACGTGAACTACTGGTTCCCGCAGATCCACCCCGGCATCACCGCCGTGGCCTTCCTGGTGGTCATCACGCTGATCAACCTGATCGACGTGAAGGCGTACGGGGAGTTCGAGTTCTGGTTCGCCATCATCAAGGTGGTCGCGATCATCGCCATGATCATCCTCGGCCTGGCTCTGATCGTCGGCCTCGTGGGCAACCCGACCGGCATCAGCAACATCTGGTCGAACGGCGGCTTCATGCCGAACGGCCTGTGGGGCATGCTCAGCTCGCTGGTCATCGTGATGTTCGCCTTCGGCGGTGTCGAGTTGATCGGCATCACCGCTGGCGAGGCCGACGAGCCCCGGAAGACCATCCCCAAGGCGATCAACCAGGTCGTCTACCGGATCCTGATCTTCTACATCGGCGCCCTTTTCGTGATCTTCGCCCTGGTGCCGTGGAACCAGCTCGACTCCAAGACGAGCCCGTTCGTACTGATCTTCGACAAGATGGGCATCCCCGCAGCAGCTGGCATCCTCAACCTGGTCGTCCTGACCGCGGCCGTCTCGGCCTACAACAGCGGCCTGTACAGCAACGGCCGGATGCTCTACAGTCTCGCCCTGCGTGGCGACGCCCCGAAGGTGCTCGGCAAGCTCAACAAGTCCGGCTCGCCCGCCGTGGGCGTGCTGGCCTCATCGCTGGTCACCGGCCTGGCCGTGGTGCTCGTCTTCATGATGCCGGACAAGGTCTTCTCGGTCCTCGTCCCCGTCGCCCTGATGGCTGGCATCTTCAACTGGTCGATGATCCTGATCACGCAGATCCTCTTCCGTCGCCGGATCGGCGCCGCCGAGGTCTCCAAGATCGGCTTCAAGATGCCGTTCTTCCCGTACGCGAACTATCTCGTCCTGGCGTTCCTCGCCTTCGTGGTCGTGGTCATGTTCACCCAGGAGAGCAGCCGGTTCACCCCGCTGTACGGGCTGATCTGGATCGGCGTCGTCGGTCTCGGCTACCTGCTCAAGACCCGCTTCGGCGGCAACCAGGAACTTCCCGAGGAGCATGTCGAGGGCGAGCACGCCACCGACGGTGCCCCAGAAGAGGTCAAGGTCGGCTGAACGAGCTGTACGGAGCCGCGCTCACCGGAATCGGTGGGCGCGGCTTTGTGCTGGGTTCACGGACACGTCGAACTGCGCTTCTCAAGCAACCGATTCGCTGGTCACGCGACGAGCCCGGTACGCTGGTACGGCGTCCTTCGGGACTCACGCGGGTGTAGCTCAATGGTAGAGCCCCAGCCTTCCAAGCTGGTCATGCGGGTTCGATTCCCGTCGCCCGCTCCACTTTCCCCCGCAGGCCAGGAGTCCGTGGCTTGTGAGCGTGGCTCGATGGACGACCTGGCTGACGCACTCGCTGCCCTTGCCCAGCTCAACTACTCCGGACCACTGTTCCTCGGATCGTACGGAATCACGTGGTTGATCTGCGCGCTGCCCTGGTTCGGCACAACGAGTCGCTGTACGCCAAGAAGGCCGCCGAGCCCTGGAAATTCCCGGGCGCCTGAGCTCAGCGCCCGGTTCCAGGCTCTCCCCGCAACGCCACCGCAGGCGGCCGGTCACCGCGGATCGACGCGACCATGTCGACCACGCGTCGGGTCGCCTTCACGTCGTGGGCGCGGAAGACGACCGTACCGAGCCAGCAGGCGACCGCCGTCGCGGCGAGGGTGCCTTCCAGTCGGTCGTCGATCTCGAGGTCGAGGGTCTCGCCGACGAAGTCCTTGCGAGACAGGGCCTGGAGCACAGGGAAGCCGAGCGAGGTCACCTGTGCGGTCGCCCGCAGCACCCTTAACGAGTGCCGGGTGGTCTTGCCGAAGTCGAGAGTGGGGTCGATCAGAACAGCCGCGGGGTCGACTCCCGCCGACACGGCCCTGGCCGCATCGGTAGCGAGCACGCGAAGCACATCCCGTACAACGTCGTCGGGGTCGTCCCCGTACGTCACGCCCTTCGGGTCCGTCCGGGGCGCCGAACCGCCCGTGTGGGAGACGACGTAGCCAGCGCCCAGTTCAGCCGCGACGCCGACGAGCTCGGGGTCAGCCCCCTGCCAGGTGTCGTTGACCAGATCCACGTACGCCCCGCAGGCTCGCGCGACCTCCGCCCGCCACGTGTCGAGGCTCAGCAGCAGATCGGGATAGCGGTCCTTGGCAGCCGCGAGGAAGGGTCCGACCCGGTCGATCTCCTCGGCCGCCTCGACCCAGTCGCCCTCCTGCCCGGCCCTGACACCGCCGATGTCGACAATGTCGACCCCCTCTGCCACGAGCCGGTCGAGATGCCGCAAGGCCCCATCCAGGTCACCGAAGCGGGCCGACGGGTAGAAGGAGTCGGGCGTGCGGTTGACGATGCCCATCACGGCCGGGTGCGCGGCGTCGAACGTACGGCCCCGCAGCACGAACGGTGACGGCGTGGCGGGCTCAACGGGCTGGATCTCCGGTGCGTTCACTGGTCCAGCCTCCCACCTGTCCGAGCTTCGGTCCCTGAGCTCGTCGAATGGGTCCGTGGTGCGGTTACGGGGGCACCGGGCCTGCGGGCTGGTTCAACCAGGGTGCTCGGAAGCGTCGCCGCGACGATCCCGCGCCGCTGCCAGGGGTAGACGACGAGCAGCTGGTCACCCACCTCACGGATCGACGGGTACGAGTACTCCCCCGCACCGGAGGTGACCACACCCGTCGCGGCAGCGGTCACCGGTCGCCCGTCACTGGCAGCGCCCCCTGCACCTCCCACACCGTCCTCGGGCACGCCCTCGAAGGGCGACCCGTCCTCGACCGTCACGACGCCGACATCCCACGTCAGACCCTCGTCGTCGCTGGTTGACAGCACCAGCGGGCACCGCGCACCCCAGTCCTCCACCCCAGGGTTGTGGGCACAGACCAGCCGACCGGACGGCAGCGCGACCACGCTGAGTCCCGAGTTGTTGTTCGGCAACCCGATCGGCAGGAGCGCGGGCCAGAAGTCCGGGTCGCGCGTCACCGATCTGTACGCCGATCCCGCCGTACTACGACACAGCATCGCGAGCTCCCCGTCGCGGGTGACCCAGAGCGAAGGCTGGATGCAGCCTGCCCCTCGCATCGAGTGGTCGAGAGGGACGTCGGCCCGATCCCACTGGCCATCACGCCATACGTCGACGAAGCAGTCCCACCGCGCCGGGTCACCCCAGCGCTCGACGCTGCCCGGCGCGACCCAGCTGTCCCTGTACGACAAGGGCGGATGCCGGACGGGACCACGCCCACCCGACCCGTCGCCCGGCACCAGCTCGACGGGATCGGACCAGGTCGCGCCACGGTCGTGAGAGCGGGTGACCCACGTGACCCAGGTCTCGATCGACGGTCCTCGCTTGAAGAACAACCACACGGCATCATCGGGGCCGGCAGCCAGCACCGGGTTCCAATGGCAGACGCCGGACTCCTCGAAGAGCACCTCGGTCTCGTACGCCGCGTCTACCGAGCCACGAGCCAGCACCACCCGTACGGTCCCTGCCCCCTCGTGATCCCCGGCGAACCAGGCGACGAGCACGGTCCCATCGGCCAGGACCAGTGGTGAGGAGCAGTGCGACTGCGGACGGCCCGGCACATCGAGAGCGACGAACCGCCTCGATACGCCGGGCGTCACGGTCACTCGACGAGCCCGTCGACCGCCATCGTCCGTCGCTTGTTGCGAGCGTCCCGAATCATCGGCCACACCAGCGATGCGACGGCGAGCACGAGCAGCACTATCGCGATCGGGCGGGTCAGGAAGCCCGTCACGTCGTCGATCAGCAGCGCGCGACGAAGGTTGGACTCGGCGAGCGGGCCCAGGATGAAGCCGAGCACGACCGGACCGGCTGGGACGCCCACCCGGCGGAACGCCAGGCCGAGCAGGCCGAAGAGCAGCATCTGGACGACGGTCATCACGTTGTTCGTCGTCGCGTACACACCGACGATGCAGAAGACCAGGATGATGCCCCAGATGAACTGCGGCTTCAGGTCGAGGAGCTTCGTCATCGCCTTGGTCCGCACGAGGCTCACGATCGTCGACACGATGGTCGCGGCGATCATGATGGTGGCGATCGTGACGACCAGGTCCGGATGCCGCTCGAACAGCGACGGGCCGGGTTGGATACCCCAGATCACCATCGAACCGATCATGATCGCCATCACCGAATCGCCGGGGATGCCGAGCGACAGGGTCGTCGTGAGCGCTCCGCCGAGTGTCGACGAGGACGCTGTGTCGGAGCCAACGAGACCCTCGATGGATCCCTTGCCGAACTCCTCGGGATGCTTGGAGATCGCCTTGGCGCGGTTCCAGCCGATCAGGCCGGCGATGTCGCCGCCAGCAGCCGGGACGATGCCGATGCCGATGCCGAGCAGGCCCGACAGCGCCATCGGCTTCGCGATGCGCTTGAACTCAGACTTGTTGGGCCACCAACGCCCCAGCGAGGAGATCGGCCGGACCTTCGAGGCGTGGTACGTGAGGATCTGGTCGAGCACCTCGGTGATGCCGAACAGACCGATGATCAGCGCGATGAAGTCGAAACCGCCGGTCATCTCCTGCGATCCGAAGGTGAACCGCTCGTCGGCGGTGATCGGGTCGAGTCCGACGGCAGCGAGGCCAAGGCCGATCAGGCCACCGAGCAGGCCCTTCGCCACTGAGCGCGAAGCGATCGAGATGATGATCGTCAGGCCGAAGCAGACGAGGGCGAACATCTCGAACGGGCCGAACTTGAGGGCCAGCGAGGCGATCGGCTGCGCCAGAGTCATGAAGACGACCATCGACATCAGGATGCCGACGGTGGTCGCGATCGCGGAGATCGACAGCGCGAGGCCACCCTGGCCCTTCTTCGCCATCGGATAGCCGTCCAATGTCGTGGCGACTGCCGCTGGTGTGCCGGGAGTGTTGACCAGGATCGACGGGATGCGGTCGCCGTACTGCGCCGCGACGTAGATCGACAGCAGCATGGCGAGACCTTGGGCCGGCTCCAGCGTCATGGTGAAGCCCGTTGCCAGAGCGACCGCCATCGAGATGGTGATGCCCGGGAACAGTCCGACCAACAGGCCGAGGCCGAGGCCGATCGCCATGCAGATCAGCGCCGTCGGGTCGAGGATGAGGGCGTCGATGCCCTGCTGGATGGGGTTCACAGGGGCACCTTCAGGAGGAGCTGGAACACAAGGTAGAGCAGGGCGGTCAGGACGGCTGGGAAGACCAGCAGCGGGACCACCCCGCGCAGCCCGAACGCCAGGTTGCACACGATGATGAACACCGGCGCCAGGATCAGGAATGACAGTCCAACCTGCCACAGCACGAGCACGAGCACGATCATGGCGATCACCACACCCAGCTGGATCCAGCCGGACCGGGTCGCCCCGTCCACGTCGCGCTCGGCCCGGCGCCCGGTAACCGCGTTGAACAGCGTCCAGCCGGCCGACAGCAGGATGCCGAGCGCGATCATCGTGGGCCAGGACCGGGGGTCCATGCCCCCGGTCTCGTTCCGTACGCGAATCGCCCGAGCGCTGAGCAGCATCGCCAGTCCGAGGGTCAACGCGAGCACGGCGAAGGTGAGTTCCATCCGCTTCGAGGGGGTCGCCCCCGTGTCGACGTGGGCCGCCTTCCCTGAGTCGACGACCTCGGCCTCACCAGCCGGGTCGACAGCGTCGGACGTCGACGTCATCCCTTGATCAGCTTCCCGAAGCGCTCGTACTCGGCGTTCGCGAAGGCGGTGAACGCGTCAGCGGACTTGTAGACCACGAGGTTGCCGGAGTTGGTGATGACGTCCTTGTAGGACTGCGTCTCGGTCGCCTTCTTGATCGACTCCTCGAGGTACTTCTTCACCGAGGCCGGCAGACCCTTGGGCGCGTAGATGCCGCCCCAGCCGCCGATCTCCATGTCGTAGCCCTGCTCCTTGGCGGTGGGCACTGAAGCCATCTGCGGGTGGCGCTCGGAGTGGAAGATCGCGAGCACCTTGAGCTTCTTGTCGGCGAGGTTCTGCTTGACCTCGTTGACACCCGAGGCGGCCGCGTCGACCTGCTTGCCGAGCACGGCGCCGACGGCGGGAGCGCCACCGTCGAACGGAACGGCCTTGACCTTCGCGCCGGTCGTGGAGGCCAGCGAGAGGCCCGCGAGCTCCCAGATCGAGCCGGCGCCGGAGTTGGCGACGGTCATCTCCTTGGTCTTGGCAGCCTCGACGAAGTCCTTGAGGGTGTTGTACGGGCTGTCCGCGGGCACGGAGAGGACACCGGGCCCGAGCATGATCTGGCCGAGCAGGTCGTAGTCGGCGGGCTTGATGTCGAAGTTGCGGTGACCGAGCATCGCGATCTCCACGGGGCCGAAGCCGACCGTGTAGCCGTCGGCCGGGCGGCCCTTGACGTAGAGCATGGCCGTGGAACCGGACGCGCCGGGGCGGTTCTCGACGATCACCGACTTCCCGGTGATGGGCTCGAGCGCCTTGCCGAGAGCACGCGACGAGAGGTCAGAGCCACCACCAGCGGCGGCCTGGACGATCAGGTTGAGGTCCTTGGTCGGGAACGCGGGGCCGGACGTGGCCGGGGCCGCACCCGAGGCTGCGCCGGATGAGGCGGGCGCACCGCCGGTGGTGGTGCCACGCGTGGTGCAGGCACCGAGGAGCGGAGCGGCAGCGAGGCCGGCTGCGCCGAGGACGAGGTTGCGACGCTTCATGGTGGTTCTCCTGTCGATGGAAGTGGTGGTGACGTGGATGGAAGGGATCAGGCGGCGGAGTGGATGGCGGTCTCGATGCGGTGCTGCTGCGCGGCATCGGGCGCGTCGATGGACATGCGGCACGGCCCGTCGCCCAGGCCGGCGCCCACGACGCCGAGTCCGTACTTGAGGTTGGCGATGCTCGGCCCGAGGACCGGAACCAGGGTGGTGATTCGCTGCTGGGCGGCGTCGAGGGCCGCCTGGTCACCGGCCGCGTATGCCTCGCGGAACGCGGCCCACGGAGCCGGGCACACACCGGAGACCCCGGAGACGGTGCCCGTACCGCCAGCGGCCATCACGTTCGGCAGGTCAGCGTCGTTGCCGGACCAGAGCTTGAAGCCCTTCGGCGCAACGGCGAGGTACTCGACGACGAGGCGCGATGCCCCACCAGAGGTCTTGAGGCCATCGATGCCTGCGTCGAGCAGCGGCTGCAGCTGGTCGGGCAGCACGTTGGTGACGGCGACATCGGGGAAGAGATACCCGTACAGGTCCGCCTCCCCCAGCTCGGACTTGAGCGCGGCGAAGAACTGGCCGCAGCCCTGGGGCGTGGCCGCGAGGTAGTACGGGGTGAGGGCTGCGAACCGTCGCGCACCGGCCGCGGCTGCCGCCGTGGCAAGGGCGAGCGCCTGGCGCAGGGAGGGGGCACCGGCATGGACGACGACCCGGTCTGGTCCGAAGACCTGCAGGGCACGCTGCACGAGGTCGAGGTGCTCGGCGGCCTCGAGCGCGAGGAACTCCCCCGTGGTGCCGGCGACGAACACGCCGTCGACGAGGGGCTCGAGGCGCTGCAGATTGGCCTCGAAGGCGGCGGTGACGATGTCGCCATCGGCGTTGAAGGGTGTGGTGAGCGCCGACAGGATCTCGGGTGCTGACACGGGACCTCACTTCTTTGTTGACGGTCTTCCGTTAACGGTTGACACACAGTAGCGTGATCCTCGTCGTCCAATCAAGAGGGGTCTCATGTTCACCTCCATGGCCCAACCGGTGCGCGCTGCGGCGCTCGGTGAGCAGCTCGCCGACCTTCTGCGCGCCCGGATCGTCTCCGGTCAGCTGCCGCCTGACACCCATCTGGTCGAGGACACCCTCGCCGCCGAGTTCGACGTCAGCCGCGGCCCGGTCCGCGACGCCCTCCGCATCCTCCAGGGCGAGGGTCTGGTCGAAGGCAAGCGCCGAGGGCTCGCCGTACGCGGCTTCACCCACCACGACATCGACGAGCTGTACGAGGTGCGCGAGGCCATCGAGCAGCTCGCCTGCCGGCTGGCGATCCAGCGTGGCGGCGACTGGTCCCCCGCCGACGCCGAGGTGCAGGGCATGGTCAAGGCCGCCGGCGCAGGCGACCAGCACACATTCGCCGTGTGCGACCTCTCGTTCCACTCGCACTTCTACCAGCTGAGCGGGAACCTCCGACTGCAGACGTTGTGGCACCAGTACCGGCCAACGTTCGCCGCCCTGCTCGACGTCACCAACGCCCAAGACAAGGACCTCCACCCCGCCGCCGACGACCATGGGACGCTCCTGCGTCTGGCCCAGGAGCAGCAGTACGACGCCTTCGCCGCCGAGCTGAGCACCCATCTGGCCGGGTCGCGGCGTCGCATGATCGAGTCGATGCACAACCGGTTGCGAGCGCTGGCAGGCTGACTGCGTGACTGTGGGCCCTGACCGTCGAGCGCTCCTGGCCCTGTACGACGAGCAGCTCTACGCGGACTGTACGGAGATGTCGCGACCCATCCTCGAGCGCTGCGGACTGACCGCCATCACCACGACCACCCCGTACGTGTGGACCGAAAGCACCTCGGCGACCTGCTCCTCGTCCGGCTCGCTCGCAGGTTGACCTCGACGCTGCCCGACCCATCCCGCGCTGGTCGAGGTTGCCGCCGAGTGCGGCCGCCCGGTCACTGAGCCTGTCGAAGTGCCGATCATCCCGATCGCCCCTTGGTCAGGATCCGTGCTCGCCGACAGCCTGGGCGATGCTCAGCCAGGCCAGCACCTCCGGCCGCCAGGGCGCCGCCGACCTCAACCGTCGAGACGTGTGTTCGACGATGGTCGCCGCCGACATCGGCCAGTGGTCCGGGTCGAGCGCTGCGTCGGCCGCGGACAGGCATGCTGCCGAGCGCGCCAACGCCACGACATCGGCGCTCCCAGAGCGACCGGGCAGGCCGCCTCCCAAGCGGGCCGCCAATGTCTCGACCGATTCCGCCGGATCAGGCTGCCGCGGGGTCGCGCGTCGGACCAGGTCGGTCACCTCAGGTGACCACAGGGCGGCTCGCAGGACGGCCATCACGACGGTCCGCGACTCTGGGCCTGCGAGTGCCCTCAGCGCGTCATCGAGCGCATCCAGGAGCGCGCGCTCAGGAATCGCCACGGCAGCGCGGGTCAGCGCCACCGTGCGAAGGGACGAGTGGTCGGGCCGCTCAGCCAGCTCGGCCGTGAACACGTCGTAGGCGTCAGTGTCCGCCCGACCATCAGCCAGCAGGATGATCACACGCGCCGCAAGCTCATCGGTGGGCATCCGCTCAGCCCGACCCGGCCACGCCCCGGACACGATCTCTCGCGCCGAGATTCCGAGCAGCTCCGACATCGGCGGAGCGAAGTCCACGTCGAGCAGCAGGTCGCCCGAGACCCCCACCACGTCGACCGTGGTCGGGCCCCATGTCTCCACCTGGACGTAGCCGTCATCGTTGGTGTCGACGTCGCGCCC
>Ga0116180_1001924_pt1 | contig 16972 bp, 12 predicted proteins | sample AD_UKC073_MetaG_FD_89804 | JGI IMG/M metagenome (GOLD analysis project Ga0116180, IMG submission 89804) | Active sludge microbial communities of municipal wastewater-treating anaerobic digesters from USA - AD_UKC073_MetaG | ecosystem: Engineered > Bioreactor > Anaerobic > Digestate | place: USA...
CCCCACGTGCGGGGCTGCCGGCGCCATCCGCCCGGCTTCCGGAGTTCTTGCCGCCGCGGGGCCGACATCGCGGGCGGGACCGCCTTCCGCGGGCGCCGCAGCCGGGGCGCGGCCGGCGTCCGTCTTGTGGTCTGGTTTTCGTGGTTCTCTCGGCGGCGCCTCAGGCTCCGCGGGCGGGGTCACCGGCTTTTCGGGCGGCGCCGCGGCCGGCGTCGGCTCGGGGCCGGCGGCCGGCGCTTCAGCCTCTTCGAGATAGCCGATGACTTCAGCAACCGTCGCGGCGGCACCGTCACCTTTCAGGATTCTGGCCAGCCGGCCGGAAACGGGTGCCGGCAGTTCCACCGTCACCTTGTCGGTCTCAATCTCGACCAGCGTCTCGCCCTGGGTGACGGGATCGCCCTCTTGCTTGAGCCAGCGCCCCACCTGCACCTCGGTGATAGACTCACCGACCTGGGGAACGGTCAGTTCCACTGCCATGCGGTCGAACTCCTTCCCGCGCAGAATGGCCAAGGACGGGATCAGAAACACGAATCAATGCCGAATCACGAAACCGTCGGCGTCGCGTTCGGCCGCCGGCGCCATCTCCACCCGCAGCCAGGCTTCGTCACCGCCGTCGCCGAAGGCTTTCTCGATCAATTCACGCTGTTCGAGCTTATGGCTGGCGGCCGAGCCGGTGGCCGGGCTGGCCGAGGCCGGACGATACACGCCCATGAACGGGAACCGGCCCAGCAGCATGCTCCCGAAACGCACGCGGATATAACGCCACGCACCCATGTTCTCCGGCTCCTCCTGGACCCAGATCACCCGTGTGCCATCCGGGTACGGAGCCAGCGCCGAAATCAGCGTGCTCTGAGAGAGCGGATAGAGTTGTTCGAGGCGAATGATCGCCACGTCTTTGCGCCCCAGCCGCTCGCGCTCGTGGTCGAGTTCGTAATAGATCTTTCCGCTGCACAGCAGGATCCGCCGGACCTGATCGTGGCGGGATTTGGAATCGAGCAGAATGCGCTCGAACCTGCCGTCGGCCAGGTCTTCCAACCTGGACACCGCCTGCGGATGCCGCAGGAGGCTCTTGGGCGTCATCATGATCAAAGGCTTGCGCCACCGCCGAAGGACCTGGCGCCGGAGGCAGTGGAAATACTGGGCGGGAGTGGTGGGATAAACCACCTGGATGTTGTGCTCGGTGGCCAGCAGGAGGAACCGTTCCAGCCGGGCGCTGGAGTGCTCCGGCCCCTGGCCCTCGAAGCCGTGCGGCAGCAGCAGAGTCAGGCCGCTCAGCCGCCGCCACTTATCCTCGGCGCTGGCGATGAACTGGTCGATGATGACCTGGGCCGCATTGACGAAGTCCCCGAACTGGGCCTCCCACATGACCAAGCCGTCCGGGGTATCCAGGCTGTAGCCGTATTCGAAGCCCATCACGGCCACCTCGGACAGCGGGCTGTTGTAGATTTCGACCGGGGCCTGGTCAGGCGCGAGGTGCTGGAGAGGCATCCAGGTGTTCCCGTTCTGAATGTCGTGCAAAACGGCGTGGCGATGACTGAAAGTGCCGCGGGCGCTGTCCTGGCCGCTCAGGCGGACGCGCACGCCCTGGACGGCCAGGGACGCCCAGGCCAGGGCTTCCGCCGCGGACCAGTCAAGCGGTCGCTCGCCGGCGGCCATCTCCCGGCGGGCGTGGAGGAAGCGCTGGATCTTGGGATGCGGATGGAAGCCCTCCGGAACCCGCGTCTGGACCTCGAGCAGGTGTTTGAGTTGCTCGACAGGCACGCCGGTATCAACTTCATCGCCCATACTCTCGCGGCCACCGCGATAGCCCTTCCAGATGCCGGTGGGCTCCTGCGCGCCGGGAACGTAGTCCCGACTGCGGGCGGCCGACAGCTCCTGTTCAAGTTGCTCGCGGCGTTGTTCAAGAATGCGCTCGGCTTCTTCACGGGTAACTGCGCCCAACTTGAGCAGGTGTTCGAGGTATCCTTCGCGAACGCTCTTGCGCTGATCGATGACCTGATAGAGCATGGGCTGCGTGAACGACGGCTCGTCCCCCTCGTTGTGACCCCGGCGGCGATAGCAGTACATGTCAATGAACACGTCGCGCTTGTAGGTCATGCGGAAGTCCATGGCCAGACCCACGCACTGGGCGACCGCCTCCGGGTCTTCGCCGTTCACGTGAAAGATGGGCACCTGCAGCATCTTGGCCACGTCGGTGGCATAGCGGGTCGAGCGGGCCTCCTCGGGCGGGGTCGTGAAACCGAGCTGGTTGTTGACGATCACGTGGAGGGCGCCGCCGACGGCATAGCCGGCAAGCTGGCTCATGTTCAGCGTTTCCTGGATCACGCCCTGCCCGGCAAAAGATGCGTCCCCGTGGATCAACAGGGCCATGCCCTTCTCGCGCCGATGATCGCCCACCCGATCCTGCTTGGCGCGAATGCGACCCATCGCCACCGGATTGACGTACTCCAGATGGCTGGGATTGAAGCACAGCGAGAGATGCACCTTGCGACCGTTGCGGGCTATCCAGTCTGAGCTGTGGCCGAGATGATACTTCACGTCGCCCCGGCCCAGGTTGAGCAGCGGATCGGAATCCTGGAACTCATGAAAGATGTCGCGGGGCCCCTTCCCCAGAATGTTGGCCAGAACGTTGAGCCGGCCGCGATGGGCCATGGCCAGCACGATCTCATCGAGCCCCTGCTCGGCGGCCTTCTCGATGGCCAGCTCCAGCAGCGGAACCAGGCTCTCCGCTCCCTCCAGGGAAAAACTCTTGGCCCCCACAAATTTCTTCTGGATAAACTCTTCGAAAACAACCGCATCCGTCAGACGGGTGAGAATGCGCAGTTGCTGTTCCCGGTTCAGTTCAACCCGGTTTTCGCTCTGCTCCATGCGCGCCTGCAGCCACTGACGCATGCCCAGATCGTCGATGTGCATGAACTGGACGCCGATGGACCGGCAGTAGGTGTTGCGGAGCCGCTGGACGACCTCGCCGAGGGTCTGAAGGTCGCCGCCGGCCACCGTCTCGCTCGACACCGGCCGGCTCATGTCTTCATCGGTGAAGCCCCAGTACTCAGGATCCAGCTTGGGCTGATGCGGACGCGGCCGCCCCAGAGGATCTATTCTGGCCACCAGATGGCCCCGGACACGATAGGCCCGAACCATCTGATCGACTCGATCCTGAAAAACCAGTTCGCGTCTGGAAGCCACGTCCAGCCGGCCGTCGTCACCGGCGACAGGATTAAAGATGCTTCGCGTCCGGAACGTCGGAGCGGCCACCGCGACGGTGGAGTACCCACTACCATCGCGCAGGGCATCGAAATAACGTCGCCATTCGGGATCCACGGCGGCCGGATTGTTCAGATACTCGGCAAAAAGGCCCTCCACGAAAGCCAGGTTAGAGACGTTTGGTGGATCGAAGTTCGCGTTCATGCTCGCACCACCGATCGAAGCGCAATGATCGCTTGAGCTTGCGGCTTTGGAATACCACAGTATAGGCGCGCCGCCTCGAAGGCCCGGTCAAGCCTGAGCTTACGCGTATCCCGGGCGCCTGGTGTACGAACAGGGCGAGAACCGGGCCATCAGCCGGAGCGCGCATCCCTGCCTATGCCCGCCCCCTGCCGGGAGCAGGCGGCCAGCCACCACCCTCCGGACTCAGGATCCGAGTTGAGTAGCACAACATTCTATGTGGCCAGGCGCTGCGGGGACACGCCCTGGAGCGCGCCGCCGCGCCGCGTGAGCCATGCCTCTTGAGCAGGGCCGAACGGCGGAGCCGCCCGCCCCGCCAACGCCCGCAACACGTTACGGTCTGGCCACCGGCCACACGCTGATGGTTTGTTTTCCGCCGCCGGTTATCTCGAAAGGCCCCGGGAAGGGGTTGGCGGCGTTTCGGCCCTTTCCAAAGTAGTCGGTGTCAAGGCGATACGGCGAGCCGTCAGGCTGCTCGTAGGGCAGATCCGGTGTCTCCGCCTTTCCGAGCAGTTCCGTCGTCACCAGCGGACGCGACCGGCCCTGCGCCCACGCGGCGTCGAAGGCGATCTCAAGTTGCAGGCCCTGCCCCGCTTCGAGCAGTTTGAGCCCGGGATCGAAGTCCGACAATACCAGCGGAGCCTTCTCGTGTTTGGATGGGGCCGCTTTGCTAAGGAACACATTGCCCATCATGTACATGGGCAGCGTCGCCTTATCGTAACCGGCCAGGCCGGCGGCGCCGACGAACACATTGTTGTAAAAGCGGGTGTCGCCGCCCTGGATATTCTTCAGGCCCGCCACCTCGGTTGAATGGGGCTTATGGAAAGGCGTTTCGCGGTTCAATTCCGGGCGCGGCAGGATCCGGCCGGCGAACAGGTTGTGCACGAATGCGCCGCCTTCCGACATGTCCAGCAGGGACGTCGGCGAGAGAAACACATTGTTATCCACCAGAAACGGACCATGATTGACCTCCACGAACAGATCCTCGCTGGGACCATTGTCGTGCAGGAGGTTCCGAGTGACCCGGGTGCCCTGGGTCATCCAGTCCAGCCAGATTCCGCGCGTCGTGCGATAGATGTGGTTATTGCTGATCACCGTGTCAATCGCGGCGTGAAACTTGATACCCGCCATCTCCGCGCCGGTGAAGAGTCCGCGGACGTGGATGTCATGAATGACGTTGCCGGTCACCACGCTGAACACCGGCCCCAAGCTGCCGACGATGCCCGCCTGCTCGCAATGCGAGATGCGGTTGTTGCGCACGATGTGGTGGCCGATGTTTTCCCGGGACCAGCCGTTGGCCAGACCGCGCTCGATGGTCTTGACGTAGCCTTTCGCCGTGTTCTGCGAGGTGTTGTCCCACTGGTCGCCGTACTTGCCGAGGGCAATGCCCACGCACACCGAGTAGCGAACGTCGTTGTCTTCGATGATCCAGCCCTTGCTCCAATGCGTGCCGATCAGGCCGATCTGCTCGGCCGTGGGCGGTGCCCAGGGCGTGGCCGCGTGCATCATGGTAAAGCCACGCACGGTGATATAATTGACGCCCGGCTTCTCCGGATAGAACACCGTCCGGCGCACGTTGATCTCCACGTCGGCCGCATTGGGATCGATGCCCGGGAACTGTGCCCAGATGGTGGTATTCGCCGTATCCACTTTGGCGAACCACAAGAGCGTATCCTGTTTGCGCCATTCCTGCTTCCCGGGCGCAGCCGACCAAGCGTTCTTGAACACCAGGCAGACGGTTTGGACTCCGCTGACCGGCTTGATTCTCGCCTTGTACGTGGCCCACGACTGCCAATCGCCGGTGTTCGGCACTTTGCAGGTGCCTAACACTTCCCCTTCCGGCGAGTCGCGGCGAATCTCGATGATCCCCCCCTGCGTGGCGGACGCGGCGCGAATCTCCATCCGCTCCGCGCGGGGGCCGAAATCAACCCCTTCGTATCGAACCCAGTCGCCGTGCTCGATCCACCCGATGCACTCGCCACCCTCGGTGCAGGGCGCCGTCTGGATGCCCTGCTGGGCCGCGAAGCTGTTGGCCGGGATCCGCCCGGCGTTCTGCGCAGCCCCGTCCGGCCGTAGCCAGGCCACATTCAGCAGGTATCCCCCCTCTCCGCTCCCATGCCACAGCGGCGTGTCCGACACCGGGGCCAGGACCTGTTCCAGGTTGGGCGCCTCCGTAAGCCAGTGGCCGTCGAGATAGACCGCGCCGGTGTGGTGTTCGCGTCCCCGCGGATTGAACCAGTCGCCTTTGATGACGTCCCGGTACGGGTTGAAGTCGCCGAACAGACTGTTGGGAACCGTGACTTTCCAGGTGTCGTTTTGCACCTTCTCCCAGCCCTTGACCGGCTCGGAGCCCTTGATAGCCACCTTTTCGCCGGGTGCGGCCTGATAGATGATGCGCTGCTGATCGGAATCTCCCCCGCGCGGCGGGGACACCCGTTCGCGGTACACGCCCTCATGTACCGTGATCACGTCTCCCGGCCGGGCCAGGCGCGCCGCCGCCGAGATGGTTCGCAACGGCTGAGCGACAGTGCCCTCATGCGCGTCGTTGCCTTGCACGGAAACATGGTACTCCCGGGCCAGGGCCGCCGGCACGAGTGTGACTACCAGAAAGGCTGCCAGAAGATGCTTCATGATCGTTCTCCATGGATTGAGGCGTGGCACCAGCATAGCATAACACTTGTGAGAACCACAAAGGCCACAGCCCGGCTGATTCTGAGGGCATGGTGGTTCCATTCCCGCGGCGGGCAGGCCGAGACGGGGTATCATTCGGATTGCAAATAAATCCCGCGCATTGGGGTGCCCTGCCTCTTATGACGTTTGATTGTCTAATCCGGCAATGGCGACCGAGGGCCGGCTTATGATGTTTACCGATCTGTTGGGGTAATGCCGGCGTCTCTGTCACACCGCTTCCAGCGGCGTTGCCGCCGAAGGCGGCTTCAGGCCAGTGTTTGTAGCACTGGTTGGCGAACACCCGGCCTCTCCACCTGGCACCGGCACCGGCCGGCCACCAGAACCGGCGAGCACAGAACTGAAACGTCCAAGTTTCGAGAGGAAAAAAAGGAAGCGGTCAGAATCCGCGAGAATAAACGGAGGCGGGGGGATTCGAACCCCACAAACGAAACGTAACAGATTGCATTTGCTCAGCTTACGACACGGGGAACGTGTTTCCCGGAGAATTCATGGTAAGAAACCACGAAAACCGACGGCGACAACCACCACGAACACACTCGGGGCGGCGGATTGGCCGCGTGCCCCACGCGCCGCCGGCTGACTGCCTGATGCGCAATCACCGGCCTCTCGTCTCTTGGGCAATCAGCGGATCGCTTGTGCGATGGACGACCGACTGCAACTCGTCCATGACGGTCATCAGATCAGTCAAGTCAAGGCGGTTGAGAGCAAAGAAGAACCCGGAATTGATCTCAGGGATGAAGACCCAGATGCTAATATTCCCCGGGTTTGCCCCGCTGTGGCTGTAGAGCACCTTCCCCTGATAGGTCGTGACATTCATGCCGAATCCGTAGCGGTCTGCCGGACTCGTGACGGTCGTCATCTCCTGCAGCGCTTGCGGCGAGAGCAGATCCTTCACAAACAGCAAGTCGAGGAAATGCAGCATATCGCTGACCGTGGTAACCCCGGACCCTGCGGTCCAGTCCCAGGAGAGGTTCCAGTTGGTCACGTTGACGATTTCCATGCCGTCGACCGGGACGCTATAGAATTGAGTCGGCGCCCCGGCTGTCAAACCGGCAATGACCTCGGTGTCCTTGAGGCCTTTTTTGCTCAGGACATATTCATCCAGGGCCTCCTGGAACGTCTTCCCCGTGGCGCGTTCGACAATGACACCGAGGATATAGTAGCCGGCGTTGCTGTAGCTGTAGTCCGTGCCGGGATCGAAATCCAGGGGGAAGCTGCCGATCCAGTCGAGCATTTCCTGTTGCGACCATTGACGATCGGGGTCATGGAGCATCCAGTCGACCAAAATCTCAAACGTTAGACCGTCATGAATTCCCGCGGTGTGATTGAGAATCATCCGGAGCGTGATTTGGTCGCTGCGCTCGACGACGCCGGGAAGCCACTTTTCCAGCGTGTCATCCAGGCTCAGCAGACCTTCGTCCACCAGCTTCATCACCACCGCCGCGGTGAACGTCTTGGTCATGCTCGCGATCCGGACCTTCATGTCCGGGGTCATCGGTTCACCGGTGTCCAGATTCGCCACCCCGGAAGCTCCTGCGGCCCACAGGGTTGGGCTCATGATTCCCATCACCCCACCGGGCGCACCTGTGGTGGCGACGATCTCATCGAGGATGGCCTGATACTCGCCTGGGAGTGGAGCAATTGCCTCATTGTCTGGTTCGCCTATGCAGCCTGAGAACAAACCGCAAGACACAACGAGGGAAAGAAGAGTTAATGCCGGACGATGGCAGGTTGGCATGATGACCTCGATGCATTCTCGATGCATTAGAAACAAGGTTTGTACACAAACCACGTATCGGCCTCTGAAATACCGCACTCTGCTTCTGCTCCGATCGGTTAAGCTTCGAAAGTCGATGCGTTGCGGAAGCCCTCCGCGTTCTCTGATGGGTGGTCAGGTATTGTCCTGCCCGCTGCTGAACCAAACGGCACGGCGGTGTGCCCCAGGCACGAGCGTCTGCTGCCTCCGATAATGCAGTTCAACCGAGTCGCTGCTCCCCAGGTCAATTCGATTATGAGGCGTATCCAGGCGGCAAATCACTTCCGCTTACGGGCAGCCCCCCAGATCCCCTCGACCATGACCCGGCGGTCCTCGGAATCGCATGCGCCTTCGGCCAGCCCGATCCTGGCGGGAGAGAACAGCGCAGACGCACAGAGGGCGGCATGCCCATACCTGCTCGCTACCCGGCCATTGAGAATCCAGCCACACTGACATGAGCAATCCCGCGCGCAACGTCCTCTTCCCCGCGCCCCGCCATGGACCTGGCACAAAGCGAACTTGAAGTCAAATCAAATGGTCAGAACGTCAGAGAAGAAGCGCGGAGAGAATCAACGAGAAAAAGGTGAGAACCAACGAGAAAAAAACGGAGGCGGAGGGATTCGAACCCCCGGTGCAGTTTCCCGCACGCCGGTTTTCAAAACCGGTCCCTTCAGCCGCTCGGGCACGCCTCCAGAAGGGTTACTACCACATTTTAATACCAATAATTCCCTGGACCGTGTAGAATCCCGCCGAGGAGGACTCCATGCCGGCAGGTCGCCGCAAAGTTCCCGGCTTGGGATTCCACAAAAACCTTGGCCAGTATCGTAAGGTCATCAATGGCCGGTCCATCTACTTCGGGTCCGACCCCGATGAGGCACTTGCCCGATATGGACTCTTCCTCGAAACCGGGCTCCTCTGGAAGCGGGGCTACCGCCAGTACTGCTTGCAGCAAGACGGCAAGGTCATCCCGTTCGGGGCCACTATGGACATCGCTCGCCGTAATTTTAACGCATTCGCCGCCAAAGCCCAACAGGCAAGTCATGAAAGCGTACATCCAACCGATTACGTGGTCGATACGGTCCGCGAGGTCGGCGATGCTTACGTCGAGTGGCTGATCGAGTGCAAAAAGAATCCCTCCTACGCCTCTGAAGTCAAGCACGCCTTTAAAGAGTTAATTGCGTTCAGCGGGGACGTTCCGCTGGAACACCTGACGCCCAAGTACTTCAAGGACTGGTATCGTCACTGCTGGAAGAAGGTCAACGATGAGGGACTGCAGGTGAACTGGGCGAACCCCCGGATGCGAACGGTCAAGGCGGCATTCCTGCGGTGTCGGAAAGAGAACTGGTTCGGCGTTGCGGTGCCGGATCTCGATGCTCTCGTTGCCGTGCTGCAACAGCACGGTGGGCCACAACAGGAACAGGAGATCTTTAAACCGGCAGAACTGCGATCTCTGCTGAAAACTGGGGAACTCGAAGACCGAGCAGCGATCCTGCTTGGACTGAACTGTGCAATTGGAAACATGGACATGGGAAGGTTGAGATGGAAGCACTTCAACCGCAGGGAAATCGGTGGAGACATCGAGTATATCTATGAGCAGCCACGAGGCAAAAACCAGCGAAAAAGGCGCCCCCCCTTTGGCCTCTCACGGTGGAGATTCTACACAAATGGAAAGTAGAGGCTTCCTCGCGAGGTATGGCAGTCGGCGGCGACAACTACGTCTTTACAACTCGCGACGGGACCCCCGTGACTCTCTCCGGCATAACCCAAACAGGCAAGGTCTGGCATCACCGAGCTTTGGCCAAACGGTTCACAGAACTTCTCAAGAAGGCAGGCATTAAGCGTCCTCGACTTGGCTGGTACTCCCGCAGCCACGTGGGCCACGGACTACGCGGACGACGATGTCCTAGCGGGGGAAGGGAACCAGTTTCTACTTGGACAGGCATCTGGCACGATGTGGAAGACTTACAGCAAGGGCGTGCCGCCGTCTGTACGCAAAGCCGTCGAGGCGATCTGGCGAGGCTTGAACGACGGCGAAGCACTCGTGCTGGACCCGCCTTCTCCGTCCGCCGACCAGAATGGTAGCGCTACCTGAATCACGGGACCGAAGCAGAAGCGCCCCCGATAGGTCAAAAATCGCTCGCCCGCCGCCGGTCCCCTGGCTCTCCGCTGGCGTTCGGTCCCACGTTTGCCCTCTGGCGCCTCCGGCAACGATCCGGCCCATGTCGGCGATGCATCCTGGACTCACAAAAAAATGTCATCGCGTCCCCCCGCAACCACAAATCGCAGCGAAGATTGAGTTTTCAGAGTCGGCAAGGACACGTGGAAGCAGCAACTCTTGGGAGTGGGGGGAGTTACGCAAAAACAACCCTTTCGAGCTGCCTGTCACGGCCCCTCAAAACAACTCCTCAAACCGCCTGTTTAAGCGCTTTGGGTTGTCATAAGACACCAAGATGACGTCCAAACCGCCCCTTCCGAGGCACGAAAAGCCCATCTGCCTGTCGTGGGCTGATGTCAAACCCGTTCACCGGCTGGTAACCAGAACACCATCAGATGATCATCGTGGACGTGATCGGCGACATGTCCGGATGCATGGTTTTGTTGCAATGGGGACATGCATGATTCATGGGTCGACACCACCTACGGAAGCATGGTCGCGAGTGGTGCTCTTCCATGGTAAATCCTCATAGTTTCGTAGGGGGTTCTTGCAGGTCTCCCGATCCCCTATAAAACACCTGTTCTCGATAGAGAAAATCTATGCGTCCCGAGAGGTCTAAACATGGTCAGTGGCAAGCATTCGCCGAGGTGGTCGCCACAACCGCCACAATCTCGCAAAAATCGCATGTTTTGCATGCTAAACACGTACTCCACGTTAGTAGAGAGTATGGGCACAAGTACGCACGCTCTCCGACCCTTAATTTCGGCGTTGTTTCGCGTATTTTCCGATGAAGGTGGTCCGTTACCGATCAGGGGACCTTCGCCTGACGGCAATTAGGCCTTTTTCCAGGCCGGAAAATGCAGCTTCGTCAAGAACGAAGCTGCGAGCCTGCTTTTTCGCCTTGCCGATCCCCCACCTGGATAGCCACCCGCCAGCGAGCATCGCTCAGACGCGATCTTTGCGATTTCCGGGGCCATCGCCGAGGTCCCGACCTGCTTTTTCCCACCCGTCTGCCCCGACCTGACCCGCTTCTTCTGAGCCAATCGTGCCCTTCGAAGGGCTGTGGTCTTTTTCTCGACCATCGCCCCACGACAGGGGCATTTTGCGTTCAGGCATCGTAAACGAGCACTGCAAATGATCCTTCTCTGAAGTCCGAACCCATCGGCTAATCGTCAGCTGTCCTTAAACTTCTCTTTCTAAAGAAAGGATGTCCCATACCATTAAAAGCCAACGTCAGTCTCTCGAAGAAGCTGGGCCTGCCCGACTACGGCTCCATCGGCGCCCACTGCGGCTTAGAGCTGGAGCTGGATTCCACCCTGATCGAGGACGCCGAGGCATTCCGCCAGAAAATCCAACGGCTCTACGCCCTCGCACACCAGTCCATCGTAGACCAGCTTGAACGGTACGGCGGTAACGGGAATGGCACCGCCAACGGAAACGGCCAAGCCAACGGTGCCCGCAATGGCCGGTCCAACGGCAACGGCCAGCGCGCCGAACCCGCCGACAACCAGCCCGGCCAGTCTGCCCCCGTCAATCGCACCGGCAACGTCAATGGACGCACCGGCAACGGCGGTGATGACGACACCCCAGCCAGCAATAAGCAGGTCAAGTATCTGCTCGATCTGGCCCGTCAGCAGCACAATATGAATATGACCCAGACCGGCGAACTCTGCCATCAGCTCACCGGCGTGGGCGATGTATACCGCCTGACCAAGACGCAGGCCAGCCTCGTGATCGACCATCTCTCCGGCGGTAAAAACAACGGTAACACTAACGGGAACGGCAGAACTCGCGTGAACGGACGGAGATAATTCCCATGATCAAATCAGACCGGGAACACTGGTCGTACAGTCAGATCGACCAGTTCCTCAAGATCTGCCCGCTCCAATTTGCCTTCCAGCGGCTGTTCAGGATGCAGCCGGAGTTCGTCACGGAGAACATGCCTTTCGGCTCCGCGATCCATCGCACCGCCGAGTACTTCTGGGCCAAACGGGTCAAAGGTCAGGACGTAACCAGCGACGAGCTGGCCGCCCTGTTCGCCGACGTGTGGCAACGCGAGGTCGCCGACACGCCGAACCTGCGGTTCCAGAGAGGCGACTTTGACTCATTGCTATCGCAGGGACAGCAACTGATCCGGGTCTATCGAGAGAACATCCCCGATGACCTGGACATCGTCGGCTTCAACGTGCCCTTCCAGGTACCCCTGATTGACCGCCAGGGTGAAGTGCTCGAAAAGCCGCTGGTGGGCGAGATTGACCTGCTGGTCCGGCACGGGGACCGGCTCTGTGCGGTGGACCTCAAAACCGCCGGTCAACGCTACAGTGAATCCAAGCTGGCCAGTGACTTACAGCCAACGGTCTACCTGTACGCCCTGCGAATCATGGGCCACGAGAACTCATTCTTCCGCTGGGACGTGCTGGTCAAGACCAAGACCCCCGCCTTCGAGCAGTATTCGGTGAGCCGAACTGAGCACGACTTCCACCGGCTCGTGGAGCTGGTCAGGTACGCAGAGATCATGATCAACTCCGGGCTTTTTCTGCCAAATGACGGCTCCAGCTTCTGCCCCGGCTGCGGCTACCAGACCGCCTGCCAGAACTGGCATCTCTCCGATTCGCCGGAACCTGCACCGGCCTGTCAACTGGCCCATGCCTGATCGCAACTGGTGTGCCTTGCCGGGCGGACGCCTAGGAGACGATAAACGGACCTACCAGCGAGATGAGAAAGCCGGTAATCGCGTACTGCTGCAGGGTGCAACCGAGGGGCTGAAACAGCATGCCCGTGGTGAGCATCGCCAGCAACGCCAGCCACTTTGCATTTCGCATTGTGTCACTCCCGCTCTATGGACCGCATGAAAGGGCATCGAACTGAGTCCGAAGTCTAACCGGAAAGACATCGGCCTGTAAACACTTCGGCTCAGCCCGCCCACGCCTGCTTTTCAATCGTAAGCCCGCCTTGGGCTGATTCCGTTTGGTAATTCGTGTTAACCCCGTACGCCCTCTGACTGAGGGAAGGAAGATTCCACATGTGCATCGTTCGCGAGAAATGTCTTTCCATCGACGATCTGGCGTTCCTGATCGGCTCCAACGTCCTGGCCTGTGAGCCGGACGAAGAGGCCATCCAGCGGAGCGTGGCCATTCACGAGCGGGCCCCAGCTTGGCAGCGCAGTGCTCAACGCCTTCCGGCATCATGGAATCGGTCACGCAGCCCCGGTACGGAAAGTCCGGTTCCCACCACCAGTGCTCAACGCCTTCCGGCATCATGGAATCGGTCACCCTGACGATCGCATCCGCAGTCCCACGTTCTCACCACGGTGCTCAACGCCTTCCGGCATCATGGAATCGGTCACCGTTCGTTCAAGGTGGCCATCAGCCTCAAGTATTTGTGCTCAACGCCTTCCGGCATCATGGAATCGGTCACGCGGCGCGGGCGATTGCTGCCGACTACGCCAAGCGGTGCTCAACGCCTTCCGGCATCATGGAATCGGTCACCCGTACCCTTCGGGAATCTGATGAAGGTGGAGGAGGGTGCTCAACGCCTTCCGGCATCATGGAATCGGTCACATTTTCGCCGAGCGGAAACTTGGCGGGCTGGCGGAAAAGTGCTCAACGCCTTCCGGCATCATGGAATCGGTCACGAGATCCATTTATGTACACGCAAACATCCAGAGAGTGCTCAACGCCTTCCGGCATCATGGAATCGGTCACATTGCCAGCGCGTGTATGAACGTGTACTGCGCGAGGTGCTCAACGCCTTCCGGCATCATGGAATCGGTCACCTTAGCGCTTCAAGATTATCTTGCCTTACTCCTTGCGTGCTCAACGCCTTCCGGCATCATGGAATCGGTCACTTTCCGCTGTCAGTGCGGAGCACTTCCGCAACCTGGTGCTCAACGCCTTCCGGCATCATGGAATCGGTCACTTCCTGGAAGCCATGAAGAGCAAGTAGCATGCAAAGTGCTCAACGCCTTCCGGCATCATGGAATCGGTCACCATACTGGATCTCGTCTCCCCGGTGCTCCGTCAGGGTGCTCAACGCCTTCCGGCATCATGGAATCGGTCACGGCCTTGCGGGCGTCCTGCGAAAAAGCTTTCAGCTTGTGCTCAACGCCTTCCGGCATCATGGAATCGGTCACTCCGGCCCTTCCAGGGCCATCGTAGGATTACTGGAGTGCTCAACGCCTTCCGGCATCATGGAATCGGTCACTTTCTGGGGCGTGCCCTTTAACGCGGAATATGAAGAGTGCTCAACGCCTTCCGGCATCATGGAATCGGTCACTTTCCGCTGTCAGTGCGGAGCACTTCCGCAACCTGGTGCTCAACGCCTTCCGGCATCATGGAATCGGTCACGGCAACTGGGAAGGCGCGAGGACCTACGCTGGCAGTGCTCAACGCCTTCCGGCATCATGGAATCGGTCACGCGACGGGAAGGGCACGGGAGTGGGCACAAGAACGTGCTCAACGCCTTCCGGCATCATGGAATCGGTCACCCGGGGGCGGCTGTTTAGATTTTGCCATGACTCTCATGTGCTCAACGCCTTCCGGCATCATGGAATCGGTCACAGCGTCGATCCGTCCAGCCCATCGAGAACGCCGGCGGTGCTCAACGCCTTCCGGCATCATGGAATCGGTCACCCCGCATCTGGTCTGCCTTTGCAACTCATTTAATGGAAGTGCTCAACGCCTTCCGGCATCATGGAATCGGTCACCGTCTTCATAATTTACTTCCTGAGCAATCACAAACGTGCTCAACGCCTTCCGGCATCATGGAATCGGTCACCACGAAGGCTTTGAAGGCCTTGGCAATTTCGGCGGCGTGCTCAACGCCTTCCGGCATCATGGAATCGGTCACGCCTGAGCATCGCGGGCTTGTCTGTCTCTACGTGCTGTGCTCAACGCCTTCCGGCATCATGGAATCGGTCACCTTGGCGCGGACAAACGCCCCCTTGTGGCCCGTTTTGTGCTCAACGCCTTCCGGCATCATGGAATCGGTCACCTGAGAACCGCTTCCATGTTGAAAGCGGAATCCTGGTGCTCAACGCCTTCCGGCATCATGGAATCGGTCACGCCAGCGACGGCCCAGCAACGTCCACGACCGTTCAAGTGCTCAACGCCTTCCGGCATCATGGAATCGGTCACTTGGCGTCCACCGTCCCGTCGTCTTTGCGTGCCATGTGCTCAACGCCTTCCGGCATCATGGAATCGGTCACACGATTGCCGATGCGATCACGCAAGCTAGCTACTAGTGCTCAACGCCTTCCGGCATCATGGAATCGGTCACATCGTGGATAAGGGGCACTACAACAGCATCCACCAGTGCTCAACGCCTTCCGGCATCATGGAATCGGTCACGTCATACGAGCTCCTTGTGTACGTAATCAACCTTGAGTGCTCAACGCCTTCCGGCATCATGGAATCGGTCACGTGACATAGGTTTTGTTCTTTAGCCTCTGGTAGCTGTGCTCAACGCCTTCCGGCATCATGGAATCGGTCACGATACGTAGGCCAGTGCAGCGGGTGCGGGTACACGGGTGCTCAACGCCTTCCGGCATCATGGAATCGGTCACCTTGCGCCACTCCAAACATGTCCTGAACGGATACCTGTGCTCAACGCCTTCCGGCATCATGGAATCGGTCACTTTGAAAAAGCAAAAATTTGTGATACAATCCTAAGTGCTCAACGCCTTCCGGCATCATGGAATCGGTCACGTCATTCTCGATCATCAATTCCAGGAACGCGAAAGTGCTCAACGCCTTCCGGCATCATGGAATCGGTCACCAGCAAAAGAGCGTCATCTACACCGACCCGAGCGGGTGCTCAACGCCTTCCGGCATCATGGAATCGGTCACAATGGGGGTTCGTCCAGTGGCGTCCGCACGAACGAGTGCTCAACGCCTTCCGGCATCATGGAATCGGTCACTACGGCCACTAGAACGATTCGGGGTCGAAACTGGGTGCTCAACGCCTTCCGGCATCATGGAATCGGTCACACCCGCGAAGCGTCACCATCTACTGATGCTGAGAGTGCTCAACGCCTTCCGGCATCATGGAATCGGTCACGACAGAACCGCCTCCATGTTGAAGGCGGAATCCTGGTGCTCAACGCCTTCCGGCATCATGGAATCGGTCACGGAGAGGAGAGGTCTTCGGCGGCGAGTGGAAGAAGTGCTCAACGCCTTCCGGCATCATGGAATCGGTCACCCAAATTTCTCTTGACTCTCGCCCAATTCTGTGATAGTGCTCAACGCCTTCCGGCATCATGGAATCGGTCACAACGCCTGGGCGCGGGGGTGGGGCTTGCGCTCGACGTGCTCAACGCCTTCCGGCATCATGGAATCGGTCACGTTGAATCTAGGGCCGTTTCCGGCCTTTCTAGAGCGTGCTCAACGCCTTCCGGCATCATGGAATCGGTCACGGTCGGAACCCTTGACGAAGCGACCTCCCTCTCCCCTGTGCTCAACGCCTTCCGGCATCATGGAATCGGTCACACATCGAATGCGAAAGCTGCCACACCGAACAGAGGTGCTCAACGCCTTCCGGCATCATGGAATCGGTCACGCCGGGGACGCGGGTACGCCCCGCGCGACCGCAACCATGTGTCAGAACGGAATCAGCTCCGCCGGCCCTTCCTTCTCCATCCGGGCCCAATCCTCCGGCGTGAACTCCGCCTCGGGCTTGTTGCTGAACAGCTCCGCCATGATCCGCACCCATTCCGCGGTCAGCTTGTCGTGATCGAGCGGTTTTGGATGGCTGGCATTCGTTGCACAGAACGCCGCCCAGGCCCGTTCCTTGCTTCCAGCCGGTGGGGCCGACTTCTGAGCCGGGGCGCGGCTTGGCGGCGGCGGAAGGGGCTTACCGTTGGGTTTGGGAGCATTGACCGCCTGTGTCCCAAACAAAGCCCGCAGCGTGGACCCGAAACGTGCCTTCAG
>Ga0116180_1001926_pt1 | contig 16953 bp, 21 predicted proteins | sample AD_UKC073_MetaG_FD_89804 | JGI IMG/M metagenome (GOLD analysis project Ga0116180, IMG submission 89804) | Active sludge microbial communities of municipal wastewater-treating anaerobic digesters from USA - AD_UKC073_MetaG | ecosystem: Engineered > Bioreactor > Anaerobic > Digestate | place: USA...
CGGGTGGCAACGCGTCTGAAGTGCTTCAGCTTGGAGAAGAAGCGCTCGATGAGGTTGCGCTCGCGGTAGAGCCATGTGCTGAAGTAGGGTTTCGACCTCCGGTTGGCCTTGGGTGGGATATTGGCGAACGCGCCTTTGTCGCGGAGAGACGCCCGGATGCGATCGGCATCATATGCCTTGTCCGCCAACAAGATTGTTCCAGCACCGACATGGTCGAGCAGATCGTCTGCGGCTTGCCCATCGTGACTTTGCCCAGCGGAAAGGCTTAGCCGGATCGGGAGGCCTTGCCCGTCGACGACCGCGTGGATTTTGGTCGTAAGCCCGCCTCGGGAACGACCGAGACAATGATCTCGATCCCCCTTTTTGCCGTTGCGGCCTGCTGGTGGGCGCGAACGGATGTGCTGTCGATCATCTGGATGTCGCTGTCGTGAGCGGCGGTGATGGCGTCCATCATCCGATCCCAGACGCCCGCCTTTCGCCATCGCACGAAGCGATTGTAGCATGTGGTGCGCGGTCCATAGCGTTCCGGCAGGTCACGCCACGGTGCGCCAGAACGCAGCACCCAGAAGATGCCATTCAGCACGCGGCGGTCATCGACGCGCGGCACTCCTCGGGGCTTATTGGGGAGCAGCGGCTCTATCACGCGCCACTCGAAGTCTGTCAGTTCATAACGGCTCATGGCGAGCGTGAATCAGAAATTTGCGCTAATTGAAAGTGTGCAGTGATCTTAATCGTGGCAATGTCGAACCAGCCGTGGAAAGATATGCGGATTGTGATTGAGGGATGCGCGTGTTTCTTCGAAGACAAGACCTTATTGACCGCTTCGAAGCGAACTTTCGTACGGGCGCTGACGACAACATCGTATTCCAGCCACCCCGATCAAAATACAGTGCTCCTGTTTCCGCCGAGGAATACGATGCCGTAATTGCCGCTTTCGAGCGGCGTCAGACAATTGCGCAGGCAGCGACGCTTATCGCCTTCGGAACGGCAGGCGCATACGGTATTTACCAGGTCATCGCCTCTGCCGACTACGGAGCGTTCTTCGTCGCTTTGGGCGTAGCGTTCGCCGTGTCGTTTGCTCTGTCGTTTAGGGATTACACCACGCTGCTACAGCCATTCATGGAGCGACGAGATGCTCTACGAGCGGCATCGAAGAAGCAGGAAAATGACTCCTGAGGTTAAACGACCGCTCGCTGTTTATGGGTTCACGGCCTAGATTTGCCAATGCCCAACCCTCCTACCGGTGCTTCTCCAGATTAGCCCATGTTCCTGCGTCAGAGGCAATATTGGCTCAAACTCTGATTCTCACACAGCAAGAAATTTCTTGATTGGGCGTGTCGTGATGTGGTGGACGGCCTGCGCCCCCGCGTAGCTATGCAATTATGGGGTCGTTGTAGGTCCAAGTCTAGGAGTCGTCTCATGAAGCAGGAGGTCGCCACCGTCGGACTGGATCTGGCGAAGAATGTGTTTCAGCGCCCCGCCATCGCTGCCGATGGCGGGGCGCTGATCCGGCGCAAGCTTCGCCGGTCCGAGGTCTGGCCTGCCGCCAGTTTGGTGGACACCGAGATAAGGTGTTTTCACCAACCGGAGAGCATCAATGCAGAGAAGGAAGTTCACCCGCGAGTTCAAGCTTGAGGCGGTCAGATTGGTCCGCGAACGCGGTGTAGCGGTTGCCCAGGCAGCTCGCGATCTTGACGTGCACGAGAACGTGTTGCGCAAATGGGCGAAACGTCCAATCCCACAAAATGTGTCATCATTCGACTCCGATGGTCAAAACCACCAGGCAACAGCGCCCGAATCACGGCACATTAGCGCTTCAGCACGCTACCGTGATTATCGGATGTCCACACATGATCCCCTGATTTTCATTCAAGCCAGTTTAGCGGTTGAACTGGCCGCCAATGCCACTGGGATCCGATTGACTAGGCGCGAGGTATCATCCGGTAAGGTTCGCCAATCGAGTTGTGGTTAGTCGCCGGGGGAATGGGAGATAGGCGCGGAGGCGGGCTAACACTTCGTCTGGTCAGCCCACACGCAGCGTCATACGGCGAAATTCAGGGCATCTAAGAGAAAAGACACTTGCAAAACCGGAACGTTTTGCGATGTTTGTAACGCGCAATCTCAGCCAGTCTGCACGCCTTGAGAAGGTGTGTGATGGATTTCGCTAAAATAATGCTTGCTTCGTTCTTCTTGATTGCGATTCCGAGCGGCGCATTTGCAAGAGAACCAGTCCTGCAGGAATTTTACGCTGTGCCGGCCTCGCCAAAGGCCCTACCTATTCCGATCTCTATGGGGGAGTTTTGGTCGTCGTTTAACGTGCCTGCTTGCGAGCAAGTGGCCTACCGGCCGACATGGTGGTTGCCCCATATTGTTGAGGCTCGGCGGGCAATCTATTATCCGGTAATGGTACAGGTAGCCTGCGAGTTCGGCCTCCCGGCTCGCCTGCTGGACGCCGTTATCGCTCAGGAATCCGGATACGATCCGAGAGCGATAAGTCCCGTTGGTGCAATGGGCATGATGCAGGTCATGCCTGGCACCGCCCGCTCACTGGGGCTCGCTTTTCCTTGGGATCCAATCGCTAACATGCGAGCAGGCGCACGGTACCTCCGCGATCAGGCAAACCGGTTTGGGCGCATGGACTTGGCTTTGGCTGCCTACAATGCGGGGCCTGAACGCAGGTCTCTCAAGGCCGGCTATATTCCGGCAATCCCCGAAACCATGGGTTACGTGCGCACCATCACAACAAACTGGGCAAGGCTCGTCGCTGATGCAACAATCGACATTGACGCCGCAGCCAGAGCCGAAGCCGCCCACTTGGCGATCAATGCGGCGGGCTATCGAGAGGTCGATCTATCGGTCTATGAAGTAATGAACGCATCAAACCCGATATAGTGCGCATAGAGCACCGCGATCGCCAAAATGCTCGGAAATCCCAGAAAGTATGCAAGCTGGAAGTGCAACCACACGCGCGGCAACCAGAGGATCCAGGCCGCTACCGACTTTAGCGGTCGCTTGAGCACGCCCGTCCGAATGTCATAGCACGTCTTGAGCGCCGCACAGGCCGAGCAAATGGCGGCGAGCAGGGCGACAGCGCTGTATAGCTTCTGCCAGGCCAAAATGGTCTCAGGCGCCATGTCGCACTCAAGCTTGCAGGGTCTGGTCGTTCTGCAAGACTCGCTCCTGATGTGAGAGCAGCAGATCATAAGCCCGGCGCGCAGCCTCATGGATGATGGCCGGACGCAGGTCGACCTCGATCGAGCCGCGCCTGCAGGTCATGACCTCAAGATAGAAGCTCTTGAGACTTTCGGTGGCGAGGAATACGGCTTGGTTCGCGTAGGCATCCGGATCATGGAGCAAGGCGACGCTGATCTTGGCGCGCACGTGATCCATCCCGAGCTCGTCGAAAATCCTGTCGCGCAGCCCGTCGGTCAGCGGGTTTGTTTTCTTGAGGATCTTGTGAAGCCTCGCACGGGAGATCCGCATCCGGTCAGCCAGATGCGCGGGCGGAATGCCCTGCCGGGCGAGCTCGGCGTTGATCAGCTGCTTGTATTGGTCTTGTTCCCCAGGTCCCGGGTTCGGATTGGCAAAGAGAAAAACCGGTTCCGCCTCGGGATCAGTGCTCGGCTTGAAGACTGTCTCAGGCGTCAAGTTCCTGTGAGGCATTTTCCATCCCTCCCAAGGCAAAACGTCTATGGGATGGCATAACCTGTCAAGAGTCTTAAGAAGCGCGTAACTCTGCTCCGGAGCTCTACCTAGATCAGATTGTTGCGTTCGGCGAGGTAGACGGCAAGCGGGACGAGGATCTTATCAACGCCCTGTTTCTCTCCGATATTCTTTACCTTTTCGCGCAGCACATCGTAATCAGCCGACCACTTCGGTGTAACCTCGAGCCACACGGCGATGTCGCCGTCGACCGCGAATTCGCTGAGGAAGAGATCTAGTTCCTCCTTGGAAATCCCGTGGGATTTAAGGCGTTCACAGGCCCTTTGCACCGTCATTCGCATCGTTTGGAAGCGCCCTGTACGCTTGGAATAAGCGCACATGGCTTCGGCCAGCAGGTCGAAGCACTGCTGGCTCAGGTGAATCCTGACATTGCGGTTGCCTGCGGCCATAGACGGGTCATCCAGGACATGTGTTGCCCTGCACAATGGCCCGGAATCGTAAATTTGGCGAATCCGACCATTGCCGAGCGAGTCGCAGCGCTCGTTTCCTGCAGCGGGAAACCAAATTGCCGATCCGGCAAACACTATTCCCGAAGCGGCAAACGCAGTTCCCGCAGCGGGGATTCCGTTTCCCCAAACGGGAAACAAAGCACGTCCCAAGTTGCCGCTCCGGGAAATCTTCCGATTCGCCGGTGAGCTTCAACGACCTGTTAATTGCTCCCATCAGCGCACCTCTGTTCATTCTGAAGGCCGTGAATGACGCGGCTTTTGGAAAAAGGACGAGAGATGAAACTCATCACACAAGGAAAGGGTCAGACCCTGCTCCAGGGCGCGGCGGTCGTCGCTGTCGCGGCCCTCTTCGGCAGCGAGGTCGCGATGGCCGGCGCCGACGCGACCTTCAACACGGCGCTTACCGCCTTCACTGGCTTCCTCGAAGGCTCGGGCGGCAAGATCATCACCGTGCTCAGCCTTGCTGGCGGCATTGTAGGCCTTGCCTCGGGCCGCTTCAGCCTGGCGCAGGTCGCCATTCCGGTGGGTGTCGGTGTCGGCGCGGGAACCGGCGTGCCGATCGTCACCGCCGCAGTCACCGCAACGATCTGACCCCAAGCGGTCCCCCTCCGGCCTCGCTCTCGAAACGAGGACTGGCCGGACAAACTGGAGGGCGGTGTCGTCTCATGAATCGCTATACGGTTCCCGCGCATCTCGATGATCCCGAGCTCATCGGCTTTTGGACGCTCGATGAGTTTCTCGCGATGATCTTGCCCTTCGCGTGGGGGATCCTGTCTCAACATATTCTGATTGGGATTTCAGCAAGCGTGCTGGCCTGGTGGGGATTGCGCAAGTTGAAGGCGGGACGTGCCGTCTCGTGGATCATTCATTCGGCCTACTGGTACCTGCCGGGTGCCTTCATGGGCCTCAAGGCGACGCCGCCCTCCCATCTTCGACTGATGGCGGGCTGATATGGACCTCTCGATTTCCCACGGCCAGGCGCAGCGGCTTTTGAAGCAGCGCAACCTCCTGGCGATCACGGCAACCGGGCTGTTCGGCCTGAGCGTGCTGCTGACCCTGACCGCGGCGCACCGCGACCGCGAGGTCGTGCTGCAGCCGGTGCTGGCAAAGCCGCTGACGCTATCCTCCAGCCACGTCGACAAGGACTATCTCGAGCTGGTGACGCGCGATGCCGCGCTCCTCACGCTCAATCGCTCGCCATCGAACCTCCAGTACTGGATGGATTCGATCCTCGCCATCACGGATCCGAGGACGCACGGCCGGATGAAGGCCGAGCTCATGAAGATCTTCAATGAGCAGAACGGCTCGAGCGTCTCGCAGTATTTCACGATTGAGCAGCTGAGCGTCGATCCAGACGCGCTGACCAGCGAGGTCAATGGCGTGCTCCATACCGTCGTCGGCTCCAAGGAAGTAACCGCCGAGGCGCGGACCTTCCGCTTCGTGTGGAGCTACTCGGGCGTCAGCCTCAAGCTCGCCGGGTTCGGGCGCGTCACCAAGGACGGCGCGGGTGCCGAGAGCGGCAAGACCAGCAACAAGACCGATGGGGGAGAGGGGTGATGGCCCAGCTTGGATGGGGCGCGATTGGCGTGGGCGCGGTGCTCGCCGGCAGGCCCTACGCGATAACCGGACGGCCTGTGGGCGCGGCGCTCATCTGCCTTGGCGCGATGTGCCTTGCCGCACCCGCCATGGCCGACCAGAGTATTCCTGCCGCCGACAACGGCACGGTCGCCTGCGTGGCCTCGGCCAAGGACCTCACCCGGATCAGCCTTGCCGGCGACCAGTTCGCCTCGGTCTCGAAGATCAGCACGGGCAACCCGGCCGAGGACTTCAAGATCGTCAACGAGCCGGTGCGCGGCGACATCTACCTCTCGGTCCCCGACGGCTTTGCGAAGAGCAACCTCTCGTTTTTCGGCACGACCCGCAAGGGCTACGTCTACAAGTTCGTCTGCCAGGTTCGCGGGAATGACGCCGAGCAGATCTTCGTCACCAATACCGCGATCAAGGCGGAAGCCGCACGCGACTGGGAAGTGCGAAGCTCGCCCGAGGACAGCGCGGTCCGCCTCGCGCAGGCGATGTACCGCAGCGAGACCATCGAGGGCTTCGAGGTGCGCCAGGACGTGCTCGAGCCGGTGACGGTCGGAAAGCTCGAGGTCCAGCAGGTCGGTGAATACCGCGGCGCCGACCTCAAGGGCCTGGTCCTGCGGGTTCGCAACACCGGCCGCGATGCGCTGCCGCTCGACGAAAACATGCTCGCCGCCAAGGGCGCGGTCGCCTTCATGACCCCGGTCAGCGAGCTCGCGCCGGGCCAGGCCGCTGCCGTCTACCTCATCCAGTCGAATGGAGGCCGCTGATGGATTGGAAGAACCCGTTCCGCAAAGGGCCCAAGGCGCTCGATGGGCCTGCCGGCGACACGGAAGGAAGCGATGCCTCGCCGCTCGGCGATGCGATTCAGGCCAACGAAGCGGTCAAGAAGAAGCAAATGCTGCTGCTCGGTGCCGGCGGGCTCGCCGCGCTGCTGATCGGCTCGACCTACATCTTCTCGGGCGACGGCAAGAGCAGCGACGCACACGTCAAAAAGGAAGTCGGCGACGTCTCGGTTGACGAGATGGTCAACAAGAACATGGCCGAGAAGGAGTGGCGCGCCCAGTCCGAGGCCCAGATGATGGCGATGGACAATAACATGCGCGCGCTCGCCGCCCGCGCGCAGCGTGCCGACCAGCTCGAAGCGCAAATGGCTCAAGGCCAGGCACAAGGTGCCGGGGTCTCACCGGACACCGAGCGGGTGCTTTCCGCCTATCAGAGCGAGAACGAGCAGCTCAAAGCGGCGCTCGCGGCGGCGCGGCAGTCGCCGGTCATGGGGCAGCCGGTTATGGGCCCGGGGGTTACACCGGTCGGACCTAATGCCATGTACGGGCGCACCAGTCCGCCCAGCTACCAGAGCGCGCAGGCAACGCCGGCGGGGCAAGCCGCGGCGGCCGCGGCGGGTCTCCCGAGCGGGCGGGGCAGCGAGGTCAGCCTCGTCTCGTTTGGTGAAGGCGCGAGTGGAACCGGCAGTCCGGTGCCCAAGGGCAACACGGTCTACACCGACAGCGCCAACTACCTACCGCCGAACTCGATCGCGGTCGCCAAGGTCATCGTCGGGGTCGATGCGGCCGCCGGCGTGCAGAGCCAGACCGATCCACTTCCCGTGGTCCTGCGCATCACCGGCCCGGCGCGCTCGGTCTATGACAATGGGCGCCTGCTCACCACCAACATCGCCGGGTGCCTGGTCAACGGCGCGGCGCGCGGCGACCTCTCTTCCGAGAAAGTCTACGTCAAGCTGCAGCGGATGACCTGCCCGCAGCCGAACGGCCGCTACGCGGTCTCGGACGTGAAGGGCTTCATCGCTTTCGGCGGCAAGACCGGGGTGAGGGGACGCGTCGTGAGCCGCGAAGGCGCGCTCATCGGCCAGGCTTTCTTGGCCGGGCTCGCCGGCGGGTTCGGGCGCGGGTTCTCGGCCAACACCAATTCGATCCTTCAGGGGACCAACGTCAATGTGAACGGCCAGCGCCAGAAGCTCGGTGCCGGAGATATCCTCCAGGGCGGGCTTGGCGAGGGCGTCGCAACCTCGGCGGACACCGTTTCCAAATACCTGATCGAGCGGGCCGAACAGTACCAGCCCGTGATCGAGATGCCGACCGGGATCGATGTCGAAATCGTGTTCCTCGAGGGCGTGTTCATCAACGGATGAGGAGGAAATCATGAAGCTGAAGTCACTGAGCTTGAAGTCACTGCACTGGTGCCCCGGCGCCCTTCGCAAACTGGCGATGCCGCTCGCGGCGATTGCGCTTGGCAGCGGGGGCTCGCTGGTCTGGGCGAATGCCAATGCCAATGCGCCGAACGCCCCATCGGAAACCGATCTTGCGGTGACCGCCGCGCTCAAGGAGCGCCTGCCGCGCACGCAGGTGAGCCGGGTCAATTGCCAGGTGGTTGATGGGGTCTGCGAGGTCACTGCCGGATCGCAGCTGTTCTACGTCGACAGGACCGCGCGCTATCTCCTGATCGGCCGCGTCTACGACATGCAGACCCGCCAGGACCTGACCGCCGTGCGGCTGCTCGAGGTCAACCCCGACCTGCTGGTCGGCGGGGCCGCCGGCAGCCGGCAGGAAGCCCAGGAAGTCGAAACCCCCCGCCGCGGCGTCAGCACGCCGTCGGCGAGCGGTGCCCCCCGGATGATGTCGCTCGCCGCACTGCCCGAGGCGGGCGGCATTGTCTGGGGAGCAAGCTCGGGCCCGACCGTCACCGTCTTCAGCGATTTTCGCTGCGGCTATTGCCGCGCGCTCTCGGGCGTTCTCGAGGCGATGAACGTGCGGGTGATCGAGCGACCGATCTCGGTGCTCGGCAGCCGCGACCTTGCCAACCAGGTGTTCTGCGCGCGTGACCGGCGCAAGGCGGTCAAGGCTGCCTATGCGGGCGCCCCGATCACCGACAGCCACGCCTGCGACACCTCGCCGCTCGATGCCAATGAACGTTTCGCCCGCGAGCAGGGGCTCGCTGGCACGCCGGTGATCGTGCGCTCGGACGGGGCCGTCATCGAAGGCTTCCGCCCGCGCGAGGTGCTCGAGCAGTGGCTCAAGGGTGCCCGCTCGTGACCGCGCTGACGCCGGGGCAGCTTGCCGATCTGGGCCGCGCAGTGACGCGAAGGTCGCGTGGGCAGGTCTCGTTGCCGCCAGTCGCGATCGACCGGGCCGAGGCGATTGCGCTGTGGCACGTGGTCGCCGCGAGCTTCGGCAAACCCGAAGGCCGGCTGCTCGCGGCGCGCGATCTCGATCGGCTGCGCCGCCGCTCCTGGCAGGTCTCGCATGGGCTTGCGGCGCTAAGCGAAACCAGCCTCAGCCTCGAAGCGGGCCTTGCGTTCTGGCGCCTCGCCCTGCGTCTCGGCGAGCTCGCCGAGCGGCGCAAGGCAGGCGGCCTCACGCGGGCGGCATCGCTCGCTGCGCTCGGTCTCGCCGCAACCCAGCTCGCGGCCTGCACCAGCCTGTTCGGCGGCAACATCAAGGGGAGCTTTGCCTGCAGTGCGCCGAACGGCACCTGCGCGCCCTCGACAGTGATCGACGACCAGGCCTTGTCGGTGATCCAGAACGCGCGGCCGATGACGCCAGGACAAACTCCGGCGGGACCCTATATGCGCTCACCCACCTCTGCGCGGACTACCGCCGCCGCCTACGTTCCCACCGGCACAGGACGCATCACGTCGGCGCAGGGCGGCATGGCCCATCGCGAGCGCCGGGTGCTCCGCGTGGTGTTTCCATCGTTCGTCGATGGCGGCGGCAATCTCCATGAGCCGCGGATCGTCCATGCGGTGGTCGATGATGGGGCCTGGATGCAGCTCTCAGGCAGCGAACCCACGGCGATCGACCAGATCGAGGGCCGCTCAGCGAGCCTTGCCAGCGCGGCTTTCACCCCGCCGTCCTTGCCGGATGCGGCGAACCTGCCGAATGACATGTCGCCCGCACCAGAGGTCAAAACCACACCTGCGGGGCCGCCAAGCCCCGAAGCCGTTGCGGCGGCGCGCGCCAAGGGCGCTGCGCTGAAGTCAGGGAGCGCGATCGATGCCATCCGGGCCGAGGTCCAGAGCCGCCTGGCCCAGACCGCGAAGGCCCCTGGTGCCGTGCCGCCGGTAGCAGCCCTCGCGCCTAACGCGGCACAAGGCGCGGCACATAATGCGGCACCTGCCGACGCGGGCAAACCCGCTCCTGTCTCCGCAGCGCCGGTCAACGCGCCCGCTGCCTTCCCAGCCAAGGTCGAGGAGTAAAGCCGATGGCTTCGCGCGGGTTCTGGGACCGGTTCCTCGACATGGTGTTCGGCGAAAGCGCCCATCCCGAGGCGACACGGCCCGTGCTCGGCGCGCCGATGCTGTCGAACTGGCTACCCTATCGCAGCTACGACAAGAAAAGCCGGATGTTCATCAACACGGAATCGCTTGGGTTCATCCTCGAACTCGCGCCGATGATGGGGGCGGATGAGCGCAGCGGCGAGATCCTCACCCAGTTCCTTTCCGACGCCGTGCCTTCGGGCTGCGAAATCCAGTTGATCCACTGGCAAAGTCCATCGGTCGGGGAACGCATCGCCGACTGGGTCATGCCGCGCATCGTCGCCAAGGGCGTCTACGGCCGCGCCGCGACCCACCGCGCGCGCTGGCTGCGCCGGGCAGCGTGGATGTCGATTTCGCGCGATGCGCCTTTCTACCTGCGTAATACCCGCGTGATCCTCTCGGTCGGCGCACGGCTCAGCGGCGGAATCGGCGCTGATGCGCTCGGCTCGGTCCGCGAGAGCCTGCACGGCACGCTTCAGGCGCTCTCGATCCCGGCGCGCGACGTCGGCCCGGTCGAACTGATCGCCTTCCTCGACGATTTCCTCTGCCCCGCAGTCGACAATGCCGACCGGCCCGAACACTATTCCGAACTCGATCCGATCAACATCCAGTGCGTGCGCCGCGACCTCGAGACCCAGGTCACGCCCGATCGCATCGTGCTGCAGACCGAACGGTTTCGTGCCACAGGTGAAAGCCAGGACGGCGCGCCGGTGATCGGCGAGGTGGTCCCCGACAAGTTCGACTGGCGCTTCTTCTCGGTCCGCAACCTGCCCAAGCAGTGGGCGCCGTGGGACGTCCAGAAGATCATCGGCGACGTCATCAACGACAAGCTGCGTTTCGGCTGCAACGTGATGACCGTGCTTGGCCTCGTTTTCCAGGACGAGGAGGCGGCCCAGTCGCGCGCCGGGCTCAAGGTTATGCGCACGACCAGCCTTGCCGACAGCCGCTCGGCCCGGTTCCTGCCCCAGCTCTCCGAGCAGCGCGACGAATGGCAGTATGTGCAAGGACAGATGCGGCAGGGCCGCAAGCTCGCGCAGGTCTATTACGGGGTTGGCGCGCTCTCGCCGCTCGGCAAGGGCGACGTCAACGAGCGCATGGTTAAGTCGGTCTACAAGGCGTGCGGATGGGATCTCATCGACGAACGCTTTCTCCAGGTCATGGGGCTACTCGCTGCCATGCCGCTCTCGTTCCCCAACGGCCTGTCGGCGGACCTCAGGCGCATGAAGCGCTTCAAGACCATGCTGACGACGACGGCCGCCTCGATCGCGCCGCTCCAGGGCGAGCATACCGGCGGGCACATTCCGCACGTGCTGTTGATCGGACGGCGCGGCCAGCCCTTCTTCTGGTCACCGTTCCAGAACGCGGCCGGCAATCACAACGTCGCGGTGTTTGGCAAATCGGGCTCGGGCAAGTCGGTCTTCCTGCAGGACGTCTGCGCGGCGATGTCAGGCGCCGGGGCCAAGGTCATCGTGATCGACGACGGGCGCTCGTTCGAGCACATGGCCAAGGCCTTCGGCGGCGCCTTCGTCGAGTTCAAGCTTTCCTCGGGCTTCTCATTGAACCCGTTCGACATGATCGATGGCGAGGCGCTGTCCTCCGACGAGGACGGCGAGGACTACGAGGTCGAATGCCTTGCCATGCTCAAATCGATCGTCGGGCAGATGGCGCGCCAGCAGGACCGCCTGTCCGATACCGAGCGCGGCCTGATCGATTCCGCGGTGAGCAGCGTCTGGCGCGAAAAGCAGCGGGCCGGCACCATCGACGACGTTGCTGCGGCGCTTCGCTCCCTGCCATCGCCCTTCGCCGGCGATCTGGCCGATGCCATGTCGCCGTTCCTGAAGGGCGGGACCTATGGCCGCTTTTTCGAGGGTGCCTGCTCGATCGATCTCTCGGCAGGCCTCACCGTGTTCGAGCTTTCGGATCTTTCCTCCAAGCCCGAACTGCGCTCGGTCGCGCTCACTGCGCTCATGTTCCTGACACTTCGGGTCATGCGCGATCTCGACCGTTCGGTGCCCAAGCTGACCATGATCGACGAGGCCTGGCAGCTCCTGGGGGGCGGGCAGATGGGCCAGGCGATCGAGACCTATGCCCGGACCTGCCGCAAATATGGCGGCTCGCTGATCACAGCCACCCAGTCCCTCAATGACTTCTACAAGTCCGAAGGCTCATTGGCCGCGCTCGAGAACTCCGACTGGTCGATCGTCCTCCAGCAGAAGGAGGAGACGATCAATGATCTCGCCAAGCACCAGCGCTTCGAGATGGACCACTACACCGAGAGCCTGCTGCGCTCGCTGAAGCGCAATGGCACCGAGTATTCCGACGTCCTGATCAAGGGGCCCGAGACGCTCGCGGTCGGCCGGCTCGTGCTCGATCCCTATTCGGCGACGCTCTACTCTTCGAGCCCGCGGGTCTTCTCCGAGATCGAGGAAAAGGTGCGCGCTGGTCTGCCGCTCCCCGATGCGATCGAGCGGGTGGCCTTTCCCGACTTCGTGCCGCCGCAGCCCGGAGCCCCCGACTTTACGGACGGCGAACTTGCCGAGGCGGCGGAATGATCACGCTTCTCGCCTCGCCCCGCCGGCCGATCCGGCTCGCCGATGCCTGCTACCAGGCCTTGTGCCTTACGGGTTGGCTCGCGGTCACCTTCGCCTGCGTCGCGGCGCTGTGGCTGCTGTTCTTCGCGGCGCTCGGCAACTTCAGCTTCGGCGGGACCGTGCTCCAGCTCGAAAACTTCGCCTCGCGCTATGTCGCCGCGAGCGCCGAGCGCCAGGTCCGCTTCGCCCATTTCTTCTGGCTGACCAGCGCCGGGCTATTCGCCGCGGTCGGCTTCTTTCGCCGCCACTCGCTGCTCGCGCGCGGGGCCGCGGCCACCTCAGATCCCAGGGAGAACCATCATGGCTAGAAGCCCCCGCACGTCCGCGGCTCCTGCGGCCGACACTACTGCCGGCCCGCTGTTCGAGGCCGATGTGAGCCCGCCCCGGCCTGCGCCCCGCGCCCGCATCGGACTGGTTCCCGTGGCGCTGGTCGGCGCGCTGGTTGCCGCGGGGTTGTGGGGCGCCTGGGTCACCAAGAACGTGCTCGGGGCAGGGGACCGGCCGGCCATCGCCAAGGTCCAGCTCTCAGGCATTGTCGGCGAATATGTCCAGGCCCAGGCCCGCTCGGCCACGCCGCCCGAGCAGGTCACCACCGAAACCCGCGCGTTCATGGGCGAGGTCCAGAAGAACCTCGAGCGCCGCGGCACCTCCGGCCAGATCGTGCTGGTAGGCGAGGCCGTGCTGGCCGGCAATGTTCCCGACATCACCGCCGAAGTCCGCCGCGAAGTCTATGCCAAGGTCAAGATGCCCCAAGCTGCCAATGCGTCTGCGGGTGAGGTCATGGGCGCGATGCGCGCGGCAATGAACGGGCAGGGGGCCCCGCAGGCAGCGGCCCCGATGCCGGGCGCTGCCTTTGGAGGACAGGGCAGTGCTCCCGTCAACTGAGCCGCTCACCCAGCGATCCTCGCACGCCCGGCGCTGGCTGGTGATCGGCGCGCTTGCCGCGACGCTGGCGGCCAGTTCCTCGCTCGCGAGCTGGCGCGACGATCATGCGATCCTGATCAACACGACCCAATCGCTCCCCAACTGGGCGTTCTGGATCGACAAGCACCGCCGCCCGGCGCGCGGGGACTTCGTGGTGTTCGCGCCGCCGCAGACGCCGCTCATCACCGCGCATTTCGGGAAGGTCTCTCCGCCCTTCGCCAAGCGCGTCTACGGCATGCCGGGTGAGGTGGTCACCCGCGAGAATGGCGTGGTGCGGATCAACGGGGCCGAGGTCGCACGCCTGAAGGTGCTGAGTTCGCGCGGCGAGAGGCTGGAGCCTGGACCCACGGGCCGCATCCCCGAGCACTGCTACTATGTCGGGACCGAGCACAAGGACGGGCTTGATAGCCGCTACGCCGACATCGGCTTCGTCTGTTCGGGACGCATCATCGGCACCGGGGACTCGGTGCTGTGAGCCGGTTGGCCCTTCTGTCCGCCGCGGGCGGTGCCGCGCTGCTGATAGGCTGGCCGCTGATCTCGGCGGTGAGGGCTGCCGACTATGGGCAAATGGGCCAGACTTTCCCGATCATCGAGGCCGATCTGCTCACGACGATCGAGACCAGGCTCAGGACGCTGGAGGCAAACGGCGGGATCGAGCGGCTGCAGCGCGAGATGCAAGAACAGGCCGTGGCGAGCGTGCAGCGGCCCAAGCGGGTCGATGGCATGACCCCGGCGACCACCAAGCGCGAGTGGCTGTTCGATCCCTCGATCGTCACCGAGGACGATATCGTCGACGCCAAGGGCAACAGAATCGCCGCGCGCGGCACCAGGGTCAATCCGCTCGACATGGTGCAGCTCAGCCAGGCGCTGGTCTTCGTCGACGGCGACAATGCGGCCGAACTGCAATGGGCGCTGCGGACCTGGAACGACACGGCGGCCAAGATCATCTTCGTTTCGGGCTCGCCCTTCGACGCGATGAAGCCGTGGCAGCGCCGCTTCTACTTCGACCAGGGTGGCACGCTCACATCGAAGTTCGGCATCCGCCACACCCCCGCCGTGGTGAGCCAGGCCGGCGCCAGCCTCAAGATCAGCGAAATGCCGCTGCCGCGCGCGGCGATAACCCCAAGCGGAGGCAAGACATCATGACCCATCCGCTCATCACCTTCCTCAAGACCCCGATGGCGGCGCCCGAAACGCGGAGGTTGCGGCGCATGCGCAGGCTCTGGATGGTGCTGTGCTGGTCGCTGGCGCTCGCCGTGCTGCTTCTCCCGGTGCTGAAGGCGCTGCTGGGGCCGTGGGCTGCGCTTCCCGCGCTGCTGCTGACAGTCGCGGCGATGCTTCACGGGCTTGCTTATTTCCGCGCCAAGGCGCGCGCGGACGATGCCTTTGGGCGGGAGGGGCGGCCATGATGCGTGTTCCCGCGAGATTCATGGCGCTGCTCGGCGCGCTCGCGCTTGCCTTGGCTGGAACCAGCCCCGCGCGGGCCGATACGGTCACCTGCCATGGCAAGTTCATCAATCCGATCACCGACGTGTGCTGGTCGTGCCTGTTCCCGCTCTCGATCGGCGGGCTCTCGATCTGGAAGGGCTCGCGCCCCGATCCCAAGAACCCGTCGTTTCCCCTGTGCGCCTGCGGTTCGCCGATCCCGCGCATCGGCATCTCGGTCGGTTTCTGGGAGCCGGTGCGCCTCGTCGATGTCACCAACAAGTCGTGGTGCTTTCCCAATCTCGGCGGGATCCGGCTCAACCCCGGTTTCGACATCGGCGAGGGCCACGTCCAGGGGCGCAGCCAGATCGGCGGCAAGACCCAGAATAGCTCGCAGTGGCAGTCGCACTACTACGTCTATCCGCTGCTCTACTGGATGGAGATCCTGACCGACTTCCTTTGTTTCGAGCAGACCACCTTCGACGTCGCCTATGTGACCGAGATCGACCCGCTGTGGCAGGATTCCGCGCTGACCTCGATCATCAACCCCGAGGTGGCGCTCTTCGCCAACGGAATCGCCACCGCGGCCTGCGCCGCCGACTGCGTCGCGGCGACAGCGAAGCTGCCGATCGACCAGATGTTCTGGTGCGCGGGCTGCAACGGCGGGATGTATCCGCTCAATGGCCACGTCTCGGCCCACGTCACCCCGATCCAGGCTTCGCGGCTCGTCGCCGAACGGATGCTCTACAAGATGCATCGCGAGGCGCTGGCCTGGGGCACGATGGGTTCGAAGGCGCTGTGCCACAAGTACCTAATGCCGGTGATGAGGAAGCAGCAATACCGGCTGCAGATGACCAATCCGAGTCCGACGGTGAAGGGCCGATACGCCTGCGCGCCGGTCGGTGCTGCCACTATCATCCCCCAGACCGGCAAGGGCTACCCCGTCAAGGGCGAGGACTTTGGCTACCTCGTCTGGAGGAAACGAAATTGTTGCATGATGTGAAGGGGTTAACAGTGCCACTTCGAGACCTCTCATTTGCCAAAATCCGCCTGGCGGGTGTCGTCGGCTTTCTGGCCCTGACCGCGGTCTCGGCCGCGCTTGCCCAGACCATAGACGGCCTCGACCTGAAGGCCGTGAAAGCGCGCGGAACCGAAGCGACGGCCGATGCGCAGACCCTGGTCGATGCCGTTGCAGGCAAGGGCGAGGCCCACCGCGGTGAAGCCGAGCAACTGCGCGAAGAGGGCCTCGCCGCCGTCGGCCGCATCAATCCGGCCGATCTTCCCAAGGGGCCAGATGGCGCGGTCGACTTCGACGAACTCTTGAGCGGGGCGGCCGCCAATACCAAAACGCCGATGGGCGAGGGGCCGATGTTCATCGTCTTCGCGAGCCTGTCGATGCCCGATGCCTCGCTCACCCGGCTGATCGCCGACACGACCAAGGCTGGCGGGGTGGTGGTGTTCCGCGGCTTTCCGGGCGGGAGCACCAAGGCCTTTGCCGATGGGCTGAAACGGGTGGTGACCAATGAGGGCGAGGAAGCTCACCTCGCGATTGACCCGCGCCTGTTCCGCGCCTTCAAGGTTACGGCCGCCCCGACTTTCGTTGCCGCGGGCCGCGAATACGAGCTTTGCGACGGGCTCGACTGCACCAGCGTGACCCCCGATCACGACCGCATCACCGGGAACGTCACGGTCGAATACGCGCTCGAGACCTTCGCCGGCGGGCGCGGTCCCGGGGCCGGCGTTGCGCGCGTTGCGCTCGCCCAACTGACCAAGGGCCAGTGAGATGGCTGGGCGGGGCCTCCCCAAGCGACGGCAAGCTGTTGTTCTTCTTGCCCTGGCGCTGCTCGCGCCGGGCACAGCCAGCGCGCAAGTGTACATCCCGCCGCCCGACGACCTAATCGAGCCGCAGCCCGCACTCCCGCCCGCAACCGATCCCGGCGTGCCCCCACCAGCGCCCCCACCGCCTTCCGCGCTGGCCACCATGACC
>Ga0116180_1001930_pt1 | contig 16922 bp, 18 predicted proteins | sample AD_UKC073_MetaG_FD_89804 | JGI IMG/M metagenome (GOLD analysis project Ga0116180, IMG submission 89804) | Active sludge microbial communities of municipal wastewater-treating anaerobic digesters from USA - AD_UKC073_MetaG | ecosystem: Engineered > Bioreactor > Anaerobic > Digestate | place: USA...
ACGGCGGGATCGCAGGTACCCAGGTTTATTCGGTGCGGCAGGGCATTCCGATCGAAGGCCGGTTGTTCGAATGGGACAGGCCGATTACGCTGGAGGAATGACCCTAACGATCCGTCCCGCCACCCTTGCTGACTTGCCGCTGATCGCCCAGCTGATCCGCGATCTGGCCGAATATGAACGGCTTGCCCACGAAGTCCGGTTCGATCCGGCGGTGCTGGGCGAAAAGCTGTTCGGCGCGCGGCCCTATGCCGAAGTGGTGATTGGCGAGCTGAACGGCACCGCGCAGGGCTTTGCGCTGTTCTTCCATAACTTCTCGACCTTTGAGGGGCGCCCGGGGATTTACCTTGAGGATCTGTTCGTGCGGCCCGAAGCGCGGGGCAGCGGGCTGGGCAGGGCGCTGCTGGCCCATCTTGCGGCATTGGCGGTAAAGCGGGACTGCGCGCGACTCGAATGGTCGGTGCTGGACTGGAACGAACCCGCGATCGGATTCTATCGCAAGCTGGGCGCAAAGCCGATGGACGAATGGACCGTGATGCGCCTGGATGGCCCGGCCCTGGCTCAACTCGGCGCAGCTGCGCGTGTTTCTGCCGCTTAAACGCTTGGCACGGCGTTAAGGCTCACGTTATCCCCAAGCTGCTATGACGGGGGTCATGAAACGACGCGATCTGATTCTGGGCGGACTGGCTGCGGGCGCTGCGCTTTCGCTGCCGGGCCGCGCGCTTGCGCGTGCTGCGCAGGACGGATCGCTTACTTCGGATTTTGATCAGGCATTCGGGCTGAAAACCGCCCCGCAGGCGGTTACGCCCCCGGTCGAACCCGCACTGCCTACGGTTGCTGCGCCCAACCCCGCCTATGAAGCCCGCCTGGTAGAGATAGCCAAGCGTGAGCTGGGCCGCGCTGGCAATCAGGTCTGGCGCACCGATATCGTCGGGATCGCCGATTTCGCGCGGCCTTCCACCCTGCCGCGGTTCCATTTCGTCAATCTGGAAAACGGCTCGATCCGTTCGTTCCTGGTCAGCCACGGGCGTGGATCGGATCCGGCCCATTCGGGCTTTCTGCAGCAGTTTTCCGCCGTACCCGGATCAGAGGCGACCTCGCGCGGGGCCTATCTCACCGCCGAATGGTACAAGGGCAAATACGGCACCTCGATCCGCTTGCTCGGCCTCGATCAGGATAATTCGACCGCGCTTGAACGCGCGATCGTGATGCATCCGGCCAAATATGCCTCGACCGCGCATATTGCCCAGTTCGGCAAGCTCGGGCGGAGCGAAGGCTGCTTTGCCATGGGGCCGGAAAACTTCAACGAGGCGCTCTGGCACCTTTCGGGCGGCCGTCTGCTCTATGCTGACCGGATCGGCGACGCCTGATTTGAACCAGAAGCAGTCCCGGCGCACGCTGATCGGCGTGGGGGCACTTGCCCTGCTGGCGCTGGCCAGTCCCTTGTTGCTGCAGACCTGGACTGCCCGGAAAGAGCTGGATGGCAAGGTGCTGGTGTTTGAAGGAACAACCGGCGCCCACCGCGCGGACCTGCTGAAATGCCTTGTCGGTCGGCCCGAAGGCGGCCTGGCCCTCCAGATCTCCCGCGCCGATGAATTCTATCAGGAAAACCGCCGCCTCGCCGTGCGGGTTGCGGCGGCGCCGGCAGGATCGCCCAGCGGCACCCACTTGCTGCGCGCCTGGCTGCCGCAGGGTGAAACGCTGTCTGTCGGTGAGCGCCGCCAGCTACAGTCTTGCCTCACCCCGCCTCCCGCCGGGCAGGCCGGATAGTCTGCACCGTAACCGCCGTGAACATCGGCTCAGGTTACACAATGTTACCATTCGTTGATATTCAGGCGGCGCGATTTGCGTCTATCCTGCGGTTCAACCTTCCCAAGACCGCAGAGTTGCCATGCCCCGTCCCCTTCCTTTGCTCTTGCTCGGCTCGGCCCTGGTCAGCGCCTGTGCGACCGGGCCTGCTTATGAGCCGCCGCAGGCTGGCGCACTGGCGGTCCCCGCGCTTTATGCCGGGCAGAGCGAGGCACAGTCGCCCGCGCGGCTGCAAGACTGGTGGAAACAATTCGGCGATGCCCGGCTCGATTCGCTGATCGACCGGGGGTTGGCGGGCAACCTTGACCTGGCAATCGCCCGCGCGCGCCTGGTCCAGGCGCGCGAAAGTCTGGTCCAGTCCAGGGGCGGACGGCTCCCGACCGTTTCGGGCAGCGGGCAGGCCAGCCAGGGCCTTGATACCAGCGGCGGCGGGCAAAGCGCGTTTTCGCTGGGGATCGACGCCAGCTGGGAGGCCGATCTGTTTGGCGGGAAGGCCCGCGCGGTGGAGGCCAGCCGGGCCGAGGCGCAGGCCGCCGCCTATGATCTCGCGGCGGTGCGTGTCTCATTGGTGAGCGACATCGCGACCTATTATGTCCAGGCTCGCCTGGCACAGCAACGGCTGGCGCTGGCCCGGCAGAACCTGGGCTTTGCGGATGAGAACCTGCAAATCGCGCGGTGGCGCAATCAGGCCGGGCTGGTCACCAGCATCGATGTTGAACAGGCGCGCAGCGCCCGGGCCCAGATCGCGGTAACGCTTCCGACCCTGGAGCAGACCTATGGCCAGGCGGTGTTCCGGCTGGGCGTGCTGACCAGTCAGGCCCCCGCCGCTCTGGCCGATGAACTGGCCGAAACCGCACCGCCGCCCGCGCCGCCGGGCGGGATCGCGGCGGGGTTCCCGGCCGATACCCTGCGCCAGCGGCCCGATGTCCGCTCGGCCGAACGCAGCCTGGCGGCGGCAACGGCCCGGATCGGGGTGGCGCAGGCTCAGCTCTATCCGGCACTGCGGATCGGCGGCACGATCGGCACCAGTTCGATCAGTCTGGGCGGCCTGGTCGATCTGGTAACGGGCAACCTTTTTGCCGCGCTCAGCCACACGATTTTCGATGGCGGCCAGGCGCGGTCGCAGGTGCGCAGCCAGCGGGCCGCGGCCGAAGCGGCCTTCGCGCAGTACAAGCAGACGGTGCTTGGCGCGCTTGAGGATGTCGAAAAAGCGCTGCTGGCGGTGCGGACCGCCGAACAACGCCGCAGCGGATATGATGAGGCGCTTGAGGCAGCGCGCAACCAGGCGATCCTGGCGCGCAGCAGCTACCGCGCGGGGCTTTCGGATTTCCAGACCCTGCTTGAGGCGGAGCGATCCCTGATTTCGGCCAGTGATGGCCAGCTTGTCAGCAAGGGTGACCAGACCCTTGCCGTAATCCAGCTTTACCGGGCCCTTGGCGGCGGCTGGGACCCCGCCAACCCGGCACAGGACTGAAACCATGACCGATGCAACAAACCCGACCAACCCCGCGCCGAGCGATCCGGCCGGAGCAACGACAATCGATGAATTCCTGGGGGTGTCGCCCAGCCGCCCGTGGTTCCGGCGGCCGCTTGTGATCGCCGCCGTGGCTGCGGTGCTGGCGCTGGCAATCCTGCTTTATTACCTGTTCTCAGGTTCGTCGCAGGTATCCTATGCCACCCAGACCGCCGAACGGACCGACATGACGGTAACCGTATCGGCAACCGGCAACCTTCAGCCGACCAATCAGGTTGAAGTGGGGTCCGAGCAGTCGGGTCTGGTTGAGGCGGTGTTCGTTGACAACAATGACCGGGTGGCCAAGGGCCAGCCGCTCGCCCGGCTCGATTCCTCGCGGCTGCGCGATACGCTCAATCAGGCGCGGGCCACGCTGGGCGCTGCGCAGGCCGCCGTTACTCAGGCTCAGGCCACGGCAACCCAGGCCGATGCAAATCTGCGCAGGCAGGAGGAAGTCTGGCGGCTATCGGGCGGCAAGGTTCCCTCGCGGACAGAGCTGGACAGCGCCCGCGCCGATGCCCAGCGCGCCCAGGCCGGAATCCGCTCGGCTCAGGCCCAGGTCGTTCAGGCCCAGGCCCAGGTCTCGACCGCGCAGACCAGTCTGGCCAAGGCAACGATCTACTCGCCGGTCAACGGGGTGGTGCTGTCGCGCTCGGTCGATCCGGGGCAGACGGTTGCCGCTTCGCTCCAGGCACCAACGCTGTTCACCCTGGCCGAGGATCTGAGCCAGATGGACCTGGAAGTGAAAGTTGATGAGGCCGACGTCGGTCAGGTGGCGGCGGGTCAATCGGCGACTTTCACGGTCGATGCCTATCCCGGTCGCACCTTCAAGGCCACGATCAAGCGGGTCGATCTGGGCTCCAACACCGGCAGCGACAGTTCATCGTCCAGCACGGTCGTCGCCTATACCGCCTTGCTCACGGTTGAAAATCCCGAGCTGCTGCTCCGCCCTGGGATGACCGCGACGGCAGAGATCGTGACGATGAAGCGGACCAACGCCCTGGTCGTACCCAATGCCGCGCTGCGGTTCCGCCCCGCGACCACCAGTCAGAGCGGCAGCATTACCTCAGTCCTTATGCCGCGCCGCCCGGGCGGCGATACCCAGCGCACCGCGACGGTGGGCGAAGGCAGCACCCAGACGGTCTATGTCCTCGATGCCGCGGGCCAGCCGGCGGCGCGCAAGGTGACCGTCGGCAGCAGTGATGGCAGCGTCACCGAGATTACCGGCGGCGAGCTCAAGCAGGGTGAGAAGGTGATTACCGGGCAGCTGGCCGCCGGCGCGGAGGCGTCCGGCTCGGGCCAGGCCCGCGCCGATCTGCCGCGGATCGGCCCGGCGCTGGCGGACCGCCGCCGTGCCTGAACCGATCATCCGGCTGCGCGGAGTGACCAAGGTCTTCGGCGAAGGCCCGACCGCCTTTCAGGCGCTGAAGAGCGTGGACCTTGATATCTCCGAAGGGGATTTCGTGGCGATCATGGGGCCTTCGGGTTCCGGCAAATCGACCACCATGAACATCCTGGGCTGTCTCGATCTGCCGACCAGCGGCGAATTCCTGTTCCGCGGGGTTCATGTTGAGCGGATGAGCCGCGATCAGCTCGCCCTGCTGCGCCGCCGCTACCTCGGCTTCGTGTTTCAGGGCTTCAACCTGCTGGCCCGGACCGATGCGCTTGAGAATGTCGAACTGCCGCTGCTCTATCGCGGGATGGACAAGGCCGCGCGCAAGGCGGCGGCGATGGACGCGCTCGAACAGGTCGGCCTGAAGGAGTGGTGGGACCATACCCCGGCCGAACTTTCCGGGGGGGCAGCAACAGCGCGTCGCCATCGCCCGCGCGATCGTGACCCATCCACAGGTACTGCTGGCGGACGAGCCGACCGGCAATCTCGATACCGAACGGTCGATCGAAATCATGGAATTCCTGACCGAACTCAACCGCAGCCAGGGCATCACGATCCTGATGGTTACGCATGAGGCTGAAATGGCGGCCTATGCCCGCACGATCGTCCATTTCCGCGATGGCCGGATTGAACGGATCGAAACCAACACCGCGAAGGCAGGCGCCTGATGCTCGGCACCACGATCCTGCTCGCCTTCAACGAGATCCGCCGCCACCTGATGCGCAGCTTCCTGACGACCCTGGGGATCGTCATCGGGGTTTCGGCGGTGGTCACCATGGTCCAGCTTGGCAATGGCGCGACCGAGGCGGTCAAGCAGCAGATCTCAAGCCTGGGCGCCAATATCCTGCAGGTTCGCCCGGGGCAGGGCTTTGGGCGCGGCGGCGGCGGGCCGCAACCGCCGTCTTTCAAGGAGACTGACCTCAAGGCGATCCAGTCGCAGATTGCCGGGGTCCGCGCGGCCGCGCCGGTGGCCCAGACATCGGTGACGGCAGTCCACAACGCTTCGAACTGGAAAACCACGGTAACCGGCACGACCAGCGACTATTTCGTCGCCCAGCAATGGAAGCTGGCGTCGGGGCGGACCTGGACGACGGCGGAGCAAAGCGCCGGCAAGTCGGTCTGCCTGATCGGTGAGACCGTACGCAAGAACCTGTTTGCCAATGAAAATGCGGCCGGTTCGCGGCTGCGCATCGGATCAATCTCGTGCGATGTGATCGGGGTGCTGGCATCCAAGGGGCAAGGCGGGTTCCAGGACCAGGACGATACGGTGATCGTTCCGATCCGGATGGTCCAGCGCCGGTTCACCGGCAACCGCGATATCAGCGCGATCGTGATTGCGGTCGATGACCGCTATGACGGCACCGCGATCCAGACCTCGGTCAGCCAGTTGCTGCGCGAACGGCGCAACATCGCGGCGGGCGAGGAAGACAATTTCAACATCTTCGACACGCGCCAGATCAGCGAGACGATGTCAGGCACCACAACGATCCTGACCATGGTCATGGCGGCGGTCGCGGCGGTCAGCCTGATCGTCGGCGGGATCGGGATCATGAACATCATGCTGGTTTCGGTGACCGAGCGCACCCGCGAGATCGGGATCCGTCTGGCCGTCGGCGCGGTTGGCCGCGAAGTGCTGTTGCAGTTTCTGGTAGAGGCGATCGTGCTGTCATGCCTTGGCGGGCTGATCGGGCTGGCGCTCGGGGTGGTGATGACCCTGATCGGGGCTTCGCTGATCAGCGTGCCGGTGGTCTTCAGCCCATCGATCAACCTGCTGGCATTCGCCTTTTCGGCGGCGATCGGCGTGGCCTTCGGCTATTTCCCGGCCCGCCGCGCGGCCTCGCTCAACCCGATCGACGCGCTGCGTCACGAGTAGCAAGCGGCTAGAACGGCAGGGCCGTAACCAGGGTGCCTGCCTCCTGCGGCGGCTGCTCCGGCGGGCAGCGGACCAGCCAGTCGGCTTGAGCCAATCCGCCCTGAACCCCGCTGTCCTGGTTGCCGAGCGGGACCAGTCCGGCCTGCGACCAGATCGCCCGGACAAAACTCTCGCGGTCACCGGTCGGGCCAAGCGGGGCGGCCAGAGGCAGGTGGCGCCAGCCGAGTGGCGCCTGTGCCGACTGTCCCAGCAGGCGGGCCAGCACCGGCTGGAGGAACAGCCGCGCTGTGACCATTGCCGAGGTCGGATTGCCGGGCAGGCCCAGCACCCATTTCCCCCGCGCCCGGCCAAGCCAGACCGGCTTGCCCGGCTTGATCGCAACCTTGGAAAACAGCAGGTCCAGCCCGTGCGGTGCAAACATCGCCCGCGCGAAATCGCGCTCTCCGACCGAGGCTCCACCCGTGACGATCACCAGATCCGCCAGATCAAGCGCGGCCCCCGCGGCCCGCTCAAGCGCGGGCAGATCGTCGGCTCCGGTGCGGCGGTCCACCACCAGCGCCCCGGCTGCCGCGGCCATGGCGGCAACGCCAAAGCTGACGCTTTCGGGAATGGCATCGCCGCGCAGATGGGCCTGGCCGGGCGGGGCAAGTTCATCGCCAGTGCCGATGATCGCCACGCGCGGCGGAAGCGCGACCACCAGATCGGCATGATCCGCCGCCGCGGCGGCGACCATCGCTTGCGGGGTCAGCCTGGTTCCGGCTGCCAGCAGCAGCGCACCGGCGGCAAAGTCGCTGCCGGCCTTGCGGACGTGCCAGCCCGGGCCGTACCCTTCGGCAAAGCGAACCTGATCGCCATCGCGGCTGGCATATTCCTGCATGATGCAGCGGTCCGCGCCCGGCGGCATCGGCGCGCCGGTAAAGATCCGCACCGCCTGACCCGGCTGAACGGCCCCGGTAAATCCAGCCCCGGCGCGGCTTTCGCCGATCACCTGCAGGGCTTCACCGGGCCGGGTTGCAGCATCGAACACGGCATAGCCGTCCATCGCGGAGACATCGCGGCGCGGCGCTGCGCTGCGGGCGTAAAGCGGCGCGCTCAGAACCCGCTGCGCCGCATCTGCCAGTGCAACCGTCTCGCTCCCCAGCGGCATCACCTGGTCGGCGATCAGGCTGATGGCGTGGTCGAAACCGATCATGCGCAAAGGCCGCGCAGCCGCGGCACCTGTCCGGCGATCGAGCACGGGCGATAGCGGCTGTCGAATTCCAATGAAAGTACGAGATCCCAGGCATCGCGGCAGGCGCCGTTCGATCCCGGAACACAGAAGATGAAGGTATCCTCAGCCTGTCCGGCGAAAGCGCGCGATTGCAGGGTGGACACCCCGATCGTGCCCATGCTGGCCTGATGGAACACCACGCTGAACCCATCCATCACCCGCCGCAGCAGCGGCATGACCGCTTCGGGCGTGACGTCGCGCGGGGTAAATCCGGTGCCGCCGGTGCTGACCACGATATCGACCCCGGGATCGGCGATCCAGCCGCGCATCCGCCCCCGGATCGCCTCGACATCGTCGGTCACGATCGCGCGGTCGGTCAGGTTGTGCCCGGCATCGGTCAACCGCTCGGCCAGCAGCGCGCCAGATGTATCGGTTTCGATCGTGCGGGTATCGGATACGGTCAGTACCGCGATGTTCAGCGGGTGGAAGATCAGGCTCTGGTCGATTCCGGGCATGGCAAGTCCTGCGTCAGCTGAATGTCGATACAGCCTAACCCGTCAGACGGCTGCGGGCCAGCCGCTCCACCGCCAGATCGAGCGTGGCATCCCGCTTGGCGAAGCACAGCCGCAGAAACCCGGTTTCCGCCGCCGCTGCATAAAAGGCCGAAACCGGGATCGAGGCGACCCCGGCTTCGCGGATCAGCCGTTCGGCCAGCACGGCATCGTCGGTGGGCAGACCCGAGGCGGCAAGATCGACGGTGACGAACCAGGTGCCGCTGGCGGGCAGCACGGCGAACCCGGCCCTGGTCAGGCCCCCGACCAGCCTGGCCTTCGCCTGGGCATAGCGCGCCCGGTGCGCGGCGTGCCAGTCCGGCGGCAGGGCCAGCGCCTCGGCCACGGCCCATTGCAGCGGGGTGGCGGTGGTGAAGGTCAGGAACTGGTGCTTTCCGGCGATGGCCGAGGCGAGGGCCGGGGCGGCGATTGCCCAGCCAATCTTCCACCCGGTCATCGAAAAGATCTTGCCGGCCGAACCGATCTTGACCGTGCGCTGGGTCAGTGCGGGGATCGAAAGCGGCGAGACATGGTGGGTATCGTCAAACACCATCCCCTCCCAGACCTCGTCGCAGACCACCCACAGATCATGCGCCTCGGCGAGTGCGCCGACCGCTTCCAGCTCTGCCCGGGTCAACATGGTTCCGGTCGGGTTGTTGGGGGTGTTCAGCACGATTCCGCGCGTCCCGGGGCCGATTGCGGCGGCCAGTTCATCAAGCGGCAGCGTCCAGTGCGGCGGTTTTAGGCTGACGAAGCGGGCCGTCCCCCCGGCCCATTGCACCAGCGGCAGATAGGCATCGTAAAGCGGCTGAACGAGGATCACCTCGTCCCCCGGGCGGACCAGCGCCAACAGGCTGGCCGCCAGCGCCTCGGTCGCGCCGGAGGTGACGACGATCTCGGCGGGGTCGATGCTCAGGCCCTGTTCGCGGCCATAGTATCCGGCGATCGCGCCGCGCAGTTCGGGCAGTCCGCGCATTGGCGGATACTGGTTTGAATGCGCGCCCAGTGCCCGCCGGGCCGCGGCGATCAGCTCCTCCGGCTCATCCATGTCGGGGAAGCCCTGCCCCAGATTGACTGCGCCCAGATCGCGGGCAAGCCCCGACATCACTTCGAAGATGGTGGTGCCGGAAGGTCCCGAAAGGCGCTCGGACAGGCTGGTCATGGGCTCCAGCCTAGCCGCTGCCGGTCAAGCCAGCAATGCCGCCCATTCTTCCGCCAGCATGGCCGGATCGCCGGTGCCGAAGACATGGCGATCGGGCCGGACCAGCACTGCCTCTGCATTTGCCGCATCGAACCAGTGCTTCAGTTGTGACGCGAAGGGCGCAAGATCGGCCTGCTCCAGCTCGTCACGGCGCAGCAGCCAGTGGCCAGGACCCAGCACATCGTCGAGCCGCTTGCCCGCTGCCCGCGGCTGCGGGAAATAGCTGCCTGCCAGGGGGGTTCCGGCCAGAATCGCGCCCGCGGATATCGGCGGGAAGGCCATGTTGCCGTCGGGCGAGCGTCCCGCACTTCGGGCTGCCAGCATTTGTGCATCGCGGGCGGCCGCGGCATCGGCATCGGTGATGCAGACGGTGCGCCCCATCATTATCGCCATGTCGATCGTTGCCCGCAGGTTGGGGCCGCGTTCGGTCTGATAGCTGTCAAGCAACGAGGCGGGCGCGCCGTTCAGCACAGCCGCCAGTTTCCAGGCCAGATTGGCGGCATCGCGCAGCCCCGAACACATCCCTTGACCGGCGAAGGGCGGGGTCTGGTGGGCGGCATCGCCCGCCAGCAGAACGCGGCCCTTGCGCCACTCGGCTGCGATCCGCGCCTTGAAGGTATAGACCGCGTGACGCTCCAGGGTGACCGCGCCTTTGACATTCCAGGAATCAAGCAGGCGTTCGATGCTTTCCCGGCTGCTGATTGCTTCGGCGGTTTCGCCGGGCATCAGCATAAACTCCCAGCGGTACCGCCCTTCGCCCATCAGGATGCAGGTGGTCGGCCGCGCCGGATCGCAGATCTGGAGGTTGGCCTCTGGCAATCGCGACTGGTCCAAGACGATCGTATCGATCACCAGCCACGGCTCTTCGAAACCCAGATCGTCGAACACGATCCCGCAGGCTTCGCGGACCGGACTGCGGGCGCCGTCGGCTCCGACCAGAAAGCGGGCGCGCAGCTGGCGCTCACCGTGCGGCGTGGCGATCCGGGCGGTTACCGCCTCGGCGCTGTCGTCGAACCCGACCAATTCCCAGCGGGTGTGGAGGACATCTCCCGCCGTCTGCTTCAGCTCTTCGCGCAGCGCAGCCTCTACGCTGGGTTGATGGATCATGTTGCCGCCGGGCCAGCCGCCCGGGCCGATCCGCTCTGCCCCTTCGAACCGCAGCAGAACCTCACCACTGGCAGTCAGAAAGTCATATCGATCGGCGCGGCGGCAGGTCGCGGCCACGGCATCGGCGACTCCTGCGGCCTGAAGGATCCGCATCGCTTCGTGATCAAGATGCGCGGCCCGCGGCAACGGATAGATGTCCGCTTCCTTTTCCGCGACGATGACCTTGACCCCGGCCTTCGCCAGAAGCAGCGCCAGGGTAACGCCGGTCGGTCCGCCCCCGGCAATCAGCACATCGCAATCGAAACGATCCGGCACGGGATCAGTCCTCCTGAACCATCACGCCTTCGATATGGCCGAGCCTGTCGATCTCGGTTCGCAGAACGTCACCGGCCTTGAGAAAGCGGCGCGGGTCCATCGCCGCCCCGACTCCGCCGGGGGTGCCGGTGAACAGGCAGTCGCCCGGTTCAAGGGTCATGCCCTTGGAGAGGTGCTCGACCTGCTCCCAGATGTTGAACACAAGGTGGCAGGTGTTCGAATCCTGGCGCTTTTCTCCGTTGACGAAACACCGGATTCCCAGGGTGTGCGGATCGCCCAGTTCATCCGCGGTGACGATCCACGGGCCCATCGGGGCATGGGTGTCGAAACTCTTGCCGAACGACCATTGCGGGGTAGCGTGCTGGGCCATCCGTTCGGTGACGTCATTGCCGACCATATAGCCGAACACCGCTGCGGGCGCGTCGCTTGCGACAACGTGCCGTCCGCCCTGGCCGATCACGGCAACCAGTTCGGCTTCGTAATCGTTGGTCACTGCGCCGCGAGCGATCATGATCGGATCATAGGGACCGTTGACGCTGGTCTGGGCCTTGGTGAACCAGACCTGCTTTTCGGGCGTGCCCATCTTGGATTCCGCAATGTGATCGGCATAGTTGAGGCCGATCGCGAAGATCTTGCCCGGGCGCTGCACCGGCGCTTCCAGCTTGACCGAGGTCAGCGGAACGCCGCCTCCGTTTGCCGCCTTGGCCTCAAGCTGCGGCTTCAGGGCATCCCAGTCGCGGATCAGGTCAATCATGGTGCCGGGCACACCGGTATCGATCACGCTGCCATCAACCACGATGCCGGTGCGGGTCTGACCTTGGGCGGTGTAGCTGCACAGCTTCATGCGAGGGACTCCTTCGAAGTGCGTTGGAACAGGCGTTTCACACGCAGTTGCAGCGCGGTGATGAACGAAATCAGGCCCGGTGGCGGCGCCAGCTTGCCCGCGAACATGGGGTGCGGCGCCCCCCACTGGACGTCGAGCAGCGCGCGCATCGGCATGATGCTGGGCGGATCATCGGCGGTGAACAGATCGCCGTCGGTCCAGTGCTCCAGCTCGTTGCCGAAGGGGTCGCGCCAGTAATCGAAAATCTGGCTGCCCATGATATGGCGCCCGACACCCCAGGCGGCATCACGCTTTTTCCGTTTGAGGTGCTGATGACCCAGCATCAGGTCATCAAGGTTCAATACCTCGAAGGCGGCGTGCAGGATGCCCGGCTCACCCGGCAGCTGGGCCAGGAACAGCGTGTGGTGATCGGCTGGTCTGCTGCCCCGGTCACAGCGCATGAATGCGCCAAGTGGGACATTTTCGGCCGCCTCAACCTGATCGGAGGTCAGGAATCCGAAGCGGTCCTTGTACCATTTTTCCGATGCACGGAAATCACGGACCTTGAGAACGGCATGGCCGATCCGCCTGACATGGGATGGCGCCGGATCGAGCCGGACGGGCGCGCGCAGTCGCGGCCTGGCGGCGGCACTGTTGCGCGGAAGGTCGGCCGGGCAGGCGCCGGGGTTGTCCTTGGCCTGACCTGCCACCACCTCGACCCCATAGCCGTCGGGATCGGTAAGCCGCAGGATCTTGCCGCCGCCGGGCTCCGCAAGATCCTCAAGGGATCGCCCTTCGTGTTCGGCCAGCCGTTCAAGGTCGGCAAGCGTTTCGGCCCGAAGCCCCACGGCCAGAAAGCGCGGTTCGCCCGGTTCGGTGACGTGGACAAAGGGGCGACCATCGCTGCCCTTGCCATAGAGCCGACCGCCGCTCTCGAAGGTATCCATGCCGAAATCGTCCAGAAAGGCGCGCATTGCAGCCAGATCAGGCGCGGCATAGCGGACATGGGCAATGTCTTCGATGCGGATCACGCTCATGATCTGCGCCCTCTCCCGATGATTCGTTCTTGACTAAATGGTCAAGTATGCCGAATTGACCAATCAGTCAAGTAAGGCAATAAGCGGGCATGGCCGGTCTTGCTTCTCTCCCGCTCAATCCGCGTGCCGCCAGAACGCGGGCGGCCTTGCTCGAAGCAGGCTTTGAACTGCTGGCCGAGCGGCCGATCGATGCAATCGCGATCGACGATATTGTGGCCCGCGCCGGGGTGGCCAAGGGAAGTTTTTTCAACCACTTCACGGACAAGCAGGGCTTTGCCGGCGCGATTGGCGAGGCAGTGCGGCTGGAGCTGGAGGACCGGGTTGGCACGGCGAATGCCGGCGTTTCAGATCCCGTCGCCCGGTTGGCTGGCGGGATGCGCGAGGCGGTGGCATTTGCTCTGGACGAGCGCGAGCGGGCGATAGTGATGCTGCGCGGACTGGAACTGTCAACCGGGCAGGGCCATCATCTGAACCAGGGGATCAGGGCCGATATCGTCGCGTTGATCGCCGCCGGTCTGGCCCGCCCGGAGGCCGAGCGGAGCGGGGTCCGATTCTGGCTTGGCCTGTGCCAGATCGCGCAGCTCAATGTGATAGAACGGCGCCCAAGCCGGGCTGATGCGGCCCAGCGTCTAGCCGAGATGCTGGTTCTGGGGCTGTGCGGCCTGGGGATTGGTGAGGACCGGGCCAGAGCCTGTGCCGAGATCACCGCCGCCGGCCTTCTGCCGCGGAAGGCGGACCGGTGAAAGTAGCATGGCTGCGCCGATCAACAGGCCGATCGCCGCGAACTGGGCCGGGGCATAGCTGCCGAACTGGGTGAACGAACGGCTGAACAGGGTGATCCCGGCGACGGTTCCGATCCAGCCAAGGCCGTGCAGCGCGCCGAACACCGCGCCATAACGCTCAAAGCCGAACCGCCGGGCGACGAAATAGGCATAGATGTCCACGTCGGCCCCGCTCAGCGCGCCAATCATCGCGCAGGCGGCCAGGACCAGCGCCATCATTCCCGGGTCGGCCTGGGTAAAGGCCAGAAAGCCAAGACCCGGGATCAGCGTCATCAGGATCGCCATTCGCCGCGGATCGAAGCGATCGAGCAGGAACCCGCCGCCCAGCTTGCCCAGTAACTGCCCTGCCGCAAAGAAGGACACACCCAGCCCCACGGCCAGCGGGCTGAGGCCGTGTTCGGCAACCATCGGGGCCAGCTGGCTTACCGCGCCGCCGGTGGTGATCCCGGCGATCATGTTGCCGCCCGATAGCAGCCAGAAATCTCGCTCTCGCACGAACGACCAGTCATGCGGCATGGGTCCGGGCCGGGCCGAAACAGGGCGAGCCCCGGCCTGGCGCGGCATCAGCAGCAGCACTGCCGGAAGGCCGATCAGTCCTGAAATCGCCGCCAGGGTCAGAAAGCCCCAGCGCCAGCTTTCGGCGATCACCATCTGCAACAGCGGCGGCACCACGATCGTGGTCAGCGAAACCCCGACCCCGATCATTCCCAGAGCGCGGCCCCGGTACTTGCGGAAATGGGCGTTGACCGGCTGGGTCAGCACCACCGATGAACTGCCGCCGCCAACGAACCCGGCCAGCGCCACCGTCGCCGCCATCGACCAGAAGTCGTAGGCCCACAGCGCCTGGGCCAGCCCGATCGCGATCATCGACAGGGTGCAGGCCAGCCATACGGGGCGGAAGCCGAACCGGTCGGTCAGCCGCCCGATCACCGGAGCGCCGATCACCGCCGTGACGATCAGCGACTGGATCAGCCCGGTATCGGTCCGGGTCAGGCCAAGTTCTGGCGACATCGGGATCAGGAACAGGCTGAAGCAATAGAACAGCAGCGAAACCCCGGTGCCGTTCGCCACCGCGCAGGCCAGCACGATCCGCCAGCCCAGGTGCCATTCGCTGTCAGCGGGAATGCGCAGCTTCAAATCAGCCTGCCGGGCAATCGTGTTCCGCCCGTTCACCGTCGGCCATGGTCAGTCTTCCGCCGCAAAGTTGATTTCGGCATGATCGCGCAGGCGCTGCACCAGATCCTCGCCGAGCAGCGCGCCGGGGGTGGCTATGCCGCCTGCGGCCTTGCAGTCCAGCAGGGCAATGCCGGTTTCTGCGATCATCCGGCTGGTCGATCCATAGCCCGGATCATACCGGCCTTTCACGCCATAGCGGATCGTTTTTCCATCGGGCCATTCGCCAATGAACAGCACATCATAGTGGCCGTTCTCACGCTCTTCGGGGCTCGGCCCTTCGCCCGGCTTGGGCGGCTTTGTGCCAAACGGGTTCTTGAGCATTTCCGCCACGGCATGGGCGGCCTTCTCGCCGATTTCGCCCGGGCTGGTCAGGACCATCTCGTCATACCGGAAGTCCGCGCCATAGCGGTGGCCAAGCAGGAAATTGGTGCGGTGGACGTTCTTGGTGTTGATCGTCGCCATGATGAACGGCGCGGCCCATTTGCCGACGCTCTCGTCATATTCGGGCACCAGCCCCAGCGGCTGGGACGGACCTTCGAAGCCGGGGGTCAGCCCGAACGGGCTTTGCAGCACCTTGATCAGCGCCGGGTTCTTCGCCACCGCTTTCATCGTCTCGGTCAGGCTGGCGGCGGTCCCGCCGGAGAAGGTGCCCTGCATCGCCCGGACCCGACCCTTGACCCGCGGCGCCGGGCTGCCGTGACGCTTCACCGCCTCTTGCTGAAGCATCAGCACCCCAAGGTCGAACGGGATCGAATCGAACCCGGACGAGAACGAGATCCGCGCGCCCGATGCCTTGGCCTGGGCATCGTATTTGTCGATCATCTCGCGCATCCAGCCCGGCTCTCCGCACAGGTCGGCATAGTCGGTCCCGGCCGCGACGCAGGCCGCCAGCAGTGGTTCGCCATAAAGCTGATAGGGGCCGACCGTGGTGACAATCACCCTGGCACTTTCCGCCAGGGCCTTCATGCTGGCCGGATCGTCCGAATTGGCGACGATCAGGGGCGTATCGGCGGGCGCGCCGATCAGGTCGCGAACTTCGGCCAGCTTGTCGGCGCTGCGCCCGGCCATCGCCCATTTCGGGCCTTTGCCCTGATAGTGATGGGCCAGATATTCGGCGACCAGGCGGCCGGTATAGCCGGTTGCGCCATAGACGACGATGTCATGCGGGCGTTCTGCCTTGGCGGTCATGCTCTCTCTCCTGCGCCCGATTCACCGGGCCTGAGGGCAAGAGACTGCACATTTCAGTGGCGATGTAAAACGGGTTTCGCCCGACGCTACGGCATGGGGAAGGGCGTACCTGCCCGCGATCACAGTCGGGGCAGGGTAACGCCGCGCTGGCCCATGTATTTGCCACTGCGATCACCATAGGACACTTCGCACGGCTCGTTCCCTTGCAGGAACAGGAACTGGCAGGCGCCTTCATTGGCATAGATCTTGGCGGGCAGCGGGGTGGTGTTGGAAAATTCCAGCGTCACGTGGCCTTCCCATTCCGGTTCCAGCGGGGTGACGTTGACGATGATTCCGCAGCGGGCATAAGTGCTCTTACCCAGACAGATCACCAGCACATCGCGCGGGATGCGGAAATATTCGACCGTCCGGGCCAGCGCGAAGGAATTGGGCGGGATGATGCAGCAATCGGTCTGCACATCGACAAAGCTGTTGTTCGAAAAGTTCTTGGGATCGACCACCGCCGAATGGACATTGGTGAAGATCTTGAACTCGTCCGCCACCCGCGCGTCATAGCCGTAGGACGAAAGGCCATAGGAAATGCACCCTTCGCGCTGCTGCCGCTCAACAAACGGCTCGATCATTCCCGAACGGCGGGCTTCGCCGCGAATCCACTTGTCTGAAAGAATCGCCATGGCACGGTGATTGCCGAAGCACCGCAGCGGGGCAAGGGTCAGACCCCGTGATATTCCCGGTACCAGCGCACAAAGCTGGGGACACCTTCTTCGATCGCCGTCGTCGGGGCATAGCCCAGGTCGCGGCTGATCGCGGTGATGTCGGCATAGGTCTTGTGGACGTCGCCGGGCTGCATCGGCAGCATCTGCATCTCGGCCTTGCGCCCGCAGGCTTCCTCCAGAAGGCCGATCACCTTCATCAGCGGCTCGCTGCGGTTGTTGCCGATGTTGTAG
>Ga0116180_1001932_pt1 | contig 16907 bp, 15 predicted proteins | sample AD_UKC073_MetaG_FD_89804 | JGI IMG/M metagenome (GOLD analysis project Ga0116180, IMG submission 89804) | Active sludge microbial communities of municipal wastewater-treating anaerobic digesters from USA - AD_UKC073_MetaG | ecosystem: Engineered > Bioreactor > Anaerobic > Digestate | place: USA...
GAATTCAACACGATGCCGCATGTGCGCGGCACGGTTTCGATGGCGCGCACCGATCTGCCGGACACTGCCAACAGCCAGTTCTTCATCGTGTTCTATCCGCGCTTTGCGCTGGACCGGCGCTACACCAATTTCGGCCGCGTGATCGCGGGCATGGATATTGTCGACCGGATCGAGCGGGGCGAGCCGCCGCAGAACCCGACGAAGATTCTCCAGGCTTCGCTCGCGTCGCAGAACCTGCCGCCCCCGCCGCCGCCCGCTCCGCCGGCGCCTGAACCGGCGATCACTGCCGACATGCTGAACAATTCGGCGCCTGTCCCGGCTCCAGCCCCTGTTCCGGCCCCGGCTCCGGCAACTCCTCCGGCCAACTGATCCCGCGCCAGTGCGCGTCGATCGCTTCGATTTCGAGCTTCCGCCCGAACGGATCGCCCTGCGCCCGGCGCGCCCGCGCGATTCCGCGCGCCTGCTGCACGTGCCAGGGCAGGGGCCCTTCGCTGACCTGACCGTGCGCGACCTGCCGCGCCTGCTGCGCGCGGGCGACGTGCTGGTGTTCAACGACACCCGCGTGATTCCCGCCCAGCTTGAGGGCCGGCGCGGCGCGGCGAAACTGGGGGCTACGCTCCACAAGCGGGTCGACCTGCGCCGCTGGCAGGCCTTCATCCGCAACGCCAAGCGCCTGCACGAAGGCGACCTCGTCGAGTTCGGCGGCGATGTCTTCGCTACTGCCGAGCAGCGCCACGACGACGGCAGCTGGACGCTCGCCTTTCACGGCGAGGAACCGGTCGAAGTCCTGCTCGAACGCGCCGGGCGGATGCCGCTGCCGCCTTATATCGCCAGCAAGCGCCCGACCGACGAGGCGGACAAGTCGGATTACCAGACGATGTTCGCGCAGCAGGACGGCGCCGTCGCCGCCCCCACCGCCGCGCTGCACTTCACGCCGGACCTGATGGCGGCGCTGGCCGAGGCCGGGATCGGCCACGAAACCCTGACCCTGCACGTGGGCGCGGGCACCTTCCTGCCGGTCAAGGTCGAGGACACGGCCGAGCACCGGATGCACGCCGAATGGGGCACGATCACGCCCGAAGTTGCCGCGCGCCTCAACGCCGCGCGCGCCGCCGGAAACCGCGTGATCGCGGTCGGCACCACCAGCCTGCGCCTGCTGGAAAGCGCGGCGGACGAGGACCGGGTGATCCAGCCCTTCACCGGCGACACCTCGATCTTCATCACCCCCGGCTACCGCTTCAAGGCGATCGACGGACTGATCACCAACTTCCACCTGCCGCGCTCGACCCTGTTCATGCTGGTTAGTGCGCTGATGGGGCTGGAGCGGATGCAGGCCGCCTATGCCCACGCGATCGAGCATGACTACCGCTTCTACAGCTACGGCGATTCCAGCCTGCTGCTGCCTGAGGGCTAGGGTCAGGCCCCATCCACCGCACCTTCGAGGTTTGAGTCAAAATGGCCTGTCGCGAGGAGAGAAGGCGCAGGAATATGTCGATATTTCAAAACTTCTCGACGCTGCGAGAGGCCATTTTAGCCAAATCCCGCAGGGACGGCGGAATGGCTTCCATCTCGGACGGAAATTCCCTTGGAAAGGCAACCAGCCTTCCCTGCGGACATTTCCGTCCGATATGTTCGCCATTCCGCCGCCTCGAAGGTGCGGTGGATGGGGCCTGACCTTGGGCCCGGTCAGCCCGCCAGAAGCACCCGTGCATCGATCACCCGGTCGATCAGCGCGTCGTCCGCCGGTAACTGGCCGTCCAGCATCAGCATGGCGAGGCCGTGGACCAGGCTCCAGGCCTGGATCACCAGCCGCTGCGCCTCGGCCGGATTTCCGGTGAGGGCGGCGGCGTTGTCCTGCAGCATCCGTGCGGCGGTACTGGAACCGAACACGGTATCGCCGCCGGGGCTGGAATGGATGAAGATCAGCCGGAACAGGGCAGGGTGGGCCAGCGCCCAGCGGACATAGGCGCGGCCCGTTGCGGCAAAGGGCGCGGCGGCGCCTGCCGCTTGGGCCGCGGCCTGCTGATATTGCCCCAGCCGTTCGATCCCCTCCGCCGCCAGCGCAGCCAGCAGCGCCGCCTTGTCGGGAAAATGGCGATAGACCGCCGTGGCCGATACGCCGACATCGCGGGCGATCTGGCGCAGTGACAGATCGGCCAGCGGCGTGCTCTCCAGCGCCTTCAACCCTGCCTCGACCAGCGCGGAGCGCAGGTCGCCGTGGTGGTAGGAACGGGCGGGTGCGGCTGATGTTGACACTGTTACCATGGCTGCTATGTTTACGCCATAAACATTAAAGGGAGACACACGCCATGGCAAGCAGCGTCGAAACCGTGATCCGTTCGGTTGTCACCAAGGGGATCATGGCGGTATCGGAATTCAACCGAACCCGGCAGGACAAGGCGCGTGAACACCCGTTCCTCACCGGCATCCACGCACCGATGACCGAGGAGCGCACGCTCCATGATCTCAATGTCACCGGCACGATCCCGCCCGAGCTGTCCGGCCGCTACGTCCGCATCGGTCCCAACCCGTTCAAGCCCGATCCGCGCGGCCACCACTGGTTCATCGGCGACGGCATGGTCCACGGGGTGCGGATCGAAGGCGGCAAGGCGCTGTGGTATCGCAACCGCTACATCCGCTCGCAGGAACTGGCAGGCAAGGGCGGCCCCGCCGCCGCACCCGGCCCCCGGCGCGGGCGGCGCGACCTGATCAACACCAACGTCATCCAGCACAATGGCAAGACGCTGGCCATCGTCGAGGCGGGGTCGTTCCCGGCGGAGCTGTCGGACGAGCTGGAGACAGTGGCCTACACCGACCTTGGCGGCACGCTCCATATGCCGTTCAGCGCCCACCCCCACGAAGATCCGCTGACCGGCGAACTCCACGCGATCACTTATGACGGCACGGTGCAGGATACCGTCTGGCACATCGTCGTCTCGCCCGAAGGCCGGGTGGTGCGCGAGGAGCCGATCCCGGTGACGCACGGCCCATCGATCCACGAATGCTCGCTGACGCAGAGATACGTGCTGGTGTTCGACCTGCCGGTGACCTTCTCGATGAAGGCGCTGATAGGGGGAGAACGCTTCCCCTATCGCTGGAATCCGGAGCACCGCGCCCGCGTGGGCCTGCTGCCGCGCCGGGGCAGTGCGGCGGAGATCGTGTGGTGCGATGTCGATCCGTGCTACGTCTTCCACGTTGCCAACAGCTATGACGCGCCGGACGGCACGGTGGTGTGCGACATGTCGGTCTATGAAACGATGTTCGCGGGCGGACCCGGCGGGCCGAACGGACGTTCGCTTGGCATGGAGCGGTGGATCATCGATCCCGCTGCGGGCAAGGTCACACGCCGCACCCTCGATACCGCGCCGCAGGAATTCCACCGCCCGGACGAGCGGTTCTTCGGCCAGCCCTATCGCTATGCCTGGTCGCTGGGCCTGCCGGATGCCGAGCAGGAGGGGATGCTCGGCGAAGCGCCAATCTATCGCTACGATCTGGAAACGGGCGAGCGGCAGGCCCACGATTTCGGGCCGGGCCGGGTGGCGGGCGAATTCGTGTTCGTGCCGCGCAGCGCCGCTGCGGCGGAGGGCGATGGCTGGGTGATGGGCTATGTCATCGACACGGCCAGCGACACCACCGACCTGGTGATCCTGGACGCTTCCGACATGGCCGCGCCGCCGGTTGCCGCGATCCACATTCCCCATCGCATCCCGCCGGGGTTCCACGGCAACTGGCTGCCCGATCCGGCTTGACATCGATCAAGACACAGCCAAGCCTGCTCGCCTAGGCTGCGGGCAGGCGTCGAAGGCTGGAGGATGCATGGCGGATGAGCGACTGGGCCTGATCGAACGCGGGCTGGAACGCGCGGCGGAGCGATTGGGCGATATTACCCCGCTGGTCATGGCACAGTTCTATGCCCGGTTTCCCGATGCCCGCGCCAGCTTTGTCCATCATGCGACCTGGCATCCCGAGCGGCTGGAGGCCGAAATGGTCGACAATGCGCTCTACTGCGCGATGACCTGGTTCGAGCGGCGCAGCGAGATCGAGATCATTTTCGACCAGTCCGTGCCGCACCACCAGCACACGCTGAAGATTCCGCCCGAATGGTACGGCGGACTGATTGGCGCGGTGCTTGACGTGCTGGAGCCGACCGTGCCCGGGGACGAGGTGGAGGAACGCGCCGCCTGGGCCGCGCTGCGCACCGGACTGCTGGACCGGATCGCCAGTAACGCCGACGTCTGAAACGGGTTCAGTTGGCGGCGCATTGCGGCTAGGGCGGCGGCATGACCGCGCCCCGCTTCCAGTTCAGCATTTCCGCCACCGATGGCAAGGCCCGCACCGGCACGATCCAAATGCGGCGCGGGGAAATCCGCACGCCCGCCTTCATGCCGGTCGGCACCGCCGCCACGGTCAAGGCGATGAAGCCCGAAACCGTGCGCGCGACGGGTGCGGACATCCTGCTCGGCAACACTTATCACCTGATGCTGCGCCCGGGCGCGGAGCGGGTCGCGCGGCTGGGGGGCCTCCACAAGTTCATGAACTGGGACCGCCCGATCCTGACCGACAGCGGCGGCTATCAGGTGATGAGCCTGTCGGACCTGCGCAAGATCACCGAGGACGGCGTGACCTTTGCCAGCCATATCGACGGATCGCGCCACCTGCTGACCCCGGAACGCTCGATGGAAATCCAGCGCCTGCTGGGCAGCGACATCGTCATGGCCTTTGATGAGTGCCCGCGCGCCGATGCGCCGCTGGAGGTCATCGCCCAGTCGATGCGCATGTCGATGCGCTGGGCGAAGCGCAGCCGGGCCGGCTTTGACAGCGGCGAGGAACATGCGGAGCGGTCCGCCCTGTTCGGCATCCAGCAGGGCGCGCTGGATGAAAGCCTGCGCCGCGAAAGTGCCGAGGCGCTCCAGGAAATCGGCTTCGATGGCTACGCGATCGGCGGGCTGGCCGTGGGCGAGGGGCAGGAAGCGATGTTCGCCACGCTCGACTTCGCGCCCGATATGCTGCCTGCGGACCGCCCGCGCTACCTGATGGGGGTGGGCAAGCCCGACGACCTGGTCGGCGCGGTCGAGCGCGGGGTCGACATGTTCGATTGCGTCCTGCCGAGCCGATCCGGGCGCAACGGGCAGGCCTTCACCTGGAACGGCCCGGTCAACATCCGCAACGCCCGCCATGCCGAAGACCCTGCGCCGCTGGACGAGCGCTGTCCCTGCGATGCCTGCACCAAGTACGGCCGGGCCTATCTCCACCATCTGGTCAAGGCGGGGGAGATCCTGGGGGCCATGCTGCTGACCGAGCACAACCTGACCTTCTACCAGCAACTGATGGCCGGAATGCGCAGCGCGATCGGGGAAGGGCGGTTCGCGGCCTTCGCTGCTGATTTCCGGCGGGATTACTTGAAAAAATAACACCCGGCTTCCGTTCGTATCGAGCGTAGTCGAGACACGTTGGCGCACACGTGTCTCGACTACGCTCGACACGAACGGTGAAGTGATTGGGGGGACGAAGGGTTAGTCCTCGAACCCCACGAAGGTCGCCGCCTCGTCCACGCTCTTGCGGGTGGGGACCACCGCGTTGGCCGGGAAGCTGTCATCCGGCCAGCCCAGCGCGACCGCCTTCATGATCACCTGATCGTCGGGGATGCCGGCGTGTTCGCGCACCACCGGGCTCTGCATGATGCCCTGGCTGTTGATCACGCAGCCCAGCCCGCGCGACCAGGCGGCGTTGACCAGCGCGGTCGTCACCGCGCCGCAATCGAACGGGGTGTCGTCGCTGCCGTCGAGCACCTTGTCATAGGTGATGATCACGCAGACCGGGGCGTCGAACTGGCGGAAGCCGCGCAGCACCCAGTCCTGCCGCTTCGCCTTGTCGTCGCGCTCTATCCCCATGGCGCCGAACAGTTGCTTGGCAACTTCGACCTGACGATCGCGGTGGACGCCATCGAAGGCGGTGCCCTTGCGGAATTCGCGGCTGTCGGGAACCCCGGCCAGGGTCCGCTCGGTATTGCCCTGGCGGATGCGGGCGAGCGGTTCGCCGGTGATGACGTGGAAGTTCCACGGCTGGGTGTTCATCGATGAGGGAGCGCGCATGGCCAGCGTCAGCACTTCCTCGATCAGCTGGCGCGGCACCGGATCGGGCTTGTACCCGCGGATCGAGCGGCGGCCCATGATGACGTCATCGAATTCCATGCTTCCCCCGGGGATTCTGCTGTGCTTTGCTGCCATGTTAACCGCGCGATTAAAACGCGCAAACAAAAAGGGCGGCCCCGCAGGGCCGCCCTTTCGTGTTCCAATCGGAAGCCGATCAGCGCGAATAGAATTCGACGACCAGATTCGGTTCCATCTTCACCGGATAGGGCACTTCATCCAGCGTGGGCACGCGGACGAAAGTGATCTTGTCGGTGCCGTCCTGCGCCACATAGTCGGGCACTTCGCGTTCCGGCAGGGTCTGCGCTTCAGCGATCAGGGCCATTTCCTTGGCCTTCTTGCCCAGGCTGACGATGTCGCCCGGACGCACGCGGCGGCTGGCGATGTTGCACTTCACGCCGTTGACGTAGATGTGGCCGTGGCTGACGATCTGGCGGGCCGAGAAGATGGTCGGCGCGAACTTGGCGCGATACACGACCATGTCCAGGCGCTGTTCGAGCAGGCCGATCAGGTTCTGACCGGTATCGCCCTTCATCTTCGACGCTTCCTGATAGGTGCGCTTGAACTGCTTTTCGGTCACGTCGCCGTAGTAGCCCTTGAGCTTCTGCTTGGCGCGCAGCTGGATGCCGAAGTCCGAGATCTTGCTCTTGCGGCGCTGGCCGTGCTGGCCCGGACCGTACGAGCGGCGGTTCACCGAGCTCTTGGGACGGCCCCAGATGTTCTCGCCCATGCGGCGATCAAGCTTGTACTTCGAAGAATTGCGCTTCGACATGGCGCATCGACCTTTCAATTTGCATGCAGGGCACTGCGCCCCGCTTCTGGTCCGGAACCGCACCGCCCGGCCTGATGCCGGACGCGACCGAGGCTTCACCGGAGTGCCTGGTCAATTGCGAAGGCGCGCCCTTGGCCGGGAACGCCGGAAATGTCAAGTGTCGGACTGCTCGCGGCGCGTGTTGGGCCGCTCCTGCCGCGGGCCCTTGCGCAGGGCGGACAGCACGCCGCGCATCGTCCGCACCTCCAGGTGGTTCCAGCCAGGCTTGGTCAGCATGGTGCGCAGCGTGCGACGGGTCGCGGCGGCGCGGCTGGCGGGACGGAAGTAGCCGGTGGGCTCCAGCAGGGTTTCGAGCTGGGCGATCATGCCTTCCAGCTCTTCCTGCGGCGCCGGGGGCAGCAGTTCCTCGACCGTGGGCTGGGCAAGGCTGGCCTGCTTGGACCATTCATAGGCGCACAGGATCACCGCCTGGGCGAGGTTGAGCGAGCCGAATTCCGGATTGATCGGCACGGTTACGATCGCGCGGGCGAGGGCCACGTCGTCGGTTTCCAGTCCCGACCGTTCCGGCCCGAACACGAAGGCCGAGCGGCCGGTTTCGCGGTGGACGGCCTGTGCGGCCTCCTCGGGCGTCAGGACCGGCTTGGTCACGCCGCGCTTGCGCACGGTGGTGGCATAGACATGGGCGCAGTCGGCCACGGCTTCTGCCAGGCTGGCGAACACCTGCGCGCGCTCCAGCACCACGTCCGCACCTGCCGCCGCCGGACCCGCGCTGGGGTTGGGCCAGCCATCGCGCGGGGTGACGAGGCGCAGTTCGGTCAGCCCGAAATTGAGCATGGCCCGCGCCGCCTTGCCGATGTTCTCGCCCAGCTGCGGGCGGACCAGGACAATGACGGGAGGAAGCAATCGTTCCTGTTTCCGTTCGTCCTGAGGAGGGGAAGGGACTGAGCTTGTCGAAGGCTCTTTCCCGTCTCGAAGGCTGTTGGCCCGGCTCGCCAATTGCCCGATCAAGGCCCAATCCCCGTCGATCAGCGCCTGCTTCTTGGCTCGCGACCAACCCTTGAGCTTGCGTTCGGCTTCCATGGCCTCGATGCGGGTGGGGAAGGTATCGTTCCAGACCAGCTCGACCGGGCGGCGCGAAGCGGTGTAGCCCGGTATCTGGCCATGATGATGTTCGGCGATGCGCCGTTCGAGGTCGTCCGTATGGCCGATGTAGAAACTGCCGTCAGCGCAGCGCAGCATGTAGGTGTGGAAGGGCAGGCTCATGGCGTGGTGCAGTGTCCTTCGAGATGCGAAGCGGCCTTCGACAGGCTCAGTCCGCCTCGCTCCTCAGGACGAACGGAACCTGGATTTGCAATCACTATACGCTCACCCCTTGGCCGCATCGCGCACCGAACTGGCAAATTCCTCGAAATCCCGGGCTTCGGTAAATTCACGGTAGACACTGGCGAAGCGGATGTAGGCGACCGAATCCAGCCCGCGTAGCCCTTCCATCACCATCTCGCCGATTGCCTTGGCGGGGATTTCGCTTTCGCCCGAAGTCTCGACCTGGCGTTGCACGCCCGAGACAAGCTGGTCGAGCCTTTCCTGCGCGATGCCGCGCTTGCGGCAGGCGAGGGCGACCGACTGTTCGATCTTGGCGCGATCGAACACCTCGCGCTTTTCGCCGCTTTTCACGACCATGATCTCGCGCAGCTGGATGCGCTCGAACGTGGTGAAGCGCGCGCCGCAGCCGTCGCACTGGCGGCGGCGGCGGATCGCGGTGTTGTCCTCGGTGGGACGGCTGTCCTTCACCTGGCTGTTTTCATTGGCGCAGAACGGACAGCGCAAGCGTCAGAGCCCCGGATAGATCGGGAAGCGGGCGCAAAGCTCTTCCACACGGGCGCGAACGCGCTGCTCGACCTGGCCGTCGCCATCCTCGCCGTTGCGGGCCATGCCGTCGACCACTTCGGCGATCAGTTGGCCGATCGTGCGGAATTCCTCCTCGCGGAAACCGCGGGTGGTGCCGGCGGGCGTGCCAAGGCGGATGCCCGAAGTGACGAACGGCGAGCGCTTGTCATAGGGGATGCCGTTCTTGTTGCAGGTCAGCCAGGCGCGATCGAGGCCCTTTTCAGCGGCCTTGCCGGTGACGTCCTTGGCGGTCAGGTCGACCAGCATCAGGTGGTTGTCGGTGCCGCCCGAAACGATCCGCAGGCCGTGCTGGGTCAGGCTGTCGGCCAGCGCGCGGGCATTGGCGACGATCTGCGCGGCATAGGCCTTGAACTCGGGCTGTAGCGCCTCGCCGAATGCCACCGCCTTGGCGGCGATCACGTGGACCAGCGGTCCGCCCTGCAGGCCGGGGAAGACGGCGGTGTTAAACTTCTTGGCCAGCGCCTCGTCATTGGTGAGGATTACGCCCGAACGGGGGCCGCGCAGCGACTTGTGGGTGGTGGTGGTCACCACGTGAGCGTGGGGCAGGGGCGAGGGGTGCGCGCCGCCGGCGACCAGGCCGGAGAAGTGCGACATGTCGGCGAGCAGGTAAGCGCCGACCTCGTCCGCGATCTCGCGGAAGCGCTGGAAATCCCACACGCGGGAATAGGCGGTGCCGCCGCAGATGATCAGCTTGGGCTTGTGCTCGCGGGCGATGGCGGCGACCGCGTCCATGTCGATCGTCTCGTCCTCGGGACGCACGCCGTAGGCCACGGGATTGAACCACTTGCCGCTCATGTTGACGGGCGAACCGTGGGTGAGGTGGCCGCCGGAATTCAGGTCCAGACCCATGAAGGTGTCGCCCGGATTGAGCAGGGCAAGGAACACCGCCTGGTTCATCTGGCTGCCCGAATTGGGCTGGACGTTGGCGAACTGGCAGCCGAACAGCTGCTTCGCGCGCTCGATCGCCAGGTTTTCGACCACGTCGGCATATTCGCAGCCGCCGTAATAGCGCTTGCCCGGATAGCCTTCGGCGTACTTGTTGGTGAAGACCGAACCGGTTGCTTCCAGCACGGCCTTGCTGGCGATGTTCTCGCTCGCGATCAGTTCGATCTTGTGCTGCTGGCGGCCCAGTTCACCCTCGATCGCGGCGAAAACTTCGGGATCGGCATCACGCAGCGAGGCGGTGAAGAAGCCTTTGCTGCGGACGTCCGGCAGGCTGTCGGCGGTCGCGGTCATGGTCATGCTCCTTCGAAGGGGGGATTGGACAGCTTTTCGACCCGTCCGGCGTGGCGTCCGCCGCCGAACTCGGCCGAGAGAAATGCGTCGAGGCAGGCCTTGGCCATGTCCGCGCCGGTCAGGCGCGCGCCCATGGCGATGGCATTGGCATTGTTATGCTCGCGCGCCAATGCGGCGGACAGCGGCTCGGACACCAGCGCGCAGCGCAGCGCCGGGTGGCGATTGACCGCAATCGAGATGCCGATGCCGCTGCCGCACAGCGCCACGCCGTATTCGGCGGTGCCATCGGCCACCACTTCGGCCAGCTTGTAGCCGTAATCGGGATAATCGACGCGGTCGGCGGTTTCGGGGCCGAGATCGGCAACCTGATGGCCCAGTTCGATCAGGTATTCGCGCAGCTCCGCCTTCAGGTCGACGGCGGCGTGGTCGGAAGCGATGGCGATGCGCATGGCTGGCAGGTGCTCGGCATAGGGAATCGGTGCGCCCCCCTTAGTCGCGACCGGCTCGCAATGCCAGTGCTGGCGGGATAGCGGCATTTGACATTGCCGGGGCGGCGACGCAGCCTGCCCGAAGAGGAAGCGCGGAGGGGGTGAAAATGCGCAGGGCCTATATTCTGTTGGGAGTGCTGCTGGCGGCCCTGTTGCTTGCGGTCTTTGCGACCACGCCGCCGGGAGCGCGCGGGGTGACGGCCAGTGCGGCAACGGAATTCTCGTCGGCAAGGGCGATGCTCGACGTGCGACAGATCGCCAGCAGCCCGCATCCCACCGGCTCGGCCGAGAACGCGCGGGTGCGCGGCTATATCGCCGGGCGGATGGCGATGCTGGGGATGGAGGTTTCCACCCAGCAGGGCGTGGTCGGCCTGCGCGGCACGGCCAAGCTCAACCGCTGGACCGGGCGCAGCGACCCGCCGCCGGTCCTCACCAATGTGATCGGCGTGCTGCCGGGCACGGACCGCTCCCTGCCTGCGGTACTGCTGATGGCGCACCACGATACGGTCTGGGGCTCGCCCGGTGCGGCGGATGACACGACCGGGATTGCGGTCAGCCTGGAAGTGGTGCGCGCCCTGCGTGAGCGGGGGCCGCAGAAGCGCGACCTGATCGTGCTGGCGACCGATGCCGAGGAACTGGGACTGGAAGGCGCCAAGCTGTTCTTTGCCGAGCATCCGCTGCGCCAGAATGTCGGCACGGTGATCAACATGGAAGCGCGCGGCGGGGGCGGGCGGACGACCCTGTTCCAGACCTCCGCGCAAAATGGCGATGCGGTGGCGCTCTATGCCGATGCGGTGGCGCGGCCGGGGGCAAGCTCGCTGTCGGCCTATGTCTATTCGGTCCTGCCCAACGATACCGACCTGACGCCGGTTCTGGCTGGACCTTACACCGCCTACAACTTCGCCTTCATCGGCCGCTCGGGCCTGTACCATTCGCCCAAGGCGACGCCGGAGCGGCTCGACCGGGGTTCGGTGCAGGACATGGGCGGGCAGGTGCTGGACCTTGCCGCCGCGCTGCTGGCGGCGATGCAGATGCCGGGCCGGGCGCCTGACCGGGTGTTCTTCGACCTGTTCGGGCTGACCACGATCACTTACCCTGTCTGGCTGGGCTGGGTCATGCTGGCGCTGGGTGCGGGCGGCTGCCTGGCGGCACTGCGCGGCGGCGCCCTGCGCGAGATCGGCGGCGGGGCGGGACGGACAGTGGCGCTTCTGCTGGGTTCAGGTGCGCTGATCACCGCGCTCAACGTGGTTTCCATGGGGACGGGCAAGCCCGATTACTATGATCGGCTGGCCGCGATTCCCAGGCTTGAGGCGATGGCGCTGCTGGGCGGGATCGCGGCGTTTATCGCCGTGATGGGCAAGGGGAGCGGATCGCGCGCGGCAAGCTCGGGAGCCTTGCTGCCGCTCCTGCTGCTGGCGCTGGCCGCGCAGGCCATCGCACCGACAGCGGCCTATGTGCTTGTCCTGCCCGTGATGCTGGGCGGTATTGCGCTTGCCCTGGCGGACGGCGACCGCGCGGTTGCCATTCACGGTGTCGTTGCCGCGCTTGTCACGGGCCACATGCTCGCGCTGGGCCACCAGCTGATGCAGGGCGTCGGGCCGACCATGGCCGGCGCCGCCGCCCTGCCGCTGACGATTGCCGCGGTCACGGTGCTGCCGCTGTGGACGCCGCTGCCGCAGCGCATCGCCCTGCGCGCGGTGGGCGCCCTTGCCCTCGCGGGTCTGGCCGTGGCGCTGTGGGTGCGGCTTGATGCGCCCGCCGATACCATCGCCGCCTACGCCGATACCAAAAGCTGATACGAAAAGGCCCCGGACTTGCCGGGGCCTGATCGGTTACTGATCGAGGAAGCTGCGCATCTTGCGGCTGCGGCTGGGGTGCTTGAGCTTCCTCAGCGCCTTGGCCTCGATCTGGCGGATACGTTCGCGCGTTACCGAGAACTGCTGGCCGACTTCTTCCAGCGTGTGATCGGTGTTCATGCCGATGCCGAAGCGCATGCGCAGCACGCGTTCCTCGCGCGGGGTCAGGCTGGCAAGGACGCGGGTGACCGTTTCCTTGAGGTTCGCCTGGATCGCCGCGTCGACCGGGATGATCGCGTTCTTGTCCTCGATGAAATCACCCAAGTGGCTGTCTTCCTCGTCGCCGATCGGCGTTTCGAGGGAAATCGGCTCCTTGGCGATCTTCATCACCTTGCGGACCTTTTCGAGCGGCATGGAAAGACGCTCGGCCATTTCCTCGGGCGTGGGCTCGCGGCCCTGCTCGTGCAGGAACTGGCGGCTGGTGCGGACCAGCTTGTTGATCGTCTCGATCATGTGCACCGGGATGCGGATGGTGCGGGCCTGGTCGGCGATCGAACGGGTGATCGCCTGCCGGATCCACCAGGTGGCATAGGTGCTGAACTTGTAGCCGCGGCGGTATTCGAACTTGTCGACCGCCTTCATCAGGCCGATGTTCCCTTCCTGGATCAGGTCGAGGAACTGCAGGCCGCGGTTGGTGTACTTCTTGGCGATCGAGATCACCAGCCGCAGGTTCGCTTCGACCATTTCCTTCTTGGCGATGCGCGCCTCGCGCTCGCCCTTCTGGACCATGTTGACGATCCGGCGGAATTCCGGGAGCGCCATGCCGGTGGCGGCGGCGATGTCCGAAATCTCGGCGCGGATGCGTTCCACCGCATCGGCCTCGTTCTCGGCAAAGGCGGCCCACTTCTTGTCCTTGGTGGACGCTGCCTGAAGCCAGCCGTCATCCAGTTCCTTGCCGACATAGCTGTCGAGGAAGTCCTTGCGGTTGACCTTGTGGCGTTCGGCCAGGCGCAGCATCTGCCCGCCCAGCGCGGTCAGGCGGCGGTTGAAGGCATAGAGATTGTCGACCAGGTATTCGATCTTGGTGGCGTGGAACTTCACGCTTTCGACCTGCGCGGTCAGTTCCTCGCGCAGTTCCTGGTACTGCTTTTCCTTGGCGGCGGGGAACGGGTTGCCCAGCGCCATGGCGTCCAGACGGGTGTTCTGGATCTTTTCGAACTTCTTGAAGAGCCCGGTGATGTGGGCGAACTTCTCAAGCGCTTCGGGCTTGAGCTGCGCTTCCATCTGGGCGAGGCTGAGGGTGTTGTCCTCTTCCTCTTCCTCAGCGGGGCGGCGGGCCCGGCGTTCGACGCCGTCCTCGTTCTCCTCGACCGTTTCCTCTTCCTCGACGTCCTCATCTTCCTTGTAGGAAGGGCCGGCCGTGGCTTCGGAAATCTCGCCGTCGCCGGCTTCCTCACCGTCTTCGGTCAGGTTTTCGGGCGGGGGCTCCTTTGAAAGCATCGCATCGAGATCCAGAATCTCGCGCAGTTGCATTTCACCGACGTTGAGCGCTTCGGACCACTGGATGATCGCGTGGAACGTGATCGGGCTTTCGCACAGGCCCAGGATCATCGTGTCGCGGCCTGCTTCGATCCGCTTGGCGATGGCGATTTCGCCCTCGCGGCTGAGCAGTTCGACCGCGCCCATCTCGCGCAGGTACATCCGCACCGGATCGTCGGTGCGGTCGATAGTTTCCTTCTTCTTGATCAGGTCCGGGCGTTCGCCGACGGGATCCGGTTCCTCGGCCTCGTCGGCTTCCTTTTCCTCGGGATCGATCGCGTCTTCGTCGGTTTCGACGATGTTCACGCCCATCTCGCTGATCGCGGACATGATGTCCTCGATCTGCTCGCTGGTCATCTGGTCCTGGGGCAGGGCCTCGTTCAGCTCGTCCACCGTGATCACCCCGCGCCGCTTGGCGCGCGCGATCAGCTTCTTGATCGAGGCTTCGTTGAGATCGATCAGCGGCGCATCGCCGCCTTCCTTTTCCACGCCCTGCAGGTCTTCGTCGTCCATCATTCCGCCGTTTGTTTGGGGGCGTCCCCGGGAGGGGCCGCCGCTCGCGCGCTGGCCATTTGCCTCAGGCGCGCATTCAATTCCAGCTTTCTCTTCACCAGCCGCTGCTGCTCGTCAAAATCCAGCCGCTCGGTCGCCGCCTGGATGGCTGCTTCCAGCGCCGGTTCCTCGACCAGCATGGAAATGGCCGCAGCCAGGCTTTCGGCGGCTTCCGCGGCCTCCGCAGCCGGGCTGACGAAGGGATAGGGGACGCGCGCGTATTCACCGGGAGCCGGCGCGGCCAGTCCCTTGGCGGCCAATATGGTAAGCAATCCAGCCGTTTCAAGCGCCGCGCCGGTTTCGTGTGCTTCCAGCAGCGCATCAATGCGCGGATCGAGCGGATCGAGCCGCGCCAGCCGCTCGCCGTGGCGGGCGATTTCGCGCGGGTGGAGCAGCAATCCGGCGATGATCGCGGCCAGCAGCGCCTCGCGCGCGCCCTTGCCGGCGGCGTGGCGCAGGCGGCGCGCGGCGGCGGGATCGGGCAGCGGCGTGGCGGGCGCGCGGCCCGGAAAGCGCCCGTACTGCTGCCCATGCTGCTGCCCGCGCGGCTGCCACGGGGCCTGTTCGCGCCGGGGAAAGGCGAAAGCGGAGAACTTTTCCATCAGGTCGCGGCGGTAGAGCGCCTTGATATCCGGGTCCTGGATCGTTTCGACATGGGCCATCAGCCGCGCCTTGAGCCCGGCCTTGTCTTCGGGTGTGGCAAGGGGCAGGGCACCTTGCTCATGCTCCCACAGGGTGTCGAGCAGACTGCGGCTGTCGCCCAGCGCCCGCTCCATCGCGCCCGCGCCTTCGCGCTTGATCAGGTCGTCGGGGTCGAGCCCCGCAGGCAGGCGCACGATCCGCAGCGAATGGGCGGGGCGCAGCAGGGGGAGGGCGCGGGTCACGGCGCGCATCGCCGCGCGCTGGCCCGCCGCGTCGCCGTCAAAACAGAGGATCGGCGTTTCGACCAGCCGCCACAGCATCTCGATTTGCCGCTCGGTCAGCGCCGTGCCCAGCGGGGCGACGGCGTCCGCGATGCCAGCGGCGGCCAGCGCGATCACGTCCATGTAGCCTTCGACCACCACGATCCGCCCGCTCTGGCGGCTGGCCGGGCCCGCGCGGTGGAGGTTGTAGAGCGTGCGGCCCTTGTCGAACAGCGGGGTGTCGGGCGAATTGAGGTACTTGGGCGCGTCCTTCTTTTCCGCGTCCAGGATGCGCCCGCCAAACGCGATCACCCGCCCGCGCGCGTCCTCGATGGGCAGCATCAGGCGGCCCCGGAACCGGTCGTAGGGTTCCTTGTCATCCACCGCGATGCGCAGGCCCGCTTCGATCAGCATGGCTTCCGGAAACTGCTTCAGCGCCTCCTTCAGCGCCTGCCGCCCTTCCGGCGCATAGCCGAAGCCGAACCGCTGGAGCGTGTGCGCATCGAACCCGCGCGTGGCGAGATAGGCCCGGGCCTTGGCGCCCTCGTCCGAGGCAAGACGCTGGACGAACCACCCTTGCGCGGCCGCCATCACATCATGCAGCCCCGCCTGCTGCTCGGCCCGCTCGGCGCTGCGCGGATCGGGCGCGGGGACTTCCATTCCGGCCTCGGACGCCAGTTCCTTGACCGCATCCATGAACGACAGCCCGCGCTGGTCGGTCATCCAGCGGATCACATCGCCATGCGCGCCGCAGCCGAAGCAGTGGTAGAAGCCCTTGGCATCGTTGACCGTGAAGCTGGGCGATTTCTCGTTGTGGAACGGGCAGCAGGCCTTGAACTCATGCCCCGCCTTGGTCAGCCGCGTGGTGCGGCCGATCACGCCGGACAGCGAAATCCGCGCGCGCAGTTCGTCCAGCCATTGGGGGGTGAGCATCTAAACCTCCTCGCCGCGCAGCGGGCGAGCCGACAAACTCCCCTCCCGCCTGCGGGAGGGGTTGGGGGAGGGCCTGTTATCCAGCACCTGCCCGATCACTGTCAAAACCCCATCCAGATTGTCCAGAACCTCGTTGTTCCAGAAGCGCAGCACCTTGTAGCCCCGCTCTTCCAGAAAACGGCTGCGGCGCTCGTCATAATCGGTGGAAAAGGCGTGTTGCCCGCCATCGAGTTCGATCACCAACTTCGTTTCGCGCGATACGAAGTCGCAGATGTACTGGCCGATCGGAAACTGGCGGTTGAAGCGAACGCCTCTCAGCCTGCGGGCGGACAGATGCGGCCAGAGCTTGCGTTCGGCCTCGGTGGCATTGCGGCGCAGCTCACGCGAACGGGCGGTTGGGCGTGAATAGCCCTTGTCGTTGGCGCGGAACCAGTTGTCGTCCAAGTGGTGCTCCGTAACAGGCCCTCCCCCGGCCCCTCCCGCAGGCGGGAGGGGGGATTGGGGGCAAATCAGCCCAAAGCCGCCTTCACCAGACCGCTGGCCTTGCCCATGTCCAACTGGCTGCCATGCTTCGCCTTCAGCGCGGCAACGACCTTGCCCATGTCCTTCATGCCCTCGGCGCCAACCTCGGC
>Ga0116180_1001941_pt1 | contig 16862 bp, 13 predicted proteins | sample AD_UKC073_MetaG_FD_89804 | JGI IMG/M metagenome (GOLD analysis project Ga0116180, IMG submission 89804) | Active sludge microbial communities of municipal wastewater-treating anaerobic digesters from USA - AD_UKC073_MetaG | ecosystem: Engineered > Bioreactor > Anaerobic > Digestate | place: USA...
CCCGGACGCCACCGTGTTCCTCGACCGGGCCGTCCCCGACTCCCTCGCCTACTACCGCTTCCTCGACCTCGAGCCCGACCCCGCCCTGCTCACCGCGCTCGAGCACGTCGATTACCGCAAGACGTTCATCCTCGACCTGCTGCCCCTGGCCGCCGACTACGCCCGCACCGAGGACACCGCCGCCCAGCAGCGCATCCACGAACTGCTGACCCAGGTGTACGAAGCGCTGCCCTTCCCGGTCGTGCGGGTTCCGGTCCTCAGCGCCGAGGAGCGGGTGCAGTTCATCCTGGACCGGCTCTGACCGCTCTCGCCCGATCGGGGTGTCCTGTGCAACGCTTGGCACCCAGGGCATATCTCACCGGCACAGGTCCAGGCGAGAACGCGCCCCACGGTCGAACAGGACGGATGTCTCGGATGCCCACTCAGGAACGTCTCCGGAAGGACCTGCTAGGCGGCGCTGTCACGACCGCGCTCGGCGTCTTCACCCTCGGGATCGGGGTCTACTTCCTGTTCCTTCGACCCTCCCTCCTGCCCGAAGACATCCGGCATACGGGTATCGACGCCGCCACGCTGCCAGTGGCATTCGTGGACTGGCTCGGGATCGTCTTCTCGACCTGGGGCGGCTTCATCGCGGGGTTCGGGATCGTGCTGCTGGGCATTGGCGCGTCCCTGCTGTCCCGCCGCACGCTGTGGCTCTACCTCGGCACGGCGGCCGGGGTGCTCGTCGCCTTCGGCCGCTTCGTCATCAGCAACATCCTGATCGGCTCGGACTTCCTGTGGTTCATCGCGACCATGTTCGTGCTGGCACTGGTGCTCGCAACCGTCCTCGTCTTGAACGTCATCCGACGGCATCGGACGAACGAGACCGCCTCCTCCGACGTCGACCGAACCGCTAGACGCTGACCGCTGCGAGCGACTGCCGGGCGATCTCGAGCTCCTCGTCCGTGAGAACGATCAGCACGGCGACCGGTGAGCTCGGGTCCGAGATCGCTCGCGCCCCGTCGGCCCTCGCCTCGTTGCGTGCCGGGTCGATCAGGATGCCCAGGCCCGCCATGCCGGAGACCACCGCCGCGCGCGTCGCGGCGGCGTTCTCGCCGACGCCGCCGGTGAAGACGATCGCGTCCGCTCCGCCGAGCTGGGCGAGGTAGGCGCCGAGATAGTGGCGCAGCCGGTGATGGTAAACGTCGAGCGCAGCGGCGGCTCTCGCATCCCCAGCGGCGGCCGCGGCGTGGATGTCGCGCATGTCCTCGGTGCCGGCCAGCGCCCGCAGGCCGCTCTCGCGCGTGAGCAGCGCCTCCAGCCGATCCCATGCTACGCCGGCGCGGCCGAGCGCGAGGAGCACCCCCGGATCCAGGTCCCCGGCGCGAGTGCCCATCACGAGCCCCTCCAGGGGCGTCATGCCCATCGAGGTTTCCACCGAGCGGCCGCCGGCCATTGCGCAAGCGGATGCCCCGTTGCCCAGGTGGAAGATGATCAGCCGAAGCTCCGACAGCGGACGCCCGAGCAGTTCGGCGGTGCGGGCGGAGACGTGCTGGTAGGAGATGCCGTGGAAGCCGTATCGGCGGATCTGATGTCGCTGGACGAGGTCTGCGGGAAGCGCATACGATGCCGACGCAGCCGGCAGGGTGCGGTGGAACGCGGTGTCGAACACCGCGACGTTCGGGATGTCCGGGAAGGCGGCGCGCGCAGCGCGGATGCCGGTCAGGTTGACCGAGTTGTGCAACGGAGCCAGGGTGGCGAGCTCGTCGATCTGATGTTCAACCTCGTCAGTAATCAGCGCAGCCGCTGCGAATCGGTCGCCGCCGTGCACGACGCGGTGGCCGATGACCGCGATGCGCTCGTGCTCCAGTCCGGCCAGCAGCGTGCTGATCACGGCGCCGTGCTCACGCCCATCCGCACCGGCGTGGCCGAGCCGCTCCACGACGCCGCCCCGGATCGTCGTGCCCGTTTCCCCGTCGACCAGTCTCCACTTGACCGAGGATGAGCCCGCATTGAGGACGAAAACGACCGTCATCCGCGACCTCCCGAAGGCTCCACCACCGTAGTCGTCGGATTCTATGGTCTCCACCGCACCGACTTCCGGCCTGCAGCACAGCGCACCGCGAAACTCGGCATCAGACCCTCAACCGGCCTGGCCGGCGCACCCATGCTGGGCATCGCCTTCGGCCTCGGTTGGACGCCCTGTCTCGGCCCCACGCTCGCTGCGATCTCCGCACTCAGCCTCAGCGCCGCATCGGCACCACGGGGCGCACTGCTCGCCACCGTGTACTGTGTCGGCCTCGGCCTGCCGTTCCTGGCCCTCGCCACCGGGCTGGGATGGGCGACCACAGCGACCGCGTTCCTGCGCCGGCACATCCGCGCGATCAACATCGCCGGCGGCGTCGCAATGATCGGAATCGGCATCTTCATGATCAGCGGGCTGTGGACAATGCTCGTCTACTCGCTCCAAGGACTCATCAGCGGGACGGTCTTGCCGATCTAGCTCATCACTAACTCGAGCCCTGTAGGCCGTCGCCGAACCAGAAGCTGGGTCAGGCGCCGTCGGACGGAAGAGGACGGCGTATCCAGGCCGAGTAAAATGCCGCTGGGTTGACGAGCTGGAATCGCCAGTGCGCCTTTTCCTCGCGGTCGAATCCTGGGGCACTCATCCCAACCGCTCCCCGCGGTTCCGCATGAACGAGATCGGGTCGACGACTCAATTTTCTGGCCGAGCAGATGGTGATTGATCGCCCGGGCGCGCGACTCTGCGACGACATCGGCGAGCAGCACAAGCAGCAAGGGCAAGGGCAAGGGCAAGAAAGAGCTAGGCCTTGAAGGCCTCAAGATCCGCTGCGATGGAAAGCCGTGAAGCGTATGGGATGAGCAAGAGGCGCCAACTACATGGTGATACCCCGACGTAAGGCGTCGAGGGCTCGGATCGCTTGGCGTGGTAGGACGCCGTTGCCGAGTGCGGTGAGCTGCTCGCTGCCAGTCAACTCGTGATCGGGGTCTGTGACCCAACCGTCAGGCAAACCCATGAGCCATTCCACGAATCGCGGCGCAGGGCGAGGCTGACCGCCGTCATTCAGGAGGGCCGGCGAGGGGGCAGTCCGTCCGGTGAAGTATTCCCACCGTCGGATGGCTCCGGCGTAGTGTCCCCACCGTCGAACAGCTGCTCGATCAGCGGCCACAGCCCGGCCGGCTCCTTGCCCTGCCAGGATCGGGGTCCGTTCTGCGCCAGGTCGATGATCTGATGCGAGAGGGCGATCGTGCCGCGTCGGGCTCGGACCTGTTCCAGGGTCTCCGCGCCACGGGCGACGTCCGAGGCGAGCGGGGTGCGGAAGAGTGCGCCGGGCGAGGATGAAGATCCGAAATCGGGTGTGGGGTGCGCCGACGTGGGAAGCGGGTAGGCCAAGCCAGCGAGCGTCGTACCGGAGGTCGGCCAGATCGCCGAGTACGGCTCCAAGTGCCCGTAGAGGTCGGGCTGGTGTGTCTCCCAGATTCCACGGGTCGGGTTCCATTGCGCGAAGGGCAGAGCGTTCGGCGGGGGTTGCGAACTCGAGGGCTGCGGAGAGGGGGTTGCTTTCATCGGGGTCGTCCTTTGGTTCGGGGCGTCGAGCGGTGGCCGAGAGCAGGCCACGGACGTTCTCGGCGACGACCCACTCGGGTTGCAGCACGTCGATCGCAGTCGCCATCTGCGCCCAGAGGCCAGAGCGGGTGCCGGGGGCGAGGCCGGCGCGCTTGCCGACCGTGGAGACGTCCTGGCAAGGGAAACCTCCGCACAGCACGTCGACCGGCTCGGTCTGTCGCCAGTCGATCTGGGTGATGTCGCCGAGGTTGGGGACGCCGGGCCAGTGATGCGCGAAGACGCGGGCCGGGGCAGAGTTGAGCTCGGAGAACCACACCGTGCGCCCGCCGAAGACGTGCTCGACGGCGAGGTCGAGGCCGTCGTAGCCGGAGAACAGCGATCCGATCCGCAGCGGGGCGGCCGGGGCGGTGGCTGTGTCGAGCATCGCGGTTCCATGACGGTCGGCGCGTCCCGGTCGAGACGTCGCCGGGCTGGTCACCTTCCAGGTGCGCGCGCCATCCACGCGTCCCGGCGCTCCGCCCGTGATCGCGACACCGATCGCTCAGCGCGTCGGCCCCGGATCGCGTCCGCGAGAGCGTCGTCCCGGTGCGGCCGGTCAGCCGGCCTTCGGTCGGTCCACGCCTCTTGCAGACGAGGTTCGGACCTGGCGCGAGCGCCGGGTCCGAAGCCGGTGATCTCGTTCGCACCTGACGGGCATGACGGTCTCGATGCGGGTGATGAGCGCGGGCGAGGGTTACAAGTACCTGCTCAAGACGGTCGCCTCGGGCGACGGGAACCGTGCCTTGTCGACCCCGCTGACGAGGTACTACCTCGAGGAAGGAACTCCCCCCGGTCGCTGGATGGGCAGCAGCGTGCCGGCCCTCGGCGGCGGGAGGATCGTGTCCGGCGATCCGGTCTCGGAGGCCCAACTCCAGCTGCTTGTCGGCATGGGCCGCGATCCGATCACGGGCGATCCGCTCGGCCGCGCCTACCAGGACTTCTCCACCGCTACCGCTCGTGTGGAGAAGCGGATCGCGTCGCTGGACCCGAGCCTGGGCGTGGTCGCGCGGGCCGAGGCCATCGCGCAGATCGAGGCTGAGGAAGCCGCGCGCGGGACGCGGCGTGCCGTCGCCGGGTTCGACTTCACGTTCTCGATCCCGAAGGCTGCATCGGTCGTGTGGGCGGTTGCGGACGCCGGCACGCAGGCGATCATCGCCGACGCTCACCATGCAGCGGTTGCGGAGGTGGTTGCGTTCATGGAGCGGGAGATTGCGGCTACGCGCGTCGGCGCAACCGGACGCGACGGGGCCGTTGCACAGGTCGGCGTCGGCGGGCTCATTGCAACCGCGTTCGATCACTACGACAGCAGGGCGGGCGATCCCCACTTGCACACCCATGTTGTGCTCTCCAACAAGGTGCAGACGTTGCTGGACGGCAAGTGGCGGTCGCTGTACGGCCGGCCCCTGCACGCGGCGGTCGTCGCCCTGTCGGAGCTGCACGAGGCGGTGTTCGCCGATCACCTCACGCGGACACTAGGCGTCGAGTGGGAGGCGCGGGCTCGTGGCCGGGACCGGAACCCGGCGTGGGCGATCACGACCGTCCCGGAGTCGCTGATCGCGTTGTTCTCCTCCCGGTCGCGGGACATCGACCAGGAGACCGACCGGCTCATCGAGCGATACATCGGCGAGCACGGCCGGCGCCCGTCACCGGCGACGATCGTGAAGCTGCGCGCTCAGGCGACGCTGACGACGAGACCCGACAAGCAGGTGCAATCCCTCGCCGCGCTGACGGCGCAATGGCGTGAGCGTGCGAGTGCGAGCTTGGGCGAGAACGCGACCGAGTGGGCGCGGCGGATCACCGCCGCCCCGTCGCCGCCGATGCTGCGCGCCGATGACGTCCCGCTCGACGTGATCCGCGAACTCGGCCAGACGGTGATCGAGGTCGTCGGCGAGAAGCGGGCGACGTTGCGACGCTGGAACCTCTACGCCGAGGCCGCGCGGCAGACGATGGGGTGGCGATTCGCCAGCACGATGGATCGGGAGGCGATCGTGGGCATGATCGCCGATGCCGCCGAGGCGGGGTCGCTGCGGCTCACGCCGCCTGAGCTGGCGAGCAGCCCGGCGATCTTCCGACGCTCGGACGGCACGAGCGCGTTCCGGCCGAGGCACGCCACGGTCTATTCCTCCGAGCAGCTGCTGGCCGCGGAGGATCGCCTGCTCGAACGGTCCCGGATGCTGACCGCTGCGACGCTCGACCTCGCCCAGCTCGAGCGCGTCACCCGCCGGCCCGACCGTCGCGGTCTCGTGCTCGGCGCCGACCAGGCCGCCGCATTGGCGACGGTCGCCGTCTCCGGCCGCGTCCTCGATGTGCTGGTCGGACCTGCCGGCGCGGGGAAGACGACGGCGATGAGCGCGCTGCGTCGGGCCTGGGAGATGCAGCATGGCGAAGGGTCGGTCATCGGGCTTGCCCCGTCTGCCGCTGCGGCGCAGGTGCTCGGCGACGACCTCGGGATCGTCACGGAGAACACGGCGAAGTGGTGGCAGGATCACCTCGTTCACGGCACGACGTTCCACGCCGGCCAGCTGGTCATCATCGACGAGGCGTCCCTCGCCGGGACGCTGACCCTGGATCGGCTTTCCGCGCTCGTGGCGCAGGCCGGTGCGAAGGCGCTGCTGGTCGGCGATTGGGCGCAGTTGCAGTCGGTCGATGCGGGCGGTGCATTCTCGATGCTCGTCCACGACCGGGACGACGCGCCCGAACTGGTCGACATCCACCGCTTCACGCACCGCTGGGAGAAGGCGGCGTCACTCGGGCTGCGCCACGGCGATGCCGCCGTGATCGACGAGTACGACGCCCACGGTCGGGTTCACGGCGGCGACACCGACACGATGGCGGACGCCGCCTACACAGGATGGCGGAGCGACATGCTCGCCGGACGTCAGTCGGTGCTGATCGCGGAGACCCACGATTCCGTCTCCGCTCTGAACCAGCGGGCGCGCGCCGACCTGATCCTCGACGGCGCCGTGACCCCGCGGCACGGCTCCGTGGTACTGCACGACGGCACGGTCGCCTCACCAGGCGATGCCGTGATCTCCCGCCATAACGACCGGCGCCTGCGCGCCGCAGGGCGCGGCTGGGTCCGCAACGGCGACCGCTGGACGATGACCGCCGTGCGCAGCGACGGCTCGGTCACCGTCCGCCGAGCCGGCCGACGACGCGGCGCGTCCGTGGTGCTGCCTGCCGGCTACGTCCGCGAACACCTGGATCTCGGCTACGCGGTCACCGCGCACCGCGCGCAGGGGCTCACGACTGACACCGCGCATGCGCTGATCGAGGCGACGACGACCAAGGAGAACTTGTACGTCGCGATGACCCGCGGGCGCGAGGCGAACCACGCCTACGTCGCGACCGACCGGCCCGACGGTGTGCATGCCGGCCCGCATCCCAGCGACAACACGGCCGCGACCGCCCGCACGGTGCTGTTCGGCGTCGTCCAGCATTCCGGCGCCGAGCTGTCCGCGCACGAGACGACCACCTCCGAGCAGGAGGCATGGTCGTCCATCCGGCAGATCGCGGCCGAATACGAAACGATCGCCGCCGCCGCGCAGCAAGACCGCTGGGTCGAGCTGATCCGCGCCAGCGGCCTCACCGAGCAGGAGGCCGAGGATGCGATCGCCTCTGACGCCTTCGGCGCGCTCGCCGCCGAGCTGCGCCACGCCGAGGCCAACCACCACGACGTCGCCGTGCTGCTGCCCCGCCTGGTCGCCTCCCGCAGTCTCCACGACGCGGAGGACGTCGCGGCCGTGCTGCACGCGCGCCTGGCCGCCGTCACAGCCAGACCCGCAGGCGCGGGCCGCGCCCGTCGCGCGCCCCGCCTGATCGCCGGGCTCATCCCCGAAGCCGGCGGCCCGATGGACGCACAGATGCGGCGCGCCCTTCAGGAGCGCCGACAGCTCATCGAGGACCGCGCAGACGCGCTCGCTCATGCCGCAGTCGCCGAGCATCTCGCATGGGCCGGCCACCTCGGAGCGCCGCCGACGCGCGAGGCCGCCCGAGCCCGATGGTGGCAGGCTGCCGCGACCATCGCCGCGTACCGAGACCGCTACGGGATCGCAGCGGACATCCCGCTCGGCGCTGCCCCCGATTCGACCGCGCAACGCCTCGACGCCGCCCGCGCCCGCGCAGCGCTCGACCGCGCTCGTGCCCTGACCGACACGGCCGAGGGCGACGCATGGACACCACGCGATCCGCGCGCCGAGCGGAGCGGTCCCAGCCTGTGATCGGCGATGCGCTTCCGATGTCGCACCTGTCGGCGTATTCTGTGTGCAGGCAGTTCCTTTCGGCGCCGTCGCTTGTTGCGAAGGCATGACCGCACCGCTGGCCGGGTTGGTCCTTCTAGTTACTCGCTGCCGAGTCACTAGGAGAGGACCGCCCTCATGATCCGGCTGCTCTGGACTCTCAGCGTCCGTACCCGCGCATTCCTGCGCCGCTATATGCCGACTAACATTCTGCTCGACACGATCCGCACCCGCCGCGGCCTCAAGTGGGGTGTCCCCGCGATGCTCATCGCCGTCCCCTATCTGCTCGCTGCCGCCGCCTTGGCGGCCGTGGTCGCCGACGGCGGCCCTGGTTGGCTGAACGTCCTGGTCGTGCTGTTCATCTGGAACGCCGCGAAGTTCGCGTTCATCGGCCCGGTGAGCCTCATCCTGCTGGCCCGGACCCGCCTGCACGAAGCTCGCGCCCGCCGCGCACGGAGCCGCTACGCCGTCGTCTGACACGACCGCTCTCTACCCCGGTCAAACGGGCAGCCTCTCGCCTAGTGGATAACGGTATTATCCCCTTGTGGGCGAGGCGAGACGACGAGGCGACTCCGGCAGAATGGAGGGGTGCCTGAACACGTTCGCCCCGACCTGCCTCCGGGGGTCGGTGACGCCGTGAGCGCGTTCGGCTACGGGGTCCGGGTCGCGATCATTGGCTACATCCACGAGCACGGACCAGCCACTCGCGGACAGCTCGCGACCGCCCTGGGCCTGGTGCCCAAGACCGTGCAGTTCCACCTCACCGGCTTGACCGCGCTCGGCGTCGTCGTCCCTGACCCAGCTCCCGAGCTCGCCCGTCGCGGACAGCGCACCCGATATAGCATCGATGCCGCGCGGGTGCTCGATCTGTACGCCGAGCTCGGCAAGCACCTGGGCATCGGCGACTGAACCCTCCCGGCCCTGACTACCCCGGAGAGCGTCGCGATCCGCTGCGAGTCAATCGTGCCGCCGGCCCAGGGCTGTGCTTCTGGTGGCGGCGCTGCGTTCTACGCGATCACGCTCCAGGTGTTCGAGGCGTTCGGTCGCTGCTCTGACTGCGCGACCGTCAACTGACGCGTAGGTGAAGGTGCGGGCACGGTCAACGACCGTGCCCGCACCTGTGTCTGCGATCAGCGCTGCTCGTCGAACAGTGCCAGGAAGTCCTCGTCCTCCTCTCGCACGTAGCCATTGCGCTCGCGGTAGATCGCCAGGCGACGGCCGAACCACAACGTGAGCACGCCGGCCAGGGCGAAGATGCCGCCAGCGATGCCGAACGGGAGCATCCAATCCCCGGCGCCGGTCAGCGCCAGCGACGGCGGCAGGTCCAGCGTCTCGGGCGTCTCCGGAACGGGGATCACGGCCGTGGTCTCGTTGGGCGCTCCGCATAGGCCGCGGTGGATCTCAGTGCCGTTCTCATCGAACAGCGTCTCGATCCAGTAGTAGGTGCCGACCTGCTCGAACACCACTTCCTCGGAGGCGTACTCGCCGGGGCCGTCCAGCGGCATCGGTTCAGTGCGGAACGCGAGTTCGTCGGCCGTGCAGGTCGCCGTCTCCCCGTCCTCCCGGTATGCCTCGAAGACGAGCGTGGTGCCGTCCGGGACCGTCCCGCTGACGCGGGCGAGGTCATGCGCGGGCTCGCCGAGGGTGACCTCGGCGACGGCCTGCGTCGTGACCGTCAGCTGCTCGGGCTGCTCGGTGACCACGGTGGTCTCGCCGGGGGCGCCGCAGGTGCCTTGCACGAGGATCGTCCCGTCCGCGTCGTAGAGCGTCTCGATCCAGTAGACGTTGCCCGGCTGGTCGGTCGTGGTCTGGCCCGAGGCGTAGACGCCCGGCTGGGTGACCGGGATCGACTCGCTCTCGTAGAGCACGGTCGTGCAGTTCGGCTCCGCGTCGACCGGCTCGGGGCCGTAGGCGCGGAACTGGAGGTACGTCCCTTCGGGGATCGTGCCCTGCACCAGGGCCGTGTCCGCGAACGGCTCGCCCACGCGCGCGGTCGCCGTCGCCTGGGTGATGACCGTGACCGGCAGCTCGACTTCCGGCGTCGGCGGCACGAAGAACCGCTCCAGCACGTCGGCGGGCGAGGAACGATACGGCTGCACCCGGTCGTCACCGTCGAAGGTCGTGACGAGGACGTAGAAGCCGGGCTCGGTCGGAGTGATTCGGTCGGCATCGGTATAGCCGAGTCGGTACACGCCGTTGCGCGCCGGGGTCGTGATCGAGGTCAGCACGGGCGCGTCGGACAGCTCGAGGTCGTCTGTGAGTACGTCGTCCGTCGCGAATGGCCCGTACACGGTGTGAGTCACCTCGTCGTTGTCGGCCTGCCAATACCCGTCGCCCTCGAACTGCCCGTGATTGGCCGGGAAGCCCGTGACCGTCACCGTGTCGAACGCCCTGCCGCCGGAGTGGACGTTGTACTCGCGCATCAGCGAGGTCGTCGTGATCGGCCAGCGCACGGAGGTCGTCTCGACCGTGATGCCGTAGTCGTCGGTCCAGTCCGCGGCGAGGTAGTCGCGCACCCACTCCGGCTGTGTCGCCGTGTGCGCCCGCCACACCCAAGTCACGAAACCGCCCTGCGGCGCCACGACCTCCGGCGATGTGTACACACCAGGACCGTCCGCGGTGATCGTGACGGTGCCCAGCGGCACCGCCCCGGCGTCCGCGAAACTCGCCTGCGCCGGCGGCACCGTACCCGGCACCTGATAGGCGGTGCCCTCGAACACGACCGGGATGTACGCGCCGTCGCGCTTGAGCCACGCGCCGTTCGTGCTGGAGACCGTGATCGTGTCGGTCAGCGCGTCACCGGGCACCGCGAGGTGCTGGTCCGCCTCGGAGACGGCGACCGGCTGGAACGGGACGACGCTGCTCTCCGGCACCTGCCCGAAGCGATCGGTGAACGAGTCGGTCAGATACCGGCCGTTGGCGCCCTGGGCCGCCTTGTCGATCGTCCAGACCCAGGAGTAGAAGCCAGACTCAGCCGCGGTCACCGTGCCGGGCGAGGTGTACGAGCCGGCGCCGGTCAGTGTGACCGTCTCCTGACCGGCCACCGGCGCGCCGGCCGGCGCTGCATCGGCCTCGGCGGGCTGCTCGTCGAACGGGCCGAACAGCGTTCCCGTCGCGGTGATCGGGACCGGCACGCCGTCGAGCCTGATCCAAGTCCCCTTCGTCAGCGTCACGGAGAGCTGATCGGTGAACGTGTCGCCCTCCGCGACGAAGCGGGAGGACACCTGCGTGGCGATCTGCGGCTGAAAGTCCAAGTCGATCATGGGCGTCCGCGCCTGGGCCGACAGCCCTGTCGAGGAACCAGCGACTGCCGCAATGAGACGCTGCGCTCCCGGCGTCGTGTAGAGGTCGACCTGCGCCCCGTACCCGGCCGCGGCGACGCTCATGCTCGCCTCGATTCGGTAGGACGGCGCCTCGTCGGCAGGGGTTCCCGTGATGCCGTACTGCCCGACGCCGAGCGTGCGCGACGTCGACCCGTCCGCGAACACCGCGCCCGCGAGCGTCGCCCCACCCTGCAGCGACACCGGGTGCGCGGCGACCGTCAGCGTGCCAGCGTATTGATCCGACATGGCGATGCTCAGCGACAGCGACGGATCGGTGACCGCGTTGACCGCGGCCTCCTGCCGCATGACCGCGAGGTTCGCCAGGATCGCGCCGCGCACGCCTACGGGCGCTCGGGCGACGTAGTAGTCATCGCCCGACATCCCGTGGCTGTTGTAGACGCCCGGATCGGCGACCGACCACACGTAGAGCGCGACCGCCGCGGTGAGGGTGGGATCGCCCGACTGGCCCCACCTGTCCAGCACGTAGTTCAGCTCCGCGAGCTGCTGGCGGGAGAGCGAGTCCAGGGAGGTCACCGTCTGCGGCCCAGACGTGGGATCGAACGGGGAGTTCGCGCCGAGGTCGATGCAATACCCCTGCCGACCGTCGACGTCCGTGTTGTATGCCCCAAGGAAACCCGAGTCACCGTAGTAGCCGGTCCCCAGGCTGCCCGCGTGCGCCGGGGCCGCACCGAGCACGACCGTACCCGCCAGCACGAGCAGCGCGACGAGGATGGCAGCGAGACGACGGATCACCGCGCCGGGCGGATGCACACCGCGGGGCTCGGGTGGCGATGCGATCGACGTTGACATGGGTCGTCCTCCTGACTCTGCAAAGGACGGTGGGAAGCGACCGTCCTCAGAGCAGGTGCGCGGATCGGCCCACACGACGTCGCGCAGCCGAAACCGAAGTCAGGTGGCAAGCAGGTCTGAGAGTGCTATACGAGCGATGCGTTACCGGACTTCCGGTTAGGCAGAGACGGTCAAAGCACATGACCCTGCGGCGGGGTTCGAGCGTCCCGCCTTGGACGTTGGAAAGCATCCGCATGAGAGCTCTGATTGCGCACCTTGCGCGTCCACTTCTCGACTTCCACCAGCAGTCCAGCAAGGTCTTCCGGAAAGGTCTCGCCATGCCGCTCTAGCGCCCACACATGTGTTCCGTCTGCCTGGCGGGTGATGCGTTCGGCTCGCCACAGCCATGAAACAGGCAGGCGTTCTGGATCAGACCAATCCCTCCCGGCGGCGTACTGCTCCTCGATTGCGAACCGGGCGCGGGAGTGCTCGGCAGGATAGAAGACGAAATGCCCAGCGCCGAACGTTTCGGGATCTTCCTCCAACAGGCTCACGTCCTCGCTGTGGCGCCGTGCAATGCGCCGAAGCCCGTCGTCAAGCATGAGCATCGCCTGCGTCAGGCGCTCGTCGCTCACAGCACCCACCTCATCTCGCCGGTTCACGAGAAGCAGGTGCGTAGGAACGATCGGGACAGCGCCGAGCGCCGGTTGCATCGCGAGGGCTGTCGACCATTAGGACGCACTGCCCTGTGCCGAGTTCTTCCGGACTCTGCGAACGAACTGGCTGTTGCTCGGAGCACCCGCAGCTACCTGGGTCAGAGATTCCATGTGGTGGTTCGCTGCGATCTCCCATTCTTTCTGCTGCAGATATGCCTTCTGACCAGGCAGGTAGTGCACGGTTGTCGACCGCGCGGTCGACCCGTCCGTTGCGGGATCATGCTCGCCGCAGTTTGGGGGCACGGTTTTCGTGGGTCGGTCGTCGGCCTGTCGAGAATTCGTCGGCGGCCACCGAGAGGCCGCCAGAAGCGATCGTTTTCCGGCGCCTCTAGAATCCGCCGGCATCGCGGACGCGGTAGTGCTCGTTCAGTGCCGTGAGCTCGGCGTCGGTGAGCTCGATGTCGACCGCGGCGGCTGCGTCGTGGAGGTGGTGTGGTTTGGTCGCACCGATGATGGGCGCTGTCACGACGGGGTTGCTGAGGACCCACGCCATGGCGATCTGCGCCATAGGAACGTTTCGTGCCTCGGCGATGCGTTGCACGGCGTCGATGACGGGCCGGTCACGTTCGGGGTCGTTGAAGAGCTTGTTGCCGATCGGGTCGTCGGAGGAGCGCTTGGTCTGCTCGCCTGCGGGCCGCGCGACTCGTCCCTTCGCGAGGGGGCTGTAGGGGATGCTGCCGACGCCCTGGTCGGCGAGCAGTCCGAACATCTCCCGTTCCTCCTCGCGGTAGAGCAGCGAGTACTGGTCCTGCATGGAGACGAATCGGGTCCATCCATGCAAGTCGGCGGCGTGCTGCATCTTGGCGAACTGCCATGCCCACATCGCGGATGCGCCGAGGTAGCGGACCTTGCCTGCCTTCACGAGATCGTGTAGGGCCTCCATGGTTTCCTCGACCGGTGTCTCGGGGTCGAAGCGGTGGATCTGGTACAGGTCCACGTAGTCGGTGCCGAGTCGGCTGAGGGATGCGTCGATCTGCTGCATGATCGCCTTGCGCGACAGGCCGCTGTCTCCGGGGCCGTCGCCGACTTTGATGAACACCTTGGTTGCCAGCACGATTTCGTCGCGATGGGTGAAGCGGCGCAGCGCCTCGCCGACGATCCGCTCAGAGTCGCCGTATGAGTAGACGTTTGCGGTGTCCCAGAAGGTGATGCCCTTGTCGAGCGCCTGCTCGAAGAACGGGAGGGCGTCACCCTGCCGCAGCGTCCACGAGAGGTGTCCGCTCGCGGGGTCGCCGAAGCTCATGCATCCCAGGGCGATGCGGCTGACCTTCAGGCCGGAGTTGCCGAGTCGTGTGTACTTCATGGTGTTCCTCTCGGTTCGGTGGCCCGCGAATGGTGGCCGCATGCGATGTGGGGCCGATCCGTTTACTTCGGGCCGATCCGGAGCGTCGTTCCGAGGGCGATCGGGCGGGTGATCCGCCGGACGCCCTCGCTGGAGCTGCCGTACTTCGCCGCATAGGCGGCGTCGATCTCGGCGTCGTGCTCATCGTCTCGAATGAACGTGACGTCCGTGGAGACCCCGCCGGACTCGATATAGCCTTCGCCGTGGATCTGTGTGCCGCGGAACCAGGCTGCGTCGGGGCCGTTCACCGATCGGACGTAGAGCTCATCGCCGATCCGCACCTGCCAGATGGTCACGAGGTTGCGGAGGCTGCCGTCGTCGCGGCGTCCGGCGATGCGGCGTCCGGCGATGCGGCGCCGATCCTGTCAAGCTCGTCCTGGGTCCAGCTGGTGCTCATTTCTGTGCTTCCTTCTTGTCGAGGCCGACGTGTGCGAGCCATCGGGCGACGTCGTCGGTGGCGTCGGTCGCGGTTTCCCCCTGGACCGCGAGGCCCTCGCCGATGGTCGCGGCGCCGAGCCGCTTCGTGTAGTCGTCCACGACCGATCCGAAGTCGCTGACGGCGTAGGTGACGAACGGCAGCACCCGCTTGCCCGACCAGTCCACGGCGTCGGCGAAGGTCCACATGATCATCGGCGCGCGCACGTTCCAGACCGGGCTGCCGAGGACGATGGTGTCATAGTCCTCGAGCGAGGGGATGGTGCCGGCGATCGCGGGGCGGGCGTCCTGCTGCTCCTCGCGCACATTGCGGGCGACGGTCTGCTCGTAGTCGGCCGGGTAGGGGTCGGCGGCCTCGATGCGGAACACGTCGCAGCCGATCCGGTCGGAGATCATGCGGGCGACGACCTCCGTGTTGCCGACGTCGAGAGTGCGGCGGTCGCCGTAGTAGTAGTTCTCACCGGCGCGGGAGAAGTAGACCAGCAGCACGCGGCCGGAACCCGATGCGCTGCTAGTGGGGGTGCTCATCGGGCGCTGCGCAAGCGGCGGCGCGCAGGCGGCGAGCCCGGCCAGGGCGCCCACGGAGAGCACGCCGAGGGCCGTGCGCAGCATGGCACGCCTCGACGGGTTCGGCCGCAAGGGTCACGCCTCCGCGCGTCCGGTGAGCCAGCGGACCATGTCGGGGTCGGCGTGGGAGAAGAACTGCGACTCGCCCTGATCGAGGGTGGCGATCTGCGCCATGTCGCCGTCGGTGAGCTCGAAGTCAAGCACGTCGATGTTCTGCTGCATCCGCTCCAGCCTGGTCGACTTCGACACGACGACCACCTCGCGCTGCACGAGCCAGCGCAGCATCACCTGAGCTGGACCCTTGCCGTACTTCTCGCCGATGGAGGTGAGGATCGGGTTGCTGAACAGGTCGTTCTTGCCCTCGGCGAACGGCGCCCACGCCTCGATCTGCGTTCCCTCTGCCTTGAGCAGCTGCTGATAGTCGGTCTGCTGCTGGAACGGGTTGGTCTCGACCTGGTTCACGGCCGGGACGACGTCGCTGAACGCGATGAGGTCGACGAAGCGGTCCGAGGCGAAGTTGGAGACCCCGATCGCTCGGATGCGGCCCTCCGTGTACAGCCTCTCCATCGCCCGCCACTCGCCGTAGTAGTCGCCGAACGGCTGGTGGATCAGGTACAGGTCCAGGTAGTCCAGACCGAGCTTCGTCATCGACGTCTCGAACGCCTCCACCGCGCCCTGCTCGCCACGCTTCTGAATCCACAGCTTGGTGGTGATGAATAGCTCCTCGCGCGGGACACCACTCGCGGCGATCGCGCGGCCGACGGCCTCCTCGTTGCCATAGGAAGCGGCCGTGTCGATCAGCCGGTAGCCCGCTGTGACCGCATCGCGGACCGCCTGCTCGGTCTGCTCCGCCGGGATCTGGAAGACGCCGAAGCCGAGGATCGGCATCTCAACACCGTTGTTCAAAGTGACGGTAGGGATGCTGCTCATGAGGGAGTTCCTTTCGTAGGACGGTCGGGGTGACCACCGGAGGTCATTGAGCGCGGTGTCGGGGTTCGCAAAGGACAAGAGCGCCGGCCTGTAACCATGCAACATCCTTCTGACGCTGCGGACCAGACCGGGCTCTTTGGTGTACTGACAGTGCCTGTTAGGACTCCGCGCCGCGGACCTACGCTGGGGTGTATGGATGCCCGAGCCGAAGCAAGCGACTTTCTCAAGAGTCGCCGTGCGCGGCTCACTCCTGACGCGGTGGGTCTGTCGCCGGCGGCCACCGGCCGGCGCGTCAAGGGTCTGCGCCGCGAGGAGGTCGCCACTCTCGCCGGGGTGAGTGCTGAGTATTACAACCGCATGGAACGCGGCATGCTCGACGGCGTATCCGAACCGGTGCTCCATGCCATCGCCCGCGCACTGCGTCTCGACGAGGCCGAGCTGACGCACCTGTTCGACCTCGCCCGATCCGTCTCCGCGACGGCGACCCCGTCGGCGGCCCGCCGGCCCTCCCGCCCACGGACCCGTCAGATCACCCAACGGCTGCTGGACGGCATGACCGAGATACCCGCGTATGCGCGGAACGACCGATACGACATCCTCGCGATGAACCGGCTCGGCGCGGCGCTGCTGCCCGGCCTGAAGACAGACCACCCCAACCTGGCGCGCTACATCTTCCTCGACCCCCACGCACAGACCTTCTACGCCGCGTGGGAGCAAGTCGCCCGCGACACCGTCGCCGCTCTTCGGATCGAGGCCGGCCGCAACCCTTTCGACCGCGGCCTCACCGACCTGCTGATGGCGAAGTCGGCGCTGATCTGGGGAAGGAGCCCGACCGTCACGAGACCGGTGGTGACGGTGATGAACCCCACCGAGGCCAGCACGAGCAGGCGCAGGTAGGGCATGCGTGCTGCGGGA
>Ga0116180_1001942_pt1 | contig 16862 bp, 12 predicted proteins | sample AD_UKC073_MetaG_FD_89804 | JGI IMG/M metagenome (GOLD analysis project Ga0116180, IMG submission 89804) | Active sludge microbial communities of municipal wastewater-treating anaerobic digesters from USA - AD_UKC073_MetaG | ecosystem: Engineered > Bioreactor > Anaerobic > Digestate | place: USA...
CGCTAGGGTGCGATAGGTCGCAGCCGCCTCCTCGGTCGGGCCAACAGCCTCCTGGCGGCGCCCCACCTCGCGGTAGAAAATACCCAGATTGTTCAGCGCTGAAGCCAGAGCCGGCACAAAGGCATTCGAGTTGATCTCGACGAGTTCGCGAAGCGCTGCGATCCCCTGCAAACCACCATCGGCGCAATGCCGCCAGGTGTATCGCCACAAATAGAGGTGACCAACTGGTTGGAATCCGGTAACCAGGAGGTCTCGATAGCGTGCAACGAGGGCGCGGGCCACGCGCGTTGCCGATTCATGATAGGCATCCAGTTCGCGGGGTTTGGCAGACGGATGTAGTTGCTGGACCAAGCGCTGGTGCGAGAGCCGGTACACAGCGCGGGTCCCATCGCCGTCTTCGACGATGTAACGCCCCGCGCTCCCCAACACCGCGTAGACCGCTTCCCGGTCGAAACGCCTATCGGTTGAAGACAAGGCGGTAGCCACTACAGGCCAGAGGTCATCCGGCAAACCCGACCCGTAGGCCCAAGCGAGTGCAGTGAGTAGCTCGCGCACGCCGATGGAATCATCGATCTGAGCAAGATCGCGGATGAACGCCTCTTCGAGGCTGCGACTGAGCGCTTTTTCCCAACCGGAGATCGAGGTGTCGATTGGGGCAGTGCGCAATTGCGAAGTGATGACCTGGGCCAACAAAAAAGCACCTTCCTGGGCTTGGTCGCTGAGATGCAGAATCGCCTCGGCGACCTTGTTGGCATCCATGCGCTCCGAGTCGTAACCGGCAAGACGCTTGCGCACATAGGCGGCAACATCATGCTGGGTCGACTCAGCGAGATCTGGATCGCCTAGGTCGATGATTCGCTCGGGGGCCAGGGCCTGTATTAGATCGGGCGCACCTTGCATCTTGGAGGGTAACCACCGGGTAGCAATGAGCACACACGCCGATCTGGCCAGCAGGCCGACAACGTCTTTGGCGATCGCCCAGGCTTCCTCGCCCGCTTCATCGAGACCATCCACGACGATCAAGGGGCAACGTTGGCCTCGCTCGAGACTACCCAAGAGCTCGCCACGGTTACGCGCACCGCCGCCCGGGTGGGGGGACAGCACCCCATGGCACACGAGCTGCTGGTCGATCGCCTCGACCACTTGGTCGACTGTCAGGCGGCGGGCATGCACATGGGCATCGACGGACCCTTCACCGGGGTCGGCCGACTCCAACGGGCCGTCAGCACGGAGTCGGGCGCGCTGGGTAGGATTCGAGAGGCTGACGAGGCGGCCCGCAATGGCCGACTTCCCCGAACCGGCGGGGCCGGTGATCACGAACACACCGGGCTTCCCGTGCTGCATCCACCGCACAAGGTCGTCGAGCTGAGCGGTGCGCCCCATGAAGTACACGCCTTCCTCATTGGGCGCCCGTCCTTCGGCGGCGAGCAGGAGGTGCTCGACGATGCGCTCTGGGGCGTGGGGATCGAATCGGGGATTGGGGAACATCGGCCACGCATCGCCGAAGGCGGCGGGCTTGGGGCGTTGGCCGGGCAGCTTCCATTCCTTGACCAACGCATCCATCAAGTCATCGCCGCGCACGCCCTCGTTGTGGGCGCTCCACCGTATTTTTAGGATGGGATCGGTGGGTCCTTCCCGTAGCAGGCGCAGGAGACGCTCTACGAAGACCCCGTCTTTTGCCCGCTCGAAGTCCAACGTGGAAGCCAGCACCCCGAGCCATGTTTGTTCGTCCGCGACCTCGCGGCGGACCTGATCCACCACGCGATGCACATCGAAGACACCCGTGCCGGAGTAGCAGGTGTCGAGTAGCAGCAGGGCCTGGGTGGCCCCGCACCGAGCAACAAGGCTCGCCAGACACTGTGGCGTCAGATCGGGGGCGGCCCCCTTTTCGGTATCTGTGGCGATCAGATGCAATGCTTCGGGCGCCATCTCGCCGTGACCGGCCCACAGGAGCACGAGGACGCTCCCCGGCGGCATGGCATTGGTCTTGAGGTGACGCTTGAGCGCCGAGCGGGTTTCCTCTTCCGAAGGGTTGGGGATCGCTTCGGCGCGGTAGTCGTGGTGCTGTTGGAGATAGGTGCCTAGCTCGCTGACGTCTTCCACCGCTTTTGGCAACTCGGGAAACGCCGGATCGCTGTAGGTGCCGATGCCGACGCCGACATACAGCCGTTTCGTGTTGGTCATTGGTTCTCCCGTGTGTCCCAGACCAAGAGCGGACAGGTGACCGGGGCTAGGCGCGTAGCGGCCGTGCCCACGGCGCCGACCGTGATGGTATAGCCGCCGGGAGGCAACGGATCGATCGTGACGGGGCGCGCAGGTTCGAGCAGAGCGCTCGTGACTTCGTGACCGGCCTCGTTGATGACCGTTGCGCGCAGCCGCGTCCGACTCCCGTCCAAGGGGGTTGCACTCAGCACAAGCGGCTCCCCACACAGGATCAATTCCTCGACCGTCACCGAGATCTCGACCTGCCCACCCACTCGATAGGGTTTGCTACGCGCCCCAAGAACGAATTCCAGTTCGTCAAGGACAGTACGGTTGCTTTGCAAGGCACCATGTCGCTCGGCAACAGAGCGGATCGTGGGGTGGTCGGGACGGAACCGAGCTGGCGTCGCGGCCAAGCGAGGAACCGTGCCATCGCCGCCTTCATCATGACCTTCGATCGTGTATACGGGCACGACACGTCCGTGCTCGAAACGTACGGTGGTTTTGGTCGGCTGGCGGAAGCCAACGACAGGGTGGAGATCGTAAGTGTCTAATCGCACCGCATCGAGTTCTGCATGAAAACACATGGCATCGTCGATTCTGGAAGCCGCCAGTTCTGGCACCGGCGTCTCGGTGGTTTTCGCCAGCCCTTGAGGAGTTTCGATGCAGGCGTACTCGGACAAGAGTTGGTACAGGGACGGCAGGCTTCTGGCAAATCGCGTTAGCTTCAGGGCGAAGGGACCCAGCCCGACGGGGGTACCATTGACAAGCTGTTCCAAGGCGTTGAGCGCTCCGCGATGCGGCGTCCCCAGGGTGATGAGTTTGCGCGTGATCTCCGCCCCACCCTCTCGGTCGATATACCAACGTGCGACCAGACCGCCCATCGAGTGGCAGATGAATACGACCTTGGCATCTGCCATTATGGGGTGCTGGGAGCGCCACTTTTCCAAAGCCGGCTCAACTATCGACTTAAGGCGGCGACCGTTATACCGGTTCGACAAGCGCCAATCGTAGGGTATCGGCAGCAGATTCGCGAATTGGTCGGGATCGTCCTGCGAGGCTTCGATGAGGTGAAACTTTGATCGGAGCCAACGGAGCAAGGTATCGTAGCCGATATTTGCGCTCCAAAGTCCAGGCAAAACATGCAGGTCGGGCATAAGGCCAACGGGTCGCACGCCATCACCAGGATGCTCGTCGCCGATGCCTTCGGGCAATTCCATGGCCTTGATATCCCGCCCCATTGTCGTAATAGCCCGAAGAACGGCACCGGCTGACGGTGCCCAAATCAACTTGCCATCCTTCGCCAGGGTGCTGCCAAGAATCCCTGGCAGCACCACGATCAGATCTTGTATTGGTGCTGTCACAGCAGTTACTCCAATCCTCCGATTCAAACTCAAGACATAGGATCCGTAAAGGATTGATGAGGCAGTCTGCGCACAGGAATTTATATTGCTGCAACTACCTCAGCGGTCGCCTCCAGTAGCAGGATTCAAGATTTTGCTATTCCTAACTTATAAATCCAGCTCTGAATATTGACGATGCTGTTCAAGCATAGCACATAAAAATCAGATATTTAGCAATCAAAATACTCGGAAACTAGCCTTTTTCACCCTTTCAAGCAATCAGGCGCAAACCCGGCGGCAGGGACTCGCCGAACACCCGACCGGCATCGGCCTCGTCCAGCTCCACCACTTCCTCGACCATCCTGATCCAGGACGCCGGGGCCTTGCTGGCGCGCAGACGCCGGATCACCTGTCCACGCAGCTCGGCATCCAAATCGCGTTCCCGGTCGCCGCTCAGTCGGGCCAGCAAAGCAGCGGCGAACGCCGCCGGCGTCACAACCTTCCAATCCAAAGCCAGCACCCGCTCCAGCCAATCCGCCGCCACCGTGGCCGGTACCACATCATGGGCGCTGCCATAGGCCGGCACTCGCGCGCCCAGACGTCCGACCGCCCACCACAGTTGCAGCGACTCGCCCTTGCGGGCCAGTCGCGCCAGCAGCAGCTGACCCAATTCCACCTTCTGCGCCGCCGGCAACCGCTCCAATGCCCCGGCCAGCCGCGCCATATCTTCGATGCCCGGTGGCCGATCCTTGGCCGCCTTGCCGGTCAGGGGCCGCAAATCCACCAGTAGATCCACCGCCAGCCGCGTCTGCGCCGCTGCATCCAGTCCCCCGGCCACCCGTCGCCACAAGGTCCACCACTCCGACCGGGTCTGGGCGTCCTGGCCATGCTGTATCCCCTGCGGGTACAGGCTCCACAGCTGTTGGGTCCGCCAATCGTCCAGGGGATAGCCAAAACCGGGCCGCAGGCAATAGCCAGCCAGGCTGAACCAGAGCCGCTCGTGATCGGCCGAGCGCCGTCGCCGGCGAGCGCCATTCCACAAGATCCCGAACAACTCTCGCAGCAATGGCGTCTCCCACGACTCACGCTTGCCGAGCAGGCGTTCCAGATCGGTGCGCAACCCCTTGATCTCCTTGGGCTCTACATCGCTCGCCCGCGCGCCGTAGAACCGCTCCAACCGCGCCGCCGCCTCGGGAAAGCGGGGATGCAGGCGGGCCAAGGTCCTGACGTCGCCACCGCGCAACTGAAACGCCAAGCGCCAGCGCTCGCCGGTCGGGTCCGTTGCACCCGCCTGCGGCTCCACCGCGACGCAATCCACTTCCAGCGTGCCCACCTCGGTCAGCTGCGCCATCAGCTGCACTGGCACTTCACCGACGCGGTTGGCGCTTTCGATGATAGTGGCGATCGGCGGCAGCGGCGCAAAACCCTCACCCTCCAGCGTGATCACCGCACCGGCCGGGGCCACGGCATCGCCGGTCCAAGACATCAGATGGAACTGCACCGGCGCGCCCAGTCGCAGGGAGAAAGTTCGATTCAATCGAATCTCCCGCCCCTCCTCGGTCCCGCGCGGCAGCAGGCAAACCCCCTGACGTTGATCGCGATCGCCGTCCACCACCAGGAAATAGCCGCGCGCCGCGCCACCGCCGATCTTCAGGCCCTGACCGCGCCGGGCCAGTCCATAGGCCACCGCGCCGCGCGCCACCGCCAGATCCGGCTCGGGATTGTCCAGTAACTGCAGAGCGCCACCGCGCCAGCCAGCCAGAATCTCCAGCAAGCGCCCTACCAAAGCGGTGCTGTGAAACACCCCACCGTTCAGCAAAACAGCATCCGGCATCGGCCACCCAGCGGCCGGCGTCACCTCGCCCACAGCCTGCCGACAAGCGGCCGCGTGCTGACTCAGGAAGGCGGCCAGATGACGGCTGATGGCCGGATCGGCAGCATAGGGCAAGCCGAACTCGACCACCGCCGCCCGTCGGTTCTGCGGCTTTTCGGTCGGCTCGACCTGCGGCAGAAAGCCGTCCACCAGCAAGGCCCGCACCTCATCGCGGGTCAATTCAACCGAACGCGATCCACCGATCAGCCGCGCGCCGCTGCCCACCACCGTCACCGTCACCCGCTCCGGTGCATCCGCCGCCAACAACCGCTCCTTGGCCTGCCGGCACTGCTGCAGCAATTGCGACATCTCGCCGGCGGTCAGCCGCTCCCGACCGAGCCGCGCCTCGACCGTCCGGGCCAGGGTCAGATCCATATTGTCGCCGCCCAGCATCAGATGATCACCGACCCCGATGCGAGTCAGTTGCGGACCAGCGTCGCCGGTTTCGATCCGCACCAGAGTCAAATCGGTGGTGCCGCCGCCGACATCGCAGACCAGCAACAGGCGCACCGTTCCCAATGCCGTCGCCACATCGCTGCGGTGGCGGTGCAGCCAGTCATAGCAGGCCGCCTGCGGCTCCTCCAGCAGGCGCAGCTGGGCCAGACCGGCCATGCTCGCCGCTTCCACGGTCAGGGCGCGGGCGGCCTCGTCGAACGAAGCCGGCACCGTCAACACCACCTCCTGTCGTTCCAGGAGCTGACGGGGAAATTGCTGGTTCCAGGCTGCGCGGATATGCGCCAGATAGCTGGCGCTGGCGGCCACCGGCGAGACCTTGGCGATCTCCTCCGCACCGCCCCATGGCAGGATCGCGGCGGTGCGATCCACCCCGGCGTGCGATAGCCAGCTCTTGGCGCTGGCCACCAGCCGGCCCGGAACGCGGGAACCCCGCTCCCGCGCCAGCTCGCCGACGATCACGTTATCGACACCACCGGGATCGGCGACCGGCCAGGGCAGCTGACGCTCGGCGGCCGCCAGTTCGCTTTCGGCAGGGTGATAGCGCGCCGACGGCAGCAGCGGTCGCGCCGCCACCGCGCCGGGCGCGATCAATTGCTCGATGGGAAACAGCCGGATGTCGGCAGCAGCAGCGGCACGCAGGTCGGCATAGGCGACGACCGTATGGGTGGTGCCGAGATCGATACCGACCAGATAACGGGGAGAAGTCGACCGGGCGATGGCTTACCGCTCCCCGCGCACGTCGAACTCGATCTTCCAGCTTTCCGCACCCTCGCGCGGCACCGCTTCCAGACGCAGGGTGCCGACCTCGGTCACCGCCGCCCGCAACCGTACCGGCACCACTTCGCCCGGCTGCCGCCCTTCGGCTGGCAGGGTCGCGGCGATCTCTTCCAGCTCCTCGACTTCCTCCGGCGCCCATTGCTCCAGCACTTCGCCGACGTGATCGGCTCGCCGCACCGAAGAACCGAAGAAGCGGAACCGCACCGGCTCGCCCACCACCAGCCCCACTTCCTGCGGCGGCAGTTCGGCGTGCGTGCCCTCTTCCATGCCGAAAGGCGCGATGCACAGCGCCTCGATCGGCGGCTCCATGCCCGGCACCGCTGGCACTGCGCTTTCCACCCCGACGTAGAACGACTTGGCGGTGCCGCCGCGAATCCGCACCCCGCGCCCGCGTCGCACGTAACCGTAATAGGCCGCGCCGCGCGCCACCGCCAGATCCAGATCGGCCCCTTCCAGCAGCCGCGCCGGCGGCGCGCCCTCGGCGTTCAACCAGCCGTTGAGCACCGCCAGGGTTCGCTCCAATAGCGGCGGGGCCTTGAACACACCGCCGTTGAACAACACAGCGGTGGGATGGAGGAAGCTGGCGTGCTCCAGCGCGCTGCCCGCGAAGCCCTGCAGATCGCGGGTCGCATCGACCTGCCGCCCCAGGAATGCCGCCAGATGACGGGTCATGGCCGCATCCTGGGCATAGGGCAAGCCCAGCTTGGTCAGGGCCGCCCGCGCCCGACTCGCCGGACGGGCCGAGGCGTCCACTTCCGGGAAGAAGCCGCCCATCAGGGCCTGAGTCACCTCCTCACGGGTCAGTTCGGTGCGCAAGGTGCCGCCGATCAGACGCGAACCCCGGCTGGGCACCACGACCGGCACCGCCGCGACACTAGGGGCGCTCAACAAGATTTCCTTGGCGTGCCGGCAGCCGTGGGTCAAACCCTGCACCTGCCAGGGATCGAGCTGGGCGCCCTGCTCGGCCAATTTGGCGCGGATGGTATGGGCCAGCGCCAGGTCCATGTTGTCACCGCCCAGCAGGATATGATCACCGACCGCCACCCGCACCAGCTCCAGTGCGCCATCGTGCTCGGTGACGGCGATCAGGGAGAAGTCGGCGGTGCCGCCGCCCAGGTCCACCACCAGGATGATGTCGCCGATGTGGACCTGTTTACGCCACTCGTCGCCGGCCGCCAGAATCCAGTGATACAGCGCCGCCTGCGGTTCTTCCAGCAGCACCAGATGGCTCAGGCCAACCGCTGCCGCCGCCTCGGCGGTCAGTTCGCGGGCGGCGGGATCGAACGAAGCCGGCACCGTCAGCACCACTTCCTGTTCGGCCAGGGGCGCATCGGGATGGTGGTAATCCCAGGCGGCGCGCAGATGGGCCAGATAAGACATCGAGGCTTGCAGCGGCGACACCCGCTCCACTTCCTCCGGCCCTTCCACCGGCAGGATGGCCGCGCGCCGGTCCACGCCAGGATGGCACAGCCAGCTCTTGGCGCTGGCTACCAACCGGATCGGGGTGCGACTGCCCATGACCCGCGCCAACTCGCCTACCACGAATGCGGGTTGTTCACCCCAAGGCAAGGTGCGATCGTCCGGCCGCAGCTCGTCGGGATGCGGCAGATACAGGAACGAGGGCAGCATCGAGCGATCCTCGACCGCGCCCGGCCCCGTCAACTGCGGAATCGCCTCGATTCCCTCGGCCAGCTCGTCACGGTCGCTGGCATGCAGATCCACCGCCGCCATCACACAGTGGGTGGTGCCCAGATCGATGCCGACGGCGTAGCGAATCTCGCTCATAGCTCGACCTCCGCCGGGGCCAGCACCCGCACATCGTGGCCGTCCGCCAGTCTGGGCAATTTGATCTCGACCGCTCGCCAGCCGCGGTGCATCAGGGTGCCATTGAACGGCGGCTGGCCGACCACGTTGCCGGTCAGACGCACTGCGGCGGTGTCGAAGCCGGCCGCCAGGGTCAGCCGCACCCCTTCCGCTTCGGCCCGCACTGGTTCGATGCGCAGATAATGATGGATGACCTTGCGGCAACCCTCGTGCACTACCCGCGCCGCACCGCCAATATCGGCGTCGGAATAGGCCGTCACATTTTCTTCGAGAAAGTCCACGAACCGCCCTTCCTGCTGCAACAACGCCAACAGTTGCAGTGCGGAATCGGGCGAGGTTTCCCGCAACGCCGGTTTGGGCGGCTCGGCTACAGCCGGCCCGGCGGCAACTGGCATTTCGCCTTCGAGCCGCAACACGCTGGCGGCGAACGGTTCATCGGTCAGGATGCGCCAGAACGCGCGCAACGCCAGGGTCAAACGATTGAAAAAACTGGGGTGTGAATCACTCATACCGCAAACTCCCGCAAATAAAACTCAATTTCGGTATCCTATCATTAGCTGGCGGCCTACAGCCGGGGCAAGACCATTCTTGGTGCTTCGCCCAGTTCGCTCATGATGACGTCATTGGCGAATGCCGGTACACTTGACTAAATTTCCAGATAATGGCGCAAACCATTCATCATTACTTTGTCCGATCGGCACACGTATAAGTTAATACGCAATTCAGGAGTGCCAGCATGGCCCGCATACTGATTGTCGACGACTCACCGACCCAGACGTTGAGTCTCGCCAAGATCCTCAAGAAACATGGGCACGAAATCCTGACCGCGAAAGACGGTATGGAGGGCGTCGAGGTCGCCAAGGCGGAACTGCCCGATCTCGTTCTCATGGATGTCGTCATGCCCAAGATCAACGGCTTTCAGGCCACCCGACAGATCACCAAGAATCCCTCGACCAGCCACATACCGGTCATCATCGTCACGACCAAGGACCAGGAAACCGACAAGATCTGGGGCGCACGCCAAGGCGCCAAGGGCTATGTCGTCAAGCCGGCCGAAGAGGCCACCCTCATCGAAACCATCGGCCAGTTTCTCCCCAAATAGGCCACCGTCCGCCACACCCGCCACGCTACCGCTGCCTTCGCGGCTCGCCATACCCCTCCTCCACAGCCGATCGCAAAACGGCGCGGTACCTTAGCCACCGCCGCTTGCCAATGCAACCCTGCTGTATCGCCACCGGCAGCGACCGCGCTGCCGGCCGACGACGCTCATCGCGGCGGTTGCGGCGCGTTGTCCAATGGATAATCCGGATATTGACGCCGAAACGCCTGCCATTGGGCGGCGGCTTCCGCCGTCCGGCCCAGACGGCGCAGCTCGGCAATCTCGGCCAGCCACTGCTCCGGCGGACGTGGGACGATCTGATCGCGAGGGCGCGCCACATCCGCGGCTTCCGACCGCGCTGGCTTCGCCAGGCTCCGCGTCTCCTGCTCGAGCTTGGGCGCAGCCAGCGGCGCAGCCAGCGGCGCGGGAGAGGCTGGAAGCGATACCTCGGGTTCCGACTGCGGCACCGCACCAAACGTTCCCGGCAGCGGCGGTGCAGCCGGAGCCACGACCGGAGCGATCGTGGTCGATTCGGCGGCGTTGCCCACTGCGCCGGCGGCTCGATCGGCGGATGTGGGTTCAACGGATTTGAGGGACTGGAGAGATTGGAGGGCCTTGGCCTCCGGCTGCGGCCGCTGCTCCAGCTCGGCGGATTGCTGCACCAGACGGACCAGCCCCACCGTCAACACGACCGTGGCCGCCAAGGCCAGCGGCATCGACCAGCGCCGCCAAGCGGGCCGCCGCAACCGGGTGACGACGGGCACGGACGGCGGCTCCACCGCCGCACGGGCCGCCGCGACGATACGTTCATCCAGCCAGGCCGGCGGCTCGACCGCATCGGTCGATCGATACAGGGTAGACAGATCTTCGTCGTGGAATGGCCAGTCACGCGAGTCACTCGAATCGCTCATGGCGCTCCCCTCATACCCCGCCGTAGATGGGCCAGTGCATAACGCAGTCGGCTCTTGACCGTCTCCCGACCGGTTCCGGTGGCTTGCGCGATGGCCTCCAGCGACAAACCCGCTTCCTCCTTGAGCAGCACCGCCTCGCGCTGGGCTTCCGGCAACTCCGCCAGCAAGGCCAACAAGCGTTCGGACTGGCGGCGGCGATCGTCCTGCATCTCCGGTTGGAGCTGTTCCGGCGCCGGAACTTCGGCCCATTCCGGACAGTCGTCGGCATAGGACAAGGGCAGTCCCCGGGCGCTGGCGCGGTAGTGATCGACCAACCGGTTGTGGGCCAGCCGATAGAGATAGGTGGTAAACCGGGCTTGCACGGTATAGCCGGCGCGGGCGGCGATCAGCTTCAGCCAGATGTCCTGGAACAGCTCCTCGGCCACCGCCGGCTGACCGCATTGGCGCAGCAGATAGCGGTACAGCGGTCCCTTGTGACGGGCGTACAAGCGGGTGAAGGCATCGGCATCCCCCTCCCGGTAACGCAGCATCAGGGTCTCGTCGGCATCGGCGTCGGTCGGCATGAAATTAAGGTAGCAGGTCTCCGGCTGACAGGAAAAGCCCTGATGCCCGATCGCCGCGCCTGATCGCATCCGACCGTCCGATGCCGACGATATCAACGGATCGCCTGGCCGGATTCGCCCTCTTGACCCGGATCGAGCGAGCGGGCCAGACCGACCAGGGTCAGGAATTCGCCCCGATAGCCGTAGGGATCGGCTCCACGGGCGCTACGGGCCAGCGCCATCACCTCGTCGTAGCCAAATCGGCCGGTATAGCGTCCGCCGCGCAGCAGCTGGCCGAAGCCGGCCACCGCCGCCGCGAACCGGAACCGTTCGCTGGTCGCCTGCCAGTCCTTGGCCGCCTGATCGCGGCGGATCGGCCACTCCAACAACCGACTGCTGTCGCTGTCCGGCTGCTTGTAGCGCAAGCGCAGGAACGCGATCTCATCGCCGTGCGGTGTGTCCTCCGCCTTCGGCTGCCCGTAGCGCAAGGGGTCACTCAGCGCGCCGCTGCCCTTCAAGGCGATTTCATACAGAGCGGTGACCGTGTGCCCTGCGCCGATGTCGCCGGCATCCACCACGTCATTGTTGAAATCCTCACGCTGCAACACCCGGTTTTCGTAGCCGATCAGCCGGTATTCGGCGACGACGGCCGGATTGAATTCGACCTGGATCTTCACATCCTTGGCGATGGTCAACAGGGTTGCGCTCATCTGCTCGACCAACACCTTGTTCGCTTCCTGCAGGGTATCGATATAGGCGTAGTTGCCGTTACCGGCGTCGGCCAATTGCTCCATCAAGCGGTCGTTGTAATTGCCAGCACCGAAACCGAGCGTGGTCAGGGCGACGCCGCTCTTGCGCTGGGTTTCCACCAGGTTTTTCAGCCCCTCGAAATCGACGGCGCCAACATTGAAATCACCGTCGGTGGCCAAGATGACCCGGTTGACGCCGCCTTTGACGAAACCGTCGCGGGCCAGGCGGTAGGCAAGCTGGATTCCAGCCCCGCCGTTGGTGGAGCCGCCGGCGCTCAAGCGATCCAGCGCCGCCTCGATCTTGGCTTTCTGACTGCCCGGCGTCGGCTCCAGCACCATGCCCGCGGCACCGGCATAGACCACGATGGCCACCTTGTCCTCGGCGCGCAATTGCCGCGTCAGCAGCTTCAAGGCCGGCTTGAGCAGCTCCAGCTTGTCGGACGACTCCATCGAGCCGGATACGTCGATCAGAAACACCAGATTGGCCGGCGGCAACTGCGTTTTCGGCAATTCATAGCCTTTGATCCCGATCGCCAGCAACAGGGTCTGCGGATTCCATGGGGTCGGAGCCAGCTCGGTGCTGACCCGGAACGGCGGCTGGCGACTGTCCGGCAGCGGATAGTCGTAATCGAAATAGTTGATCAGCTCCTCGACCCGCACCGCATCGTGGGGCGGCAGCCGGCCCTGATTGAGAAAGCGACGGACATTGGCGTAGGAACCAGTATCCACATCGATGCTGAAGGTCGAGACTGGCTGTTCGGCGGCGCGCTTGACCGGGTTATCGTCCTGATGGGCATATTGCTCGCGATCGGTCGGCTCGCTGGCAGCGCGCAACGTCTGCAACGCATCCGCCTGTTGCCCCACCGGCTGGGACGCAGCGAGATTCGTCGCCATTTTCGCATCGGCGACCAACGGCGCACCCGATCCCGCCGCGGCCGGGACAGGACTGGCCGGCGGGGGTGGCGGGGGGACTGCGCCGACCGCCTGCCTCGCAGCAACCTCACGCCGCGCCTGCTCCACCGCGGCGGGGGATACGGGGCTCCTTGCCGCCTGCGCTGCTTTTTCCGGCGGCGGCGTTTCGGCGCTCGGCGAGCAGCCCAGCAACCATAAGGCGGCGATCAGAATCCAACACGATGATGTGCAACAACGGTTCATGACATTCTCCAGGCGGTCGATTGCGGGATCTCGCTGTCATAAACGTCGCAGCTGCGGTAATGGGGTTAAGAAATTGCGCTATGCTGCTTCATCATCTATTGCCATCATCGAGATACCGCATTCCCCATGGAAACGGCAACGCTCCAGATTCCCGGCTATCGGATCGAAAAAACCCTCGGCAAGGGCGCCATGTCTACCGTGTATCTGGCGGTCCAGGAATCGCTGGATCGGCGGATAGCGCTCAAGATCCTGAGCCCGCAATTGGCGAACGACCCCACCTTCAACAAGCGCTTCATCAAGGAAGGCCGCATCATCGCCAAGCTGAATCATCCATCCATCGTCACCATCTTCGCCACCGGCAACCAGGAAGACTGTTTCTACATCGCCATGGCTTATCTGGAGGCCGGCACCCTCAAGGATCGCATCAAGGCCGGCTTAACTCCGGAACAAGCGGTGAAATTCCTGTGCCAGATCGCCGCCGCGCTCGGCTACGCCCATCGGCAAAACTGCGTGCATCGCGACATCAAGCCCGCCAATATCCTGTTCCGCGACGAGGAAACCGCGGTGCTGTCCGACTTCGGCATCGCCAAGAATCTGGAGGACACGACTCAGTTGACCGCTGCCGGCTGGCGGCTCGGGACGCCGAATTACATGAGCCCGGAACAGGCTCTGGGCAAGGACGTGGATTCCCGCTCCGACCTGTATAGCCTGGGTATCTTGTTCTACGAGATGCTGACCGGCACCCGACCCTATCAGGGGGCAGACGCCTTCGAGACTGCGCTGCTGCACGTCAAGGCTCCGCCGCCGACGCTGCCGCCCGCGCTGCGCCGCTTCCAACCGATCACCGACCGGCTCCTGGCCAAGGATCCGCAGGCCCGCTTCGCCACCGCCGAAGACCTGATCCAAGCGGTTCAGCAAGCCGCCGTCGATCGACTGCCGCCCAGCGCCAGCACCAGCGTCGCCCGACCGACCCCATGGCGCTGGGTGCTGCTTGGCCTGCTCGCCGTGCTGCTGGCCGGCGTCGTCGGCTGGCTGGCCTATCGACTGTAATTCGGCTGGCTGTTCAGTAGCTCATGCAAGCGGCATTGAGAATACCGATGGCCAACGACAAAGCGCCGAGAAATACCCCGGTGGCGACCTGACCGGTTGGGATGGCGCGCTCAAGGCCGGGCAACAATAGCCGCGCTCCCAGATAAACCAGCAATTGAATCACCAGCGCGATCAATCCCCAGATCGCCATGTCGATCAGGCTGACGCTATGGGCGATGGCACTGGCCAGCGGCAACACAAAACCGAGCAGCGCACCGCCCAGACTGGCGGCGGCGGCGGTATTGCCTTCGCGGATCAGGGCAATCTCGCGATAGGGCGTGATAAAGACATAGGCTGCCAGAAACAGCAGCAACAGACCGATGGCCGTGGCGAAGTAGGATAGAAAGGCAGGCAGTCCCGCCAGGGATTGGCTCAGCATTGTCAAATCTCCTATGGTCGGTCGAGCATGGACAGATAAGAATAGCCCAAGCCAGCTCCTCGCCAACGACCCGGCTCGCTTCGGGCCAACCGCCTAGGCCACATAGAACAGGATGGTCAGATAGTGGCTGGTGCTGCCAGCCAGTACGAACAGGTGCCAAATGCCGTGAAAATGGCGCACCTTCTCGTCGAACAGATAGAACACCAAGCCACCGGTATAGCAAAGCCCACCCAGCAGGAGCCAAAGAAAGCCCGTCAGCGGCAAAGCCGCCAACAAAGGCTTGAGCGCCACCAGCACCAACCAGCCCATCAACACGTAAACCGCCACCGACAGGATGCGATTCCCCTGTTGGGGCAGCGTTTCCAGCACAAGTCCGATCAGGGTCAGTCCCCAGATGACGCCAAAAATGCTCCATCCCCAAGCGCCACGCAAGGTGACCAGGGTAAACGGCGTGTAGGTGCCCGCGATCAGAAAGTAGATCGACAGATGGTCCAGCTTACGGAATATCCGCTTTGCCCTGCCGCGCAGGCTGTGATAGAGCGTGGAAATGGTGTACAGCGAAAACAGGGTGGCTCCGTAGACGCTGAAACTGACGATCTTCCAAGGATCGCCCTGCCGCGCGGCGATTACCACCACGACCACCAGACCCACCAAGGCCGCCACCGCGCCAATGAGATGGCTAATACTGTTAAAACGCTCGCCTTTATACATTCAATACCCGAAATGACAGATTGGCATGCGGATTTCCGCCAAGTCGCAGCGCGGAAGCCACTCTTGCCGATGGATCCTCATCGAGCATCGTTAGCCGTGGGCACCGGAGTTTTCAGACCGGATGCGGGCGCTTGCGCCATCGGCAGATTGAGAGCGAGGAGCAGCTTCCACGCTGGCGACGAAGGTTGGACTGTATTCGATCTTGGCGATCTGCAAATCCACCACTTCCAGCCCGAACAGCTCGGCCAGCCGGGACGCCACCGCCTGACGAATCTCATTGGCGATGGCTTCGCGCTCCTCGGAGATCTTGATGGTGTTGCGACGAGCGAACACCCGCATCGCCCGATCGGCGATGATCGGCTCGACGTTTTCGCGAATGCTGAAGTTGCCTGAACGCCCGACCTGATACAACAGGCGAAACACTGCCGACGGTGGTATCCGATAAGTCAGACCCACCGAGATCTTCACCCACTGATTGTCGACAGTGTACATGGTCAGGTCCTGCACCCGCAGGATGTCGAGCGAAATCTGCAAGTGGTCCACCTGATCGACCAGCGGCAACTTGAGATGTATACCAGGTCCATACGGTTCGCGAGTGGTCACTTCGCCAAAGCGGCGCACACCTGCCATCTCGGTGGGCTCGACCACGAATAGACTCAACCAAAGCGACACCCCGGCCAAGACGACGATCAGAATCACCGGCCTCTTCAACCAACCAGGCGTCGTCATTCGCATTGAGGAGCGAGGCAAAGCGGGTAATGGCATGGCGACTCTCCAATCAGCGGGGGAATATGGAATCAGGCCGATCCTAACTTAATTTTACGCAATTTTTACATAAAATAACCTAATGACCGATTTAGCCAACACCTCATGACGATTGTTACAGACTCCTAGAATCTCTATTTATGTCACATAAATTTTATTTTTAAAAATAAATGTATTTTCATAGTTAAATGCTGTATATATTTATGAGACATAAATTAACAATTAGCGGCACCATAGATACATATCATGTATGAGCGATTGCAAGAATTCAGCCAGTTTTTACCGGAACGACCCGCCTGGCAACGACTCAACGAAGGCATGCATCCTCCTTACGACCGGGGGATGGCGCTGTGTTTCGATGAGCAAGGCGAATGGGCGGGCGTAGCAACCATTTGCGACGATCGTACAGTCGTCTACCGATCCGGTCCGCCGAACGGGACAGATTTCACCCCCTGTTGCAAATTGGCCGGCAACACCGCCAAACGGCTCTGTCTAGCCACCAAAAAACTGCTGAAGAACGCCAAATTGGCCATTGAGCAGCGCACTTGGCTACAACGAACCATCGCCGTCTTTCAAGAGTCCCTGGATGCGATCTGGGATGAGGTCGAAACTGCCTTGAAGCAGCTCGGCATCAACGGTTTGGAACATCGTGGCTACGTCTTTTGGTGCCTCAAAACCGGTTCACGCCTGGAAGCGGTTTATGACTGGCCGGAAGCCAAGGATTTCCTGGTCGAGCAATTCCTGAGTCCTTTCAGCAAGGGCGGCAAACGATCCGGAACCTGCATCATATGCGGTCACGTCAATGTTACGGTTTACGGTAATTTCTCGGTCATGGCCTGTTACAACCTCGATAAACCAGGCAGCATCGCCGGCGGTTTCCGGGCGGAACAGGCGCACCGCAATCTGCCGGTTTGCGAAACCTGCGCACTGGCGCTGGCCGAAGCATTCAACTTTGCCGACAGTCGGCTCAAGAGCAACATGGGTGGC
>Ga0116180_1001943_pt1 | contig 16855 bp, 13 predicted proteins | sample AD_UKC073_MetaG_FD_89804 | JGI IMG/M metagenome (GOLD analysis project Ga0116180, IMG submission 89804) | Active sludge microbial communities of municipal wastewater-treating anaerobic digesters from USA - AD_UKC073_MetaG | ecosystem: Engineered > Bioreactor > Anaerobic > Digestate | place: USA...
ACCAGCAGAAGGTCGTGCTCGCCAAATGGCTGGCGACTCGCCCAAAGCTGTTGATCATCGATGAACCCACCCGCGGCATCGATGTCGGCACCAAGTCTGAGGTGCACCGGCGCATGTCCGAACTGGCCGGCGAGGGCCTCGCGATCCTGATGATCTCGTCCGAGCTGCCCGAGGTGCTCGGCATGGCCGACCGCGTCCTGGTGATGCACGAAGGCCGCCTCACCGCCGAACTCAGCCGCGCCGAGGCCACGCCCGAATCGGTCATGTTCGCCGCAACCCACTCTCCCGAGGAGGTCCCCGCGTGACCGGCATCCAGGCCACCCAGGACAGAGTGGCAACCGTGAGCATCGGCAGTCGTCTGCTCGGCCTGCTGCGTCGGCGGGAGACGTCCATCCTGGCGGCCTTCCTGATCATGGTGATCGCCACCGCTGCCGTCAGCCCGATCTTCGTCTTCAGCCCGGACGGGTGGCGCAACCTGCTGCTCAACCCCGCGATCTACATGGTGCTGGCCATCGGCGTGGCGTTCGTGATCATCACCCGGTCGGTGGACCTGTCCGTCGGCTCGACGATGGGTTTGACCGCGTTCGGAGTGGGTTCGCTCTACATCGCGTGGCCCGGCATGCCGGCGGTGGTGGCCTTCCTCGTCGGCACTGCGTTCGGCGGCCTGCTCGGCCTGCTGAACGGCGGCCTGGTTGCGGTGGCGAAGGTGCCCGGCATGGTGATCACGCTCGGCACGATGTACGTCTTCCGCGGCGCAAACATCCTGTGGGCCGGCTCCACCCGGATCAACGCCTCCCAGATGGGGCCGGACTTCCTCGCCTTCGGCAACGCCCAGATCGTCGGCATTCCAGCGCTGACCATCCTCGCGGTCGTGGTGCTGGTGATCGCCGCCTGGTACCTGCACAACATCCGCTCCGGACGCGAGCTGTACGCCATCGGTTCCGCCCCCGAGGCCGCCGAACTCTACGGCCTGCCGGTGCGGCAGCGGATGCTGATGTCGTTCGTGATGTCCGGTGCGATGGCCGGCCTGGCCGGGGTGATGTTCGCCGCCCGGTACGGCACGATCGCGTCCAACGCGGGCACCGGCTACGAACTGCAGGCGATCGGCGCAGCGGTGATCGGTGGCGTCGCGATCACCGGTGGCTCCGGCACGGTGATCGGTGCGGCCTTCGGCGCGATCCTCCTGGCCACGATCAACTCCGCACTTCCCGTCCTCGGCATCCAGTCGTTCTGGCAGCGCGCTGTCGTCGGCGCCCTCATCCTCGGCGCGATCATCCTCGACCGGGTGCTCGCCGTCCGCCAGAAACGAAAGCTCATCGCGGAAAGGATGGAGCCGTGAGCGCCGTCGCCGTCCAGACCTACCCCGACTACGGCCAGCCGCTGTGGAAGCGGATCTTCCTCACCCGTGAGATGGCGATCATCGCGCTGCTGGCCCTCACCCTGCTGGTCGCCAGCATCGCCGTCCCGCATTTCGCCGATCGGCTGACCGCCTACAACCTGTTCCGGGACATGTTCGCCACGCTGATCATCGCGCTGCCGATGGCGCTGGTGATGATCACCGGCGACATCGACATCTCGGTGGGCTCGATGGTCGGCCTGTCCTGCTCGATGCTGGGGCTGCTGTACGCGTCCGGTGTGCCGTTCGAGCTGGCGATGGTGATCGTGCTGCTCATTGGCGCGGCCGGCGGTCTGCTCAACGGCCTGCTGGTCACCCGGATCGGGCTGCCTGCGCTGGCGGTGACGATCGGCACGATGGCACTGTTCCGTGGCATCGCGGTGGGCCTGCTGGGCACCTCCACGATCACGAAGTTCCCGCAGGCCTGGACCGATCTGACCAAGTACGAGATCGGCCAGACCGGAATCCCGTTCATCATGGTGTTCTTCGTGCTGCTTCTGGGCGCCTTCGTCTATCTGCTGCACTTCACCCGGTTCGGACGCAGTGTGTACGCGATCGGCCTGAACTCCGAAGCGGCGGCCTTCTCCGGCGTCAACCGCGAGCGCACCCGGACCATCCTGTTCGTCCTTGCCGGCACCCTTTCGGCGATGGGCGGTATCTACTGGACGCTGCTGCGCGGTACCGCCCGCGGCGACGTCGGCGACGGCCTGGAGCTGCAGGTGATCGCGGCGGTCGTACTGGGCGGGGTGTCGGTGTTCGGCGGCCTCGGAGCTTTGCACGGCGTCGTCGCCGGTGTGCTGCTGATCGGCGCACTGTCCAGCGCGTTGCGCCTGGTGGGCGTGACCGCTGAGGTCATCAAGATCATCACCGGTGTGCTGCTGATCGGTTCGGTGGTCGCCGGCTCGCTGATCACCTGGATCCAGGACCGAAGAACCAAACCCGCCCCGGCCGCAACCGGCGGGTAGTCGAAATACCCGGGGTGCGCCCCGGCCCAATGGGGTCACTCCCAACCAACTGTCCCATCTGCCAAAGCCGGTCTGGTGGGTCACAACCGAAAGGAACTCCAAATGAAGTTCACTAAGACCGCGGTGGCGCTGTCCGCCGCTGCCTTGGCCCTGATGAGCGCGTGCACCACGCCCGCGGCCACCACGGCACCGTCCGCCTCGGCGCCCGCCACCGACGCAGCCGCCAGCTCGGCTCCCGCTGCGTCCGGCGACCTGAAGATCACTATCCTGCCGAAGAACCTGGGCAACCCGTACTTCGATACCTCGACCAAGGGCATGGAGGCGGCGGCCAAGGAGATCGGCGCCACCACCGAGCAGGTCGGCCCGGCTGAAGCTGCCGCGGACGCCCAGGTGCAGTACATCGAGACCGCGACCCAGCAGAAGGTTTCCGCGATCGCGCTCTCGGCCAACGACCAGACCGCTCTGTGCGACTCGGTCAAGGCTGCCCAGGCCGCTGGCGTGAAGGTCGTCACCTTCGACTCCGACGCCCCGACCTGCCGCGACCTGTTCATCAACCAGGCGACCTCTGAGGGCATCGCCAAGGTGCTCGTGGAGATGGCTGTCGACCAGTCCGGTGGCTCCGGTGAGGTTGCGGTGCTGTCCGCGACCGCCAACGCGACCAACCAGAACGCCTGGATCGACGCGATGAAGAAGTCGCTGGCCGCCGACCACCCCGACATCAAGCTGGTCGACGTCGTCTACGGCGATGACCAGGACCAGAAGTCGTTCGACGAGACCCAGGCCCTGCTGCAGAAGCACCCGAAGCTGAAGGTCATCGTTGCTCCGACCACCGTCGGCATCGCGGCTGCGGCTCGCTACATCTCCACCTCTGACGCCAAGGGCAAGGTCATGGTCACCGGTCTCGGTACCCCGAACGACATGCGCGCCTTCGTCAAGGACGGCACCGTCAAGGAGTTCGCGCTGTGGAACCCCGAGGAGCTCGGCTACCTGACCGTGCACGCGATCAAGGCGCTGGCTGACGGCACCATCAAGGGCGCCGAGGGTGACAAGTTCACCGCCGGCAAGCTGGGCGACTACACCGTCGGTGCGAACCAGACCGTTCTGCTTGGCGATCCCTACAAGTTCAACGCCGAGAACATCGACAACTTCAACTTCTGAGTTGTCCTTGGTGGGTGCCCGGTGCTTCCGGGCACCCACCGGCCAAGGCAGTACCGGGCGGTCTCGCACTTTGACCGAGACCTGCTCGTGCATCACCCCGGGTGGTCGAGCCTGTCGAGACCTGCCCCTGCAACAACCGGGTGGTCGAGCCTGTCAAGACCCCCGACCGGTCGCGCCTAACCGCGCCCGAAGGCCAATTGCGAGAGAAGAACGCTGAAATGACCACTTTCGATTCGATCACCGACCTGCTGGCTGTGCAGGCCATTGAGTTGCCCTCCTGGGCGTTTGGCAACTCGGGCACCCGGTTCAAGGTGTTCGGGACGCCGGGGACGCCGGACGGTGCAGGAGAAGCTGGCGGACGCCGCGCAGGTGCACAAGTACACCGGTCTGGCGCCGACGGTGGCTTTGCATATCCCGTGGGACAAGGTGGACGACTACGCGGCGCTGGCCGCATACGCGTCCGATCTCGGGGTGGCGCTGGGCACGATCAACTCCAACACGTTCCAGGCCGACAGCTACAAGTTCGGCTCGCTGACCCATGTGGACGATTCGATTCGGCAGCAGGCGATCGACCACCACTTCGAATGCATCGACATCATGTCGGCAACCGGGTCGCGCGACCTCAAGATCTGGCTGGCGGACGGCTCGAACTACCCCGGTCAGGCCGACCTTCGCGGACGCCAGGATCGCCTGGCGGAATCGCTGGCCAAGATCTACGACCGGCTCGGCCCCGAGCAGCGGATCGTGCTGGAGTACAAGTTCTTCGAGCCGGCGTTCTACCACACCGATGTGCCCGATTGGGGCACCTCGTACGCGCAGGTCGCGGCGTTGGGCGAGAAGGCGATGGTTTGCCTGGATACCGGCCACCACGCGCCGGGCACGAACATCGAGTTCATCGTGATGCAGTTGCTGCGGCTCGGGAAGCTCGGCTCGTTCGACTTCAATTCCCGCTTCTACGCCGATGACGACCTGATCGTGGGTGCGGCCGATCCGTTCCAGCTGTTCCGGATTCTCTACGAGGTGGTCCGCGGCGGTGGCTATGGCCCGGATTCGCCGGTGGCCTTCATGCTCGACCAGTGCCACAACGTCGAGGACAAGATCCCCGGCCAGATCCGCTCGGTGCTGAACGTGCAGGAGATGACCGCGAAGGCGATGCTGGTGGATGCGGTGGCGCTGCAGGAAGCGCAGGATGCCGGGGACGTGTTGGGTGCGTCCGGGGTGTTCATGGACGCCTTCTACACCGACGTCCGTGCCGACCTGGCCGCGTGGCGGGAATCCCGCGGCCTGCCGGCCGACCCGATGAAGGCCTTCGCCGCGTCCGGCTACCTGGCCCGGACCGCCGCCGACCGAGTCGGTGGCACCCAGGCCGGCTGGGGCGCCTGATCCCCGTCCAGAACACATCGCAAGGTGGACCGAAAGTGGCCGAGACGGGCGGTTTCGGTCCACCTTGCGCACCAGGTGGGAGCTGAAGGAGGGCATCGTGGCGAGGTACTGCTTGCTGGGGCATGTGGACGCGGCGAAGCTGGAGGAGTATCGGAGGCGGCACGCCGCGGTGTGGCCGGAGTTGTTGGTCGCGCCGCGGGACGCGGGCTGGCGCAACTATTCGCTGTTCCTGCGTCCGGACGGGCTGCTGATCGGCTACTGCGAAGCCGACGATCTGGACGCGGCCCAGGAGCGCGTTGGCGCCACCGAGATCAACGCCAAATGGCAGGCCGAGATGAGCCGGCTGTTCGCGTCCGAGGGTGCGCCAGACGAGGCCTGGGAGCGCCTGGAGGAAGTCTTCAACCTGGAAGACCAACTCGCCGCGTCCGGGCACTGACCCCGTCCCCGTCAACTTCGCTCCCGAATGGGACGTTTGCTCCCGAATGTTCGGGAGCGCGGGTCCCTTTCGGGAGCGAACTTTGTTCGGGTCGTGCCCGGGGGTGTCTTGACGCGAAGAGGCCGCCGGGGTAGGCTATGAAACGATTCAACGCCGTCGCAAGGAAGCGCCCATGAACCTCGTCGCGAGCCCCGGATCGGTGACCCGATGACCGCCCGTTACTTCGCCGCCGCCGACCTTGGTGCGTCCAGTGGTCGGGTGATCCTGGGCAAGCTGGACGGTGGTCGCTTCGAGTTGAGCGAGACCATCCGCTTCGAGAACGGACCGGTGCCGGCGGACGACGGCATCCACACCGATGCCCGCGGCCTGTTCGAGAATGTCCGCAAGGGCGTGCAGGCGGCGATCGAAGCCAGCGGGGGAGCGCTCGAGTCGGTGGGCGTGGACACCTGGGGGGTCGACTACGGCCGCCTGGACGCGTCCGGCGAGCTGCTCGAAAGCCCCTTCCACTACCGCGACGACCGCACGGTGGGCGTGCCCGAACTGGTCTTCGCCGAGCTCCCGGCCGAGCAGCTGTATGCCACCGCGGGCCTTCAGGTGATGGCGATCAACACGATCTTCCAGCTGATCTCCTCCCGCGAGGATGAACGCTGGGGCGAGGTGAGCAAGATCCTGTTCACCCCCGACCTGCTCAGCTATTGGCTCAGTGGCCGCCGGGTGGCCGAAGTCACCATCGCCTCCACCTCTGCCCTGCTGGACGTGGCCGGACGCAAGTGGTCGGACGAGCTCTGTGCGCATCTCGCGGAGCGCTATGGTCTGCCGCTGCCGGCCGTGCTGCCCGAACTCGTCGAGCCCGGCACGGTCTTGGGCGAAACCACCCCGGGATTGTTTGCGAAGCCGCTCAAGGTGGTGGCGGTCGGGGGTCACGACACTGCGTCCGCGGTGGCCTCGATCCCGGCCACTGGCACCGACTTCGCGTTCATCTCGTCGGGCACCTGGTCGCTGGTCGGGCTCGAACTCGAGCAGCCGGTGCTCACCGAGGCCAGCCGGCAGGCCGACTTCACCAACGAACTCGGCATCGACGGCACCGTCCGCTACCTCAAGAACGTGATGGGCCTGTGGGTGCTCAGCGAGAGCCAGCGGGCGTGGAAGGCCGCCGGACGCGAGTCGGACCTGCGCACCCTGCTGGCCGGCGCGGCCGAACTGCCGGGGCTCGCCTGCGTGCTGGACATGACCGACGAGCGGCTGCTACCCCCTGGCGACATGCCCGGACGACTGCTAGCGATGGCAGCCGAGACCGGTCAGGAGTTGGCGGACGATCCGGTGGCGATCACCCGCTGCATCCTGGACTCGCTGGCGCTGGCCTACCGGCGCACGATCGCGAAGAGCTGTGAGCTGGCCGGACGCGAGGTCTCGGTGGTTCATGTGGTTGGCGGCGGGTGCCAGAATTCACTGCTCTGCCAGCTCACCGCCGAGGCGACTGGCCTGAAGGTCGTGGCCGGCCCGGCCGAAGGCACCGCGCTGGGCAACCTGCTGGTGCAGGCCCGGGCGTGCGGCGCGCTCAGCGGCGATCGGACGGCGCTGCGCGAGGTGTCGATCGCTTCGTCCGAGCTGGTCAACTACGAACCAGGCCTGCTGCCGTTCACCGCCGAGCAGTGGGACGCCGCCGAGCTGCGCGCCTTCGGCGTGCAAGCTCGCTGAGTCGCCGGGCTGCGCCGGACGGGTCGCAGCCCCCAGTGCCGGCTGTTCGTTACGGTTGTCGCGAATTCGAAGTCCAGTTCGTCGCGCGCGTCTGCGCGGCGCCTTGGGCCAGAGATAGCGCTCCGAGTTCACGACAGCTGCCAACCTCACGTCCACGGCGCCGAACGTCCCACCCGGCCGGACGGGTAGCGGTCAGCGGCTGGTCTCCACCGGGCTTTGTCGCGATGTCGTTGCTCATCGACTCAGCGGGGGCTGGTCTGGGGCGCTGCTCGATGATCCGGCAGCGATATCGCGACATCGGTGGCGCGAGCGGGTTATCGGGTGCCGTGATTTCGACCCCAAATTCCGCAGCGCGCCCAAGCAGAGGCCTGTGTGCGGATCTCGGGTCAGAAAGACGTCACGACCTGCGACGAAGAAGCGAAGGGCGCCGCCGATTAGCTCGGTGGCGCCCTTCGTTCTGACGAGACTCAGGCCAGATCGGTCAGCACATCGCCGGCGAGGTGCACCTGGTAGCCCATCGCGTCGAACATGGCGGCCTTGGCGACCAGCGCCGCATCAGCGGTCTCGGCGTCGGGGGCGTACACCACGTTGAGGTGATTGGCCTTGTGGCGGGCCATCAGCTGGTCGCGGTTGACACCGTGCAGGACGGCGTTCATGATCGGCCACTCCGGGTTGGTGGCATCGAGGCGACGCTGCACCTCCTCGGCGGGCATCTCGATGCAGGTGCCGCGGCCCAGGTCGACGTGCAGGGCGCCGTCCATGATGAAGACCCGCGACCACACCATCTCGCCCGGCTTGGAGACACCCGAGAGGGTGGCGCCGCCGAGCGGGAAGAAGTAATAGCTCTGCCGGTAGGCGTGGGCCTTGTCGTAGCCGCCGAGGTGGGAGGCCGGCACCGAGCCGGAGATCTCCAGGACCCAGACGAAGTCCTCGCCCCACTGGTCGCCCCAGCGGACGTCGTGCAGGGTGGTCGCCGGGTCGAGGCCCATCGCCGTCCACACCCGGTTGGTGACCAGCGCATCGATCGCGACGCCCTGGTCGACCTCGTTGGCGCACGGGATCGGCGCGCCCTCGTAGAGCACCCGGGAGCCGTCGCGCGAGGTTACCGGCGGACGCTCGACGTTGTTGAGCAGGCCCTCGACGAGGTCGGAGGCGGGCACCATGTCCTTGAGTCCCTGCTGGTACTGGATGCCGATCACGTCGGCGCCGAAGTCGTCGGCCATCCGGACGGCGGCGACGTACATCTTCATCTGCTGGTGAACCTGCTCGTCGGTCAGGTTCTCCTTCCAGTCACCGTCGTTGTTGATGTGGAAGGTCATGCCGGCCTCGTTCAGCCAGCTGCGGACGGCGTCCGCCTCTTCGTCGGAGACGTTTTTCATCTCGGCGACGAGCGCGCTCTGGGAGAGCCGCTCCTTGTAGATGCCGGCCGGGTTCATCATCTCGTCGTCGATCAGGGCGTTGTACATGCCCATGCAGTATTCGTCGAACATGGCGATGATCGCCTTGTCGGTCTTGAGCTGGACGGCCAGCGCCTCACCGAGTTCCTTTTCCGGGGACGCGGGTAGCGCGGGCAGGTCGCGGACGTGCGAGGTGTCGTGGACGATCGCGCCGGTCTCGATCCACTCGGCGAGCTTGGTGCGGGCCCACTCGTCGGTGAAGTCCTTGCTCCACAGGGTGGCGTGCTTGATGCCGGCCTTGACCATCGAGCCGTGCAGGTTCAGCATGCCGACCAGGCCGGGGAAGTCGCCGGCAAAGTTGGCCACCAGCAGGATCGGGCCCTGATGATCGCGCAAGCCGTGCAGGATGTGGTGGCTGTACTGCCAGACGGCCTCGACCACGACCAGCGGCGCCTCGGTTGGGACGTTCTTGAACACCTCCATGCCCGCGCGCTGGTTGTCGATGAAGCCGTGGCCGGTGGCCGGGTTCACGCCATGGGTGCGCTTGACGTTCCAGCCGAGCGACTCCACCGCAGCGGCGAACTCACGCTCGACCTGCTGCTGCATGTCCCAGGTCTTGACGTTGGTGGTGAGCCGCAGATCACCGTTGGCGAGGGTGTAGACGGTCTTCGGCTCAGCCTTGGGCCGGGTGGCGATTTGAGGCACGAGATAGGTGCTCACGAGTTGACTCCTTAGGGTTCGGCTGCTCATCGCCGAAGCTCCCGCGAACCACGCTGAACTGACCGGGACGAGCTGCTTCCATGCTCTCAGCAATCGATTTCACAGTCAAGCGTTTGGTGGCCTTCGGCGGCGATTCTGAAGCGATTCAATGCCGCCTGATCGGACGGGCGTCGACACTTCACCCGAGCCGGTCGCGGAAGGGGGCGTCTCGGCGTCCAGCTTGGGTCGGTAGGCCCACTACAGACCCCGGATGTGGCCTTGCAGATCAACCCGCCCAGCACGTCCTCGCTCGGAACAGCATTGTTCAGCAAACTCCTAAATGTGCGCGGCTTCGAGCGCGGTCAGGCCGGCGTCCTCGGCGTCCTCTGCGCTGGCCACCATCGGCACGACGACGTCGCGGGCGGGGGCGTCCAGGCCCTGGATCCGCTCCAGCAGCATGGTCGCCGCGGTGATGCCCATTTCGCGGACGGGCAGGTGCGCCTCCATCACGCCAGCGGGCACCAGCAGCACCAGTGGCAGCCCGCCGAACGACACCACCCCGACTTCTGGCGGTAGTTTGCCGAGCTCGGCGAGCGCCCGAATCGCCCCGGCTGCCAGCTTGTTGTTGGCTGCGAAGATCGCGTCCGGGGGTTCGGGCAGCGCCATCAGTTGCCGGGCTGCCCGGTCGCCACCAGTGAGGGTGTAGCTGGTGCGCACGATCAACTCGGACGCGGGCTCCACTCCGGTCGCACGTTGGTAGGTCTCGGCCCAGCCGGCCATCCGGTTGTCTGCGGTCTCCACGCCCTCTGGGCCGCTGATGCATGCCATCCGGCGGTAGCCGGCGTCCACCAGCTTCTGGGCGGCTGCGGCGGCGCCGGCGAGGTTGTCCGCCACCACCGAGTCGACCGGGTAGTTCGGCGCGCGGCGGTCGACGCAGACCACCGGGACGCCGCGTTCCAGGGCCAGGTCGAGCTTGGCGTCGCGGGTGCTGGGGGCCACGATGATGCCGGCCACCGGATCGCTGACCGCCGCGCGCAGGTAGTCCTGCTCGCGCTGGGGATCCTCGTCGGTGTTGCAGAGCATGACCGAGTAGCCGCCGGCGCGGGCCACGTCTTCGACGGCTCGGGTCATGGTGGTGAAGAAAGGGTTCTCGATGTCGGGAATCAGCATCGCGATGATTTCAGACGAGCTGGTGCGTAGCCGCCGGGCGTTGCGGTTCGGCACGAAGCCGAGCTCCTCGGCGGCATGCCGGACGGCCTCGACTCGGCGCGGGGAGACCTTGATGCCGTTGAACACCCGGGAGACCGTGGCGGGGGATACCCCGGCTTTGGCGGCGACATCGTAGATCGTGACCATCAGCGTGCGTCCTCTGCATCGGCGTTGAACCATGGACGCAGTGCGCGATAGGCGTCCGCGAAGCGTGCGAGTTGCCGTTCCCTGACCGCGCGGTTCGCGCCCGGGCTGAACTCGGCTTCCACGTGCGAAAGGGTAGGGGCGAGCGAGAAGTCCGCCAAGCCCAGACCGACCAGGCCGGTCACCGCGGCACCGAGCGAGTTCGCCTGGGTGGTCACGCTGCGGCGCCGCACCGGCACCCCCCAGATGTCCGCCAGCAAAGCCAGCCAGATGTCGCTGGCCGCACCGCCGCCGATCACGTCGATGCCGCTCGCGCCCGCGTTCGCGCGCAACGGCGCCATGCACAGCGCCAGGCTGTAGCCGACGCCCTCGAGCACGGCGCGGGTGAGGTGCGGACGGCGGTGGTGCATCCTGAGCCCGGCGAACACCCCGGACGCATCCGCGTCCCACCAGGGGGAACGCTCACCGATCAGGTACGGCAGGAAGAACAGGCCCTCGTCCGCGGCGGCCACATCGACCGCGGCTGCGATCAGTTCGGCGACCCAACCAGATGTTCTCGGCAACGCTCAAGTGCGAGACCAGGTTGAGTTCCTGGTGGATGATCGACAACCCGGCTTCCTGCGCCTCTTTCGGCGTGTGCACGTTCAGCGGCTCACCGTTCAACCAGAATTCGCCAGCCTCACGAGAGTAAATACCGGTCAGCAGCTTCATCATCGTTGACTTGCCGGCACCGTTCTCCCCGACCAGGCCGAGCACCTCACCCTTGCGAAGGTCGAAACGCATGCCCTCCAGAGCCTTCACGCCAGGGAAGGTCTTCTCCACACCCTCCACCTGCAACAACAGGCTCGGGTCGTGCGCGCCGGCCACAGCCGCAGTCTCGGTGGCGGTCATGCCGAAGCCACCGGGGTCACGCCTTTGCGGAATAGTGCGTTGCCATACGTGCGGGTCTCACCCGTTCGGATGATCAGTTCGGCCTCCTTGGCCAGGTCGTAGAAGGCGAACCGCTCGATCAGCCGGTAGGGCTCGCCGTTCAGTTGGGCGGCCTCGATCAGTTCGGTCTGCACAGGCAGTAGCCCGTCCGGGCTCTCCATCAGATCGAGTGTGGGGCCGTAGACATCGGGCACCATCACCGAGCGGATCGCGGTCAGCACTCTGGGTGAGCTGATTCCGGGTAGGTCGATCAGGTGCTTCTTGGCCAGCTTGGACGCGGTGAAGTGGGCATCTGCGATCACGACACCATCGCCATGGCCCATTTCGTCCAACGCCATCAGCAGCTGGCCCGTAAGCAACGGATCCAGATTGAGCAGCATCATCGCCTCCGTCTGCAATCGATTTCTGTATGCTAGGGCGGGTAGGTACCGATTGTCACGCGACGATATGAAATCGTTATCTTTTTCGAGACTAGGGGCCGTTGTGGGCAGCCGGCGAGCGTCGGGGGCTAGTGCTCGACGCACGCAACTGCTAGGCTCTTGAATCGTTCCAAAAAGACGTGAAGAAACCGTCCAGAACCAAGAACAGGTAGGCCATGACCGACACCGCCGTCCGGGACTCAGCTCAGCCGATTCCAGTGGTGAACACGCACATCCACTTCCCGCCGAACTTCTCCGCCTTCGAGACTGTGGCCGACGTGGTTGCCACCGCCACCGCTGAGGGCGCGAGAGCGATCGGCATCTCCAACTTCTTCGACCAGCAGGTCTACGCCGACTTCGCCGAACAGGCAGCGGTCGCGGGCATCGTGCCGCTCTACGGCCTCGAGTTCATCACCCTCGACGACGAACTCTCAGCTGCGGGCATCCGGGTGAACGACCCGGCCAATCCGGGCCGGATGTACCTGTGCGGCAAGGGCATCGCGCCGTTCCGCGAGAAGTCGGAGCTGGCATCGCGAGTGGCCGCTGAGATCAGGTCGGGTAACGACGAGCGGGCCGAGGCGATGGTTGCCAAGCTGGCTGCCTGGTTCCTTCGCTGTGGCCTGGACACCGGACTGACCGCGGACGCGATCGCGGCGAAGGTCGCCGCCGCAGGAGGCGTCCCGGTCGAATGGGTTTCGCTGCAGGAGCGGCACATTGCGCGGGCCTTCCAGCAGGCGTTGTTCGAGTTGCCGCCTGCTGAACGTGCTCAAGTGCTCGAAGCTGCGTACGGTTCGGCTTCCGGGGTCGACCTGGAGAACCCGGGTGCGCTGCAGGGCGAGCTGCGTTCCAGGCTGATCAAGGTGGGTACGCCGGGCTTCGTGCCGGAGGTGCCCTTGGCTTTCGCGGACGCCTACGCCTACGTCCTGGAGATGGGCGGCATCCCCACCTATCCCACGCTTGCGGACGGAGTGAGCCCGGTCTGCCCGTTCGAGGAGCCGGCCACCGAGCTCGCCGCGAAGCTGTTGGAGCGCGGCATCCACGCCGCTGAGTTGATTCCGATCCGGAACACCTCCGCCTGCGTGGACGCCTATGTGAAGGCCTTCACCGAAGCCGGGATCGTCGTGATGGGCGGCACCGAGCACAACACCCCCGACCGGATCCCGGTGGAGGTGGCCTGCGTGGACGGCCCGGTTTCCGACTTCGCCCGCCAAGCGTTCTGGGAGGCCACCTGCGTGGTCGCCGCGCATCAGCACCAGGTCGCTCAGGGTGGGATGGGATATGTGGACGCGTCCGGCGAACGCACGTCGGCGACTGTCGCCGAGCTGGTCGAGCTCGGTGCGAACCTGATCGGAGTTGCGAAGTGAACCTGGTTGCCGAACTGATCGCGGTCGCCAACGCCTTCGGCGCCGACCCCGAGTACTCCCGCGCCGGCGGCGGCAACGCTTCGGTGAAGGTGGACGGGGTGCTGCGGATCAAGCCGTCCGGGGTTCCGCTGGCCACGCTGACCGCCGACGACCTGGTCGGACTGCGCAACGACGTGCTGCTGGAGTCGCTCGCCTCCGAGGTGCCGACCGAGGGCGACCCGGTGCGGGTGGCCGCGGAGAAGGCGCTGGTGGACGCTCCCGGCGGACGCCGTCCGAGTGTTGAGATCCTGTTCCACGCCTTGATCCCGGACGCGCTGGTGCTGCACACCCACCCGCTGGTCGCCAATGCCCTCACCTGTAACGCCGACGCCGAGGCACTGGCTGCCCGGCTGCTCGGGGACGATGCGGTATTCGTGCCCTACACCGATCCGGGCGTGCCGCTGGCCCGCAAGGTGGCCGAGGTGCGCGACGCCTACACCGCACGCACCGGCCGGCCCGCGCCGGGGGTCACCCTGCTGGGCAACCACGGCATCATCGTGTCTGGCAATACCGCCGCCGAGCTGACCGAGCGCGCGCAGTGGCTCACCGCCACCATCGCCGCCGCGATCGAGGCCGGGACGGTGGCTGACCAGGCCAACGTCATCCCGGCGCAGGCCGGGATCCCCGCAACCGAGTCGGCGCTGATCAACATCGTCGCACCCACGCTGCGCGGCCTACTGGGCAACCCCGAGCGGCTCGCCGTCGTCACCTCGGACGCGTCCGAGCTGGTGCGCAGCGTCACGACCACGCCGGCGGGTCGGGCGATCCTGGCCGACGGCCCGCTGATCCCCGATCAGATCGTCTACGCCGGGTCGCTGCCGCTGGTCTTCGTCCCGGGCGAGGGCGATGTCGCCGCGCAGCTCACGGCGGCCGTCGCCGAGTATGCGCAGACCCACGGCAAGAACCCGATCATCACGGTCATCCCCGGCGTGATCGCGTTCGGCGCCGGTGCCGACCTCGCGTCCGCTCAGACCGCCCTGGCCACCTTCACCGACGCCCTTCGGGTGGCCAGGGACGCGAACCGCATCGGCACCGTCCGCTGCATGGACGCGGCCGAGCGCGGCTTCATCGAGAACTGGGAGGCCGAGAGCTACCGCAAGTCGGTGGCCGCCGGCGGTTCCGCCGGCCGGATGACCGGCAAGGTGGTCATGGTCACCGGTGCCGCGCAGGGCTTCGGTCTGGGCATCACCACCGAACTGCTGGACGCCGGCGCGTCCGTCGTGCTCGCCGACCTGAACATTGATCTGGCTAGGCAGAACGCGACCGAACTCAGCGCGAAGCACGGCGCGGGCCGGGCGGTCGCGGTGCAGGTGAACGTCTCCGACGAGCAGTCCCAGCTGGATGCGATCGCCGAGGTCGTGCGAATCTTCGGCGGGCTGGACGTCTTCATCTCCAATGCCGGCGTGCTGCGGGCCGAGGGGGTGATGACCCAGCCGGTGGCCGATTTCGACCTGGTCACCAACGTGAACTACCGCGGCTACTTCCTTGGGGTCCGCGCGGCCGCGCCGGTGCTCGCGGCGCAACATGCCGCACGTCCAGAGGTTCTGTTCGACATCATCGAGATCAACTCCAAATCGGGGCTGGAAGGGTCGAAGCGGAACTTCGCCTACGCGGGCTCGAAGTTCGGCGGCATCGGGCTCACCCAGAGCTTCGCGCTGGAGCTGATCGAGTACGGCATCAAGGTCAACGCGATCTGCCCGGGCAACTACCTGGACGGACCGCTGTGGATGGATCCCGAGCGCGGGCTCTTCGTCCAGTACCTGCGGGCCGGCAAGGTGCCCGGCGCGACCACGGTCGCCGAGGTTCGCGCCTTCTACGAGGCCAAGGTGCCGATGGGACGCGGCTGCCTGCCGTCCGATCTGGCCAAGGCTGTGTACTACATCGTCGACCAGACCTACGAAACCGGACAGGCCGTGCCGGTGACCGGCGGCCAGAACATGCTCAACTGAGCGATCCTGCGAGATCAACGAACCCAAGGAACCAGACATGACCGACTTTCCGAGCACCCAGTACGCCATCCAGTTCACCGGCAAGGACGCCGTGGTGGTCAACCCCGCCAAGCCGGTGGACCCGATCGGCCCGACCCAGATTCTGCTGAAGGTCGAGGCCTGCGGCATCTGCTTCTCCGACACCAAGCTGCTGCACGCCTTCGAGGATCACCCGCGCAAGTCGCCCGTGGTGGCCGGCCTGTCCGCCGACGAATTGGCGCAGGTGCCCAGCTACCGTCCCGACGGCCAGCCGACCGTGCCCGGCCACGAGCCGGTGGTGCGGGTGGTCGCCGTTGGCGATCAGGTGACCCACTATCGCGTGGGCGAGCGGCTGCTGGTGCAGGCCGACTGGCGCCACCTGCCGACCGCCGCCTCGAACGGCGCCTTCGGCTACAACTTCGAGGGCGCCCTGCAGGAGTACGTGGTGGTGGACGAGCGGATCGTCGTCCACTCCGGTGAGGAGTTCATGCTGCGGGTCTCGGACGCGCCCACCGCCGCGCAGGTTGCGCTGGTCGAGCCCTGGTCGACAGTGGAGGCCTCCTACTCCCGCGCCGAGCGCAACACGCTGGCTGCCGGCGGCCGGCTGCTGGTGGTGGCCGACGCCGGCGTGGTCCCGTCCGGGTTGGCGCCTTTGCTCGCGGCGGCCCGTCCGGGTTCGATCACGGTGGTGGGGGCTGACCCGGCTTCGGTCGACCCACAGGCTGTGGCTTCGACGAAGGATGCGCTCGAGGCCGGCTGGGACGACATCGTCTACTTCGGTTCGGACGCGGCCACGATCGAGGCACTCGGCGCCCTTCTGAGTGCGCGCAGCCTGCTCTGCGTGGTGCTCGGCGGAGCGAGGATCGATCGGCGGGTCAAGCTGGACGTCGGTCGCGTCCACTACGACTTCACCCGCTACATCGGCACCGTCGGGAGCGACCCGGCCGAGGCGTTCACCCACGTCCCGGCCAACGGCGAAATCCGCGAGGCCGACCGGGTCGCGATCATCGGCGCGGCCGGCCCGATGGGGTTGATGCACACCGTGCGCACCGTTTCGCTCGGACTGGCCGGGGTGAGCGTCGTCGGCGCGGACGTCAGTGACGAGCGGCTGGCGAACCTGGCCGCGGTGGTCAACCCGACCGCGGCCGAGCGCGGCGTCCCGTTCGAGGTGGTGAACTCCTCGGCCACCCCGCTGCAGCCTGGCTACAGCTATGTGACCTGCCTGGTGCCCGTCCCTGCGCTGCTTTCCCAGGCCGTGGACCTGGCCGGTGAGGGTGCGATCGTGAACGCCTTCGCTGGTTTCCCGGCCGGCACCCTTGCCGAACTGGACCTGCAGGGCATCATCGAGCGCGGGGTCTTCGTGATCGGTACCTCCGGCTCGGAGATGAGCGACATGCGCACCCTGCTGGACAAGCTGGAGACCCAGGCGCTGGACACCTCGATCTCCCTGGACGCGGTCTGCGGGATGGCGGGCTTCCAAGATGCCATCGACGCGGTCAACAACCGCACCTCCGGCGGCAAGATCATGGTCTACCCGAGCCTGCCCGATCTCGGCCTGATCCGGCTCAGCGAACTCGCCGATAAGCTCCCGGCGGTCGCCGCCGCCATGGACGGCACTCGCTGGACCAAGGCCGCCGAAGCGGTACTCCTC
>Ga0116180_1001945_pt1 | contig 16843 bp, 16 predicted proteins | sample AD_UKC073_MetaG_FD_89804 | JGI IMG/M metagenome (GOLD analysis project Ga0116180, IMG submission 89804) | Active sludge microbial communities of municipal wastewater-treating anaerobic digesters from USA - AD_UKC073_MetaG | ecosystem: Engineered > Bioreactor > Anaerobic > Digestate | place: USA...
AAGCTTTGCAGTGCATTTAAAGATACTTTTTGTCCTGATGTTTTTTATTTGGCAGAGTTGGATGGAAAGATTGCGGGAATACTGGCATGCTCCAATAACAAACACCGTGCCATGCATATTGACAAGAGTTCAATGAGTCATGGACTGGGTTTTTTAATGGGTGGTATTGCATTCATGCTGCTGAACAAGGAATTTAACACCCCTTTGGATTTTACTGATGAAACTGCATATATAGAATGTGTTGCAACAAGTGAGGATGCCAGAGGAAAAGGTGTATGTACAGCGTTGTTCAAACATGTCATGCAGGAGCTGTCGTACCGTGAGTATGTTTTGGATGTGGCGGATACCAATATGAATGCAATCAGGTTGTATAAAAAACTGGGATTTGAGGAGTTTATGAGAAAGTTGGAGAAGAATGCCAAACTTAAGGGTTTTACTGCGAGAATCTACATGAAATGGTGTAGATGAATGGTGTTTTTTTCATTCTATCTTGATATTAAGTGGGTATGGCAGTAATATATATTTAGTTTACTCGACTTGATTGGAGGTAGATTATGAAAAGGAAAGCTTTATTGGTACAAGGTGGCTGGATAGGACATGAACCTGTTGATGTGGCTGGGGTATTCAACCGAATACTTGTTGAAGAAGACTTTGAGACTGAAGTTTCAGATACACTTGACAGTTTTTCTGATCCTGAGAAATTAAAACAACTTCACCTTATAGTCCCCATATGGACCATGGGAGAAATATCGGAAGAATATGCTGTAAATGTGGCCAATGCCGTAGAGGAAGGCGTTGGTATTGCAGGTTGTCATGGCGGCATGTGTGATGCTTTCAGAAACAATACAACGTGGCAGTTTTTGACCGGTTCGCAATGGGTGGCACACCCTGGCAATGATGGTGTGGAATACACGGTTAATATTAAAAAGAACTCATCTTCTCCAATAATTGAGGGGATAGAGGATTTTGCCGTAAAAAGTGAACAATACTATATACACATCGACCCTTGTGTCAATGTGCTTGCCACCACAAGATTCCCAACTGTGGATGGTCCTCACGCAGCAAATGGAATTGTTGACGTTCCTGTTGTATACACCAAACTTTGGGGCAGGGGCAGGGTTTTCTACAACTCGCTGGGACACAATGCTTCTGTTTTTGATATTCCTGAAGCAAGGAAGCTGATGAGAAACGGATTTCTATGGGCCGCAAAAAGGGGGTAGGAATTAATGAGAAAGGTTAATGTGGGAGTTGTTGGCTGTGGAAATATCAGCGGTATATATTTTCAGAACCTGACACATGTATTTAAAAACACAAATGTATACTCATGCTGTGATATACGCGAGCAGGCAGCGAAAGATGCTGCTGAAAAATGGGGCATTCCGCACATACAGACATTAGATGAAATGCTTGAATGCGAGGATGTTGAGGTAATACTTAACATAACTACACCGGAAAGCCATTATGACGTGTGCAAGAAGGCATTGCTGGCAGGAAAGCATGTATATGTTGAAAAGCCTCTTTCCCTTACATTTGATGAAGGTTCTGAGCTGGTTAAGATTAGCCAAGAAAAAGGGCTTTTGCTTGGTTGTGCACCTGATACCTTTCTTGGTGCTGGAATGCAAACCTGCAGAAAGCTCATAGATAATGATTTTATAGGGGAGATTGTTGGAGCTGTAGCTTTCATGATGTGCCACGGACACGAAAGCTGGCATCCATCACCAGAATTCTATTACAAAAGAGGCGGAGGTCCCATGTTTGACATGGGTCCATACTACTTGGCCGCACTTGTAAACCTTATGGGTAGCGTAAGGGAAGTCATGGGTATGACTACCAAGGCTGTGGAAGAAAGAATTATAACCAGCCAGCCACTGTATGGCAAAGCTATCGAGGTTGAGGTTGATACTCATGTTGCTGGTCTATTGAGATTTGAAAATGGTGCAGTTGCCACCATTATTACCAGCTTTGATGTATGGAACAGTACTCTGCCTAGAATAGAAATCTATGGAACGAAAGGAACCTTGATTGCACCGGATCCGAATACCTTTGGTGGTCCTGTTTTGCTTGCGACCAGGGATGGAGGCATTTTCAGAGAAATACCTCTAACACATATTTATGCTGAAAACAGTAGAGGTATTGGGCTGTCCGACATGGCCCAGTGCATAATTGAAGAAATAGACGACAACAAAGCCAGTGGAAGAATGGCAAACCATGTGCTTGAAATAATGTGTGCAATAGATGAGTCGCAAAAAAGTGGAAAGTCATACATAATGAAGAGCAGGGTAGACAGACCTCAAGCCCTTGGGAGCAATCTTGTAAAAGGTTTTGTTTGATTATGAAAAAACGCCTTCTTTAAATAGAAGGCGTTTTCAGATTAACTGTATTGTCTTTCAATACCGGTGTTAGTATATGCTGCCTTATACAAGCAGGCTCACTCTGTCATATTCGGTAGTGACTTGTGCCTGCTGGATCCTCTGATGTGTAATATTCCTTCGGTATGCTTTAAACTCCAGTACCCAATGGACCGTATATGTTTATGAATTTTCTGACTGTCAGGATTTTCTTTAGTTCAGCAGAAAGAGGAGCACCATCTCTTGACAAGAAATCCGTAATTCTCTGTCCATATTTGCCAATTAGGCTTTCAATGGTGCTGTCAGTTTTGGCTGAAGGAGATTTTGGTATCGGAATGCTCAATTCATCCAGATTTCTTCAAACCTCCTACAAATCTGATTACATTCCGCTTTACCTTTGACAAAAGGAAAAGGTTTCAGGCTTTGTAAAGTCTTGATTTTATACGGAATTCTAGTACAATGGTTCTTGATGGCATGAAATGAGCAATAAACATGCTGATAAAGGTTCCACTTCTGCTCGGTACTTACAAATGATGCAAGAAAAGAAACCAGATTAAAGGATTGAATGTAACAATGATTTCAGTACAAAGCACACCAAACCTGACAGGCGTTACCATAAGCGGAGATTACGATGATTTATACAGCTTGGTAGAAGCGTTTCATGAAATAACAATAAATGAGTATTCAGAAAAACACCATAAATACATTGGTATCTCTATTAGGGTTCTTGGGCTTTGCTATGACATAAGGCATGCATATCAGGGAGACCGCATGGTGGAGCTTGTAGATAACAAAATGAGCGTTTATAACATGAAAAGGCATTCTATAATTGTGCCATCAACCAATGTGTACTACAGCTGCAATTACCTTTATCCTGAGATGTTTTTTGTTATGCTGGCTTTGAATGAACTTGTGAATTTGCGTATTAAGGAACTGGCAAAGACAGGTTCTTTGCATAAAGGAATACTGGATAGGAGGGTTATCTGGGATGATACTATTGCAACCATCCGCAGTTTCCAGGCCAAGTTTGTAAACTGTGTCAAAGAAACCGTATCACCTGGGACCTTCAGCAGATGGCTGTCTTTAATGAATAGTGAAGGAACACATATAGAAGGCATATCTGACCAGTACGTAGATTTGTTGAATATCAAGTATCTTAGGATGTCCAAGGATAATAGGCTTAAGAATTTCAACTACTTCGCAAGACGAATAGCGGATTACAGGAATGATGACGAACATTATGAAATAAAGAGGATGTTAACGAGAGCAGCCAGAGAGTACAACTGTCATCCGAGTGATATAAGGATGGCGGGTACGAATTATCCTGAGCAAATTGAATGGTAAAAGCCTAATACAATATTCAGGTACCTTACAACCATACAACCCTTGGCTTGTATATTCTGCATATTTTTTCTCTTCCAATTGTTGTAATTTAGGAGATGTGTTGCAACGGCAAGAAAAATAAGATGCCTTTTTGTTTATTAAGGCATCAAAAAACATATATTGCAAAGTATATCTCGCTGAATAGATTATCCGTTCTTCTTGTAGTCTCTGTACAGGTTCTCTATGGACCTGTCATAAGTTCTTTCACCGGATGCAGAAAAGAAACATCCTGGAACTTCGCCGCTTCTTCTGTGATAAGCAACACATTCACAGCATTTGCCATGACGTGAACATGACGTATATGTACAAGTACATTTGATTCTATTGCTGCAAGCCATTTTTAAACCTCCGTAGAATTTATTAACAACAACATTATAAATTAATTCACAGCGGATTTCAACAAATTACCCCTGCTTTACGAAAGAGGTGTGTTGAGGTAAGCTATATGGGGAGGATGATATGCATGATGGGTAATAATTCACTGCGCATCATTTATGGCGATAATCCAAAGCGGATGATTATGGAACTTCTTGAAGTTGTACAGCCTGAAAAGGATATAGAAAGGGATGCTCTTGTTGGAATCAAGCCGAATCTTGTGTTGGCAAAGCCGTCAAGTTCAGGCGCAACAACCACACCGGCAATAGTGGAAGGCTTAATTGAATACCTGCAATTAAAAGGACATATGAACATCGTGATCATGGAAGGTTCCTGGGTAGGCGACAGAACCCGTGAAGCGTTCAAGGTTTGTGGATATGAAAAGATATCGAAGGAATATAATGTCCCGCTTATTGATCTGCAAAGGGATACTTATTCGGAATTTGAGTATGGTGGTGTGAGGATTAACATATGCAATTATGCCGTAAATGTTGATTATCTCATAAATGTTCCCGTGCTTAAGGGACACTGTCAAACCAATCTTACATGTGCGTTGAAGAATATGAAAGGGTGCATACCGAACACAGAGAAAAGAAGATTTCATACCATGGGTTTGCACAAGCCAATTGCTTATCTAAGCAAAATGTTGAAGCAAAACCTGGTAATAGTTGACGGAATGAATGGAGATCTAAACTTTGAAGAGGGTGGAAACCCTGTTCAAATGAATAGAATCATTGCAGGAAAAGACCCTGTGCTTGTTGATGCATATGCCGCTGAGTTGTTAGGTTTTGATATTGGTGAAATTCCGTATATTGGTATGGCTGAGGATATTGGTGTAGGTACAACAAATCTTGCAAATATGGATATTGTTGAGCTGAACAAGGATACTGGCAAAAGAAAGTTTAGGCCAACAAGAAGAGTGCAGCATTTGGTACGAAATGTTGTTGAAGACAGTGCCTGCTCGGCGTGTTACGGAAGTCTTGTTTATGCACTGGAGAGGCTTGATGACAAGAATCTTTTGAATAAACTTGAGGAGAAAATATATATTGGACAAGGGTTTAAGGACAAAACGCTTGATGGAATAGGTATAGGTATATGCACGTCGCGTTTTGCCAAATGTGTAAAGGGATGTCCTCCAAAAGCAAAGGATATTGTTGATTTCCTGGCAAAAAGTTATTGAGGATGGCTGTTCTAATTCAATATGGACAGCCATAGTTTTTCAGACTCTACAACGAGGTCTGCTACAAGTCTTAAAATAGGTTTGTAGTTCTGATAGCACCGGGGACAAATTCCGGTGCTCATTTCCTCCAAACCGTTATTTCTCAATCGATCTTTTCTTCAGCATCATGGTTATGAGAATTCCATTTAAACCTCCTCGCATATTTCTTTACAGACAACCATACTATCACAAACATATAGGTAAAACCTATTACAACTATCAAACAATCATATTTTACAATACATTTGTTAAGTTATATGATTATTGTAGAGTAAAATATATTAAGGATGATAGGATGGTTGTTGATAATAAAAAAGTAAAAACAGTGTGGCTTTTATTCTTTGTACTTCTTGCAATTGCATATCTTGCAGGGTGCGTGGCAAATAATGGAAAAGAAGACGTGGAATATTACTATACCTTCACGGACTCATTAGATAATACTGTCAATCTGAAAGACAAGCCTCAAAGGGTTGTTTCTCTTGTTGGTTCCTATGCTGAAACCTGGATGCTTGCAGGTGGCGAGCTTGTTGGTGTAACTAATGATGTCATAACCGAGAGGGGTATGGATGTGCCTGAGGGGACCAGGATTGTTGGCACGATAAAAGAGCCCAATGTGGAAGAAATACTGGATGTTTCTCCTGATTTTGTACTGCTTTCTCCGGATATAGAGAGTCATGTAAGTATATCAGTAATTCTTGAAAAGGTAGACATACCTTTTGCATTCTTCAAAGTGGAACATTTTGAAGACTATCTTTCCATGCTGGACATATGCACCGACATAACAGGTGACAAGGAGTTGTATAAGAAAAATGGTCTTGATGTAAAGAAACAGATAGATGACATACTTGCCAAAATAGACAAGACAAAGAATCCTGACATGTTGTTTATCAGAGCGTTCTCCAGTGGTGCAAAGGCAAAGAATGATGACAACAACGCATGCAGAATTCTAAACGACCTTGGTACTGTAAACATTGCTTCGAAACACAATTCTCTCCTTGAAGACTTAAGTATGGAAGTAATCATACAGGAAGATCCTGAGTACATATTTGTAGTTACCATGGGTGATACTGAAAAGGCGCTGAAGGCGTTGAAGGAGAGGGTGGAGAAGAACCCTGCTTGGAGCGAGCTGCAAGCTGTCAAGAATGACAGATTCATTGTGCTGCCAAAGGATTTGTTCCACTACAAGCCAAATGCAAGATGGGGTGAAAGCTATGAATACGTTGCGAAAATTCTCTACCCTGAAAAGTTTGAGTAAAAACAAGAGGAGCTATAACTTGATGGTTGTAGCTCTCCTTGTTGTTTTATTAATTGCTGGTATTTTGCTTAGCATAAGCATTGGATCTACAAGAATACCCATTTCTGAGATAATTGAAGCCATACGTAAAGGAGATGTAACTTCCAAAACCTACAGGATTGTAAGTTTTGTAAGAATACCAAGGACTCTGGCTGCAGTTCTTGCAGGCTGTGCCTTGGCTGTTTCAGGAACTATTCTCCAGTCTGTTTTGAACAACTCCCTTGCAAGTCCCAGCATAATTGGTGTAAATTCCGGTGCAGGTCTGTTTACTGTTTTGATAGCTGCCTTCTTTCCTGCCAGCATATATTACACAACCATTGCCGCTTTTTTGGGTGCTCTCTTGGCGGTTTTGATGGTATATTTCATAGCCAGGAAAACAGGTGCATCCAGAATGGCGATAGTTCTGTCAGGAGTTGCGGTATCCAGCTTTATAGGGGCGATAACGGATACAGTCCTTGCTTTGAAACCCGATGTTTCCATAGAAAGGACGGCTTTTTTAATTGGAGGTTTGTCAGGAGTGACAATGGAGAAGCTGGGTTTTGCAGGAATTTTTATAGCTATTGCATTAATACTCTCTTTGATACTTAGTTACGACATGAATGTATTGGCGCTGGGAGATGAAAGTGCAAAGTCACTAGGGATGAAAGTTTCAAGAATCAGATTTTTGTTTTTAATCCTGGCAGCTCTTCTTTCCGGCAGCGCCATAAGTTTTGCAGGTCTTTTGGGATTCGTCGGACTTATTGTTCCCCACGTATCAAGAATAATTGTTGGATATGACAACAGAATACTGATACCTGTGTCTGCTTTGCTGGGTGGTTTGTTCACATTGCTGTGTGATCTTTTGGCAAGGGTTCTTTTTGCTCCTTTTGAGATTCCTGTGGGAATTATCATGTCGTTTTTGGGAGGGCCATTCTTTATCTATCTATTAATAAGTCGCAGGAGAGGACAGCTTTATGATTAGACTTGAGAATGTAACTGCAGGCTACGAAAAGACAGCAGTTGTCAAGGATATTAATATTGAATTTGAAGAAGGAACGATAACCAGCATAATTGGGAAGAATGGCTGCGGAAAGACTACCTTGCTTAGAACCGCTGCCAATGTACTAAAACCTTTTAGCGGAAAGGTAAGTATTCATGGAGAGGATGTTTCAGAAATACCACCAAAGGAACTGGCAAAGAAAGTGTCCTTTCTCCCGCAGATTAGGACAGTTCCCAATATTACTGTGTTCAATTTGGTTCTGCACGGTAGATACCCTTATCTTGGTTTTTCACGCACGCTTCAGAAGAAGGACAAAGAGATTGTGAATGAAGCTATATTTACAATGGGTCTTTGCGATATAGCGGATAGGAATGTGCTTGAACTTTCAGGAGGCCAAAGGCAGAAGGTGTACCTGGCTATGGTTCTTGCGCAGGATACGGATATTGTGTTTTTGGATGAGCCGACTACGTATTTGGACATAAATCACCAGCTGGAGATATTGGAAATGATAAGGAAGTTGAAGGATATGGGGAAAACCGTTGTAATGGTTTTGCATGACCTTAACAGTGCTTTAACTTATTCAGGCAAGGTGTGTTTAATGCATGAAGGAAAGATAGTTTGCTGTGACACTCCTCAAAATGTTTTTGAAAGCAAATTGATTGACGAAGTGTTTGGTATAACTTCTTCTCAAGTTATGGTTGGAAAGAATGAAATACAGTATGTTTTCTGTTTGAACTAAAGAAAAAACTTTCATCATGCGATGAAAGTTTTTCTTTTAGGGGGTTATTAGCAGGTAGCGCCGCCTGTCAAATGCAGATTTGCTTCAAGTATTTCCTGCTTTCTGTCAAGTATTTCATTGGAGAGTATTTGAGCTTCCACATTTTCAAAACCAAGTCTTTCGATGGTTTCTGACAGACGTTCTCCTGTCTTGCCTTGTTCTCTATATATAAGTATGGTTTTTTCAATTACACTCATAACCTCTTCTTTGTCTGTAAAGATCTTTCCAAGAGGTATTCCGTGAGCAACACGTTTTCCCCATCTTCCGCCTATGTACACCTTGTAGCCGACAGTACCGTCTTCAATAGTGTCAAAGGGACATTTTTCAACGCAGCGTCCACAGTTGTTGCATTCGTTCTCGTCAATGTGGAGAATACCCTCCGATACCTTTGCAGCATTGATTGGACATACGTCTTCCACATGGCACTTCTTGCATCCGTTGCAGAAGTCTTCATCAAAGTTAGGAATGAGCTGTCCTACGATGCCCAAGTCGTTTAATTCAGGCTTTATGCAGTTGTTGGGACAACCGCCTACACCTATCTTGAACTTGTGAGGAAGCCTTACATTGGAATATCCGTTGTAGAATTTTTCGTGTATTTCTTCAGACAATCCAAAAGTGTCAATAAGTCCGTACTGGCAGGTGGTGCCTTTGCAGGACACTATGGGTCTTACCTTTGAACCAGTACCACCAGTTACAAGACCTTCTTTTGCAATGTACGTTCTGAAGTCTTCGATTTTGTCATAAGGAATACCTTGTACTTCCACTGTAAGTCTTGTGGTAAAGGTAACTATTCCATTGCCGTACAATTCGGCAGCTTCAGCTATGCATTTGTTTTGAGCTGCAGTTATTTTTCCGTTTACAGTTATAATTCTTCCTGAAAAGTTGTTTGTTCCTTTGTTGCGCAAAAATCCCAAAGCTTTGACTCTTTTTTCATCTTCCGCAGTTATTGTTAATCCCATAATCTTAAAACCTCCATAATTTTATTCCAAATCATTAAATGTTGTTCCGCCTTCAAGCACTTTTGTGATTGTATATCCAAAATGTTTGAGTCTCTTTTGAAGCATGTATGCTCTTTTTCCTTTTGCACATACCAGAAGAAGTTTTTCATCTCGTCCAAGACCATCCACTTCTCCTTTTATCTTTGCCAAATCCAAGTACTGTGCGCCATCGATACTTGGACTTAAGGATGCGTCGATTAACTTAAATCCTTCCGCCTTTTCTTTAGAAAAATCTGCAGGTGTGACAGTTTCAAATTCTCCATTCAATTTATTTAAAAGTATGTTTACAGTGTGAGAGAAAGGATGTATTGCTGTTGAGAAAGGAGGTGCATATGCCAGATCCATGTTCTCAACATCCTCAAGGGTTGCTCCCATGGTTATTGCAGCTACCGCAATATCAACCATCTTGTCAACCTGTCCTTTACCCAAAACCTGCAGTCCCAATAATTTCTTCGTATCCTTGTCTGCTATCATCTTTACAATAAAGGATGAAGCGTCAGGATAGTAGTGGACTTTGTCATCCACAACAGTTACAACACTTTCTGCATTGTATCCATTTTCATTTGCTTCTTTTTCTGTCAGTCCTGTTCTTCCGGCATTAAGCTCTGGCAGCTTCACAACAGAAGTACCCAATACTCCTGGATATGCTTTTTTCTTTCCAGCAATGTTTTTGGCAGCGATGCGGCCTGCAATGTTTGCAGTAGAACCCATGGGCGACCAATAAGGTTTGTTTGTTACCCTGTTTATTACTGTGGCGCAGTCGCCTACTGCATAAATATCTTTTACGTTTGTTTCCAGATACTCATTTACTTTCACTGTCTTGTTGGGCATTAAATCAATGTCTGAATCTTTCAGATACTCAGTATTTGCTTTTATGCCAACGCAGAGAATGACAGCGTCTGCCTTCATGGCTCTTCTGTCCGTTTTAATCTTTTCTACTTTTCCATCACCTAGTATGGCTTCAAGTCTTATTTCTGTGAGGATTGGAATACCTTGTTCTGCAAGGTGGTTTTCTACATACTCTGAAATTTCATCATCAAAGCCTGGCAGGATGTGTTTTGCCATGTCAATAACCACAGCTCTAACCCCTTGTGAATTCAGGTTTTCTGCAATCTCAAGGCCTACATATCCTCCGCCGACTATTACCGCCCTTTTGATGTTTCCTGTTTCAATGGCATCTCTCAGCACATATGCGTCCTCGGGAGTTCTCATAAAGAATACGTTATCAAGATCTGCTCCTTCGATGTTTGGTCTTACAGCTTCAGCTCCCGAAGCTATTACCAGTTTGTCGTACTCGCAGCGCATCTTTTCCTGTGTTTTCAAACAAATGGCTTCCACGTATTTTTCTTCAGGATTTACTTGTGTTACTTCCGTTTCGACAAGTACATTAACTCCTGTAAGTTTATGAAAACTATCGGGTGTGTTTACGATTAGCTTGTTTGCTTCCTGAATTACGTTTCCAACGTAGTATGGAAGACCACATCCTGCGTAGGATATATCTTTACTTTTTGTCAGTATTGTGACGTCGAGCTCGAAATTATCACGTTTCAGTTTTGCAGCGACCTTGGTGCCTGCGGCAACTCCTCCAATTATAAGCACTTTCATTAAATGCACCTCTTTGTTTAGAATGAATTTATCTTCTATTTAAATATATCACTTGTGAGATTAATAATAAAATGATATTATCTGATTAAAGTCATAGGTAAAACCTATAGATGTTGAAAAAAGGTGATGTTATGACAATCAGGCATTTAAAGATTTTTATTGAGGTTGTGGACAGCGGCAAAATGAGTACAGCTGCAGAAAATCTATATATCTCCCAGCCGACAGTAAGCCAGGCCATAAAAGAGCTGGAGGAACATTATGGCGGTCTATTGTTTGAGAGGCTGTCTAAAAAGCTTTACATTACCGAAATGGGTGAAAAGCTTCTTTCTTATGCAAGGAATGTGGTAAAGATGTTTGACGACATGGAAGAAGCCATGCTCCAGGATGCATATTTAAAAAGAATAAGGATTGGGGCAACGCACACTGTAGGTGACTGCCTCCTTGGGGATGTCATAAATGCTTTAAGAGAAATCAACCCCAATACCGAGATATATTCTTACGTAAGCAATACAAAGAATATAGAAGAAAAGCTTTTAAGGTCTGAATTGGATATAGGTATAGTGGAGGGGAGTGTAAAAAGTCCTGATTTGATTTCAATTCCTGAACTAAATGACTTTCTCGTCCTCATTTGCAGTACAAAGCATCCTTTTGCAAAGAGGAATATGGTAAAGCTTGAAGAGCTGAAGAGCGAAAGTTTTGCAATGAGGGAAGAGGGAAGCGGAACCAGGGAATTGTTTGAAAGATACATGCAGGAAAAAGGAATGCCTATTAGAATTGCACTGGAAGGAAACAGTTCCGATGCCATCAAGAAATCCGTTATTGAAAATGGGTTTCTTGCAGTTATTTCTGTAAGGCTTGTGGAAGAGGAGGTAAAGAACGGTCAAATACATGTTATAACAAACGAGGATAAAGGCTGGGACAGGTTCTTTAGTGTTGTGTATCATAAGAACAAGGTCATGACTGAAGAAATGAAGAATTTGATAGGAATAGTTGACCATTACAAAAATGTTGATGTGCTTGAGGGAATTAGTACGGGAAGATTGATTAAGTAAACTATGAGGTGATGATATGGATAAAGGAAGAAGAAAAGAATTGATTGAGATGTATAAAAACAGGAAACCTGAGATGGGTGTAATATCTTACAGGTGCAAGGCAACGGGAAATGTGTTTTTGGGTATATCCAAGGAGACGAGAGCTGATTTCAACAGCAATAATTTCAAGCTTAATGCAAAACTTCATCCAAACAAGCATCTTCAGGAACTTTGGAACAAATACGGCGCTGATAGTTTTGAAATGAATGTTGTAAAGTTTTTGGAATACGAGGAACCTGGTGATGACCATACGGAGGAATTGGAGCTTTTGCTTGAAATATGTTTGTCTGAAGACCCGGATGCTGTGAAATTGTAACTATATTAAGTTATTGACTTTTGTCGGAAAATGAGGTAAAATCGTATTGTAGTTATATAAAAAATGTAATGGACGGAGCAATATTTGTGAAGTATTCGTTTGAGAAATTGAAGCAGAAATTGTATAGAAGTATTATCGGTCTGCCATTGCCGAGACTGAAGGATTTAACCTGCCTTGATTATGTTAACCCATGAAGATATATTTCTTCATGGGTATTTTTGTTTTGTATATTTAGTTAGGATTAAATATAAATATTAATGAGGAGGTTGTACGATGGTCAAATATGTATGTTCTGTATGCGGTTACGAATATGAAGAATCCAATGAAAAACCGTGGAATGAGCTGCCGGAAGATTGGGTGTGCCCGTTATGTGGAGCATCCAAGTCGGAGTTTGTAAAGAAGGGCGAAGCAGCACCTGTACAGGAAGAGAAAGAAGTACCTTTAATTGAGGTATCAACTGAAGTTGACGAGCTTTCTCCATTGGAACTCAGTGCGCTGTTTTCAAATCTTGCCAGAGGATGTGAAAAGCAGTACAAACAGGAAGAATCGGAACTTTTCAAGGAACTGGCCGGATATTTCAAGAAGGTTGCTGCTCCATATGAAAGTCCAGGATTTGACAAGCTGCTTGAAATGGTGGAGAAGGATTTATCAGAGGGTATGCCGAATGCAAATGCTGTAGCTGCAGAAGAAAAAGACAGGGGTGCTTTGCGTGCATTAACCTGGAGTGAAAAGGTGACCCGCATGCTCAAGTCAATTCTCACCCGATATATGAAAGAGGGAGATGCCATGCTTGAGAATGCTGAGGTTCATGTGTGTACTATTTGCGGATTTGTCTACATAGGAGACAAGCTGCCGGATGTTTGTCCTGTATGTAAAGTTCCTAACTGGAAGTTTGAAAAGGTTGGTTGAGGGGAGGTATGAATATGTCAGAAAAATATGCAGTAAGAAATATACGTTTGTGCACAAAAGATTGCTTGTGTTTGTATGTATGTCCTACTGGTGCAACGGATACGGAAAATAGCATAATAGATGTGGAAAAGTGCATTGGCTGCGGCGACTGTGCAGATGCTTGTCCATCAGGTGCGATATCCATGGTGCCTTTTGAATATCCGCCCCAGCAGCCAAAAACAGAAACCGTTGTTGGTGCAATGAATGCACTTTTGCGCAGCAAGGCAACCCAGGAAAACATGGCAAGCAGTTTACCTGGAAATCTTGCCAAAGCTATCGAGAAGTCCAACAGAATTATGGCAGAAGATATCGTGCGTGAGGCAGGCTTTATGCTTCCTCAAAGTGATAATGCCAAAGAGTTGTTGGGGTCGCTGATTGAAAAGAATCCGGAAGGATTCCCTAAAGAATCAGCGGAAAAATTGTTAAAGCTTTTGTATGAAAAGAAGGAGGAAGAAGAAATGGAAGAAAACAGAACAGTTAAAAATCTAATGGAAGGATTTGCAGGAGAATCTCAAGCTAACAGAAAGTACTTGGCATATGCAGAGCAGGCTGAAAAGGAAGGAAGAATTAATGCCGCAAAACTATTCAGGGCAGCTGCTGAAGCAGAAGCAATCCATGCAAGAAAGCAGTTTGAAATAGCTGGCAAGCTTCGTTCAACAGAAGATAACTTGAAAGATGCAATAGCAGGAGAGACATATGAGTACAAGGAGATGTATCCTCCATTCTTGAAGGAAGCTCAGGAAGCTGGAAACAAAGCAGCTGCAACTATCTTCAATTTTGCAATGAGAGCTGAGGAAGTGCATGCAAGACTGTATCAGGAAGCACTTGAGAATATTGATCAGACTGAAGAAGTTTTCTATTATCTCTGTCCTGTATGCGGCAATATTGAGAAATACGTTCCAGAAAAGTGCGCAATTTGCGGAGTTCCTGGCGACAGGTTTAAAAAGTTTTAATAGTGATTTATACAAAAAAAGCAGGGTATTTATTGCCTTGCTTTTTTTTTTGACACATTAATTGTTTTGATGTATAATAGTTTACATACAAAACTATTATACATCAAAACAAAGGAGGTTAACATGAAAACTTTAAAAGGCGCACATCTTTTATACGCTACTTTGAATATGAGAAAACAGCTGAACAAGCTGCTTGCCAAAGGGAATCTGTCCACGGGCGAATATTTAGTTTTAAGAAATGTTTCAAAGGACGATGGATACTTGAAAGCATCGGAGCTGTCCGAAATTTTGGAATTGTCACGCCCTTCCATTACCCGAATTTTGAATGACCTTGAAAAAAGAAACTATATTACCCGGATGATAGATAAGGATGACAGAAGAAACATAAATATTGAGCTTACAGATGAGGGAAGGAAAGCCTTGGAACAAGCAAACGGAAGAATTCTGGCTGTTGCAGAAAGGATTGTGGATTCTCTAGGAGAATCCGATACGGACAAACTGATTGAGCTTGTGGAAAAACTGACTGAAACATACAAGGTAATGCTGGAAGAGAGTTGGGATGATGAGTAAGAAGAAATCATTAATTGTATTGGTAATTATACTCGTTTTTGCAATTGGCATTTTCTTTATGTATAAAAGAATAAAGGACAAAATAGGCAGATTTGATTTTGAGGACAACAAGAATATTGAGATGCTGAATGAGCTGAACAAGAATTTCAAGATGCCTGAGGATTATACGCTTGAAATATTTGAGGTTGATGGTATTGCTATGGAATGGGTCGTGAAAAAGGATGCTAATCCTGACAAGGCAATACTGCAGCTGCATGGCGGAGCATATACACGGTCGCTTAAGGATAACGGCATGACCTACAGAAGGGCGGCAGTACAGTATGCGAGAATAAGTGGGGCGGCAGTGCTGACAGTGGACTACAGGGTTGCTCCAAAAGATCCATATCCTGCTGCACTGGAAGATGCTCTTCTTGCATACAACTGGCTTTTGGATAATGGGTTTACTGCCGAAAATATAATTATCGTGGGGGATTCTGCAGGCGGCGGTCTTGCATTGGCAATAGTACTTTTCCTGAGGGATAATAATATGCCCATGCCTGCAGGACTCATAACCATGTCGGCATGGACAAATCTCAATTACAAAAGAAGAAAGCCTGCATATGTTGGTAATGAAAGGGCGGACAATCCATACATCTCACCTGTATATGGAGAGTATCATGATTTTCCACCCATGCTGATGCAGGCAGGTGGAGATGAGATAATCCTCAATGATACACTGAAGGTTGCGGCAAAGGCTAAAGATGCAGGTGTTTTAGTTACCCAGACAACGTATCCAGGCATGTTTCATGTGTTCCAGATGCTGTTTCCCGAACTGGAGGATGCAAACAAGGCATGGGAGGAAGTTGAGGAGTTCATAACCAACATATTTTATGGAAATATGGGGGGTTGATGATGGCTTTGATTGAGATTGACCAGCTGCAAAAGAATTACACAATAAGTAGAGGAAAGGTGCAGGAAGTTCTCAAGGGTGTTAATCTCTCTTTGGATAAAGGGGAACTTGTTGCTGTTGTTGGTGAATCCGGGTCGGGGAAATCTACTCTTTTGAATGTAATTGGCGGCCTTGATTCGGATTATGAAGGCAGTGTGCAAATTAGTGGGAGGAACATAAAGGATTTAAAGGGAAAAGAGCTGGATGAGTACAGGAAGATGAATATTGGTTTTGTGTTTCAGTCCTTCAACCTTATACCTGGTTATACAGTTATTGAAAATGTACTTGTCCCAACAGATATGACTACAATGTCAAAAAAAGAAAAAAGAGGAAAAGCATTGAATCTGCTCTCCATGCTTGGGCTTGCTGGGTTTGAGAATAAAATGCCGCATTCTTTGTCCGGAGGGGAAAGGCAGAGAGTGGCAATTGCAAGGGCTCTAATGAATGATCCTGATATAATTTTGGCGGATGAGCCAACAGGAGCTCTTGACAAGGATAATGCGGATAGAATTATTGAACTCTTAAAGTCCATAGCCCGGCAAGGCAAACTGGTTTTAGTAGTTACCCACTCTGAGAAAGTGGCAGCAAAATGTGACAGAATTATTAGATTGGAATATGGTATTGTATCGGAAGATGGTGGCAAAGCATCTGAAAGACATTTTGACAACAGGACAAGGCATTTTTCTTCAAAAGGCTATGGTGTTTTGCATTCCCTATCTGCTGCGTATAAAAACATAAGAAAGAACAAGCTTAGAAATATACTGGTTTCTCTAGGCACTGGAATAGGAATATTCTCAGTCGTTATACTCTTGTTTCTTTCAAGAGGTATAGGGAACTTTGTATCCAGCCAGATGTACTCTCAAGCCAATCCTTTGATGATTGAGGTGGTAAAGCAGGGGAAGGATAGCTCTGCAGGAAGAAGGTTTGCATCATTTGCAAATCTTGAGCCATTTACTGAGGAGGACGTTGAAGATATACTTGACATTTCAGGGATAGAGAGTGTGGAAAAAGGAAGTATAATAACGGGGTCCACTATTTTAAAAGTGGATGGAAGAAGT
>Ga0116180_1001954_pt1 | contig 16797 bp, 20 predicted proteins | sample AD_UKC073_MetaG_FD_89804 | JGI IMG/M metagenome (GOLD analysis project Ga0116180, IMG submission 89804) | Active sludge microbial communities of municipal wastewater-treating anaerobic digesters from USA - AD_UKC073_MetaG | ecosystem: Engineered > Bioreactor > Anaerobic > Digestate | place: USA...
AACCGGCTGGCGAAGTTGAAGAAGGCCGACATTGCCAGCGAAGCCGAGCGGCTGGCCGATGGCACCGGCTGGATGCCTGCCATCTTCAAGGCCGAAGGGCCGCAGGAAGCCGCGCCGGAGCAGGGCGCCCCGGAGGATGCCGAAGCCCTGGCGGATGAGCCCGCCGAAGCGCTGGCCGATTGACCTTCGCCCGCAGAGCAGCGCCCCGGCCCCGGTCGGGGCGCTGGCTTGCAGGGAGCCAGACCATGCCCACCATCAAGACCCCAAACCCCAGCCGCCCGCACATGGCGGCGGTCTACGCACCGGGCACGGTGCGCGCCCGCCGCTGGCACGGCGATGGCGACGTGCGCGGCTACCGCCCGCCCTCGGGCTGGTCGGCCCGCGCCGACCTCAGCGACATTCACCCCCATCACGGGCCGCGCCTTGCCGCGTGCCGCGTGGTGGATTGTGGAGACGAAGGAATAGCCGTCATCAGCACCACGCCCAGGCCGTCCCCGGCCTGGGCGTGGTGAAAGCCGAATCCGGGCGCGGCAGTGGCCGCGCCCGGCGTTGAAGCCCAGCAGCCGGGACACCACGCCGCCGCCTTCGCAGGGCTCAGGCGGCGGCGTTGAAGGCATCGCTGTACTGCGCGATGCCTTCGGGCACTGGCCCCCGTAGGGCCAGCGCCATGAAATAGCCGGGCGGCACACCCGGCAGTTGCAGGCCCGTGTGGGCCTCAAAGCCAAAGCGCGCGTAGTACGCGGGATCTCCCAGCAGCACGCAGCCTGCGGCGCGCATGGCCCGCAGTTCCGACAGCGCCTGTTCCATCAGGCGCGAGCCAATGCCCTGTCCCTGACCGCCTCGATGGCAGCAATGTCAGCCGGGGTTTCGTGCCGGAGCGGGAGGGGCATGGGCTTGGCTTGGCTTTCTTCTTCAATATATGGAACGGTCTGGGCGTGTCGGCGCGAAGCGCCGCCGGGCTTTGCGGGCTTCGCCCCGTGCCGTCTTTGCCGTCACGGCCATTCGGCTCCAATCCCTCACGCAGCTTCGCGCCGGTGGCGCTGCGCGGCCAGCGCCCCGCCACGTGGGCAGGGCCTGGCGGATACGCCAAGGCTTGCTGCGGGAGGTTGCACGAATGCGTGCCGTCCCCGACGCTGGCGGTTCGTTGTCTGGGCGTCATGAAGGACGGTTCACGCAGGTTCACGGGCCGCCCGGCCTGGCAGGGCATCCACACCGCGCTACCAGCAAGGCCGCCGCAGGGAATGCGGGGCGCATTGTCCGGTGGTCGTTGGGAGTGGCCTTGCCCGAGTTAGGGGGCATGCCGGTGCAGCCTTCGTGCGGGGATGCCGGGTCGGCCATGTCTCCTTTGCGGAGCGGGTCGGCCCAAGGCGTCCTGTCTTTATGTGAATCCTGGCGATGGCCGGGCTTCGATGGCTGCAACCTTCCAGCCCAAATAATTTCCCCTGCGCTGCGCGCATTCCTCGCGAGGCAAATTATTTGGTCTTCCAGGCGCTCCACTGCGTTGCGCCCGCAAGCGGTGCAGCCAGCCCGTTCCCCGCCGGTCGGATCACAACAGGACGCGATGGGCGCGAACCCTGTTCAACCGCAAGGAGATTCATCATGGCAAACATCGGCACCTTCACCGCAGACAAAGACGGCTTCACTGGCCAGCTCCGTACCCTGACCCTCAACGTCAAGGCCACGCTGGTTCCCAACGACAAGGGGGACAACGAGCACGCCCCCGACTACCGCGTGCAGGCCGGTGCGCTGGAAATCGGCGCGGCGTGGTGCAAGGTCAGCAAGGCCGACCGGCCCTACATCTCCGTGAACCTGGATGATCCTTCGTTCCCCGCCACGGTCTACGCCCGCATGATCGAGGGCGAGAACGGCACCCATGACCTGATCTGGTCGCGCAGCAAGCCCAGGGCAGATTGACATCCCCAGTGCCCCGCCCACTGCGGCGGGGGCGCAGTGCTGCTGACGCAGCACTGCATGCAAGCCCAGTCAGCACGAGAGCCTGGCCCATACCGGGCTGCATCCATGTAGGCAGCATCAGCCACTTCAGAAACAACCGAGCGTGCCGGTGCTGCGCACCGTCAGGCTCATCGGGCTGCGCCCCGCGCCAGCTTCGCCGTCACGGCCCTTCGGCTCGATCCTTCACGCCTACGCGCCTGCGGCGCTGCGCGCTGCGCTTGCCTTCAGGGGAAAGCCCCCTGGGCTATCCCCGCCGCGCGATGCTTGGCGCCCCCGAACATCCGCCGAACCGGCAGCGCCGGATCGGCCCGGCCACCGCGCCCCGCGCTGCGCGCTACGGCGCGCCGTCCTGCTGCATCACGGCTTCCAGCTCCTGGCGCACCTGCGCCAGCAACTGATCGGCCTTGCGCGCGCTGGTGGCCCCGTAGGCCAGCGCCAGCAGCGTGAGCGGATGCACTTGCATGACCTCGCACAGCTCGGCCAGCTTGCTCAGGGTAGGGCTTTTAAGGTCGCGCTCCAGCGTGCTCATGTAGGTGCGGCTGGACACGTTGGAGAAGTCTTCCTGGCTCAGGCCACGCGCCTTTCGGACGGTCTTCAATGCGTCCGATAATTTGTAATTCGCTGCCAACCTGGATCTCCCCCAAAATCCAAGATGACAGCCGATTGACCTCTATAGGACTACAATCTATAGGACTCATTTGTGGCCTTCCGCTTTTACGGAAATCCGTATTCACGGATTCCGGCAAAAGCGTAAAACCGCATTCGTGCATTCGCACAAAGCCGCCCAAGCGGTTTTGCGCCTTCACGCTTTGGCGGATTCGTACAAAGAAGGAAAAGCCCCATGAACCGACTCATCACCGAGGACGAGCGCGAGCGCCTGCTGGCCCACGGCCGGGCGCGTGCCGCTGGCCAGGCAATCGACCCGCCGCCCGTCGCGCGGCTGTTCACCCCCGACGCGCACGCCACCTGGCTGCTGGCAGCGCTCGATCCTGCGGACGGTGATACCGCCTGGGGAGCCGTGGATTTGGGGATAGGTATGCCCGAGCTGGGCACGGTGAAGCTGTCCGACTTAGCTTCCATCGTTGGCCCGAACAAGCAGCCCGTGATGCGGGATCGGTATTTCCAGGCGGCGCGCCCGCTGTCGGAATATCTGCGCCTGGCCCAGGAAAATGGCTCCATCGTGGATTAACGCCACGGCGCAGCCGGGCGCATTCAGACTATTTACGTCATATTCAAGACCCGTTGGGTCTTGATCCGCAACGTACCGCGAATGCAGTACAAGCCAGACGCAAACGGCCATGACGCAGCGGGCGGTATATAGCAGCGTGGGGCTTGCAGGAGAAGTCTGTTCTCATGCGTTACCGCTGCATCCAGACGGTTTGCACCATACACCGGATTCAAATCGTCTTGACACAGAATTTACGCTTTTTCCGGCTTTCTCACGGCTGGATGCGAATGCGGCGGTAGCGCTTGCGGTGCCGCTCCTGTGGTTTCACAGGAGCTGGCGTTATGGTCGATCCGCATCACGCGCACTGGTATCCCACTGCGGCGTACCTCTACATCCTGGGGCTGGACATGCTGGCGCTGGCCTGGGAATATCTGCGCCGCCATCCTGACTACCGGCTCGACTGGCTGCGTCGTCGCCGCCAGCCGCACGCGGCGCAGGCATGGGGCCTGCGTGCGCTGGAAGACCCCGCCCTGGATGCGCGCGACGCGCATCCGGCCTGGCTGCCCGGCCACGATGCCGTGGTGCAGCTCTACCCGGATGCCGATCCGCCCTTGGATGCCGAAGTCTTCGCGTTCTGGCGCATCCCCGGCCACAAGCAACTGCTGCAGGACGGCCAGCGGCTGGCGCTGATCGCGCGCAGCCCCGGCCACTGCCAGCGCTTCATGCTGGCGCCTGGCCTGGAAGACGGCGTGGCGGTCGCCTATGCCGTGCGCGCTGGCGCACCGCCACCGCCGCACGACTGCGCAGACTGCATGGCGCGTGCCGCGCCTAATGCCGTCGCGCTGCCCCGGCCGCCGCCGGCGGCGCTGCTGGAACTGCATACCTTGCAGGCGCTCGACGCCACCCTGGCAGGTGCGTCCCTGCGCGAAGTGGCCGAGGGCCTGTTCGGCGAGGACGCCGCCGCCGATTGGTACACCGACGGCGGCCTGCGCTCCAAGGTGCGCCGCCTGGTGCGGCGCGGCGATGCGTTGATGCGCGGCGGCTACCGCCGCCTAGCACAACTGCCGCCGCCTGAGAAGGGTCGTTTTGAAGCGGACGCAAAACGACCCTGAGCAAGAGAGCTTCGTTTTCTGAGACTGCCTCTATCCGGTTGCGCTGTGTGGCCGGAGCTTTGAAAGCTATGGAGGTTCTCACCATGCGTCCCGCTCCTTCGCGGCCTGCCGCCGCTTCAGTCCCTGCTGCCGCGCAACCCCAGCGCTACCTCACCAACGACGAAGCCGCAGAGTACCTGCGCCTGTCGCCGCGCACGCTGGAAAAGCAGCGCGTGTTCGGTGGTGGCCCCAAGTTCCGCAAGTTCGGCCGCCGAGTCATGTACGCCGTGGCCGACCTCGACGCCTGGGCTGCCGAGCGCAGCTTCGAGAGCACGTCCGACCCCGAGTACGCCGAGCACCATGCGGCGGACAGCCGTGCGCGCTGATCGGCGGTGCGCGGGTGGCCTTCGCCATGTCCAGCCCCTCGCAGCCGCAACGGCCGCGACCATCGCAGGAGCGCGAACAGCTCGACCTGTTCCGCGCCCTGCCGGGCGACATGACGCCGCGCGACAGCCAGGACTTGATGGCCTTTCCGTTCTTCTCGCTGGCGAAGTCACGGCGCATCGCGCCGATCGACTTCCAGGCCAGCGGCGTGACGATCCGGGTGGAGGGAACCCAGGAGCATGGCATCGCCACCATTTGGGATGCCGATTTGCTCATATGGGCGGCCAGCCAGATCGTGGAAGCGCGCGATGCGGGCTTGCGCCCGTCGCGGCTGATGCAGGTCACGCCTTACGAGATCCTGCGCTTCATCGGGCGCGGCACGTCGCTGCGCGACTACCAGCGCCTCAAGGCCGCGCTGGATCGCTTGCAGTCCACGACGGTGGCCACGTCCATCCGGGAGACGACCGGGCGGCGCCTGCATCGGTTCTCGTGGATCAACGAGTGGAAGGAACTGGCCGATGCCAAGGGCACGCCGCTGGGCATCGAGCTGATCCTGCCGGACTGGTTTTATGGCGGCGTGCTGGATTCGGCCCTGGTGCTGACTATCGACCCGGCGTACTTCCGGCTGACGGGCGGTATCGAGCGCTGGCTGTACCGCCTGGTGCGCAAGCATGGCGGGCGGCAGCCGGAGGGCTGGTGGTTCGATTTCGAGTCCCTGTACCGCAAGTCGGGCAGCGCGGCGCGCTACTACGACTTCGCCGCCGATCTGCGGGCGCTGGTGGCGCGCCAGGCCCTGCCGGGCTATCGGCTGGACATCGAGTACCGCTCCACGATGACGGTGCCTTTGCTGCTGTTCCGGCCCGTGCCGTCCACGGCACGGGGATAACCGCGCCAAATCCTGTGGACGGGCTCGTGCTATCAGGCAACACAAGTGTCGTGCTATCAGGCAACAGACCCTCGTGCTATCAGGCAACAAAATCGGCCGCCAGCCCAATGCTGGCGCGGGTTTCGGCCGCCTATAACGTTAATAACTTAATACCAATAACTGGTAAGAGCGCCGCGCCACGGTGGATAACCGGGCTGCGGCACCGAGCGCAGCAGGAACAGCGGGGCTTTCCAACACGGAGGGCCGAGCCATGATCCTCGCCGTGCTTAACCAGAAAGGCGGCGTGGGCAAGACCACGCTCGCCACCCACATCGCTGGCGAGCTGGCGATGCGCGGGGCATCGGTCATCCTGCTGGATGCCGACCCGCAGGGCTCCGCGCTGGACTGGACGCAGCGCAGAAGCCAGCAAGGTCTGCCTAGGCTGTTCAGCGCCGTGGACCTCGCACGCGAAACGCTGCATCAGGAAGCGCCAGAACTCGCCAGGCGGGCCGACCACATCGTCATCGACGGCCCGCCGCGCATCGCAGCGCTGGCGCGCTCCGCGCTGCTGGCGGCCGAGCGCGTGCTGATTCCCGTGCAGCCCAGCCCCTACGACCTGTGGGCCAGTGCCGAGATGGTGGCGTTGATCCGCGAAGCGCAGATGTTCCGGCCGCTGCTCCGCGCGGCCTTCGTCATCAACCGGCGCGTGGCCGCCACGGTGATCGGGCGCGAGGCATGCGGCGCGCTCGCCGAGCAGCCGCTTCCCACTCTGCGCTCGGAAGTGCGCCAGCGCATCGTGTTCGCCGACAGCGTGGCCGCTGGCCGACTTGCACGCGAGACGGCGCCAGACGGCGCCGCCGCGCGCGAAATCACCGCGCTGGTCGATGAACTGCTGCGGTGGCCGTCATGACCGCGAAGCCGCCACCAAGCAGCAAGCGCCCGGCAAAGCGCGTCGGCATCGGCACGCGCCCGCCCGCGAATCCGCAGGCTGAAGCCTGGATTCGCCAGGGCGATGCCGATGCACTCAGCAAAGGCGACGTATTCACCGCGCGCCTGACGCTCGACATCACGCCCGCGCTGCGCTCGCGCATCAAAGTGTCGGCCTTCACGCAAGGCGTGACGGTGGCCGACCTGCTGCGCGCGTTGCTGGAGCGGGAGTTTCCAGAACACCGCAGGGAGAACACGCCATGATTGCATCCGCTTCGCCTGCCGCCGTCGCGGCCACGGCTGCGCCCGCAGTGCCTTCCGGCCAGCCCGCCAGCGCGCCGCTCACGCGCGTGGCGCTGGCCTACATCGAATCCCGTTTCAAGCTCTACCTGCGCTTCGGCGAACCCGCGCGCACGCACCAGCTCGACCGCTGGCGGCGCAGCGCCGCGTTCCTGCCGGGCGCGGTGTTCTGTCGCGTGCGCTGGCAGTCCAACGACTTCGGCACCGTGCGCTGGCAGCTCATGGTGATGCAAGCCTGCACGCCGCTGGACGACGCGCAGCGCATCCCCGGCGTGCGGCCGGGCGCGCGCCTGCTGCTGCACGCCGAAGGCGACAGGGCCGTGCGCGCCGTGCTGGAACGCATCGACGCCATCGAAGCGCGGGGCATCGCGCCTGCGGCGGCTTCGCCCGCGTACTGGCGCACGCTCGCCAACCGGCTCGCGGCGCGCCTGCCGCTGCCCGACTACACGGCCGAGCGGCACGCCGCCTGGCTGGCCGGGAGAGCGCTGCCATGACCGCCGTTTCCACCATCGGCACTGCGCTGCGCCTTCGCTCACGCCTGCGCGTTCGCCTCGCGCTGGCGGGCGTCGTCGCCTGCGGCCTCGCTGCGCTGGCCTGGGCGGCCTGGGTGCGGCCACTGCCGCGCCTGGTCTACAACCCGTCCGACAGCGTTCCGGTCGGCTGGTATCGCATCGGGCCAGCCGATGCGCTGCGCGTTGGCGCCATCGTGCTGACCACGCTGCCGCCAGCCGCTGCCGCGCTGGCCGCGCAGCGCCGCTACCTGCCTGCGCGCGTGCCGCTGCTCAAGCGTGTGGGCGCCGTCGCGCCGCAGCACGTGTGCATCTTCGACGCGCTGGTCTGGATCGACGGCGTGCCGGTGGCCGCCGCCCTGCCCGCCGACCGGCTGGGCCGCCCGCTGCCATCCTGGCCGCACTGCCGCCGCCTGGAGCCTGGCGAACTGTTCCTGTTGAGCAGTACCAATCTGGCGTCGTTCGACAGCCGGTATTTCGGGCCGGTCAGCGCATCCGCCGTGATCGGCGTTGCGCACCCGGTCTGGCCGGAGAAACGCCCATGATGGCCGCCGATTCGCTGCACGTGAGCGTGCATCTCATCGTGCCATCGGGCGTGTCGATCCGCTGGCTTTGCGCGTGTCGCCGCGCGTGCAGTGCAAGCGCATCCGCACTGCACTTCGTGCTGCCTTCCCACGTGCAGGCATCTTGCCTTGAACACGCCTGGCCTGCGGCCATAGGCGTGTTCCCCGGCGCGCTGGCCGCTCGCGCGGCAGCGGCGCCGGGGCACCACGGCCGGGAGCGGATGCGGGAGGCTGGGGTGCAAGGCAAGATTGAAGGGCGCGGCACCACGGTGCGCGCTAAGCCAGTCTGCACGTGGGGGTGGCGCGGCACGCGCCAAGGTGCGGCTTCGTGCCGCCAGTTACTCCAATGCCTTGATGCCATTAGTGAATGCGCGTGCTTCGCCCGCTGTGGTGCGATGGCACTGGATGGGGCCACGCCATGAGTCGGCGTGACAACTCCCCCGGCGAAGACCGCTTTCGCATCCGCCTGGGCAAGCCCAAGCAGCGCGGCGACACCTTCATTGCCCAGGTGCTGCGTCAGGCGGGCAAGGCATCCAACGCAACCGGCGGCAAGCGCGGCAAGGCGCCCGGTTCACGCCTGGGGCGCGGCCATACGGCGGCGCGCTTCACGGGTCAAACGCTGTCGCCGTCCTCGCGCCGGGCCACGGTCAAGGTGCGGCTGGTGTATCTCCAGCAGGCCAGCGGCCGATCCACCGTGGGCCACCTGCGCTACATCGAGCGCGAGGGCGTGGGCCGCGACGGCGAGCCAGGCCATGCCTACGGGGCGGCGACCGACGAAGCGGACACCGCCGCCTTCGAGGAACGGGGCCGGGGCGACCGCCACCAGTTCCGCTTCATCGTCTCGCCCGAGGACGCCGAGCAACTCGAAGACCTGCGCACCTACACCCGCCACCTGATGCAGCGCATGGAGGCCGACCTGGGCACGCGGCTGGACTGGGTGGCCGTAGACCACTGGAACACCGACAACCCCCACACCCACGTCGTGCTGCGCGGCAAGGACGACACCGGCAAAGACCTCATCATCTCGCAGGAGTACATCACCCGCGGCATGCGCGAGCGCGCCGCCGAACTGGCGACCGAATGGCTGGGGCCGCGCACCGAACTGGAGATCCAGCGCACGCTGACCCGCGAGGTGGAGCAGGAGCGGTGGACGAGCCTCGACCGCACCTTGCAACGCGAAGCCGTGGACGGGCTGGTCAAGATCGAACGCTTCGACGCCCCCAAGCTGCAACGCCAGCGCCTGCTGCTGGTCGGCCGCCTGCAGCGCTTGCAGCGCATGGGCCTGGCGACGGAAACCCAGCCCGGCACCTGGGCCGTGCATGCCGATGCAGAAAAGACCTTGCGCGCCCTGGGCGAACGCGGCGACATCATCCGCACCATGCAGCGCGCGATGGGCGGCCGCCAGCGCGAACTGGCCGTATTCCAGCCCGGTCAGGATGGCCGCTCCATCATCGGCCGCGTGGCGGGCAAAGGGCTGGCCGACGAGCTGTACGACCGGGGCTATCTGGTGGTCGATGGCTCGGACGGCAAGGCCCACTATGTGGCCCTGCCGCCCAGGACGGAACTGGCGCAGTACCCCGTGGGCGCGGTGGTCGAAGTGAAGGGTTCGACCGACCTGCGCAAAGCAGACCAGACCGTCGCCGCACTGGCGACCGACGGCCTGTACCGCACCGACCACCACCTCGCCATCGCCAAGGGCCAGCCCGAGGTCGTGGCGGCCCACATCCGCCGCCTGGAAGCCCTGCGCCGCGCGGGCATCGTGGAGCGCGTGGCCGAAGGGCTATGGAAGGTGCCCGCCGACCTGCCCGAACAGGGCCGCCAGTACGACGTGCAGCGCCTGGGCGGCGTGGCCGTCGAACTCAAATCTCACCTGCCTATCGAGCATCAGGCCCGCGTGATTGGCGCCACCTGGCTCGACCAGCAGTTGGTCGGTGGCGGCACCGGCCTGGGCGACCTGGGCTTTGGAGCCGAGGCGAAGCAAGCGATGCAGCAGCGCGCCGACTTCCTTACCGAACAGGGCCTGGCCGAGCGGCGCGGCCAGCGCGTCATCCTTGCGCGCAACTTGCTGGACACGCTGCGCAACCGCGAGCTGGCCCAGGCCGCCAAGGACATAGCTGAGGAATCCGGCCTGGAGCATCGCCCGGTAGCCGACGGCCAGCGCGCATCCGGCATCTACCGCCGCAGCGTCCTACTCGCCAGCGGCCGCTACGCCATGCTCGACGACGGCAAGGCATTCAGCCTCGTGCCGTGGAAGCCCGTCATCGACCAGCGCCAGGGCCAGCAGCTCGCCGCCACCGTGCGCGGCGGCGGCGCGTCGTGGGAGATCGGCCGCCAGCGCGGGCCAACGATCTAAGAACGTGTTCAAGGTCTCCTCGCGCTGAGACTATGAACACGTTCTGATTGGACGATCACTATTATTTTGGTAGCTTTCAGCGATTGCCATATGGGCGCTGGAGGCGTTTTTTACTGGATTTTTTCTACCAGCACGCTCACTGCCACCGAAAAGCTGACGAAAGCCAGCGCCGTGCTCACCAGGATGATGTGCGCGATGCGGCCATTGTGTGCGCCGTAGCGCTCGGCCAGTAGCGTCACGTTGCTGGCGCTGGGCAGCGCCGCCACCAGCACCAGCACCAGCAGCGCCGTCGGCTCGACCGGCAAGCCCAGCGCCATCGCCGCATGGCCCAGGCCCGCCACCAGCAGCGGATGCGCGAACAGCTTGGCCAGCGCCAGCGGCACATAGCTGCGCGGCACGGCGTATTCGCTTTGCACCATCTTCGATCGCGCCAGCACCGCGCCCACGGCAAACAGCGCCACGGGCGTCGCCGCGCTCGCCAGCAGGCTGACCGTCTTGTCAATGGCGGCGGGCAGGCGCCATTCCATGAAAGACGCCAGCGCGCCCAGCAGGATCGACCACGGCATCGGATTGGCCAGCACACCCTTGAGCGCCTTGCCCAGCGCCGCACGCACATTGCCTGCCGCGCCATCCATGCGCGACAGCGCCAAGCACAGCGAGGTGGTTACCACCATATCCACCAGCATCGCTGCGATCGCTGGCCCGGCGGCGGCCTTGCCCAGCAGCGCCACCAGCAGCGGCAGCCCCATGAAGCCGGTGTTCGGAAAAGCGGTGACCAGCGCGCCGAACGCGGCATTGTTCCAGTCCATGCCGCCGCGCCGTGCCACCGCCACGCAGCCCGCCACCATCAGCAACTGGCACAGCAAAAACAACAGCAGGATCGGCAGATTCATCAGTTGCGCAAATGGCAGCGACGAGCCGACTTGGTAGAGCATGCACGGCAGCGCAAAGAACAGCACAAAGGCATTGATGCCGACAATGGCTGGCAGCGGAAACACGCCGCGCCACGTGGCCATAAAGCCGCACAGCACCAGCGCGAAAAAGGGGAAAGTGACTTGGAAGACGGACAGCACCCGCGTATTGTGCGCAAAAGTCGGCTAGGTGCCTGTTGCTGCAGGGACGGCCCCAAAGCTGCACGCGATGAGATTCGCAGCGATGCAAACCAACGATATCGAGACGCTGTCGGCCTATCTCATGCGCCGTTCGATGTCTCACTGGTTATCGCATCTGATATGCAAAATCGAGACATTTCTGCTTCTGTTCTTTTTGTGATGAGAACGCCATAGTTACCAATTGGAGCGGGGTATCCAGCGCAGGCGCTTGGTACCGCTGCCATGAGGTACTTATGCCAGACCCAGAACACTTACCCCACGTCCGCAAATCCCCAAAAGTCATTCCGATCATTTCGGACTCTGGTTCACTCTACGAGGCTCGTACGAAGATCCAGCCGCGCTCCATCAGCGGGAAGTTCGCGGCTTGGCGCTGGATCATGGTCTGGATCACACAGATCGTGTTCTACGGATTGCCCTGGCTAGAGTGGGGCCAGCGCCAGATGGTGTTGTTCGATCTGGGCGCGCGGCGCTTCTACCTCTTCGGGCTGGTGCTGTACCCGCAGGACTTCATCTACCTCACAGGGCTCCTCATCATCTCGGCGTTGGCGCTGTTCCTCTTCACAGCAACGGCAGGGCGGCTGTGGTGCGGCTTCTCCTGCCCGCAAACGGTCTACACGGAAATCTTCCTGTGGCTTGAGCATCGAATTGAAGGGGAACGAAGCGCGCGTTTGCGCCTTGACGCAACCGGTTGGTCGTTCGAGAAGCTGTGGAAGCGAACTGCCAAGCACGGGGCGTGGCTGCTGGTCTCGTTGTGGACGGGATTCACCTTCGTGGGCTACTTCGTGCCGATACGGCAACTCGGCGGCGAATTGCTTGCGCTGCACGGTTCATGGCAGATTTTCTGGGTGCTTTTTTATGGCGCTGCCACCTATGGAAACGCTGGCTTCCTACGCGAGCAGGTCTGCAAGTACATGTGCCCCTACGCGCGTTTTCAGAGCGCCATGTTCGACAAGGACACGCTCATCGTCACCTACGATGAGCAGCGCGGCGAGCCTCGGGGTGCGCGTAGCAAGACCAAAGCCTCGGCAGCGCTCGGCGACTGCATCGACTGCACCTTGTGCGTACAGGTCTGCCCGGTAGGCATCGACATCCGCAACGGCTTGCAGTACGAATGCATCGGTTGCGGCCTCTGCATCGACGCATGCAATAGCGTGATGGACAAGGTGAGCTTGCCTCGCGGGTTGATCCGGCTGGCAACACCCAACGGCATGGCGGGGCGCTGGAGTTCCGCACGCATGCTTCGCCGCGTGGGGCGGCCTCGCGTATTGGGTTACACAGCCGTCCTGGTTGTCCTGAGTGCGGCCATGATCGCTAGCCTGGCTCTACGCACCCCGCTCAAGGTGGATGTAGTGCGTGATCGGGCTGCGCTGTCTCGCATCGTGGCAGGAGGCAAGCTCGAAAACGTCTACCGCCTGCAGATCATGAATGCAACCGAGTCGCCACAGCGCTACCGCATTGGCGCGCGAGGCATTGACGGTGTGGAAGTCGCTTCTCAGCCCGAGGTCGAGGTGGGAGCCACCCAGGCGCAGTGGGTCGCGGTGCAACTGCGCATCCCCTACGGATCAGCCCCCGAAGGGGCACACCAAGTATATTTCGATGTGGAGTCGCTCGGCCCCAATGCGGCCCGCGTTTCTGAGAAGTCCTCGTTCTTGGTGCCGCGATGAGTGGCGCCACTTGAAGGAAGCATTCAATGTTCAGCCTTACAGCCCTTGAACTGGCCCGCATCCAGTTCGGCTTCACCATCTCGTTCCACATTATTTTTCCGGCGATCACCATCGGACTCGCGAGCTACTTGGCCGTGCTCGAAGGTTTGTGGCTTTGGCGCAAAGATCCGGTATATCGGGATCTCTACCATTTCTGGTCGCGCATCTTCGCGGTCAACTTCGCGATGGGCGTGGTGTCAGGACTCGTCATGGCCTACCAGTTCGGCACGAACTGGAGCCACTACTCCGCTTTCGCGGGCAGCATCACTGGCCCCTTGCTGGCTTATGAGGTTCTCACAGCCTTTTTCCTGGAGGCCGGATTCCTCGGAGTGATGCTGTTTGGCTGGCACAGGGTCGGGCCTGGCCTGCACTTCTTCTCGACCGTCATGGTGGCCCTGGGCACACTGGTGTCGGCCACCTGGATTCTGGCTTCCAACAGTTGGATGCAGACGCCGCAGGGTTTTGAGATCGTCAACAACGTGGTGGTGCCGGTCAACTGGATCGAGGTCATCTTCAACCCCTCGTTTCCCTATCGCCTGGCACACATGACTATGGCGGCATTCATCTCCACCGCGCTCTTTGTGGGTGCGTCGGGGGCTTGGCATCTTCTGCGCGGCAACGACAACCCCCGTGTGCGCACAATGCTCTCTATGGCGCTGTGGATGCTGCTCGCGGCAACCCCGCTGCAGATCGCGATTGGCGACATGCACGGGCTCAACACCCTGGAACATCAGCCCGCCAAGGTCGCCGCTATGGAGGGGCATTGGGAGAACAAGCCAGGTGAGGGCGTGCCCCTCGTGTTATTCGGATGGCCCGATATGGAGGCCGAGACTACGCGCTACGCCGTTGAGGTGCCCCGACTGGGTAGCCTGATCCTTACCCATTCATGGGATGGACAGTATCAGGGACTCAAGGAGTTCGCCCCAGAAGACAGGCCCAACGTCCCCATCGTGTTCTGGAGCTTCCGCGTGATGGTGGGCCTGGGCATGCTCATGCTGCTGCTGGCGGTTTTGGGGGCGTGGCTACGCTGGCGCAAAAGACTCTACGGCAGTCGTGCGTTCCTGCGCTTCGCCACGTGGATGGGGCCTTCGGGCTTGATCGCCGTTCTCGCGGGGTGGTTCACCACCGAAGTCGGCCGCCAGCCCTGGATCGTCTACGGCGTCATGCGTACGAAGGACGCCGTCTCCAATCACTCGGCAGAAGTTTTAGGGGCTACGCTGGTCATTTTCGTCATCGCCTATCTGGCTGTGTTTGGCATCGGCGTGCGTTACATGCTCAAGCTCGTGGGACAAGGGCCGCAACCCCATGAAGACGCAAACGACGCCGACGTACCGACCAATCGTCCCGCCCGTCCCCTGTCCGCCGCGCCAGACGCAAATTCGCCTACACATCATTAAGAGGCTTGAATCATGGGTATAGATCTGCCAGTCGTCTGGTTTGCCATCATCGTATTTGGCTTGATGATGTACGTCATCATGGACGGGTTCGATCTGGGCATCGGCATCCTGTTCCCGTTTGTGCGCGACCGCGATAGTCGCGACGTCATGGTCAACACCGTGGCTCCGGTGTGGGATGGCAACGAAACTTGGCTCGTGCTCGGCGGCGCAGGTCTCATGGCTGCGTTCCCGCTGGCCTATGCCGTCGTGTTGAGCGCGCTGTATTTGCCGCTGCTGCTCATGCTCCTGGGGCTGATTTGGCGTGGCGTAGCCTTTGAGTTCCGTTTCAAGGCCGACGAGAGCCACAGACCTTTCTGGGACAAAGCTTTCATGGCAGGCTCTTATGTCGCCACATTCTTCCAAGGCGTTGCACTGGGCGCATTCCTGAATGGTTTTGATGTGCGGAATGGCACTTTCGTCGGTGGAGCATTTGACTGGCTCACGCCGTTCAGCCTTTTTACGGGGTTGGGACTTATCGTTGCCTACGCGCTGCTCGGTGTGACGTGGCTCATCATCAAGACCGAAGGGTTCATCCACGACCGGATGGTGATATTGGCTCGCCCCGTCACGTTGGTGCTGCTCGTTGTCATCGCGATCGTGAGCGCGTGGACACCGCTCGCCCACTCGGGCATTGCACAGCGGTGGTTTAACTGGCCCAACATCGCGTTTTTCGCGCCGGTACCGCTGCTGGTACTGCTCACGGGCTACGGTCTGGTTCGCAGCCTGCGGGGAGGAGATCCCGGTGCCACGCCTTTCATACTCGCGTTGTGTCTACTGTTCCTCGGGTACAGCGGCTTGGGCATCAGCGTGTGGCCGAACATCATTCCGCCTGGCATCACCATTCGGGAAGCCGCTGCGCCGCCGCAGAGCATGGGATTCGCGCTCGTGGGCGCTTTGCTGATTATCCCCTTCATCCTGGCATACACCGCCTGGTCGTACTACGTTTTCCGCGGCAAGGTGCGGCAGGGTGAGGGCTACCACTGATGGCGTCCCCCACACCTCAAGGCGTGTCGTGGTGGCGCCGTGTCGGCTGGCTGGTCTTGATCTGGGCCGCCAGTGTGGCGGCCCTCTCCGGGGTGGCTCTGCTTTTCCGTGTGCTCATGCGATTTGTTGGCATGAGCAATTAGGGTGCTGCCATGACGGACGGGTGACTCGTATCGGCGTCAGCTATCAACGGGATAGAAACCGTCCCATGTCCCGATGCCGAGCACTGCCAAAGGACACAGCGAACAAGCTGTATGCGGCGGCGACCACCTTCACCAGATGGAGTAGCGGGATTGGAAGGACGCGCGGGCGGGAGTAGGTACTGGGGTCGCGATTTTAGGAAGCGTACAAGCTGATCCGTTAGTGTGCTGCTGGTAAACCACTGGAGTTGACCCGATTCCGTGGACACATCATTCTTTGTGTTCAAGGAGTCGCAAATGTCCAAAGTACGACCGCCGTACCCGGCGGAATTTCGTCAGCAGATGGTCGAGCTGGTTCGAGCCGGCCGCTCACCCGCGCAGCTCTCGCGTGAGTTCGGCGTCACTGCCCAGTCCATCACCAACTGGGTCGGCCAGGCCGCCATCGACGATGGCAAGCCTTTGCCTGGCAAGGAAGGTCTGACCACAGCCGAGCGGGAAGAACTCGTTCGCCTGCGTCGGCAGTTACGCCAGGTCCAGATGGAGCGCGACATCCTGGCAAAGGCTACGGCCTGGTTTGCCGGTCGCAGCGATGCGACTTCAACGAAGTCTTCGGACTCGTGATGGCGAACCAGGCCGAACTTCCTGTGCGTACCATGTGCCGCGTCCTCGGTATCTCGGCCAGCGGGTTCTATGCCTGGCGCGAACGTGCCCCGTCGCAACGCAGCATCGCCAACGCGGTGATGACCGAGCGCATCCGCCAGATTCACCAGGACTCCTACGAGTCCTATGGCATGCCCCGAGTGCGGGCCGAGCTCATTGAGCAAGGTGTGCGCATCAGCCGCCAGCGTGTGGCGCGCCTCATGCGAGAAGCCGGTATCCACGGCATCAGCAAGCGACGAGGCTTCACGGTGACCACCCGCAGAGACAAACATCAGAGCCCGGCCCATGACCTGGTCAAGCGGCGTTTCCACGCCACTGGGCCGAACCAGCTGTGGGTGGCGGACATGACCTACGTGCCAACGTGGATGGGGTTCCTCTACCTGGCCGTGGTCATCGATGTCTGGAGCCGACGCGTGGTGGGCTGGGCCATGGGCGAGCGCATGACCGCAGACCTAGTGCTCGCGGCGTTGAACATGGCGCTGGAGCAGCGCAAACCCAAGGGCGTCATTCACCACTCGGACCAGGGCAGCCAGTACACCAGCCTGGCCTTTGGCGAGCGTTGCCGGCAGATGCAGGTACGCCCCTTGATGGGAACGGTGGGCGATGCCTACGACAACGCGATGGCCGAGAGCTTCTTTGCCAGCCTGGA
>Ga0116180_1001958_pt1 | contig 16783 bp, 13 predicted proteins | sample AD_UKC073_MetaG_FD_89804 | JGI IMG/M metagenome (GOLD analysis project Ga0116180, IMG submission 89804) | Active sludge microbial communities of municipal wastewater-treating anaerobic digesters from USA - AD_UKC073_MetaG | ecosystem: Engineered > Bioreactor > Anaerobic > Digestate | place: USA...
GTTTGTAACAATTATTTCTATTTTCTCTGCCTTTTCCCTGAATATAGGGCGGGCACTAAGTCTTTCCATTGCGTCATCATAATAAGACTGCTTTATGTAATTGTCACTGGCAGCAATTTGCGACATATTAAAAGTCTCAACCACCAGCGTCATATACCAGGGGAAAAAGAATACCAGGTTGGTAAACAACATTATACATATAGATACTATTATTGTTATCAGCAAAGCCTTGGCTACGCCTTGCATTCATTTCACCCCTTAAGATATTGTATCCTTTATCATCTCTATAAACATATCCCATACTTCTACAACCCAGGTACCGATATTTCCTCGGACTACCCCGATTATAAGACCTATAATTACTATAACGGCAACAGTTGCGGCAATTTGTTTGATTCCAAATTCTCCGGATTGGTCTTTTAATAAGTTTTTCATCATGTTTTTAATTTTCATAGCTAATACCTCCATTTTTTTTATTTTTTGTTGAAATATTATTTATTGAAACATTTTTAAAGAGCCTAAAACCATAAATAAATAGTATAAAGCTATATAAACCATAAGAATTACAATAAGTACAAACTGTATTCTTGAATTAATGCTTTTCCTTCTTTCAAGTTCATCTTCTAATGCCCTTATTCTATATTCGTCCAATTCGTTTTTAAGGTATGCCATTTGTGATATATTGTCATAGCCCTTTAATCTTGTTTCCATTATGTCGCAAAATTTTATTATATGATGCATTGGAACACGTCTTTTCAACTGTTTTAAGGCAAACTCTTCTCCGTAAACCATATTGTCCAGCATTACACCAAGTTCCTCTGCCATATCAGATCCGGCATTTGGAATATAGTCTTTTATCACATCAGCAAGGTAAATATTAACAGATTTAGAATACTGATAATACACCATGCTGTAAAATGAAGGAAACTCTAAAGAAATATTTTTGTCTTTTCTTTCTATTATCTTTTCGAGTTCCTCAACGGGATACAACCAGCCCAGTATAATAAAAATTCCCGTTATAAACCCTAAAATTTTATTTGCACTTGCCATAAATATAGTTAAAATTATTGCTCCAAAAGTATAAATAAACTGTTCTAACCTAATCTCCTCCGGTTTAATTCCAAGATCAAGCCTGTCAATTATTTTCTGAAATCTCTGTCTTTCAGAACTTCCAATTAAATTTTTTATATATTTTAATGCAATCTCTCTTTTGAGATTTTTTACTTTTTCTTTAAACTTTACGCTTTGGCGCTCTTTCATGTACATGCGCATGCGATTTTTCTGCCTTTTACTAACCGGCTTAAAAAAAGGATAAATAAGTGTTTTAATTAAATATAAAACTGAAGCAAATGCAAACAGCTTTGCCAAAAAAGTCACCTAATTTCACCTCCCGGGCCAAGATTGCCCTGAAGTGCCTGACACCTTGCAAAACTTAAGCATATTGTACTTATCAGCACCGTATTTATTACCTTTCCTAAATCGTTATGCAGCATAAATTCTCTAAAGCCTTCAACTGTCAGTGAATACAGGAAAAACAAAATTATAATTGCTGTTTTTATAAGAAAATCCCTGTTCATTTTCCTGAAAATCCTGTCTTTCCTGGAGTTTATTTCCCTTAAAACCGCATTTTCATCAACAATATCTAAAAATATATCAGCCATTCCTTTTCTCTCGTTATATTCAAATACAATTGCCTTTTTTGTGAAATTGTCAAATTTAGGACCTAACTGCCTGTTTAAGAGAGTTATAGCTTGTCTGAATGAATAACCGTTATTTTCACAGTTGTCTATAAACTGCTGAAAATAAGGTCTTATATTTGGGCTTATACTTTCTTCAGCCTCCATTACTTTCTTTATGGCAACCAAAACACCGTCACGGGCTAAAGGACATATCAGATCTTCTGCATCCATTATATTTTCAAGTCTTTCTGCTTTAATGGATTTAGACTGCATAACAAAATATGTGAGGCCACCTATAAAAATGGATACTGCAATAACTACAGAAAGAGTTATGTTTTTCATAAAAATAACAATTATAAGTACACTTATTGCAAAAAGTATACATAGTATGGATGTAAAGCTTTCAAGAGTAAACGGCATATTAAAGTCAATTATAAGTCCTTCCACAAGTCTGTTGTATTTTACAAAAATATTTTCTTTTCTCTTTACAATTCTCTCTTTTTTTATGCGCTCAATATACCTTTTTGTATTATATCTTCCTAAGCTTTCTGCCAATGTATCAAGCATATCCAGAAATGCCTTTAAACTTCCCTCAAAAAACCTTATTTCAAAGATTATATTAACCAGGACAAATGCTGTTATTCCCAGCATAATACTAATAATCAATGTTAAGTCCATCCGGCTCATACACCTCTCTTTCTGTAGATTTTGGAGGCTCTGTTAAAAATTTAAACCTACTTTTTTTAATACCTGCTTTTAGCATAGACTGTTGGACTTTTTCAGAAAGCTTACCAACTCTTACATGTCTTCCAAGTATTTTAATCACCCTGTGAGTTCCCTCTTCCTCTAAAACATCTTCACATACAAATTTATAAATAGGGTTTATTATTGGTTCTAAACCTTCCGATCCTAATACCTCAGATATGGATGTAACTTTTCTGGTTCCGTCTGCTAACTTTTCCTGGTATATTATGAATTTTACAGCATTGCATATATTTCTAAGTGCAAGTTCTGCAGGTTCATTAGATGCCATAAGATACGCTGTCAAAAACCTGTATATTGCTTCTTTGTCCCCCTCAGCATGCAGTGTCGTAAAGAAATAATGACCAGTTTGTGCAGCCCTTAGGGCAGTGGCAAATTCTCCGGGAGTTCTAAGCTCACCGGGGCCAATCCAATGAGGGGACTGTCTCATGGCATTAATAAGAAGGTTTTCCATAGTTGCAGGACTTGAATCATCATCGTCCGGAACCGATTCATACTGCAAAACGTCATTAATTACCCTGCCGTGTTCACTATTGCCTTCCCTGCGTATAAGCCTCATCTCTGACGGGTTCTCTATGGTTATAATCCTGTATAAAGGATTGATTTCCTTTACCAAAATCTCATTTAAAGTGGTTTTACCACTACCGGTAGGTCCCACTGTAATCCATGACAAATTAGCCTTTGGAATGAGGGAAAGAAGCTTAAACATATTTGTTGAAAAAGTTTCGTTCTTTATCATCACTTCCGGAGTAATGCTTTTTTTGTTAAACTTTCTGACAACAAAAGCAGGCATATTATACGGGGATATTTCCGCATGTGTTGCATTCACCCTGTATCCTTCAATTGTCCGGGCATTCACCATAGGTATTTTAGGTGTAAGTCTTACTTTAGACACACCTATAAGCTTGGATATTATCCTTTCCATATGCTCTCTGTCAGTAAAATTCTGATCCCAGCGGATTGTTTTACCTCCACTTTCAACAAAAATTTGATCAGGGGCATTAGCCCTTATTTCATCTATTGTAGGATCCATCATGGCCTTTGTAATGGGACCATAATGGGTTATTTCATTGACAAGGGCTTTTTTTAAATCACTTAAATCATCAAATCCCTCTACTTTAGGTTTTTGGGAATCTACAAACTCATAAATGTATGACCTTGTCATTTCCCTCTTTCTTGCAGGATCGTTTTCTCTTCTGAATGCATTAGTAGCTATTTTAGTAATATACTTTTGACATAGTTCTAAAGCTTCATCAAAACTAATGGTTGTAAACTTATTTTTCAAAGCTTCGCTATTTTCATTTGCATCAGGTTTATAAGATAATTTTTGCTGCATATTACTGATTTTGCCTCTGGTAAGCAAGCTTCATCACCCTTTCTTTACTGTTCTGCAAGCCCGTCCGCAAGCTCATATAATTCTCTTCTGAAAAACTTATTTATGAGCGGATTATCTTTAACATAAATTCTTCCTTCAAGTGCATATGTAAATGCTGATTTAACAAAAGGAATTTTTGCTACAATGTTAAATCCCATTTCTTCCATGATTTTAAAATCGTAATCAAATCCCATAACATTCATAAATATTACATTTGTAAACTTTGAAGTGCTTATTCCTACTGAAGCAGCATAATCCAAAAATTTTATCATATTCCCGGCACATTCCACCCTTTCAGTAGCAGTAAAAAAACCCATGTGACAGTATTTTACTGCTCCTAGACAAAATTCCAAAGGCGGGTTATTTGGAATATCAATAAGCACAATATCAAATATACTTTTTAGGGTATTTATTACACGTTCCACATTTTCAAATTCAAAATCAAAGTATTCCTCCATTAAATCATGGGGACTTGGGGACAAAAGATACAGCCTTTCATACCTTGTACTAAGCAATTCCCCTCTTATGTCAACTTTATCACTTTTTAGCACCTTAATTAATCCATCTGATTTCTTGTTAGGTGTTACATCTAAATACTGATACAAATTGGGATAAAAAACTTTAAAATCTAAAATGCAAGTATTTAACCCCTTCTGGCTTAGAAGGTAACCTAAATTGCTTATTAAAAGAGCATTATCTACAAAATCACAGGAAGGAATAAATCCAATTACACTATACATAAGCTTACTTTCTTGAAGCTCCGCTCCGATTAAATCTTTTGAAGATATTTTGTCTATTATTTCAGATAATCTCTTCTTACCTTTCAATCCCATATAACCCCACCTCATCTCTAAAATCCAGTATTACATCGCTTTCCGCCCTGCTTAAAATGGTTATTAAAAAGCTTTTACCTGAATAAGCATTGTATTCAGAAAATTTATTCATTTGCTCCTTTGTACCTTCAAGTAAAAGAGCCCTAGGCTGGATGCTTTTTAAAAAATCCTCACTCTTCATAACCTCTTGCCGGGTATCTTCATCTAATTTAAGAACCTCTTGGTACACTTCATATATGGATTGGCTGTTTGCATTTAACATATCTTTTACAACAATGCTTTCAAATAATATATCTGTCTTAATTGTTTTTCCCCTGGTCACTGTTACAACCTGATTCGGGTTGTTTCCGGTACCTGCCGGCTCCTGCTTTGTAGTTTCAACCTCGTATGACACACGTATTCTCACCCTGTCACCCGGCATAAGTATGTCACCACCGCACTCTAAAAGATTATAGGGAAGGGTAAGTACCTCATTTTCTTCATTCATTTCATAGAGCCATTTATTTCTCAGTGGTTTTTCTTCTGTAAACTGATCCTTGTAAAGTATGCTGTTTTGCCTCAAATAATACTTGGTATATTTGTTTATGATGGTAGAAATATCTTCTGCTAAAACCATATCTTCTGTATATTCTTTTCTAATAAGTTTATATTTTTCAATCTTGTCCTCTGTTAACACTGTAAAAGCAGGAATCCCGCTGCCTGACTTAACCCTCAAAACTTCAATTGTGTCAGTTGCAGCTTTGTCTGCATTACTTAATACGATATAAGAAACAACAATAACTCCTATGGCAAAAATTACAGCAAAGAATTTTTTTAAGAATTTTTTGCCTGGTGAAACACTTTTTATATTGCTTAAATCCATTTATTTAGCCCCCTCCATTAATCTCAATAATATATTTCCAAATGCTTCTTCAAAATCTTTCGCTGTGTATATTATCGGAATATCTCTTTCAATTTGTAAGTCAAATTCTTGACTAAATGGAATAATTCCCGCTGAAGTTATTGGATAAGTAAAATGCTTACTTAACCCTGATGTCATGACTTGGCATATTCTGTCCTGTGTAAATATATCTCCTTGAAATCTGGACCTATTATTATATTTTGTTACTAATAATTTAGATTTTGCATTTATATGCATAAGGCTTCCGGGATCAAAAACCACCTCCAAATTTCTCAATGTGCTAAGTATTGAATGAAGATTATTTGAAACACACAAACCAAATACATCCACATATATAAGAGCTTCTTTAAAGTTTTTTAGTAAATCCAAAGGCATATCTAAAATTATCAAATTAAACTGATTCCTAAAAACCGACAACATACCAGAAAGTTTTACACTATTGTAAAACTGTTCTATAAGCCTTGCATCATTAAAATCATATCCTAAAGATGTTAACCATAAGTTTTCTTTAATGTTAAAGGCTGTAATCATATAATCCTGGGGTTTTGCAAGAGTTCTTATAAGAGAAGCATTCATTTCTTCATCTCTTTTTGTTTTCTCATGAAACTCACTAAAGTACATATTGGTACTTCTATAGTCAATATCCATATCTACTATTATAGTGTTTAAGCCTCTTTTCGAAGCTTCAACAGCTATATTTACAACGGAGCTGGTTACTCCTGATACCCTGCGCCCTGTAATTGCAACAACCCTGTTTATGCTCCTGCTTATCTTTTCAAATTCTTTTGCTAACTGGTTTATTTCTTCTGACTCTTGATTTTTCTTAAAACTTAATTTGAACCTGTCTAATATGGATTTTTTCTTTTTAGCATCATCTTTTTCTTCTTTTTGTATTTTCTCTTTCAGATTCTTCTCTTCCTTGAGATTTTCTTTTGCTTTAACAGTTAATTTTTCATAAGCCTCTTTTAAAAGAAAAGCCGGAATTCTAACATAATCTGACACCATTATAGTTACATTTGGATACTCACTAATTATCCCGGATGTTTTATAATAGTCCCTGGTCAAAAAAACTACAGGCACATCTCTCATGTTATTGTCTTTCATCCATTCTAAAAGACTTAGTAAATTGTCATCACTAAAATCATTTGAAAAAAATTGCTCAATTATTAACAATCCTTCAGGCATCATATCCAGAGTTTCAATAAACTCCAATGCATTATCTAAGAATAAGACCTCCCTGTTGACTATACTTGCTTTTTCCCCCCTATAACATAAAGTTATATCATGCATTGTTCCGGCTATCAAAAGAATTCTCAATCTAAACCCTCCGTAAACTATAAAAATAAAAAACTTTCTTTTTATGTAAAGAAGTTGGTTCTTTAGACATAAAACACACTTTTTTTTCACCAGTTTCATTTACAGAAACATTATACTACCTAGTTAAATGTTTTTAAAGATGACTTTGGTCACGAAAAAACAAATTCCGGCATTTATTTGCATTTTTCCACTGTTTTCATCTCATTTAAAATTAAAATAGCAACATAAAGAGTTTACAACATTTTAATAGTAAATTTCAATATCAAATTATATTTCGATATAAAACCTTATAAAGTTTATAATGAAAATTTTATTCTTCATTTCTACTTTTTATTTATAAATCCATTACCTGTTTTTTAAAAAATTGAATTTTGCCTTATATAAAAATAGATAAAAAAACGGCTTTACTGTTTTAAAACAGTAAAGCCGTTTTTTATCTTGCTTTTTTTTGCTTAATGCAATACAAGGCAATTTTCAACAGTCACTTTATTACTGTAGTCCGATATTCTATTACCATTTTCATCTACAATTGCTACATAGTAATCATAACTTCCCCATATGGAAATTGTATAAAACATATTAAATGGGGTTTCTGCCACCTTTACAGGCTCACCCGGCAAACATGAACACTTCATGTATATTCCGTAGCGTGTACCCGGTACCCCGCTATGATCCCATCTAAGCTGTACTATTAACCCTATTCTGAAAGACTCTCTAAAATTTTCAGGTGCCTTTAAATAGGCTTCAACAGTTACAGCATCACTGAAGGCTGATATTCTCTTTCCTCTTCCGTCAACTAATGCTATGTAATAATCATATGTACCCGGCAGACTCTCTAAAGTAATTTGAGGCTCCTCTATCTCTGCCACCTTTTCAGGAAGGCACGTAGAACCAGGTTTTCTTCTGTATATTCCATATCTTCCTCCAGGTATCTCATCCCATGCAAAATCAACGGACAAACCGTCTATATTGGTCACTTTGAAATTCTCAGGAGCTTCAGGTAAAAGTCCCACTGAAGTGAAAGCTTCTATCACAGTGTTAATATCATACTGGTCATAATAAATGTTCTTTTTGCCTTTAATAGAAGTATGACTATACTTTTCATCTTCAAATAGATTGACAACAGCAACGGCATAGCTTGCAAAATCCTTTAATGATGAGTAGGGCACAATATAGCCGTCAGTCATAGCACTGTAAAATATATTTGCAAGTTTGCTATAACCTATTCCTTTAATTTCTCTGCCATTGTGGCTGCCGCCTTCCGCAATAAGATATGCTGCCTTTGTAATAACTCCTCCCCCTTTATGTGGTATAAAGGGATCCATTTCTAAAACACCACTGTAATGTGTAATTTCAGGATATGCAGCATTTCTCATGGCTCTTCCCGTATCCTCACCTATAAACCAATTAGCTTTTTCTTTACTTAGAAGATAGTCTTCTAAAGCATACTCGCATATAACTCCGAATACATCCGCCAACCCCTCATGTAAGACCATATTTTCATGGTCATTATTATATTCCAACCCTTCGTGGAAAAGTACCAGATGTATAAATTCATGTGCTGCAATATCCAATGCCGCAGCTGTACTTCTTCCATCAACTATTTCATTGCCATCCTCATCAAGGGGTTTCCTGTTATAAAACCATATTTCACTGTGCTCTCCCCAATTACCATACCGTTCTGCACGTGCATTGTGAGGACCAAACATTATCCTGCACTTTATTAACCCCCAATTATCATCATAGGAATTCCTGTTAAAATAATGATTAAAAAAGTCTATTACCCCGGTTAAATTGTAATGGGCATCCACACCATGAGGAACCCTGCTTATTACCGCGTCCGGTTCTGCCTCAAAATGATTTTGCGGACTGCTAAATATATAGAAATTTACTCCTTCACCTGTTTCAAAATTGCCATCTAAATTTATTAAATAATACATTTCATCTTCTTCAACCATTTTTAAATTTTCCACCAGTCCGAATTCACCAATCCCTGTGCCATAAACAGTTGTTTTTACGTTTGTTGAAGATTTTTCAATATTAACTACCTCTAAATTTTCTCCGGAAATGTAGTATGTAAAGCTGTCAGGCTCCGGTTTAGATATGCTTACTACAACTTTATACACATATTCATAGGTGTCGTTGACAGGATAGAGAATTAACTCAGGTTCAGACATTTTAAAAATATCAGTTTCCTGACCTAAATTCTTTTCTATTATTTCTGCTATTTCTTTTTCTGAGATTTTTAAAGAATTGCTTTTTTTAATTAATTTCCTGATGTTTTCAACATTTTTTCCAGATATGACTTCCAGAACACCTTCATGATTTATGTGAAAATTTCTTTCGCTTCCATACACAGGTACCCCGTCTACCACTTGTACCGTCTTTATAACCGTTCTACCCATTGAATTTATAAACTTTCCGGTTATCTCAAATTCCATTCCTTCTAATTTTGTTTTTAGATCTTTAGAACTTTTAGCATAAACCTTTTTTACTATCTCTTCCGGCAACTCATCTGACTTCTCTGTTAGTTTCCCTAAAACAAATGTTACCTCATCGCCCCTTTTGTTCATTAAAGCTATTTCCGGCACAAATTCTTCAATTCCTTCTGTACTGATTACCCCGGTGCTTCCATAGCTGACGGTAGTGCCACTTACAATAATACTTGCTGTCAAAATAATGCAGAGAATTCTTACTAAAGCTTTCATTTGTAAACCCCCCTTATTTTGTTTTTTATTGTATACTATACACTTTACTGTGTACTATACTTTTTATTTTATACGATTTGTGTTAACTAGTGGGTTTAATAACATATATTGCACAATATCCTTTTTATATATTTTATCAGTAAAAACACTTTTCGTAAATAAAAATAAAAACATGATTTCAGCCATTTTTATTTGTGGCTAAAACCATGTTTTTTATTTTAAGTTCATCATATTTACCTAAAGGAATCATCTACAAAACAGGTGATTTTTTTAATGAATAATAATTTCTTGAAGCCTAATTTTTACACTGTAGCAGCTGAAAAATCAGTGAAATCATCCCCATCTAAAAATTTAAACTGAGACATAAAGAGCTCATAATACGCACCTTTTTTCTTTATAAGCTCATCATGAGTTCCCTCTTCTTTAATGCCTCTGTCATCAATAAACATTATCCTGTCTGCATTTTGTATAGTTGAAAGCCTGTGGGCAATTACAAAGGATGTTCTTCCTTCTAAAAGTCTTTGTATTCCTTTTTGTACAAGCTTTTCAGTATAAGTGTCAATACTTGCGGTAGCTTCATCCAGTATAAGTATCCTGGGATTTGCCAAAAGCACCCTTGCAAAAGCAATAAGCTGTCTTTGACCTGCCGACAGTCTAGAACCTCTTTCATTTACATCGGTATCATAGCCGTCCGGCAGCTCCATTATAAATTCATGTGCACAAACTGCTTTTGCTGCCTCTATAATTTCTTCATCACTTGCATCCAGCCTTCCATACCTTATATTGTCCTTCACCGTTCCCGAAAAGAGAAATGTGTCCTGAAGCATAATTCCCAGTTGGCTTCTAAGGCTTTCAAGCGTCACTTTGGTTACATCCATTCCATCTATTAAAACCTTACCCTTTGAAGTCTCATAAAACCTGCTTATAAGATTTATAATTGTAGTTTTTCCCGCCCCTGTAGGACCTACCAATGCAACAGTTTCTCTCTCCTTCACGGTAAAACTTACATTTTCCAGCACTGTCTGCTTTTTATCATATCCGAAAGTTACATTTTTAAATTCCACTTTTCCTTTAATTTCTGGCATTATAACAGCATCTTCACTGTCTTTAATACCCGGTTTAATATCCATTATTTCAAATATTCTTTCGGCACCGGCTAAATTTGTAATTAATATATTATAAAAATTAGATATATTCATAACAGGTACCCAAAACATTGATATATAACTTGTGAACGCCACTAAACCACCTATTGTAATTTCACCTGCATTTAAAAGTCTTAACCCGTACATAAAAACCAGCACCGTCCCGCCTCCCCAGGACAATTCCACCAATGGCCAGAACATGTCATTCATTCTTACTGCCCTTATAAACGAATTTTTAAATTCATTTAAAAGTTCCCAAAAAACCCTTTTGGTTTTTTCCTCACTGTTAAATCCCTGGACAACCCTTATTCCTGAAAATATTTCATGACTGTAGGCATTTAAATTGGATGACTTCTTCCTTACTATCTGCCACCTTCTCCTTGACACTATTTGAATGAAAAACATTAAAACACAAAGTACAGGAAGGGTACTGAAGGAAACCAGTGCCAGTTTATAATTCATAGAAAACATTATAATGGCAATTACTACTATTTTTATTAGCTCGGGAATAAGATTTGTTACGCTGTTTGTAAAAAGGTCATATAATGAGTTTACATCACCTACTATACGTGCTAATATCTTTCCCACCGACCTGTTGTCAAAAAAATCAAATGAAAGATTTTGAATATGGTTATAAAGCTCCTGCCTTATTGAAAAAAGTATTTTATTAGATACCCCGGCCATTATAAGTATTCTGTATTTTGCACAAACCATTGCAACAACATTTGCAAAAGCCATAATACCTCCCAATATTAAAAGGCCTTTTACATTACTGTTTGCAATATATTTATCAATTCCAACCTTTATAAAATAAGGATTTAAAAGCTCAACAAGAATCACCATTCCGATTAAAAACAGAACATTTAAAACCCTTAAAATATAGGGTCTTAGGTATGAAAACAGCCGTATTACCACTTTTATATTTACAGTTTCCTTTAAAGTTTCATCTTTTCTAAAATTGTTAACAGGCATTATATCACCTCTTCCTTGTCATAAAGTGTCATTTTCCCCAGCTGATTCAAATAGGTTTCGTAATATCTTCCTTTTAAATCTAATAACTCCTGATGCTTGCCCCTTTCTACTATTTCCCCGTCTTCGAAAATCAATATTTCATCTGCATTTTTAACTGCAGAAATCCTGTGAGCAATGATAAATTTAGTTACATCTCTGTACTTTTCAAGAGCTTTTTGAATTTCCTGCTCCGTCTCCATATCAAGGGCTGATGTGGCATCGTCAAGTATTAATATTTTAGCATCCTTCATAAAAGCCCTGGCAATTGATATTCTCTGTTTCTGCCCCCCTGAAAGTCTCACTCCTCTTTCCCCCACAACGGTATCAAATTTTTGAGGCATTTTAGATATAAAATCATAGGCTTTCGCATCTTTAGATACAGTAATTAATTTTTCATCAAGTATATTCCTAGACATTCCATTTAATTTCTTATCCGATACTTCATCCACCCCAAAACATATATTTTCCCTTATTGAGTCTGAAAACAAAAACACATCCTGCATAACAATTGAAATTTTACTGCGTAAAAATTTTAAATCCATATCCCTGACATCAATTCCGTCTATTAAAACACTTCCCTCCGACACATCATAAAATCTTCCAATAAGGTTTATTAATGATGTTTTACCAGAACCGGTAACTCCCATTACAGCAATTGTACTACCCGGTTTTGCATCAATATTTATGTTTTTTAGCACAGGTATTTCATTATATTTAAAAGACACATTCTTAAATACCACATGACCTTTAAATTCTTCAGGTTTTACCGGGTTTAAAGGATTCTTAATTTCCGGCTGCTCCTCAAATATCTTTTCCACTTTTTTAACAGAAGCATAGCACTGGGCAATGACATTTGTTAGCCAACCTGCCATTCTCATAGGCCATATCAGCATAAAAATATAATTGCTAAAAGCCACCAGAGTTCCTAAAGAAATCTCATCACCAATTACCAAAAAACCTCCAATTGTAACTACAATAACTACAATGAAATTTGACAAAAATTCAATTCTGGGAAAATACCTTCCCCAAACCTTTGCCTGCTCCATATTAAGCCTGTAGTTATGCCTGTTTTTTCTTAAAAACTTAGTTATTTCAAACCTTTCCCTGGCAAAAGCTTTCACAAGGCGTACTCCTGCAATATTCTCCTGGGCAGTTGTATTTAAGGCAGCCCTCTGGTCACTTATCTTTCCGTGAATTTCCCCCACTTTTCTTTCTAGTTTAAAAACAAAATACGCCAAAGCAGGCAATACCAAAACAGTTAAAAGTGCCAGCTTCCAGCTAAGCACAAACAGAATCACCGTAGCAATTATTATATATAAGCCCTGCTCAATGGAAAGCATTATTCCAAAGGATATGGCATTTAAAATATTTTCCGTATCATCTTTAATTCTAGACATAAGCTCGCCGGTGTTTGTCTTGTCAAAATAACTAAAAGACAGCTTTTGAATATGTTCAAACATATCCTGCCTTAATTTTATAATTACTTTAGCTGCTGAACAGTCAAAGAAATACTGCTTAATATAGCCAAAAACCGCCCTTAATACCGTTATAACTATAAGAGCCATTATTATCTTTGAAAACAAATGAGCTTCCCCGCCGATAATAACCCGGTCAACAATGGCGCCAATCAAACGGGGATTAAACATATCCAAAGCTAAACTTGAAAGCATCATCAATAATCCTAATATATAGAACCACATGTATTTCTTCATATATGAAGCCAATCTTTTCAAAACCTTTAACCTCCTACAAACCTACTTTGCACGTCTGATTAAAAAAGTTTACACTATGTAAGTCCTATTGTCAACTGATGAATAAGTGTGATAGCCACGCCACCTGATACTGCATAGGAAAAACGGAAAAAGCCTGACTTTTCCCCGTCAAATTCCTGATATTTTTCTAATTTCATAAAAATAAACAAATCTCTTAAATATAAAAGCAGTTTTTTAAATCTTTCAAAAAAGTTCTTTCTTTTAATCATTATTAAAAGCGCCAAAAATCCTCCAAAAAGAAAAGAATATGCCATACAATAAATTACAAATCTTATTCCCATTATAGCCGCAATTGCAGAAAACAACTTCACATCACCAGCTCCTAAAAACCCTAAAGCATAAAATAAAAATAATGTTATAAAGGGTACAATTATTCCCAAAAAAGAATCTTTCAGACCTCCTGTTCCTGACATGATTAAATTTATCAAAAATCCTGCCAACATAGCCGGATACACTATAAAATTTTTTATTTTTAAGTACTTATAGTCAAAATACACCGACAGAATTAAAGTTATAAAGAGTACTGTTAGTTTAATCGCCATAAGATATTAGCCACCCTTACAATTTATTTTATTATGATAAACCTGAGTAGATTAAAGATAAATAAAATACTGCTTAAAACAAGAGCTGAAAGGCATTATGTCAAAACAAAAAGCTATTCTAATATATATAATATATAAATTATACTATTTAAAAATGGCAGTTGTCAAAATGTATACCTTTTCCATGTTTGCAAATAAAAAGACTCCTAAACCATCCTAACTTTTGGTTTAGAGTCTTTTATGACCACATTTTGCAATTATTCCTTTTGCAAGAACTCATCCTTTTAGATATTTGTTAATATCTTCTATACTTTCATACTCTAATATTTCATCTATAATAGTTTCTAATGTAGGTGCATCCAAATTCTCTATTTTAATACTATTATATCATTTAGCAATGGATTTTTACATAAATTTTTCTTTTATTTATCAACGAAAAATGATACAATATTACACTATTTTAAAAATATAGTTGTCAATACACCTGTTTTCTTGATAAAATAGTATATAAGAGTATTACTTCTTGTTCTATATATTTCAAATCAAAATTGTTCACCTAAAAAAGGAGGAGCCCTTCTATGATTAATTTCTACGGCAAGAATCTTGAATTTAACTATGAAAGCAATGTTTCCGGCAATTTTCTTGTAATAATCATGGATGCATCTGAAAAAATACACGAATACCAAATAGGTATTTTAGCAAACAATCCAAATAAACATATTTTGCCCATAGAAATAAGGCAAAAAGATGAAAAACATACTTTGTATTATAACATAACTTCTAAACTGTCTTTATCCCAGTACCTTAAACGTAACAAAATAAATAAAAACAATTTTGTTGCAATTTTTTCAGGTATCACAAAAACAATTTTAGATTCTAAAAATTATTTATTTTCAGAAAATTCATTTTTACTAATGGAAGATTACATATACATAAATCCAAACAATCTAGAAGTTTCCCTTGTTTACCTTCCATTTGATGTACAGGAAGGGCTAAACATTAATTCCTTACTTAAAGAATTTACTAAAAACTTCATAATTAACAGTGCAAATATAGACGAGTCCGGCAACGACAATTTCATTAAGCGGGTTATAAACCTGCTTAAGCTGGATACTTTTAATATACTAGAATTTCAAAAATTTTTAAATGAACTAAGCCAAAATGAAATTCCAAAGAAAGCTGACAGCATCTCATTTATTAAGTCTTCCGACCAATCTTCCGAAGAATTTAAAGATTCAGGCACAGAACCTTCCAAACCTCAAAAGGATAATTCTCTTTCATCATACTTAAGTAAAACTAAAATATCGGTTAATATACCACCTAAAAAAGATGATTTCAACCCCCATCCGATACCTAAAATTCCAAAATCAGAAAAGCAAAAAAATAAAGTTTCAACCAACATCCTTGATAACAGCCGGATAAAAGCGAAATATAAATCCGGTGCTATTACATTAGGTGTTATATTGCAGCTTATAATTATAATAGGAGCTGTCCTTTTGCTGGTCTCCGGTGCATTAGATTCATTAGGAAATGATATGGTAACAAATATAGTTGCCATTGCCATTTTAGGAGGGGCTTTAAGCTTTCTTATATGGAAAAATATTTTAAACGAAAAAAATATCGTCCAAGACACCAAAACTAAAAAAACACCTGCTGTAAAGCCTCCGCCTGTAAAAGCAGCTTCCCCAAAAGCTTTTTTTTCAAAACCTTCCAATATTCCAAAGTCAAAAGTAAATACAAACAAAAAAGAAATAATCTCCATGTCACAAAGTAAAAACAGTCCAATGGAAAACATCCAATTTAATACATTTGCTGCCAACTCCATTTATTCTGATGATACAACACTATTATCTCCTGAAGATAGTTCAATAGATAATACAGATGAAACCACATTGCTTACCCCTTACGAAATTTCCCCGCCTTACCTGCAATCAAACAGGGACGGTGTAATAGAAGAAATTAAAATAACCAAACCTGAATTTTTAATTGGCAGGTTAAAAGGCCAGGTTGACTATGTAACTGAAAACAAAGCAATTGGGAAGGTACATGCAGAAATAATAACAAGGGACGGAAAATATTTTTTAAAGGATCTTAATTCAAAAAACGGTACATATCTTAATAATGAAAGATTAAACAGCAATACGGAGTATGAAATAAAAGACAATGATGTAATTGTATTTGCAAATAGTGAATATATATTCAAAATCCCTAAAAAATAATTTTTAAGTTTATCTGGGTTTTTCCCTGTTAAGGAGGACTTATGAGCAATATATCTTTTAATGTAGGAGCAATATGCGATGCGGGAAATGTTAAAAAGATAAATCAAGATAATCTGCTGGTGAAAATCGGCGAAACACATTTTGGCGAGTTTGGCCTTTTTGTAATAGCAGACGGAATGGGCGGACTTGCTGCCGGGGAAGTTGGAAGCGGTATTATTATATCTACATTTAAAAAGTGGTGGGAAAAGGATTTACCGGTATTACTTTACTCCAGTAATTTCAGTTTAGATTTAGTTGATGAACAATTAAAAAAAATAATACAAATAATCAATCAAACTGTGATAAATTATGGGGTTTCAATAAATAAAAATTTGGGCTCCACCCTCTCTATGCTCTTTTTATATGACAGGTCATATATTTTAAAGCATATTGGAGACAGCAGAATATACATTATAAACAAAAAAACCATAAAACTTACAGAAGACCATTCCTGGGTAGCTGAACAACTAAAGGAAGGAA